>Ga0105047_10020804_pt1 | contig 10066 bp, 6 predicted proteins | sample MAT04_FD_78384 | JGI IMG/M metagenome (GOLD analysis project Ga0105047, IMG submission 78384) | Freshwater microbial communities from Lake Fryxell liftoff mats and glacier meltwater in Antarctica - MAT-04 (megahit assembly) | ecosystem: Environmental > Aquatic > Freshwater > Ice > Liftoff...
ACCGACGTGATCACGCGCATTAGTGATCACAAGGCCAACGCGCTCCAAGAGCTGCTCCCCCAGAACTGGGTACCTTTAGCAAAATAAGGTAGGCTACAAAGGTGTAGTTGGCCGGGCGCTTACCATGTTCGTACTGTGCTGTTAATGATTGCCCGAACAAGACAAGTACAAACACCTGCATCTCCCTAAATGGAACATCACAACATAGGCACTATTTCGGAAGTTATGGAGGGTCTTTTGGGGCTTCTGAGGTTAAAGTTCAATGCAGGTGTTACTTATCGTGTAACCTCGGAAGGCACAGACCTTTTGTCGCCTTTCGAAGTGACTGGAATCATAATTGTAGATAAGAGAGTGGATCTTGAGGATTATGGGATCGAGATTTCTATTCATGCCCAACCTTCAACACACCATCCATCTGATATATCTCCCAAGGGATTTTTACATGTGCAATCAGGAATAACACGAACTAGCGGAGAAGCAATTTTTGTTCATCCCGAACTACGAGTTCTAAATAATGATTTAGAAGGATACGATATAGTCGTTAATTATATTGCGAATTCATTTATAGAATTTGCGCGCAATCTTCCTAAAACATCTGAATTATTAGTCATGGATTATCAAGTCGATTTTTGTAGAGGCCAATCCTCATGAAGAATTCGCGTTTCGTTCAAAAGATAATGGCGGCATTGCTTACAATGTCATGGCCAGCGGATCCTATTGGCGAGGCGCAATGTGGTCTAATTCTAATTCGCATTAGATAACGAAGTAATTATCCATGACCATGCGGTTATGGATCTGACTCGTTCCGGATGCTGTTCCAAGTGTGCGAGACCTTCGACCAGTCGTTCCTCCAATGCATCGAGGCTATCGAAGGCGCGGTTGTGGAAGTATTTCTCACGAAGCTCCTCCCATAGATGCTCTTGTGGATTGAGTTCGGGGGAGTAGGGCGGTAGCAAATGGAACCGAATATTGTCTGGCATCACCAGGGCATTGGCCTTGTGCCATCCTGCGCCATCGACGACCATGACGACATTCTCTGAAGGGCAGCGCTGGCTTACCTCGTCGAGGAATAGTTGCATGCACTCGGTATTCACATGGGGTAACATCAGGGAAATGAACCTTCCGTCCAGTGGAGATACCGCACCGTAAGCGTAGGTGTTTTGATGGGTTATCATCGCTTTGACCGTTGGTCGCGTTGGTCGCCGGGTCCAGCAATATCGTCCACGACTGATACGTCCAAAACGAGCTTCGTCTTGGAACATGAGCAGCACTGGGCGCTGCACAGGAAAGCTCGCTATGATCTGACCCAGCGCGGTCGGGAGTTTTTTTTCCAGTCAATGCGTGCTTGTTCGTCGCCTTGCGGGTGGCTGGTGTCGGGTGCAAGTTTCCTCCAGCCATGACGCGCAAGCATGCGGTACACTGAAGAGAGTGAAATGCTCTTGCCCAGCTTTGCTTCTATGGCTTCTTTGAAGTGCGGAATGACCACAACTCCACCTGTTGCCGCGTGGGTTAGTACTTCGTCCAGGATCTCGCGTTCGGTGGCTACGTCCGCCTTAGCTCTATTCCGCAGTTCGGTCTTCCTGCGCGCGGCTGCCATGGTCCCCGAAGCCACTTTGGCAAAGCGCGTGCGCATCGTGCAGGTAGCTCCGCTTGATCGCCCTATGGCAATAGCGGTCTGCTCCAAACTCAAGCCTAGCTCAAGGGGTAGCAAAACCGATTGCGCCAAACGAAGCTCATCGGCTGTGGTAGCGCTCTTCAGTAAGCGCCTTGCTGTTTCCAGGTGTTCTTTTCCTCCAGCTGTGCGGGCCATGGATCGTAGTTGAGTTTGGCATAAATATAATTAACGTTTCTAATGCGAGTTAGAATGACTCGAAAAACACCAATGGTAGAATGGCACTTTTCGTAGTGGACTCATAATTCTATATTTATTCGAGTGAGGCAACATTTTCCTTCGTGCCTACGTCTGCCTTTTGCCCAAGGCTCTACTCCATGGCCAACTTTGGATCTTCCTTTCTGCTTCTATTTATGATCGTCGCGTCAACGGGAATGTACGCTACATCCAAAGATCCTGCTCATGATCACGGACCCGTGAAGGTTCGTTATACTCAGAACAAGGGGCAGTGGAACGCTAATGTCCTTTTCCGGACCGGGGTCAATGGCGCCACGGTCTTTATGGAACGCACTGGCGCATCTTGGGTGAAGTATGCGGCGGAGGTGGATAACATGATGCATGACGCCATGGAAATGACGGCCGAGGAACGGGCTTGCACGATGCTATGGGGACATGCGTGGAGAATGCGTTTCCATCAACCGAACGGGGACCTTTCGATCCAAGAACGAGATGTGCTTCCCGGATACGAGAACTTCTTCCTAGGCAGCGAAACCTCCAATTGGAAAGGCCATGTTGCTGGCTATGCAGAACTGATCTACAAGGGGGTTTGGGAAGGGATCGATGTACGCTATCATTCTGTTGGGGGGCACATGAAGTACGACGTGCTAATAGCCCCAGGTGCTGATCCTGATGCGATCGGCTTTCGTTACGAAGGTATCGACGGGTCGAGGATCGCTTCGGATGGTCGACTGGTGCTGGAAACTTCTGTAGGGGAGGTCGTGGAAATGCAACCGGTTGCCTTCTATGCTGACGGCTCGAAGGAACCCCTCCATTGCACGTACCGGCTAAACAACGGCGTGTTGCAATTCGATCTACCTATGGATCGCGATCAGAAGCGACCTATTACCATCGATCCCGTTCTCATTGCGAGTACATTTAGCGGGGCCACAGGATCGAGCAATTATGGTCACTGTGCTACTTATGATGATAATGGGAATATCTATAGTGGGGCCCGTAATTTCGGACCAACATACCCGGTTACCGTTGGCGCATTCCAAACCACGATGGCAGGGGGAGGTACGGATGTTTCCTTGAGTAAGTACAACCCGGACGGGAGTGACCTGGTCTGGGCCAGTTATTTGGGTGGTGCGAGCAGTGATAACCTTCACAGCATGATCGTGAACACCTTGGGTGAATTATGTGTATTCGGCACTTCCAACTCCACAGACTTTCCACGTACCGCTAATGCTTTCGACAATGTCCTTGGCGGGACGGAAATCACCGTCACCCATATCAGCGCAGACGGGTCCACCTTGCTTGGTTCCACATTCGTAGGCGGTGAAGCTGACGACGGCCTGAACATTATGTTCGGGAACTATGGGGAGACCTACCGTGGGGAGATCTTTTTGGATGGTGCTAACAACATCATCATCGCTAGTTGCTCAAGTTCCCCGGACTTTCCAACTACTCCCGGTTGCTTGCAAAGTATCGTTGGAGGCGAGCAGGATGGAGTGGTTTTCTCCATTGATCCGAGTTGTTCCACGCTCAATTACAGTACCTTCTTTGGTGGTTCCGAGAACGATAACGCGTTGGGCGTACGACTTGCGGCGAATGGCGATATACTTGTCACTGGCAGCACCGAGAGTACCGATTTTCCGGTTGGTGGCGGGGGGAATGGCCAAACTTTCTTGGGCGGGGATCGCGACGCCTATGTGGTACGGATGAGTCCCAACGCCAATAGCCTTTTAGCAGGCACTTTTTTTGGTACCAATGCCTCAGACAGGTCTTACTTCTTGGACACCGATTTCAATGATGACATCTGGATCTATGGCCAAACGGATGGGGTTATCCCTATCTCCCCAGCATCAACCTTCGGTCAGGCGAATGGTCCCATCTTCATTGCCAAGCTCAGCTCGGATCTTTCCACTGTATTGATCACAACGACCATTGGTTCCACTGGTGGTTTTGGCGGATTGACCCCCGTTGCGTTCTTGGTGGATGTTTGCGACAATGTCTATATATCCGGTTATAATTCCGCCCAGGGACTTCCGACCACGCCTAACGCTCTGTACAATGATGACTCCTTCTACTTGGCAGCTTTCGAGCCGGATCTGGGCAACATTCTCTTTGGTACTTACTATGGTGGCTCCCACGTAGATGGTGGCACCAGTCGGTTCGACAAGAACGGGATCGTGTACCAAGGGGTTTGCAGCGGGGGGCAGAGCATGCAAACAACACCTTGGGCATATGCGCCTATCAATCAGATATCCTGGGACATCGGCGTGTTCAAGATCGATTTTGGAGTGGCCGGTGTGAATGCTGCTGGCGCCTCGGCCATCAATACGGGCTGTGCACCTGTTGAAGTGGATTTCTCCAACGAGAGTTCGGGTGATACATGGCTTTGGGACTTTGGCGATGGCAGCCCCGTGGTCGAGGCATTCGAACCGGGTCATACGTACACCGAACCGGGGGAGTACGACGTGATGCTCGTGGCGCAGGACTCGCTGGCTTGCAACTTGGCAGATACGGTGTATTTCCAGATCACGATAGGTGAGCAACAGCCCGTCGAAGCTGGTCTAACCTGGGTGCAAGCACAAGATTGTACAGAACTTCGGATCAGTGCAGTGAATACCAGTACTGGCGATCCACTTGACCATATCTGGCAACTCAGCGACGGTACTGAGTACACTACGGATTCCATCACCCACGTGTTCGACGTTGAGGGGGCCTATGACGTTGTGCTCATCGCCTTCGACCCTACCGGGTGCAGTCAGAGCGATACGATAACAACAACGATATCAGTCGCTCCCATTTCCTTCGCTTTCGAACTTGTGGATCGCGTCCTATGTGCGGATGCTGCTTACGTGACACTGGATGCAGGTCAATTCGCGGGAGATCATCTCTGGAATACTGGTGCCACAACCCCGACCATCAATGCTGCGGAGGTAGGAGAGTTTTGGGTCACCATCTACAACGATCCAGGGTGCATTGGTACGGACACCGTGGAAGTCTTGGAAGCGCCGGTCTATGACCTGGAGTTTGAAGAGCTTACTTGTCCCGGTGTAAAAGCCACCTTGCGTATACCGATGGATAACGCAAGCGCCTTCCTCTGGGACGATGGAAGTACGCTGCGCGAGCGAGAGGTGCAAGGTCAAGCAGGCGGTTATGGTTTCGTTGCTGTGGATGCTTTTGGTTGCGTTCATGCCGATTCAGCACATGTTACTCTCTACGACAGCGACACGCAGCTTTTCGCGCCTAATGCCTTTTCCCCGAACGGTGATGGCATCAATGATCTGTTCGAATTTTCGGGGTATGGAGAGCGCGAGCTGGATCTGACCATTTACAACAGGTGGGGCGAGCGGATCTATCAGACCGTTTCTCTGAATTTGCCCTGGGATGGCACTTACAACGGTGCACCTGTAAAGAATGATCTGTATGTCTACGTGCTCAATTACAACGGTATGTGTACCGGGCAGGAAGAGTTCCAACGTACTGGACATGTGACCGTGGTGAGATGATGAATATGCTATTCGCCCGAAGAACACGAGCTTCAACCATGAAAGACTTGCTTACCATAGGAGCCCTTCTTCTCCTTCATGCCGCTCAAGCCGGACCAGCGCATGATCACGTGCATGGCTCGGAACACGTACTTGCGAACCATGCTTTTGTACAGAACCAAGGGCAGTGGAAGGCTCCATTCCTGTATCGCGCAGAAGTGAACGGTGCAGCGCTGTTCGTGGAGCAAAATGGTTGGACGTGGGCTAAATTGGAAGAAAGTGCATCGGATAGGATGCATGACTTCGCCGAGCTGTCACGTGAGGATCAACGTGCGCTTCAGTTCAATGGTCATGCCTGGCGCATGCGCTTCGTAGGTGGGTCGGCAGAGAGCAGACCAAAGGGCATTGATCGTGCTGCGCACGACATTCATTTTTTTCTAGGGAATGACAAGCGTGCGTGGCAGTCGCATGTAGGCGCCTTTCGTGAGTTGGTGCGAACGGGCGTGTGGCCTGGTATCGATGTGGTGCTTAAGACCGTGGGTAACAATGTGAAGTATGATGTCCTTGTCGCACCTGGAGCAAATGCGGCGTTGGTTGCTCTGGGTTATGACGGTCTTGAGAACATGATGGTTGGAGAGAATGGGGACCTGGTCATGCGGACCTCTGTTGGCGACGTAACGGAGCTAGCCCCTGTGGCCTTCTACGGGGATAAGCTAGGTGGCTCGATCCCGTGCCGGTTCGATCTACAAGGCTCAACGGTCCGATTCATTTTTCCCGATGGATACAACACGGACAGGCCCGTTGTTATTGATCCTGAATTAGTGGCAGGAACCTATTCGGGTGCTACTGGTGCTAGCAATTACGGGCACTGCGCAGCTTTTGACAATAGTGGGAACATTTACACGGCCGGTCGCAACTTTGGTCCCACCTATCCGACAACAGTAGGGGCTTTTCAAACTACCATGGGTGGCGGTGGTACGGATATTTCCTTGAGCAAGTATAACCCGGATGGCAGTGAGCTTATTTGGGCCGCTTATTTGGGCGGAAGTGGCGGCGAGAACCCCCACAGTTTGGTGACCAACTCGCTCGGCGAACTCATTGTCCTTGGCTCTTCCGCGTCATCGAATTTTCCGGTGACCGATGGGGCGTTCGACGCGACCGTGAATGATGATGACATCACGATCACCCATATTTCCGCAGATGGCTCATCGCTAATTGGCTCTACCTACCTCGGAGGTAGTGGTAGCGATGGTCTGAACAACATGTTTGCGAACTATGGGGAAACCTATCGCGGAGAGGTTTTTACCGATGCCTTGGGAAATATCATTATCGCCAGTTTCTCTAACTCAGCAGACTTCCCTGTCACCGCAGGAGCCTTTCAGCCTGCGATCGGCGGTGACCAAGACGGGGTCATCGTGAAAATGGACCCCACCTGTGCTCAACTTCTTGCGTCTACTTTCATTGGTGGCACCTCGAACGACAATGTGCTGGGTGTGCGTCTGGCAGCGAACGGCGACATTTTTGTCACAGGCTCCACGGAAAGCAGTGATCTTCCCATGCCCACTGGCGGATTCATGGATACCTATCAAGGTGGTGACAGGGATGGCTTCGTGCTGCGTTACACGTCGGACCTTACCGCAGTGGTTGCAGGTACATTCTTTGGCACAACAAGTTCAGATAGGCCGTATTTCATTGACCTGGACAGCGGAGACAATGTGTGGATCTTCGGCCAAAGTGAAGGGGCCATTCCCATCTTCCCGGTGGGTACATATGGAGCGGTAGGCGGCGAGATCTTCCTTGCAAAGCTCACTGGGGACCTTACGGATGCACCTATTACCACTACTATCCAAGGCAGTGTTACCCCTGTAGCGTTCCTAGTGGATGTTTGTGACAAGGTCTATATCTCCGGTTATGGTGTATCTGGCGCGGTGCCCACCACGTCTGATGCATTGTATACCAATGGCGGTTTCTATTTGGCCGTATTCGAAGTGGGTATCTCTGATATTCTCTTTGGGACGTTCTATGGCGGCAGCCACGTGGATGGAGGTACAAGTCGTTTCGATAAGAACGGTTTCGTCTATCAAGGGGTTTGTTCTGGTGGTCAGAGCATGCAAGCTGCTCCTTGGGCCTATGCTACCTCCAATCAAACGGGATGGGATATCTCGGTATTCAAGATCGATTTCGAGGCCAGCGGCGTACAAGCCAACATTACTGCCAGCACCATCAATGGGTGCGTTCCTGCGGTCTTCGACCTCGCGGCAACGGGTCAGGCGGTGGAATACACGTGGGACCTTGGTAATGGTTCACCCTTGCAAACTGGCGATTCCATCACAGCCACATTCAATGAGGTGGGTAGTTACCTGGTTATGCTAATTGGCACTGATCCTGAGTCGTGCAACCTGGCTGATACAGCATACATCACGTTGAATGTTTACGACCCCAATCGGCTTTTGGCTTCATTCCTGCCAACAGCACAAAGCACGTGTGATGGTTATTTCTTGGAGCTTGAGAATACATCCAGCGGCGCAACACAATACACATGGGATTTTGGGGATGGCGCCTCGTCATCTGCTTTGGAACCAGCCCATGAGTACGCGGCACCCGGTTCGTATACCGTATTCCTGGAGATCCGCAACACCGTTTGCGCGGACACAGCCAGTTCCCGAATGCCCGTAACCTTTATACTGCCGCAACTACCCTTCGATCCACCTACACCGGTGGCCATTTGCCCGGAGAGCAACGCCGTGCTTGATGCCGGTCAAGGGTTCGATAGCTACGCTTGGTCCACAGGAAGCCAGGCTTCGTCCATTCAGGTCGATGAGGTTGGTATGTATGAAGTGTCCGTGACCGACGGCTTTTGCGAAGCCATGGACAGTATTGAAGTAGTTGAAGCTCCTGTGCATCCTCTAGCTCCAGATGTGTTCACCTGTGCGGGTCTTTCCGTTGCTGTCACTACAGGTTTTCCTGTCACTTCGATACTGTGGTCGAATGGAGCGGAGACGCCATCCATAAGCGTAGCACAAAACGGCACCTATTCGTTCACTGGAACAGATGCATTTGGGTGTGATGTAGAAGGCGATGTACGGGTGATCAACTTGCCTTCTGAGCGAGGAGGTAGCTTCATCCCGAATATCTTCACGCCAAATGGGGACAACAAGAACGATCAGTTCGAAGTAGTTGCGCTCGGACTTCAAGAGTTTCGCATGGAGGTGTACGATCGGTGGGGGTTGAAGATGTACGAAACCTCCGATCAGGGGAGAGGGTGGAACGGTGGTCTGGACAATGCTAGGGCTGCTGTGGTTCCAGATGGTACGTACTACTACATCATCGAATTCAAAGACCTCTGTTCAGATGAACCTTTGACGACCAAAGCAGGGCACGTTACCCTTCTTCGGTGAGCAGCTTTGGGGGTTGGTCGTGCGTGAAGTGATCTGGACCACGGGACCCAGGAAGGTTGATCACATTCGGATTTAAAACCAATAGGTGATTTGTTAGAATGAGTGCCGGCACTTAAATTGGCCGCTACCATGCACCCAACCGCTCTACCTGCCCTTGCGATCGTCGGTCTTCTTGCGATCCCAGTGTCTTCCCGCGCACACGATCATGAGCACGAACCTGCCGGTCTGGAGTTCCATGAGAACAAAGGACAATGGCCTGCTCAGGTACTCTATCGCGCTAAGACCGGCGCTGGCGCTGTGTTCGTTGAAGGATCGGCGCTTACCTACCTCGTGACCAGCGGTGGTGTAGCTCATGGTCGTTCAGTTGATCCTGCCAAGGATGCAGCCGTTCGCGGGCATGCCTATCGCGTACACTTTGAAGGGGGGCGTGCTGGAGGCCATCAAGGTTTGGAACGGAAAAGCCATTATGTCAACTATTTCCTGGGCAGTGATCCCAAGGCTTGGGCGTCCAACGTCGCTGTTTACCCATCCACTGAGCTTTTCGAGGTCTATCCCGGTATCGACCTCCATTTGGATGGACGCGGTGGATTGAAATACGAATGGCTGCTGAAGCCCGGCGCTGATCCTGCGGAGATCGTCCTTCGGTTCGAAGGGCAGGATGCCTTGCGTGTTGCCGATGGCTTGCTTTACGTGTCTACCAGCGCTGGTCAGGTGATCGAGCAGCGTCCCGTAGCATGGCAGGTCCGGAATGGTAAGAACGTACCCGTGCGCTGCAACTACGAACAGCGTGGCGAACGCATCAGTTATGATCTTCCCGATGGATATGATCCAACGCTGCCCTTGGTGATCGACCCGACCGTTGTCTTCAGCAGTTTTACGGGCAGCTTCGGCGATAATTTCGGCTTCACCGCAACCTACGACGAGTCAGGACATCTCTATGGCGGTGGTATTGTCTTCGCTGCAGGCTATCCGGTCACCTTGGGTGCATTGCAACTCGGCTTTGCCGGTCCTACGTTAGCCGGAACCGATATCGGTATTTCCAAGTTCTCTCCGGACGGGTCATCGCTTATCTGGAGTACATACCTCGGTGGTTCCCAGAGTGAAGCGCCCCATAGTTTGGTGGTCAATTCCTCCGACGAACTGTACGTGCTCGGCACCACCAATTCCACCGATTTTCCCGTCACTACCGGTTGCTATGATAATACATTCGGTGGAGGTTCAACACCCCTTTTTGGAGGCACATCATACGGCTTCACTTATACCGGCGGCACCGACATCATTGTTGCACATCTTAACAGCAGCGCTACAGCCTTGGTAGGGGCTACGTTCGTTGGCGGGGC
>Ga0105047_10020807_pt1 | contig 10065 bp, 12 predicted proteins | sample MAT04_FD_78384 | JGI IMG/M metagenome (GOLD analysis project Ga0105047, IMG submission 78384) | Freshwater microbial communities from Lake Fryxell liftoff mats and glacier meltwater in Antarctica - MAT-04 (megahit assembly) | ecosystem: Environmental > Aquatic > Freshwater > Ice > Liftoff...
ATTGCAGACTTCGCGCCGGTGTTGTCGGCAATATCGATATAGCTTTGTTGTTGAATCATGGCTTTGGTGGCAGTTGCCAGTTCTTAGTTGATGGTTGCCTGTCATACCTCGTTGTCGATGCCATCTTCCGGCAACCGACGACCGCCAACTCCCATTATCTTGCTTCCGGCGCCTTGCCTGTCATTACTTCTTCTGCACTGACCTGGACGGCCTTCTCAGGTGCCTTCTCGACGATACGCAGCAGGCGATGATGCTTGGTGCGGCTCAGCGGACGGCACTCGGCGATCTCTACGCGGTCGCCTTCGTGGGCCTCGTTCTGTTCGTCGTGTGCATGCAACACCGTCCGACGCTTCAGATACTTCCCGTACTTCGCATGCTTGGTTTGATAGTTGACGACGACCTTGATCGTCTTGTCACCCTTATCCGACGCCACCACTCCCACAATCGTGCGGAGCTGCGGACGTTCAAGCGTTGTTTCAGTTGCTTCTGCCATAGTTGACCTGGTCGTTGGGAATAAGTTTGTAGTTGATGATCAGTAGTTCCAGGAATGTCTCAAAGTCGCATTCGCTATCCACTACCGTTTATTCACTACCAATCTCGTCCAACAACCCCTTTCCTTACTTCGCCTTCTCCGCAGCACGACTACGTTGACCCATCACGGTCAGCATGCGTGCGATGTCTTTCTTCGCCTTGCCGGTTTCGCTCGTGTCGACAGCCTTTTCGGTAGTCGCCTGTGTACGCAGGGTAAACAGGTGTCGGCGGTGCTCCTCGAGCTGGGCCTTCAGCGTTGCGTCGTCTTTTTCAAGGATCTCTTTAATCGTCATCTCACACCTTCTCGAAAACGCCTAGCCAATCGAACAAGTCATCGCCTTCAAAGACTCATCCCACCGCATGCTTTCGCGGGACAAATCGCGTGCGGACAGGCATCTTGTGGGCGACGCGGGCCAGGCACTTCTTGGCCGTGACTTCGTCGACACCGGAAATCTCAAACAGCATCGTTCCAGGCTTCACAACTGCTGCCCAGAATTCGGGCTCGCCTTTGCCTGATCCCATGCGCACTTCCAAGGGCTTAGCCGAGATCGGCTTGTGCGGGAAGATGCGGATGAACAAACGACCTTCACGTCGCAGGTAATGCTGGGCAGCCACGCGACCGGCTTCGATCACGCGAGCAGGAACCCAGGCGGACTCAAGACTCTGAAGACCGTAGTCTCCGAAGTCGACAGAGTTTCCACGCGTGGCGTTTCCCTTCATCTTGCCGCGTTGGCTTTTGCGAAACTTCACCCGTTTGGGCATCAAAGGCATATGGCACCGGAAGAATAGTTGTTAGTTACAAGTTGCTAGTTGTTAGTTGTTAGTCGTTAGTGCAGAGATGACATTGGCTAATGTCTTCGCAAGCAACCAACAACTGGCAACTTACCGCTGGCAACTTTCCTCTATCATCGTCGACCGCGTCGGGGTGCTCCCCCTGGCCGAACGTCAGTCTCCAAAACCTCTTCACCGTACAGCCCGCGGAAGATCCAGGTTTTTACGCCGATCGTTCCGTACGTGGTGTAGGCAATCGCATAACCGTAATTCACATCCGCCTGTAACGTTGTCAGAGGAACGGACCCGGTGGTCGCCTTTTCGGTTCGGGCGATTTCCGCACCACCAAGGCGGCCGGCGATGCTGATCTTGATGCCCTTGGCACCCGCCTGCATCGTCGATTCCATCCGCTGCTTCAGCACTCGGCGGAAGCTCGCACGCTTCTTCAACTGCTCAGCAATCGCCTCGGCGACCAGCTGGCCGTTGAGATCAGGATTCTTGATCTCGATCACCTTGATCGGAGCGACCTTCCGCTTGATCAAGTCTTCCAGTTCTTCACGCAGCTTGTCGACTTCCGCACCCTTGGGCCCGATGACCAAACCCGGGCGGGCCGTTTTGAGCGTGATCGTGACTTCCTCGCGCGTCCGCTCGATCAGAATATCCGACACCGCAGCGAAGGGTGGACGACGGTTGAGCTTTGCATCGATCAGCTTGCGAACCTTGTGATCCTCGACGAGGAAATCGCCGTACGCCGACTTGGGCGCGTACCAACGGCTCTTCCAGTCCTCGGTGATCCCGACACGAAAGCCAAGTGGATTTACTTTTTGACCCATGATCAGTTGCCAGTTGTTAGTTGCCAGCTGCCAGCCATGCTTCGTCACCGTTGCCTCATCTGGCAACCGGCAACTAACAACCGGCAACTCTTCTACCTTGCCTTACCCTGTCGGCCACCTTTGCCTGTGCTGACTCGCGGGGTTTCGCCTTCCTCCAGCTCATCAACCGTCACCACCAGGTGACTCATGCGCTTCTTGATTGAATAGGCCTTCCCGCGATCCTTCGGTTGAAAACGCTTGATCACCGGCCCGCCATCCACGAATGCCTCAGCGACGAACAACTCGTTGCGCGAGTTGGCGACGTTCTGCTCGGTGGCATTGGCGACGGCAGATCGGATGACCTTTTCGATCATCTCACCCGAGCGACGCTTGGAGAACTTCAGGATCGTGATCGCATCGTCGACCTTTCGGCCACGGATCAAGTCCATGAGCAGGCGTGCCTTCCGCGGGCTAATGCGGGCGAAGCGATGTTTAGCTGTGAATGCCATTGTTATCTCGATTCAACTCATCAACGGGCAACGCATCCCGTACAACCGATCACCGCGTGACTACTTTCCTCCGCCCGGTGCGGCTTCAACCTTGCGACCGGAGTGACCCTTGAACTGCCGGGTCGGTGCAAACTCACCGAGCTTGTGACCAACCATGTCTTCCTGAACAAACACCCGCAGGTGCTTGTTGCCGTTGTGGACTTCAAACGTATGCCCGACAAACTCCGGGATGATCGTGCAGGCGCGGGCCCAGGTTCTGATGGGCTGCTTGGCACGATTCTGATTCAACTTCGCCACCTTGAGATAAAGTTTCTCGTCGACGAAGGGACCTTTTTTTGCGCTTCTTGACATAGGAGCCAGTTGTTAGTCGTTAGTAGCTAGTTGTTAGAAAATGCTTTGCTGCCGCTCTTTACCGGCAACTAACAACTGGCAACTACTCATTCTCAATTATTCACCGTCTGCGGACGCTGCTGGAATCTTCCGAACTTGCGGCGACGCAGGATCAATTTTTCGCTGTGCTTACCACTGTGACGCGTGATGCCACCCTTGGCTGGCACGCCCGTCTTGCTGACCGGATGACGTCCGCCATTGGATCGCCCTTCACCACCACCCAGCGGATGGTCGATTGGGTTCATTGCCTTAGCACGCGTATGCGGGCGGATACCCATGTGACGCGACCGGCCAGCCTTGCCGAGGCTCACGTTAATCCAGTCGAGATTTCCCAGCTGACCAATCGTCGCGCGACACTTGCTCTTCACTCGACGCATTTCGCCGGACGGAAGAATAATGACCGACCACTCGCCTTCCTTTGCGCTCAGTCGGGCAACACCACCTGCGGACCGAACAAGCTTGCCACCCTGACCCGGGTTCATCTCGACGTTATGAACTTCCAGACCAGCCGGGACATTGGCCAACGGCATTGCATTACCGATATCTGGCGGAGCGTTCACACCGCTCTGCACCTTCGCGCCGACCTTCAAGCCGTTGGGGCCCAGGATGTAGGCCTTCTCGCCATCTTCATAACGGATCAACGCGATATGGCACGAGCGATTCGGGTCGTATTCGATGGCTTCAACGGTGGCGACAACATCGTCACGCTGACGCTTGAAATCGATCACACGATACAAACGCTTGTTTCCGCCACCATGATGCTTGGCCGTGATCACCCCATGATGATTACGCCCGCTGGCGCGTGTCTGCCCGCGAGTGAGTGATTTCTCCGGCTTGAACTTTGTCAGCGCAGCCTTGTAATCAATGACCGATCCCTGCCGGCGTCCGGGTGAGGTCGGGTTGTAAAATTTAATGGCCATGCGGTGTAGTTGTTAATCGTCAGTTGTTGGCAGGCGTTCGATGAATAGAAGTCTGCTGGCAACCGTCACCTAACAACTCTCCTTAATACAATTCAATCTTCGACTCTTCCGACAATGTCACGATCGCGCGTTTGGTGCTGGCGGCGTGGATCACCTTCACCTTGCTCCGCCTGGGCTTGCCCTTGCGGGTAAGCGTACGAACCTTCGACACCTTCACCTCATACAACTTCTCAACCGCGTCCTTGATCTGACCCTTCGTTGCATCAGGGTGCACCTTGAACGCATAGGCGTTGCGCGTGCCAGCCTGATGATTGCTCTTTTCAGTGATCAGCGGCTTGATGATGATTTCTGTTGCGTCCATGTGCGTGCTCGTTTTCAACAATCGCCTATCAGGATTCGTCCGATGCTGAGAGAATCTTTTCCAGACCTTCCTTCGTGGTCAGCAGCGTGCGGTTATTCAGGATGTCCCACGCGTTCAGCTGCTCGATCGTCGTCAGTGTCGTGTTCTCAAGATTCCGTGCCGACTTCTCGACAGCTGTGCTCTTCCCATCCAGCGCGAACAACACGCGGCGATCGATCTTCAGCGCCTTGTACAAAGCGGCCACCGATCGGGTCTTGGGCGCGTCAAGCGTGAACGTGTCGACAACACGAACGTCATTGCTCTGCAGCTTGCTCAAAATCGCATGATTACGGGCGATACGACGCGCCTTCTTCGGCATGGCCTGTCGCCAATCTTTGGGGCGCTTCTGCTTGGCATGTCCGCCACCCACTTTGATGGGGTTACGAATCCCACCTGTACGTGCGTTGCCGGTGCCCTTCTGACGGAACATCTTTCGGGTCGAGCCAGCCACCTCACCACGGGCTTGGGTTCGAACCGTGCCTTGGCGTTTGTTGGCGTGGTACATCACGATCGCTTGCTTCAGCAGCGCCTTATTGACTTCAGGCCCGCCAAGCTTGGCCTCGTCCACCTGCAGCGTCCCCGTCTGCTCGCCGGTCTGGTTGTATATTGCGACTTCGATCATGGTAGTTGCCAGTTATCAGTTGCCCGTTGCCAGTTCATCAGGAATCACCAAGTTACCGACTGGCAACTGGTAACTCACGACTGGCAATTATCCCGCAGCCTGCACCTTTGCGGTGATGCTCTTACGAATGAAAAGAAGCGCTCCGTTTGCTCCGGGCAGCGCTCCTTTGATCAGCAAGAGATTTTTATCTTTGTCAATCTTGACCAGCGGATGGTTGCGGGTCGTGACCTGATCCGAACCCATGTGCCCACCCATGCGGACGCCCTTCTTGGGCTTACCCGATTGTCCGCGCCACGTGGCACGCGAAGCGAGCGAACCAGGCGAGCGATGCTTGCGTTCCGTACCGTGCGAGGCGCACTGGCCACCAAAGTGATGGCGCTTCATCACGCCCGCAAAGCCCTTGCCCTTACTTACGCCGATCACGTCGACATGAACAACACCGTCAAACAAATCAACGCCAACTGCGGTGCCTGCAGTCAGCGTCGTGGGTTCCTTCAAATCGATTTCAGCAAAATGTTTCTTGGGCGACAGTCCAGCTTTGGCGGCATGTCCGATGAGGGGGAAGTTACTGTATTTGGCTCGAATATCCCCGAACCCGAGCTGCACTGCGTTGTATCCGTCGCTGTCAATCGTTTTTACCTGCGAGACTGCGTTGCCCGTACATTCCACAACCGTCACAGGGACAATCTGTCCCTTGTCGTTGTATACGCGGGTCATGCCGATTTTTTTGCCAAGCAGTGCGGGAGTCATTTTAAATCTCGAATGTTGAGAGTGGCTCGTCGAACATCGATCTTATCGCAGCGGACGTCGAATCAGCTCAACCTACTCAGTCTTCAAACCTAATTCACACAACAGACAAAACTTCCCTGATTGACTCGTGGCCCGTCAGGAAAAAATCCTTAAGGGCAGGCGGGTTCTTGGATGAACCCCACGGTCAAATCCCGGTGATGCTTCGTGGCAGTGGGCCAGGGAGCATATTTATTCGGTAGACACGTTATACCAACGTGGTCGATCGCGATGCAAACGCATTCAGAAAGTCTTAATCTTCACAAACACACCCGCAGGCACAACCAGGCGGTTGAGTGCTTCGATGGTTCGGCCGGTCGGTTCGATGATGTCGATCACGCGCTTGTGCGTTCGCATTTCGAACTGCTCGCGCGACTTCTTATCAATATGCGGGCTGCGAAGCACCGTGTATCGCTCAATCCGTGTGGGCATGGGGATCGGCCCGCAGACCCGCGCGTTGGTGCGCTTGGCGTGCTCGACGATCTCCTTGGCCGACGCATCCAGCGAGCGATGGTCGTACGCTTCCATTCGAATTCGAATCCGGTCACCCTGCATACTGTGCTTTCTACAAAAACAGCCACTCGCACATCCCTATCGGCCAACCCAACCGGGCGACACGAGGGAGGGGAGATAATACTGATCGCCGTAGCAGTGTCAAGGTTGTGTATGCAATAAAATCCGGCGAACAACGAACTACACGGGATTTGAAAAATTAGATGCCATGTCGCATGCCAACACGCCACGGAGACCGTATCGTGGGCATTGCGCGACAATCTACCAGTTCGTGATACACAATCTATAGGTAGCCAGGATCGCTAGGACGGAGACACATTTTCACCCGCCTGGCATTCCGACTCTGGCAACGGGCGATCCGCGGCGTGAGCTGTGGATCACATTGTCGCGAGATCCGGTCATGAAAAGCCCGCGGGCCGGACGTTTGGACGTCCGGCCCGCTTGAATATCAGATCGCCAACCGTCCATCGTCACATTTGCCGACGACGACGAGCCAGCAGTGGCAGCCCCGCTGCCAGCAGACCGGCGGTGGTCGGCTCGGGGATCGCCTGTGGGATAAATAGGGCAACCAGCTGGCCACCTTCAACCAGTTCGCCTGGAATGGAATAGTGTGCCTGCACATCGAGAAGGAACCACCCCAGGCCCGGCACGCCACCAACACCCGGACGGGTGATGAGGTTGCGGGCATCGATGATACCCGAGGATTCTTCGTCCAGATTGAACGGGCCGGTTGCAGCCAGGCCAATGTCGCCGAACCGTGCCGGATCGTGCTGGGCGATCAGCGTCAGCGAGTCGAGGCTGGGATCGTACAGCCAGATCTTGCCGTTGTGATTCTGGTTCCCGACGTCCTCCTGCAACAGCAGGCGCGTCACACCGTCCGTGCCAGCCACCGTCGTGATATTGTCCAGCATGTTCGGTCCGAACCCGCCGTTGTCCCCTTCCGTCCCATCCAGCGCTGCGGTGATCGTCCCACCGGCCGCTGGGTTGCTGATGCTCGTGAAATCCATGTGGTACAGCCGACTGCGCGCGTGTTGGTCGACGACGGTGTCATTGGTTCCGTCGGCCTCGTTTCCCAGTCCGTCGGTGTTGTCCTTGAATTCGTCATATCGATCGGTTGTCACGAACCAGAAGCGGTTGGGGTTGATCGGATCCCAATGTCCGTCCTCCGGACGGAGGAACTGTGCCGCATCGAGATTATCGCTCGCCGATTCCAGCCCGGCGAACGTGGTGGCCGAGACGTCGGCTTCGTTTTCGAGCGTGAAGGTTCCGCTGACGGGCGCGGTGCGATTTTCGATCGGATCGCCCGATCCATCGAACGTGGCGAGCGAAGGAACGCGCACGACATAAAGATTGTCGGCAGTGCTCTGGCGCGTAAGGCCCGCGCGCTCGACGACGTTTCCTGTCGCCTGCTTATCACCCACCCAGACATAGAGCTGACCGATCGGGCTCCCGTCATCCATCCCCATCACAACGGTCTTGGATTGCGCTAACGGGCTGGCCAAATTATTTTCCCAGGCGAAAAGCCCCGCGTGCGGCAACTCATAGGCAGTGCGCGACTGGTCACCGGCAATGTTGCTGTCATCCGTCGCGATGAAGGCCATCTGTCGACCATAGTGAACGGTCGATCCCGCCTCGGTCGTGAGGGTGCCCTGGCTGGCCGAAGTTGCCACGCCACTGGACTCTTCCCCGCTTTGAAAGATACGGGCATCCGTCCCGACTTCGTCACCGGAATTGGGGCTGAGCGGAGTCGGGTCGAAGTAATAAGCCGACGCAGGCGCCATATCACCAGAGCAAAGGCGCGCCAGCGTCGTCGTCCCACCCGCCAGAAACCCGCTGTGCACCGTTGTGCCCGGCGTGTTATTGCTGAGGAAGACGCTTGTGTTGCTGGGAAGGAAATCCTGGACTTGCGATACCTGCAGGGTGCTGTTGTCGATCGTCCATCGCGATACAAACGCACCGGCAGCGCCATGCGCCCGGACGAAGCCGACGGGATTCACCACGCCGGCAGTTACGTTGGCGCCTAGCTCGTGGTTCATCAACAGTGTGAACGAGCTTCCGCCATTGCCATAACCACCCAGACCGTCGGGAATACCGACCATGCGGTAGCCACCGACAGTATCCCCGACGGTCATAATCGAAACCGATTGCACGCCCGTTGCCAGCGGAACGATGTACGGCGTGGCTGAGCTGCTGGGACCTGTCACCTGGGCCAAAGCCATGACCGGCGTGGTCAGCGCGACGGCAGCGGCGATGAGAAGATTGGAACGATTCACGGGAGCCTCCATTGGAAAAGCACGGTCCGCACAAGCGCGGTACCCATTGGCTGCACCGGGGGGAGGAAGCCCTCCTCCTCCGGGGCAGCGAGGCCGAAGATTAGGTGACGAAATTGAGGAATCCGTTAAGGCGATCTATATTCGTTAACAGATTTGCGCGAGCGCCGAAGGAGTGATATGGCAGGGGTTTACAATGATCTGATGCTGGTACAGTGCAGAGAGAGGGCCGACTAGCGCAGGGGCGGGATAGTGGCTGGTTGTTGGTTGTTGGTTGTTGGTTGTTGGTTGTTGGAAAATGTATTTTGCTTTGAGATGACCAGCATCCTTCTCTATGTGACCGCATTTCGTGTGCGCATACTCCAATGACAAAAAACTCCTCCCCTCTCAAAAACGACGACAGCAGGGCGCACATGCCCTGCTGTCGTCGGGTGAGTCGATCCGCGTTTCACGCCGTGGCGTAACCCGCGGATAGTTTTTCCGAAACGCGCTGCTACCGACCACTCTCTTCCAATACCGCCTTCTTCACATTGGCGGGGACTTCCGCGTATTTCAGCGGTTCCATGGCGCTGGCGGCGCGGCCTGTGCTCATGGATCGCAACTCTGTGGTGTAACCGAACATCTCGCTCAGTGGGACTTCCGCTTCGATGATGGCTGTGTTGCCACGCTCTTCGCTGTTGACGATCAAACCGCGCCGGCGATTCAGATCGCCTGTTACGTTACCGACGAAATCCTTCGGCGTGGTCACGACCACCTTCATGATCGGTTCCATCAAGGTCAAGCCCGCTTTATGGGCGGCATCCTTCAGCGCGATCTGACCAGCCAACTCAAACGCAATCTGGCTGGAATCGACTTGGTGATACGAACCATCCGTGAGCGTGATCTTTAGATTCAGCAACGGATAATTCGCCAACACGCCTGTCTTGCAGGCCATCCGGGCGCCGTATTCGATCGAAGGGATAAATTCTTTTGGCACAGAGCCGCCGAAGATTTTATTCTCGAAAGCAACGCCATCTTCCCAACTGAGCTTCTTGAGTTGATCGGGTTCCATCATCAGGCCCGTGGCTGGATCCGTGCCATCAAACGGTTCAACGGAAAGCGTGCAGTCGCCAAACTGCCCGCGACCACCCGACTGCTTGACATGCTTGCCACGCGCCTCGGCCTTGCGGGTGATGGCTTCCTTGTAGGCGACCTTCGGCTTACCGACGAGCACATCGACGCGATAGTCGCGCACAAGCCGCATCTTCAGAATCTCAAGATGCAACTCACCCATGCCGGCGATGATGGTCTCGCCAGTCTCTTCGTCATATTTCGCACGGAAGGTCGGATCGTTGCGACGCAGCTTGGTCAAAGCCTCGCCGAGCTTCTGCTTGTCGGCAGCGGTCTTGGGCTCGATCGACATGCTGATGACCGGCTCGGGGAAGCTGGGGCGTTCGAGAATGATCGGTTGATCGACATCGCAAATCGTATCGCCGGTGTTGGCTTCGTTGATCCCAATGACCGCGACAATATCCACCGCCTCGGCTTCGTCGCGCGGCAAG
>Ga0105047_10020808_pt1 | contig 10065 bp, 10 predicted proteins | sample MAT04_FD_78384 | JGI IMG/M metagenome (GOLD analysis project Ga0105047, IMG submission 78384) | Freshwater microbial communities from Lake Fryxell liftoff mats and glacier meltwater in Antarctica - MAT-04 (megahit assembly) | ecosystem: Environmental > Aquatic > Freshwater > Ice > Liftoff...
ACCGGCCCTTCGAGCACAATCTCCACCGGTGACGCTGCGAACGGTGCCGCCATCATCAAGGCACTGAGGTACTGACTGCTGATGTCGGCCCGGATGCGGACCTTTCCTCCGCTCAATCCTCCGGTCGCAATGACCACGGGCGGGCAACCGTTGCCGGCTTCGCTGCTCGCATTGACACCCAGTTGTCGCAACGCATCGAGCAGATCTCGAATCGGCCGCTCGTGCATGCGCGGCACGCCGGACAGTCGATAATTCCCCTGCCCTGCCGCGAGCATCGCCGTGAGGAAGCGGATCGTCGTCCCGGAATTGGCGACGTACAGATCGGCCGAAGTCGCGGGGATGAGTCGACCCGATTCGTTCTTCGCCATCGTGATCGTGTCGTCGGTCCACAACAGCTCGAAGCCAAGCTTCGTCAAGCAATCGACCATCACCTCGGTATCTTCGCTACGCAACACGCCCGTCAGTCTGCACGCAGTCGATCGGCTCCCCAGTGCCGCAAGCACCAGCGCCCGGTTCGTGATGCTCTTGCTCCCGGGCACAGACACCACGGCATCGACCGGCTTCGCCAGCGGCAGAATCTCCAGCGTCGGCGGGTAGGTGTGCATCTCAGTAAGTCACCTTCACGAGGAACAAACCCTGCGGCGGGGCGGTGATCCCCGCTTCACGGCGATCCTGAACTTCTACGACTTCGCGCATCTTCCCCACCGGCCAGTACCCGCGGCCAATCTGGTAGAGCGTCCCCGCGATCGAGCGCATCATGTTGTACAGAAAGCCGTCGGCTTCGATTTCGATCCGGACGGTTTCGTCGTGGCGGGCCACGCTGACGCTGGAAATCGTGCGGAAACTGCTCATTCGGTTGGGCCACTCGGTCTCGAAACTGCGGAAGTCGTGCCGACCGAGCAGGGCGTTGGCCGCGAGTTGCATCGGCTCGGGATCGACGCCCCTGCGCGGTTGCCAAGCGTAGCGGCGCAGGAATGGGTCGGGGATGCGCGAGTCGTTGATGACGTAGCGGTACTTCTTTTTCACCGCGTCGCGGCTCGCGCAGAAGGCCTGCCCCACCTTCGCGCAATCGAGCACGCAAACATCGTCGGGCAGCTTCGCGTTGATCGCCTTCACCAACGTCGCTTCGTCGAGCCGGGTCGCGGTGAAGAAATTGACGATCTGCCCGAGGGCGTGCACCCCGGCGTCCGTCCGGCCGCTGGCGTTGGCCCGGATGCGCGGCTCGCAGGTGATCGCGCGGACGGCCTTCTCGAAAGTCTCCTGCACCGTGCGGTAGCCGGGCTGCGTCTGCCAGCCGTTGAATTCGGTGCCGTCGTAGCGCACGGTAAACTTGAGATTGCGCATGGTGCGTGACTAGTTCACGATGCCCCGCCGGATCAATTCTTCCGCGCACTGCACCGCGTTGGTCGCAGCGCCTTTGCGGAGGTTGTCCGACACGACCCACAAATTCAGGCACTTGGGGTTCGATGGATCCATGCGCACCCGGCCGACAAAGGTCATGTCCGAACCTTCCGCGTGGATCGGCTGCGGGAAGTGGCCTTGGAATTCGTCCATGAGCACGATGCCGGGGGCGTTTGCCAATGCGGCCTTGGCTTCGTCTACAGAGACGGCCCGTTCGAACTCGACGTTGATCGACAGACTGTGGGCGATGCGAACCGGCACCCGGACGCACGTCGGCGAGACGCCGATGGTGGCATCGCCCATGATTTTTCGCGTCTCGTGGACGACCTTGTTCTCTTCTTCGGTGTAGCCATTGGGGTCGAGTGTCCAATCGAGGGTGATGACGTTACCGGCGAGCTGCGACTTGTGCGCCGTCGGCGCGGGCACCGGCTCTTCGAGTGCGTAAGGCTTCAACTGCGCGTTGAAGTCGGTCAGCCCCGTTGCCCCTTTCCCCGATGACGATTGATACGTCGAAACGACGACGCGGCGAATCTTGGCGACGTCGTGCAGCGGCTTCAGCGCGACCGTCAGCGGGATGGCGACACAGTTCGGGTTCGCCACGATTCCCTTGCGGGCGTGGTGCAGTTCCGCGGCGTTTACCTCGGGCACCACCAGCGGGCAATCGGGATCCATTCGCCACGCGGACGAATTGTCGACGACGATGGCCCCGGCCTTCGCGGCAATCGGGCTGAATTCCTTGCTGACGCTGCCGGGGGTGCTGCTGAGGACGATCTGGACGCCCGCGAAGGCTTCGGGCCGGAGGAGCTCGACCGTGTGGGGCTTCCCCGCGAACTCGACCGGTTTCCCCGCCGATTTCTCGGACGCGAGGAACTTGATGGATCGAATCGGGAAATCGCGCTCGACCAAGACGCGGCGGATCATCTCGCCGACGGCCCCGGTCGCCCCCACCACCGCCAAATGCACGCCCACGACCAACCCTCCCACTCGCGAAATTGCGAATGGTCTAACTTAGGAGTTGCGTGCGCCGTTGGCCCACCTCGGCCATTTCTCGACCCTTGACGAACTCGGCGTAGTCTTCGGGGGTATCGATACCGCGGTGGCCGATGGGGACGACTCCGACGCGGATGGGAATGCCGTGGGCCAGCGCCCGGAGTTGTTCGAGTTTCTCGGCGAGTTCCAGAGGATGCGCCGGGGTCCGCGCCAGTGACAGTAGGGTGTCACGCCGGTAAGCGTACACGCCGAGGTGCTGCAGGAACCGGCCCGAAGCGAAATCTGGCGTGTCGTCGCGCACCATCGGGATCGGACTGCGGCTGAAATAGAGCGCCCGGCCGCCGTCGTCGCACACCACCTTTACGACGTTCGGGTTGCGGTAGGTGGCATCGTCGCGGATCGGCACGGCCAAGGTCGCCATGGGCGCGTCGAAGCCGATCAACAGGTCCAGCGCCGCCGGGTCGAATTGGGGTTCGTCCCCTTGCAAATTCACGATGATCTCGGCGTCCAATCCCCCGGCGACTTCGGCGATGCGGTCGGTGCCCGAGACGTGATCCCCGCGCGTCATCGCAACTTCGCCGCCGAAGGAGCGCACGGCATCGGCGATCCGTTCGTCGTCGGTGGCGACGATCACCCGATCCGCGAGTTCGCACAAAAGGGCTTGTTCGTAGCAGTGCTGGATGAGGAACTTGCCGGTGGCTTTCAACAGCGGTTTGCCGGGCAAACGACTGGAGGCGTAGCGGGCGGGGATGATGATCGCGGCTTTCATGCCGGGCTTTCCGAAAGTGGAACTAGCGGATCGTCGCGCCGCCGGATTCGGCGCCGTTGATCGACTCGACCATGCGCTTCAGTTTGCGGTGCCCTTCGGACGTCCCGCGAGACAGCGCGACCGCTTCGGCCATCGTCAGGCCCGGATCGGGGCACGGGAGCTTGGCCCGGGCCGCGTCGAGCGCGCCGTCGAGCAGGTATTTGTCGCCTTCGGCGTTGACTTGGATGCCGAGCGAGCGCAGGAATCGGAGGTCGCGGTAGAAGGCGCGCTGGTCGGTCTTCAACTTGGCCATCAGCGCGGTGCGGGTCTTGGCGCTGCCCGTCAACAGCTTGAGGAACTTGGCCAGCCGCGCGGCGCGATCCCGGGTCACAGTGGCGGTTTCGGGGGCGGACTGGGCCATGGACTTCGTACCTGCGTGCGGTCGTTGGCCATGATCCTAGATGCCGCTCCGGGGGAAAGCAAGTTGTTCGTGTCGCGAACGCATAAAAGAAAACCAGCGGCGACCCGGAGACCGGTTCCACCGCTGGCAACGCGTTGTCACTCGGAATGGGAATTTACTTTTCGGAAGTCCAGCGGTAAGCGGTCAGGCCGTACAAATCGCGGATGATAACCTCGTCCCCGGCAACGGCGATATGGGCCCAAGTCTCGTTCTTGGACACCGCGAGCTCGTCGAGGATTTCCAACTCCTTGGGGTTCGCCTTCAACAAATACAGGGTCCCCTTCTGATCGAGCGCCAAGATTTTGTCCTTGTGGGCCACGAGGCTCCAGTATTGGCCGAAGCGCTTCTCGCTCCGCCATGCCTCCTTACCGGCCTTGAGGTCGACGCAGATCGCCTTTTGATCCTTGCCGAGGAAGTAGGCGTGTTGGCCGACGATCACCGGCGTGCTCATGTAGCCTTCGTACTTGAACGACCACGCGTCTTCGGTGCGGAAGCCCTCGGTACTCGATTGGACTTTGAACGCTTGGGTCGTGCCGCCGTAGGTGCTCGTCAGCAGCGTGTCGCCCGAGATCACCGGCGTCAGGATGTTCATGCCGCGAAACGTCGGCACGTCCCGCTTCCAGAGTTCTTTGCCCGTGGCAATGTCCAACCCGGCCAACCGCGTGCGGGTCTGCACCACGACTTGCTGCTGGCCCGCGAGCTTGGCGATGACCGGGCACGAGAACGCGCTGCCGTTCATGCCGCCGCCGTCTTTGAGCGATGTCCACAAGCTCTTGCCCGTCTTCTTGTCGAGTTTCGCCACGCAACCGCCGGCCTGGATGTAAACGCCGGTATCATCAACGAGCGGCGACGACACGCAACCGAAGGTCGGCAACGACGCTTTTAGCTCGGCCGTGAAGTCGAACTTCCAGATTTCCTTGCCGGTCTTCGCATCGAGGCAGACGAGCACATCTTGGATACCCGCCACGTAGAGCCGATCGCCGTCGAGTGCGGGTGTGGAGCGGATCCAACTGCCGTTCTTGTTGGCGAAAAAAGGGACTTCGAGCGAGCCTTTCCAACTGGCTTTCCAGATTTCCTTGCCCGTCTTCCGGTCGAAGGCTCGCACGAATTCGGTCTTCTTGTCGACCGTCTCGGTGGTGAAAACCGCGTCTGCGGAAACAATCGGGCCCGAGTAACTCGGCCCGAGGTCGGGCACGTCCCAAGTCTTCTTGAAGTTCGTGGCGTTCAACCGTTCGGGCCAAGCCTTGGCATCCGACGGGATCACGCCATCGCGGGCGGGGCCACGCCACTGGGGCCACGACGCCGGTTCGGCGGCCAGGGCCGCTGAACCGAGAAGGCCGAGCATCGAGGCGAAAATCATACGGGACATGCGAGCGATCCTAGGAGAAAGGGAATCACGCGGGCGCGGCTTCGCCGACGAGAGCTTTACGTAGTTTATCGATGGCCGAGGCTTGCACTTGCCGGACGCGCTCTTTCGATAGCCCCATCGCGCGGCCGACATTTTCCAGCGTTGGCGCGCCGGCAACTTCGCGAATGTTGAAGCGGTGGGCCAAGATTTTCTTCTCGCGCTCGTTCAACAGCGGGTGGTCGTCTTTCAGGAATTCTTCGATGGGGATCTGCGAAGCCCCGCTATCGCGGACGTTCGATTTGCCACGCGGTTCCCCGTCGGGCAAGGCATCGAGTGACAGGGAATGCGTCAGCCAATCGGCGGAGAACTTCTGCGAGAGCCGGGACAAGGCCCGGACCAAGCAGGTGAACGCGTAGGTACTGAAGCGAATACCCATCCACGGGTTGAAAGCCGCCACGGCTTGGATGAGTACGATGTGGCAATCGCCGATGAGATCGTCGGCCAAGTTCTGCTGGGCCATCCGCCGCCGTACGGCCCGGTAGATGAGCTTGCGGTTGCCGAGGACGATGCGGTCCCGCAGGCCGAAGTAGTAGGCCTGCCAGCGGGCCAAGTCGGCCGATGTCCGGGCTTTGTGCATGCGGTACGCCGCGTAGTGCATCCGCTTGGCGTGATCGCGCGTCACGTCGTCCGGCATGTAATGATCGTCGTAGTTTTCCAGCGATTCGAGCAGATCGGCGGGGTCGAAATCTTGGCGGGCGGATTTCGACGGAAACGAGTCGTGGTGAATGTGGCCGGGCAGCGCGGCCGAGCGCGGCGTCCGACGGGTCTCGGTTTCGACAGCGACAGTGGTGAGCATGGCGAGTCCCTTGCATAGCCGTGATTCTGCGATAGGAGTTGTACCGCACTGCAAAAGCCATTCCAACACAAATCGTCCGAATCGTCCGAATTAATTCTCGCACGCTTTTCGAGTTCCTTTCCGCGATCTCGGCTACTAATCTCTTGGAACTTGTGCCCGGAACACCGTCAATCGCATGAAACGGCCGAATATCGACACGCCCCCCGATTCCACCGAGCACTACGCCAGCACCGTGAAAGTCGCGTTGTTACTGGGCGTGAGCGTCACCACGGTGAAGCGCTGGGTGGACGATGGGATATTACCTGCGCACAAGTCGCCGGGCGGCCACCGAAAAATACTGCTCGGCGATGTGCGGCGCTTGGTGCGCGAGGGGAAGCTACCGCAGGCGGTCGAAGCGATTGCGGGCATCGACTGGGGGCTACCCGAAATCCGAACCCGGCTCGATGCCGCCATCGATGCAGACGACACCGAACAGATTCGGGGACTGCTGCTCGGGGCCTACCGCAGTGGCCAGCCGATTGAAGTCCTCGCCGATACGGTGATCGCCCCGGCACTCCGCCGCGTCGGGTGGGAATGGGTACAAGGTTCGATGTCCGTGCTGCGCGAGCACCGCATCATGCAGGCGTTCGTCTCCGCCCTCTACCAGTTGAATGCCCCGACTCAGCCCGATCCGAACCGGCCGGTGGCGTTGGGCGCGGCGCCCGAGTTCGATCATTATCTCTTGCCGACTCTGATAGCGAAGTTGACGTTGCGCGACGGAGGGTGGAATGCGGTCAACGTGGGGCCGAATACGCCCTTTGCGGCACTGCTCGCCGCCGTCGATGAATTCCATCCGCGGCTGGTGTGGGTATCCGTGAGCCACTTGGCCGACCCGGAGCGATTCCTCGCGGAATACACCGATTTTTACGCCGCTTTGGAAGCACGGGGAATCGCCGTCGCCATCGGCGGCCAATCGCTGACGCAAGAAATCCGCAGTCGGATGAGGTACACTTCCTTCGGCGATGGCTGTGTCCAACTCGCGGCATTCGCCAAAGCGCTCCACAATCGACCGCCAGTCCCGAAGCGCGGTCGGCCGATCGGCAAAAAACCGGAATAGGCGATCCGGGTTCGATACGCGAATTTCGGAGCAAACCATTGGCCCGTACCGGAAATTCGGTTACAGTGATCTGACTTCCGAGATTCACCGCGACCCGTTCGCGCCCGTTCTGTTCGGCTCCCATTCCGCAAGTTGATTTCCTATGGCAGTTGCTGCGACCGGTGTCGGCGTACTCGAAATGCATTCCAAAGGGCACGGTTACCTCCGCGACCCGAAGAAGAGCTACGCCGTCAAACCGCTCGATCCGTTCGTCCCGAGCGACCTCATCCGCCACTTCAAGCTGCGCCAAGGCGTCGCCGTGGCCGGTCCGCTCGGCCCACCGCAGAAGGGGAATGCCGCCCCGAGGCTCATCAACCTCGACAGCATCGAAGGGGCCGAGCCGAAGTACTACAAGCCCCGGAATTGGGACGAACTCACCGCGGTCGATCCGACGCGGTGGATCAAACTCGAAACCGGCAAAGAACCGCTGACGACCCGGGTCGTCGATTTGTTCACCCCCATCGGCATGGGCCAACGCGGGCTGATCGTGGCGCCGCCGCGGACGGGGAAGACCGTGCTGCTGTCGCACATTTCGCACGCCATCTCGGAGAACTACCCGGAGATGGTGCTGATCATGCTGCTGGTGGACGAACGGCCCGAAGAAGTGACCGAGATGAAACGGACCTGCAAAGGGGAAGTGATCGCGTCGAGCAACGACCAAGAGACGGTAGTCCACGTCCGCACGGCCGAGTTGGTGATGGAGCGCGCCAAACGCCTCACGGAACAGGGCAAAGACGTGCTCGTGTTACTCGATAGCCTGACGCGCTTGGCGCGGGCTTACAACAAGCACACGAGCAGCGGCCGGACAATGTCCGGCGGCGTCGATACGCGGGCGCTCGAGGTGCCCAAGCGACTCTTCGGTTCGGCCCGGGCTTTCGAAGAAGGCGGAACGTTGACGATCCTCGGCACGGCCCTCATCGAAACCGGTAGCCGGATGGACGATGTGATCTTCCAGGAGTTCAAAGGCACGGGGAATATGGAACTGGTGCTCGACCGCAAGCTCGCCGAGAAGCGCATCTATCCCGCCATCGACCTCGGGGCCTCGGGCACCCGCAAGGAAGAGCGCATCCTCCCCGCCGAGATGCTCGAGCGCATCACGCTATTGCGGCGCTCCCTCAGCTCAATGAAGGGCGGCGACAGCAACGAAGCGATGATCAAGCAGTTGGCCAAAACCGAATCGAACGCGGAGTTCTTGGATACCGTTGGCAAGTTCGTGAAGAAGTGATGGCCAACACCTACTCTTTGCCAAGCGCTTGACTCGGTCGAGCAGGTCGCTATGGACCTGACCAAGATCTATTCCGTGAACTCGACTCCCAGTGTAGGCTATCGAGCACTCCAAGAAAGGGGTGGACAATGGCCACGGAATTGGCGGTTTACGAATGTGGGTGTGCGGCCTGTCAAGCGGGTGAGCATCCGGACCGGGATGATCATCGGCACCTCAATTTGTTGCTGAGCCGGTTGGACGAGCAGCGGCGTCGTTGGATCGGGGCCCGCAAGGCTCTGCGTCTGGGGTATGGTGGATTCCAACGGATCGCCGAGATCACCGGCCTGCATCCGGAAACGATCCGGCGGGGCCGGGACGAACTCGAAGACGAATTACGGAATCGGCCGGCCGACCGCGTCCGACTGCCCGGGTAGCGAGACTACCCATTCCGCAGCAATCACTTCCGCCCTCGCTCGGTCGGCGGGCTTGTCCCGCACCGGGGTATGTTCGGTGGACAAGTCGGTGGTGGCTCCGATTACGCCAAAAGTTAATTTTTGACCGGCAGTCGCGCAGGTATATCATCGCAGCACGGCTTGTGAGGGTTTGTCATATACGAACCGGGAATAAAGGCGTTCGATTTATACGCTTCGGTACAGGGATCGGAATGGCCGGCTCTAGCCGTTCCGCCATCCGGTCAGCCGCTACCGGTTGTACCAACGGGAAATTCTAATGGAACTGCTGGAATGGACGGCTCACAGTGCCAACCGAGAGGTGGTGCAGTGATTGAAACCACCCCTGTCGCACACGTGCCGTTCTTAGCCCGTCTCCGGGTCGAAACCAGACTCGAGCACGACGCCATTGAGGCTGTCCTGGACTTGACGGGCGGCGGGCTGACTCGCGACGGCTATCGCCTTACCTTAGAGCGGTTCTACGGCTATTACCAACCGCTCGAAGACGCCGTCCGGGCTGTCGAAGGATGGGCGGGCCACGGCTTTGACCCCGACGAACGGCGGAAGACCTCGCTCCTCGAATCCGACCTGCGGGTGATCGGGGTGGACGCACCCGACTGGCTCCCGGTGTGCCGCGACCTTCCGCGGGTCGATTCCGTGGCTGCGGCGTTCGGCTGCCTCTACGTGACGGAGGGAGCGACCCTCGGCGGTCAGGTCATCAGTCGGCACGTCCGGCAAACCCTCGGTGTTACACCCGAGACGGGGGGACGGTTCTTCCACGGTTATGGCGACCGAACCGGCGTGATGTGGCAGACGTTCCGGACGGCATTGGCCGCGTTCGCCACGACGCAAGATACGCAAGACCAAGTGGCTGCCGCCGCCGTGCAGACGTTCCGCACGCTCCGCGCCTGGTGCGAACGAAGGGAAGTCGCATGACCGATTCCGCAACCTCAACACCACTCCCTTGGGACGGCCAGCCCTACAGCATCAAGCGGCACGGCGTGACCCTCACCAACTGCGACAGCGAGCCGGTGCAGACGCCGGGGTGCGTGCAGGCGCACGGGGCGCTGCTCGTCCTGCGGCCGACTGACCTCATAATCCTCCAGGCGAGCGAGAATACCGATCGGCTGATCGGCCACCCTGCCAAAACACTCCTGAACGAGCCCGTCCGCGCCGCCATCGGACCGGAAGCGGAGGCACGGCTCAAGGCGTTTCTGGCGACCGAGCCGACTGACCGCAACCCGCTCTATGCGTTCACTCTCCCGGCCCGGAACGACGTGCCACCACTCGACGTGACCGTCCACACCATCGACGGGGTGGCGGTCGTCGAGTTCGAGGCTACCGGGCGCACCGGGGCCGCCGACCCGGACTACTACGCGCTCGTCAAGAAGACCGTCGCCCGACTCCAAACGGCGCGCACACTCCGGGAGTTCTGCGACCTGACCGCCGACGAGTTCCGGTCCCTCACCGGCCT
>Ga0105047_10020810_pt1 | contig 10064 bp, 8 predicted proteins | sample MAT04_FD_78384 | JGI IMG/M metagenome (GOLD analysis project Ga0105047, IMG submission 78384) | Freshwater microbial communities from Lake Fryxell liftoff mats and glacier meltwater in Antarctica - MAT-04 (megahit assembly) | ecosystem: Environmental > Aquatic > Freshwater > Ice > Liftoff...
AAGGGAAGGGAATCCCCCACCCCCCTTAAATTTGTTTTAACCCAAATGTGTTTTTTTTTATTTTAACCCCACCGGAAATTTTTTATCCGCCCCAAAATTCCCCCCCCCCCCCCAATTAATAACCTTAGCTGCCGCACTGGTGATTTTGCTGATCGTGCAGGTCATCGCCGCTCAAGAAGCGACCAATGAGCCTGTTGTGCCGCCGACGGAGACGCTGACTGAAACGCCAACATTGACGGTAACGCCGTCAGAAACCGCGACGTTCACGATAACGCCGAGCGAGACGGCGACGGCAACCGCGACATTATCACCCTCTGAAACCGCGACCTCGACGGTAACACCAAGTCAGACGGCAACGCTGACCCTAACACCAGGATTTTCGATTGACCCCAACCCCATTGACCCTGTTGAGGGTGAAAATCCTGTGCTGGCGTCATGCCCCCTATTTTCGGGTTATGCGGCGGTCATCGCGGGCGATACGCCCACGTTGATTTGTGCGATTGAAGCCGCTAATCAAGGGTCGATTACGACCATTTACTTGAACAGTGATGTCCCAGTAGGAAATAATGGCGCACCCTATTTTTTGAGCGCTCCGTTGAGCATTATTGCGTTGAACCTAACGATTTATGGCAACAATGCCATTTTGCGCCCCTTGACGAGCTATACCGGTCGATTGATGTCAATTAGTGTTAGCAACATCACTGACACGCCCGATATTGAACTTCATCATCTTCAATTCATTGATGCGAATTTGACGAATGATAGCTACGGCGGCGCATTAAGAATTGGTTACTTTACGGTGACACTCCGTATATTCGACAGTGTATTCAACGGAAATCGCGCAATCAATGGTGCAGGCGCAATTTTCACGTCTGGCAGCGTATTTATTGAACGTACCCGTTTCATCAATAATTATGCGGGTGGCGGTGGGGCAATCCAAAGTCGAGGTCAATTAAACATTATATGCAGTCAATTTATCAGCAACGATGCAAATTATGGCGGTGCGCTTCTGAATTCCCGCGAGTCTAATTCCAACTCGCAGATTACCATTTCTTACAGTGTATTCGGAGATAACTTTGTACCTGTTGACCCGATGACCGGAACAAAGCAAGGCGAAGATATTTATGATTTACGAGAAACCGCGCCGATCAACGCGATTGACGCCCGTAACAATTACTGGTACGGCACTGTAAACGGCGTGATCACGCCACGTTCGCCCGGTGTTGGCAACGAACCGGGCGGGGCTGCCGTGCTGACCTCGCCAACGCTCGCCGCCAACCCCATCGGCACTGCGCCCTGCATCGCGCCGACGCCACAAGGCACGCCGACTCCGATACCGACGAACACGCCGACCCGCACCGCTACACGGACGCCGACTCGTACCCCAACCGCCACGAATACCCCCATCCCGTCGCCCGGCTGCGTCAAAGTGGTCGATGGCAATAAAACGATGACCGAAGGTTTAGGGACGACGGTTGAATACATCGTGCGTCTATCCCGCGCACCCGTCGGCAGCGAAATCATTACGATTGTCCCGAATAACTTTAGTCCACGCCTGATGATCTCACCCCCATCACGGCAGTTGAACAATACCAATTGGAATACGGGACGAGTGTTTACCGTTTCGGCGGTGAATGACTCGACCTATTACCCGCTTAATCCGCCGATATTGATTGGGCATACCGCGACCAGCAGTTTAGGGTCAGGGCTGCTGCATAATATCATTCAGTGCAACTACGCCGAAATCAAAGTAGAGGATAACGATGACAATGATTGCAGCGACCGACTCATCAATCTGATTTCTGGCACTCGTTACGCGCAAAACATCATTCAAGAAGCGGTCGATATGCAAATTGTCAGCACAACCACCCTCGATGTCTTGACAGCGCCGACGTTGAACGCACGCACGATTGGAACGTTCAACTGGGAAACCAAAATACGGGTGTATGCGCGGATTCAATTTGCACAATCGGGCTTTGCACCGCAAACATGGTATCAAGTGAGCGCTGCAACCAGCACAACGCCCTCTGGCTGGATTCTTGCCCGTACTGAAAATTGGAATTACACGTCTGGAAATGATCCTTGTGCAGCGCAAATCGCCCTCGCGCCAACCACGACACCGCTTACATTTTCATATGATCGCGCCGCAGTGAGAGAATTTGCTGTCCGTCAATCATATGCAAATCGTAATGGTGGTCCGAGTGGTAATCGCGTCAGTCGCAGAATTACTAACCTACGGTTTGCAAACTTTCTATACACTGATTTGAATGCGGGTGGCACTGTTGAAGCCACAGGATCGGCAGTATTCGTCTCTGAAGGTATTTGGATGGGTGGAATGCCAATGCGGTTCGGATTAAACGGACGAGATGATTGTCAAACCGTCGAATATACAGAAGGGGGTTGGCAGTACTGTTGGGTTCAACAAGCCGCTGCAGGCAATTCATCAACGACATGGGAAATACATGGGGCTTTAGGGGAATATCACACAAACGCAGATATTGTATGTCCTTCTCAAACGGTAAATACACTTCTAAATCCTAGCGGTATGCAAATTATGTTTCCTGGACCTCTTCTGACATCGTTTACTAACAGGATTGGATTTGATGACCTAAATAATTTTATCGGTCCTGTGGCACAAGGTGGAGTTGGTTTCGATATTGATGAAGACGGCTTGGCAGACTTTACACGTACCTATCTTTCCAGTATTCAAACTGGTGACTACGTGTGGATTAACAGCTTTTCAAATTGTCTTACACCTAATACTGGTACTCCACACGGCTTGGTGGTAGTTGGTTGGTATCTCTCAATTGACTGTGAAGCTGCCGTAAACAGCAATTTTTCTCCAAGCAGTTTGTTTTTGTCTTACGCCGATGCTGCAAACAATAGCCAAGTTCCAAAAGGTGGAGCCGATGGTAATACAGCGCTTGTCGTTCCCTATGTTGCAGATTTCACTACCCAGCAAAGTCCTGTACCGCGCCCTTTTTACTGTACACAATGGCTTGAGCCGGAACGCCCTACATTTATGGCGCATGATTGGTTTTTCTATACTCTACCAAATTCTATAACAATTCCACTCAATCAGCTATTTACGAGTTCAGAATGGCAGTGGTAATAGAGGATAAGTGAACAGGTGAAGTTAAAGATGATGCGATTTCGATATTCGGTTCTCATAATAATTATCAGTTTGATGACACAGACATCTGTACTTTCTCAGACTCAAGAAGCATATTCAAGCATTGGTGTTATTGCTTGGAGTCCAGATGGAACTACTCTGGCTCTAGGCGGCTTTTTCGAGGGTGACTTAGCGATTCGATTATACGATGCAGATTATAACTTTGTCGCGCAATACCAAGTTGATGGAGGCGTTGCATTTCTAGCTTGGAGTCACGACAGCCAAAGACTAGCTGCATTGATAAATGCTACAAACCGTGACATCCAAGTTTGGGATATCGCTTCTGGTGAATTAACACTCCGTATTTCACAAGAAGGCGGAAGCTCATCGAACACGATTGCGTGGAACGAAAATGACGAATATATTGGCTCTGTCCGAAATGATGTATATGTTTGGGATACACAAACGGGGGAAAATATTGCTCACTTAACTGAAGATGTATCAATTGCACGCTCTATCCAGACCTTTGTTTGGTATACCGATAGAGAAACACTTGTTGAAGCTGATGCACGGCAAATTCTCCGCGTTTGGGATGTAGCGATGACAAGACTAATTCAAGAAATCGAACTCGATTTGTTCCCTGTGTCAATGGCACTGAGTCCAGATGGATCACAATTAGCAATTGGAGGATCGAGAGGCGAAATCGTGATTCTTGACGCCGCGAACTTAGAAACGACTATCTCAACTACACAAGTAAGTGATGCGCCACTCTGGAAACTAGAGTGGTCACCGTTAGGTGATAAATTAATCGCGGCAAGTTCAAGCGGAAACATTAGCATCATCGATACAAATATGAGCGAAGTTGTCCAAATCGTTCCTATCGCTACAGATGGATTTCTAGAGGCGTTAGCATTCAATCCAGATGGCGAAAGTTTGCTTTATGCGACGAACCCCTATCGTGTTGGTTCTCCAACGGCTATTCTATCTGATGTCGCTTCATTAGAATCAACGAGCATAATTGACGAACTCATTCAAGTCGTTGAAATACGTTAACCGGAGTTAATTGATATTAAATCGTCATCGCGGCAACAAATCGCAATAAAATCTCTCTCAGCCCGAACCCGGGCGACAACAAAACAGGGTAGGCGCATCCGCCTACCCCTTCACCCCGCCGATCAACGCGATTGATGCCCGTAACAATTACTGGTACGGCACTGTAAACGGCGTGATCACGCCACGTTCGCCCGGCGTTGGCAATGAACCGGGCGGCGCTGTCGTGCTGACCTCGCCAACCCTCGCCGCCAACCCGATTGGGACTGCGCCCTGCATCGCGCCGACTCCACAAGGCACGCCGACTCCGATACCGACGAACACGCCGACCCGTACACCCACACGAACGCCAACCCGCACTGCTACCCGCACCCCAACGCGGACGAATACGCCCAATGCGCTGTGCATCAGCGTGAGCAGTACGGCGTTCAACTTGACGGAAGGCGGTGTGGCAGGCATTTACAACGTCCGCCTGACCGGACAGCCCGCCGCCGGGGAGCAAGTAACGATTGTGCCAGCGATTATCCCGGCGTCTGGCACCAGCGAAATGTTTCTTAGTCCGCTGCAGCGCATCCTTGCCAGCGATAATTACAGTACAGGCAAAAATTTCACGATTGCGATCACTGATGACAGCGAGTACGAAGGCACGATGATGCTCACGATTACCCATGCCGCGACGAGCAACTTGGGCGCGAGTTCGCTGTTTAATGGCATTCAGCAGTGCGCGACGATTAGCCTGACAATCAATGATAATGATCCCGTACCCACTGCAACAACTGTTCCTACAATTGCCTTCGCATCTACACGCACTCCTACACGAACATTTACCCCTACACCAAGACCTACTGCAACGCGAACGCCTACCGTTACATCTAGTTTTACTTCAACTGTAGCATTGTCAACTTGGTACATAAGCTGTAATAATTTAACGGGACCACTTCGCGTCCGAAGTGGTGTGGAAATTGGGACTCAATTTCAAGAAGATTTGCCAATCGGCACACAAGTTATACGACCTGATTTAATTGAAACTTCTGCTCTAGATTTTCCTCAATACATACGCATACGCATTTATTATCCGCTTGGGCAGCAAATCGAAATCGCATACGTCACGATACGAGATTTAGTAGCAAATGATGGAGAGTATTTAGATACAGTTCGTGATCCTGTATGCCCTACTCCCGCACCAGCTTCATCGCCAACCTATGTCACTGGAATTTTACCGGCAGTATCTGGCACAAACAATCTACTAGGGACACCTGTTTCTACTAATCGCGGGACACAAGTTGCAGTATCAAATCAACCTCCTCCCAATGATGCCCGAAATGATCGTCTTTACGCGTTAAGTTTAGTCGATTTTCTGAATCTAGATTCAGGTCTTGTTGAAGAAAGTGACGAACTGGTCAACTTTGTCAGGTCAAACCTTTTAACTGATGGAAGTGGCAATCCAATTCTCCAAGCCGGCGATTACGTATTCATCAATTCATTCGCCGGACCAAATACCGATTATCACGGTCTTATCGTCGTGGGCTGGCAAAGTCCACAAAATTGTTCGGTCATCGTTGATCAAGCTACGCCAGCTTTGAATCCTAATCAATTATATGCTTCATACAGTGAAGCGTTTGCCAATCCCAATGTGCCTAGAAACTCTGACGGTAACGCTATCGTTGTGCCCTATGTCGCTGATTTCACAACCGCTCAATCGCCCATTCCTCGCCCTTTTTACTGCACGAGATACTTTGAACCCGGTAAATTGGGGTTTGCTCCACACGACTGGTGGTTTTTCCATTTACCCAACCAAATCACACTGCCCTATTCGTCGATTTATACAAATCCGAGTTGGCAGTGGTCAAATTAGCGAGGAAGGTATCGCAATGAAACATGTTATGTTTGCCATATTCGTTTTTGTATCATTGTCTTTCAATATAAATTCAATCACTGCACAAGAGTCCGTTGAAATGATTGGCGTGACCGATCTATCGTGGAACGCCGATGGTACGATTTTAGCGGTTGCTGGATTTACAAGTGAAAAAGGCATCATTCAGCTTTTTGACGCGAATGGACAATTCTTACGCGAATGGGATGCTATAGCCGATACCATCACCTTGAGTCCACTAGGTGATAAACTCGCCTCTACCATGGCTGGGGGAGCTTATGCCATCTGGGATACGAACACAGGCGAAATTATGACTTACTTCACTTGGTCAACCATGCCTTCAACTTCTACAACCAACGATCTATCCATTTATTGGACATCAGACGGTGAAAACGTCATTGTTATTGGGGGCTTTTTCGCTGAAATGCACAATGCGCAAACAGGTGAACTTGTCTCAACCTATGGCAATTCTTCTACTGACGATCTTGTTCCACGAGACCAGATTGGATATACAGCATGGGATATAGACCGTAATCAAATTTCTATTTCAAAGGCTGATTATTCTATTGAAGTCTGGGATGCTATAACCGGAGAGCAAATTTCCGAATATCAACATAGTTCTTTTGTAGTAGAGTTGGGATTAAATGCTAATGGTACACAATTGGCATTTGCTAGTGATGATCTTACACTATACATTTTGGATATACAGGCATTGAGTATCGTAAACACTTTGACAGGTCTAAATGGTCTACCCCGTAATATAGAATGGAGTCCAGATAGTACTTTAATAGCTATTTCAAACGCAGTGTCAAGACCTATTGACATTTGGGGCGTAGAGATGGGGCAAATTCTCGAAACTTTTGTCGTTGCAGATAACGCTTTCGTTACCAGCCTCAATTTCACTCCATTTGGAGGACAGCTAGTTTTTGGGGCTTATGCGCGTGGCGATGTTCTGCAAATAGTCGAAACGACGATCCCATTCGATCAAATTGGCGGCGCACAGCTTTTCGTTCCTGCTCCGTCACTCGAACGCCTGCAAACCATCGCGGAGTCGTGCGGCGCAATGTCCCTACTCGAACAGTCCATCGGCGGCGACATCACCGACGCGGCATTGCCGAGCATTATCACGCAATTACAAGCCGCGACCGCCGACCAAATTCCGCCCGCGTGTGCCGCCGACCTCATCGCCATTGCCGAAGCGATACAAAGTCAGTAACCTAAAACTTGATGACGTTTACGATCACCCATACAGCGACGAGTACTGTAGCGGGATCGCTGTTTAATGGCATTCAGCAGTGCGCGACGATCAGCGTGACGATTACGGACAATGATCCGCCGCCGCCGACAGTGACGAGAACCGCGACGCGCACCAGTACCCGCACGGCGACACGGACTGCGACACGGACGGCGACGCCGACTCCAACCGCAACCCAAGACGGCGGCATTTGTGTCGGCGGCGGCGGTAGCCTGAGCGGCGATGTCGGGTTGGATAACGGAACGGGGACGCCGTGTCCGGTGCAGCAGACGCAGACGGCAGTTGCATTGACGGCGACAGCAACGCCTACTTTCTACTTATGTCGTGTTCGTCCAAATCCGGGTATTACCATTAATGGTTACGCCACAGCGGAAGCTGCTGTAAGCAACCTGAACATACCGTCTCCGTCGGCTTTCTTCTCTCAAACAGATGTGCTTCGCGTTGATAGACGGGCAAGTCTGTATGAAAATGTCGTGCGCGTTGAGTCCGAGTCAAATCCCGGTGTATGGTACTGGATCGACTCTGGGGCTGGCATTACCGCGATTGCGCGCCAGCCAGTATACGATTGTCCATGAATTGGGACATCTGTTTGACTACCGAACGAATTATGGGCTAAGTGACCTAATCAACGACGGCGCTTTTCTGCTGACGGATTGCAGTGGAGACCGTGTGATGGTAGGTGCCTTTACGCGGGGCAGACGCGGATGGGGCACAGGTCCTCAGGAATACATGAATGGAGGTGCAGTGGCACCTTTAATCACTGATTTTCAACAAAATCCTGCAAATACAGCGATTGAAGCCGCCGCCGACTCCTTCCTGAACTGGGTGTACCGCTTCAACGGCAGCGGTGGGGCAACCGCCGTTGATTCGTGCTTGTTAACGCCGCGACATCCTTACAACCAATGGTCTGGTTTGGGCTACTTGAACTTGGAGTGGAGCACTGCTCCAGCACCAGCATTTATTGGAAACAGCCAAGGTGCAGCAGGTACCCCCGATCCTCGTCTTCCCGGCGATCGTAGGTATTTCGATGTCGATCCGCGAATCCGCAACCTCTTTACGCAGTACAGTTGGTAATGAGATAAAGGAGGAACCTATCATGAGTTGGCTGAAACCAAGACGTATCTTTTTGACTGCCCTTAGCATTCTAATCCTTGCATCGAATATTGAGCGGGTTATGACGCAAAATGGGTTTCCCTTTTTCGTGCCGCCACAATGGAGTCACGATGGCAGCCGCATTGCTATCGTGGAAGGAACGACGATTGTTATTTACGATGCAAATTCAGAGACGATGCTTTATCGCTTGGAAGGTCACACCGATACGATATTGGACGTGGCTTGGAGTCCACTTGATTTCCGTCTCGCCAGCGCCAGTGGTGACCAAACTGTAAAGGTATGGGACAGCGATACTAGAACTCTACTGCATACCTTAACGGGGCATGACGAACCTGTGACCCAAGTTATTTGGTCGCCAGATAGTAGGCGGTTAATCAGTTCAGGTATCGAAAGTGAGACAAGTTTGTTTATGTGGAACGCAGAAACAGGCATAATAGAATTGGAAACTAACGCTGGAACTATCGTTGAGGCTGCGTTTAATCGCAACGAAGATAGGGTCGCGGCGTCCTATTCTTTATGGCTGGTTTTGCTAGACGGGGCAACACTTCAACCCATTACTCAACAGCCGCCTGCTATGTGCTGCTCCAATCGAATGGAGTCACTTGCATGGAGTTTTGACGGTAGTCAGATTGTTACCGGCAGCATCAACGGCTTAATCACCGTCTGGGAAGCGGCAGCACTCACACAAATCAGCCAATTTCCTGCGAATACCTTTTATGACCAAGACGGCTATGGCATTCCTGATTTAAGCCTTTCTTGGGTGCGCGATGTCGCTTTTAGCGTGGATGGGATTATCGAAGCCGTGAGCGGTGACGGTACGGTAGGTCGGTGGGATACTCAAGGTAATCTCCTAGAAGAAACACAAATTGGACAACTTGAAACCGCCTCATGGAGTCCCTATGGCGCACGGTTGGCGGTGCAGAGCGGAGCAAGTTCAGCTTCAATATCCACAGAAAGCGAACGACGAGCAGATATGGACGGGATGTTGCAAGTCGTAACACCGTTCGCATCTTCTGAACGTCTCCAATTTATCGCGGCAGCGTGCGGCGCGGATCAGCTCATCGGGCAAACGATTACCGATGCGACGCTGTCCGCTGTCATCGCGCAGCTTGAATCTGCAACCGCAGACCAAATCCCGCCTGCGTGCGCGGCTGACCTGATCGCCATTGCTGAAGCGATCCAAAGTCAGTAGCCGAAGGCTCGATGACGTTCGCAATTACCCATGCCACGACAAGCCCCCTGGTCGCGAGTTCGCTGTTCAATGGCATTCAGCAGTGCCAGACGATCAGCGTGACGATTACGGATAATGATCCGCCGCCGCCGACAGTGACGAGAACCGCGACGCGCACCAGTACCCGCACGGCAACCAGAACCGCGACGCCGACTGCGACGCCGACGGCTACCCCAACCGCGACCGCGACGCCGACGACTGAAATTTGCACTGGTGGTCAAAGTGGAGACAGATTAGAAGGCGGCGATGTTGGCGTTGACGCGCCAAATTGTCAGGTTGCGACGGCGACGGTGACGTCCACGCCGACCGCAACTCCGTCATCTACCGCAAAGTGACGGGTGGTTTTCGTACCCACTGGGGTGCCGATCTCTACGCCGATATGATCTCGATTCTCGAAACTGCCCGACGACAGCGACGCACCATCCTTGAT
>Ga0105047_10020811_pt1 | contig 10064 bp, 2 predicted proteins | sample MAT04_FD_78384 | JGI IMG/M metagenome (GOLD analysis project Ga0105047, IMG submission 78384) | Freshwater microbial communities from Lake Fryxell liftoff mats and glacier meltwater in Antarctica - MAT-04 (megahit assembly) | ecosystem: Environmental > Aquatic > Freshwater > Ice > Liftoff...
CCGAATCGCTCGTCCGTTCGGGCGGGGCAGGGGATGGGTACACGATTCTCGTTCTCGCGAACGGAGTGGCGCAACTCGTTCCGGGTCCGTCCAACGACGTCGACAAGATCATCGCCGAGTTGCGGACCGTGAAGCCGACAGAAGCCCCCGCCGACACGGCTTCCGTTCTCGGAACGGTTGCCGAGATCATCGCACGATCACCGCGAGCATACCCGCGACGACAGGTTACGTTCCTCACGGATCTTCAGCGTTCCGCCTGGCTGAACGCGCTCCCCAGATCAGAGACAACCGCCCCCGACATTTGGCAGAGGATCGTCGGTCGCTCTGACATCGTTGTCGTGGACGTTGCCCGATCCGATCTGGACAACGTGGCGGTCACGTCGGTGGAACTCGACGACCCGTTGCCGTTCATCGACACGCCCGGTGTCGTGAGCGCCGTGGTCGCCAACTTCAGTCGGAGCGAGAAGCGAGACGTGCGGGTGCAACTCCTGCTCGGTCGGCCATCGTCCGGTGCCGATTCCCTCGTGCCTGTCGAACAGCAGATCGTGAAACTCATTCCTGCAGGCGGACGCACGACGGTCAAGTTCGGGCTCGAAGGGCAGGTGAGGTTCCGCGAGAAGGGCATTCACGTCATGCAGGTGAAGATGCTCGAGCCTGACGAACTGCCCGCTGACGATTCCCGTGCGCTCGCCGTTTCGGTTCGCGACGGGCTTCATGCGATTCTGATTGATGGCAAACCCGATCCACTTCCGCTGCGTCGGGCGACGGGTTACCTCGCACGAGCGCTGTATCCACCCGAAGCAAAGCCAGCGAACACGCCAGCCCGTCCGCGAGTCATGACTCCGGCCGAGTTCGCAGACCCCTCGGTTGGTGATCTCACAGGGATCGACTGCGTGTATGTGTGTGATGTGCCGACACCCACGCCCGATCTGGCGTTGAAGCTGGATGGCGTGCTGAAACGTGGTGGCGGTGTGGTGATTGGCCTTGGCCCGAACGCGGCCGCCAATCGCGCGATGTACAACCAGGTTCTCTTCAACGAAGGCACAGGGATTTTGCCGGGACCGCTCGGCGAAGTGATCATGAGCGGTCCCGCCGACTCGGGATTCCGACTCGCAGCCGACGAGGAGGATTACGCCAAACCTCCCCTTCAGTTCTTCCAGAATGAGAAGATTCGCGGGGGGCTCATCATGGCACCCTTCCGGGGTTACATTCGCCTCGATCCGCCATCAGACGCACGCACTCGTCGCATCCTGTCGTTCGTCCCCGCAACCGTTCCGGCCGTTGTTCCTGGCGCGACTCCACGCAAACCAGACGCGGCGTTCGTTGAATGGACCCGGCATCGTGGTCGCGTTGTCGTGTATACCAGTTCGTTCAACGAGGACTGGAACGACTGGCCGCCGTTTCCGTCGTACCTGATGTTCCAGCAAGAGTTCCTCCGGTTCGTCACCGCGAGCCCCGATCGACACACCGTGCAGGTGTTCGATGCGATTGAGGAGTTCTACCCGCCCGCGGCCGCCGGACTGACAGCAACGCTCGCCGGCCCTGAAGGGATTTCCGCGACGCTGCCACTTGCGATGCAAGACGAGGCGGGAGTTGCTCGCTTCACGGGTACTCGGCTGGGGGGCATCTATCGGCTGCGTGTCGAAGGGCACCCCGAGCGTGTGTTCGCGGTGAACGTGCCCGAGGGTTCCGCGAGCGGCGGAGGGAGCGAGTCTGACTTGAAGCAGATTGACAGGGCCGAGCTTCGTTCCATCGGCCCTGTGCAGAACGTGACTGACGTCGCCGACGCGAAGCCGAGTGCCGAGAGCGGTGCGGTTCTCGTGTCGGCGCCGAAACCACACGGCCCGATGATCGCACGGTTCGTGGTGATGTTCGCGCTTCTTGTCTTCGCCGTGGAACTGTTCGTGGCGTGGCGTTGGGGGCCGGCGCGTGCCGCTGGCGCGGGGAGTACGGCAGGCTCGGTTCGCCCGGTGGAACGCAAGTTCTACCTCCGCGTCTTGAGCACGGCGGTAGCCCTTGTGCCGCTCGCCGTCGCGCTCTCACTTCTGGGGACGCTGATCCATTACGAACGCACGGGCAACCTGCTCGGCTTCTTGCCGCCAGCGGAGCGGCAAGCGGTTGAAGCCGCGGCCGGCGTTCCCGCCGCACAACCTGGCGAAGGCACCAAATGGCGGCTCGAAGGGTTCACCGCGTTCGTTCGAAACAGCCTCGTTGACCGGCGACTCGTACTGGCCGTCGCCGGCGCCGCGTTCGTCCTCACGGTGATGGTGTATCGCCTCGAACGGCGTGCCGTTTCGGGATACCGTCGCCTTGTCGTGCCGGCACTCTTGCGGCTATCCGTGTTCCTCCTCGCGCTGTTCGTCCTGCTGCCACAACTCCGACTCGCGTTCGACCGGGAAGGTTGGCCCGAGGTCGTGATCCTGATCGACACGTCGGGGAGCATGGGGCATCTCGACGAGTTCAAAGACCCGGCTGTGCGGTCCAAGGCGGAGGAGTTGGCCAAGTTGCACGACCTGCCTGCGACACCGCATCGGTTGGCACTCGCACGAATCCTGCTGACGCACAAAGACGGCCCTTGGCTTGAACGACTCCTGAAGGAAAAGGAAGTCAAGGTTCACATCTACGCAGTGGATTCGACCACGCGCACGGTGTCGCAACTGTACGAACCGGAAGACATTCCTGCGGCGCACAAGGCACTCCGCGAACTCGTCTGGGACGATACCAAGAACGACAAGAAAGGCGGCTATCGCGAGCTGGGCAACGAGTCGCGACTCGGGGACGGCGTCGAAGCAGTGCTGAAGGCGTTCCGGGGTGGCTCGCTCGCGGCGATCATCATGCTGACCGACGGCGTCACCACCGCGGGTGACGATCTGCCCAAGGCCGCGCGAGAGGCGGCGAGAGCGGGTGTGCCGTTGTTCTTCGTCGGGGTTGGCGATGCGTGGGAAGTGCCCGATCTCGAACTGACCGACCTCCAGGCCGATGACACCGTTACCGTAGGCGACAGGATCGTTTTCGACGCCAGGCTCGTGGCTCGCGGTCAAGTTCCCGGCAATCCCGTGAACGTGACGCTCTACGAGAAGGGGCGCACGCCCGAAACCGGCAAGCGAGTCACGGTCACGCCCGACCTGAACGGCAACCGCGTCCCCGTGACGATCGCGCACACGCCGACTGAAGCAGGCGAAAAGACCTTCGTGCTCGAAGTGCAGTCGGTCGCTGGTGAAACCGACCTGACCAACAACCGACTCGAACGCACGGTGTTGGTCACCGACTCGAAGCGAGTGCGGGTGCTGTACATCGAGGGTTACCCGCGGTACGACTTCCGGTTCGTGAAGGTTCTTCTCGAACGCGAGTCGGAACGGTCCGTCGGCGGCAAGGGGTTTTCCGTCGAGGTACTGCTGCTGAACGCCTCCGTCGGCTGGGCGGGAATCGATCGTTCGGTGTTCTCGGGTGACTTCCCGACACGCGATCAACTCTTCGGCTATGACGTGGTCGTTCTCGGCGACGTGAACCCGAAGCAGCTCGTGCGGTTCCCCGGTGCGTTCCAGAACTTTGCGGACTTCGTGAAGGTCAAGGGCGGCGGGCTGCTGTTTCTCTCTGGAGAGCACGGCACGCCGGCTGCCTTCGCGGAGACGCCGCTGGCCGACGTGCTGCCGGTGATCATAGACGCGAACGCTGCTCGTCCGGTGGAGGATGCCGCGTCGGTTGAGGGTTATCGCCCGCGAATCACACCCGCCGGCCGACAGCACCCGTTGTTCCGATTCTCGCCGGATGACACCGAGTCCTCGACCATCTGGAATCGCCTCCAACCGCTGTACTGGGCCGCGAAGGGGTATCGTCGCAAGCCGAACACGGTGGTGCTTGCCGTGCATCCCGACCGACCCGCAGAAGGCGGCCCGTCTGGCGAGAATCAACCGCTCGTGATTCAGGCGTTCGCGGGCGCGGGGCCGGTGCTGTTCCTAGGATTCGACGATACGTGGCGCTGGCGGTACCGCTACGACGAGGAGCACTTCGACCGATTCTGGGTGCAGGCGATCAAGGTGCTGTCTCGATCGCGTGTGCGGCGGATCGAACTGAAGGTGTCGCCGAAGGTGGATTTCCGGCGCGACGAGAAGATGACCGTGGTCGTGCGGTTCCCGGTTGAAGCACCCGCACCGCCAGCCGGTCAGCCCGTGCGAGTGGACCTCGCTCGCAGTCCGCTGCCGAATCCCGATGGCACCCCGGGTTCCGGTCAGACGGAGACATCGACACTCACGCTCGCGCGAGTTCCCGGACCGGGTGTGCAGTACGAAACGGTAGTCACTCGAACGCCCGAGGGGGAGTACCGCTTCACGCTAACCGATCCGGAAACGCAAGGCGGGATCTCGCCGCCGTCGGCAGTGGCGAGGGTGCTGCCGCCGCTGAACGAGCGCGACCGCGTGCAATTGAACAAGGCCGATCTGGCGTCGGCAGCGGCGGTGTCGAACGGCGGGTTCTACACCCTTGCGACGGCCAACCAGGTCTTCGACGACCTGAAGAACCTCCAGCGAGTGCCGTTGAACCAGCCGTGCCCGCCGATCGAGTTGTGGAACAGTCCGCTGGTGTACTTGCTTATCGCGTTACTGCTCTCGGCTGAGTGGCTTTTGCGGAAGCGCGAACGGCTGTTATGATTTGATGGGAAGAAGGCATGAAATCGCCGCACGATGAAAACCCGATGGAGACCCGATTCAGACAAAAGCAGTGTTTTGAAACTCGGTTTTCTGTTCTGATCGTGTCTTGAGCGGGTTTCGATCGTGCGGCGATTTTCTGGGTCTTTGTTTCATTTGAGATGACATCATGGCCCTTGTCCTCCGTCCGCCGACGAGCCGTGAGTCCCTCACGGATACGCTCGGCGACATCGGTCGTACCCGAAAGGCGGTCGCCGTCCTCACGGGGCTGTTCGCGTTCGTCGGTATCGCGCTCGGCTCGGTCCTGATTGCCATCATCCTCGACGCCACTTTCCAACTGTCGGCGCTCGCAAGGGCGTTCGCACTTGTCGTCACGCTCACGCTCGCTGGAGTCGTCTGGATTCGTGGCGTCACGCGGGCACTGACCTTGCGCTCCGACGCACTCTCCGTGGCACTCGAACTTGAAGAGAAATACCCCGCGCTGAACGACTCCTTGGCATCGGCCGTTTCCTTCCTCGAAGCGGGCGACCCCGAGGGACGCGGCGTGTCGCACCGGCTCGAAGAGGTCGTCGTCAAGTCCGCGAAGCGTGCGGCGAACCGGCACGACTTCGACCGGCTCGTTCCGTCGGGACGCTGCTGGCGCATGGCCTGGGCGTGTGCCGCGATCATCGCAGTGTCCGTTCCGCTTGCGCTCGCGGATGTCGAGCGGGCCACGGTGGGCCTCGTCAGGCTCGCCGATCCGTTCAATCCGCACGCGTGGCCGACGAAGACTCGCGTCGCCATTCTCATCCCCGAGGAGCTGCCCACGAGGATGCCGAAGGGCGATCCCTTCAACCTCAAGTTCGTGGTGCGTGGCGTTATCAAGGATCGGGCGACGGTCACGGTCCGTATCGCCGGTGGGGAAGAGTTCGAGGAGCAATATCCGCTCGCAGTCGGGAACGATCCGAAGTTCCCCGGCGCGGCCGTGGTGACTGCCCGCATCGAGGCAGCGCGGATTCCCGCATCGTTCACGTTTAAGATCGCTTCGAACGACTTCGACTCCGAATGGCAGCGCGTGGATGTCGTGCCCCCGCCGCGACTCGTCCCGATACCCGGCCCCGGAGGTGGTCGGCCGAGCCCACAGTTCCACGTCACGCCGCCCGAATACACAGGCCTGCCGAGCCTCGACCTGCCCGATGGTGCCTCCGTTATCGAGATTCCTGTCGGCACGGTTGTCTCGGTGCGTGCCACCACAGATGTTCGGCTCGCCTCCGCCGCGCTCGTGTTCACCGGTGACCGCACAAGCATCACGAACGTGGCAGGCTTCTCGGCTATCGGGAATCTGAACCCGTTCGTCGCCGCGGGAATGCCGTCACTCGCTGACGACATCGGGAGTGACATCCCGTTGTCACTCGATGATACCGGGAAGCGTCTGCGTGCGGTGTTCACGCCGTCCATGACCGGGATGTACGCGTTCAAGTTGACCGATGAATCCGGGCTGACGGGCACGCGACTCCTGGAAATTCGCCTCATCCCGGACCCGGTTCCGACGGTGATTCTTCGTCGGCCTGCCGTCGGCAAAGACCCGCAAGTGCTGGCACCTGGCGCGAACGTCACGCTGCACATCAACAGCGACGACAAGGTGTACGCCCTCCGTCGCACGTTCCTCGAATACCGCGTTGGCCGTGACCTGACCGTCCGGACGATTCCACTCCACGACGTGCGGGACTGGACGGATGTGTTGCCCAGCGTTCTTGGTGGCGTCGGGGTTCTGGCCCGCGTTCGCCCCACTGCGACGGAAACGAAACTCAGCCTCCCGCTGTCGGCCCTGACGCGGGACGGCACGAACCCCTTGCGTGAGGGCGACATCGTCTTCGTTCGCGGCGCTGCCGACGACTGGGACGACATCACCCCCGCGAAAGAACCGGGCCGAAGTGGCGAGTTCGAGATTCGTGTTGCATCGCGAGAGTCGGTCGAGGCGTGGCTCGAGCGCGAACTCGCTGCAATGCGGCCGGATCTCATTCGCGTGCGGAATCAACAGCGTGAGGCGAGGCAGAAGGCCGGCGAAGCAATCCCGCAACCCGACGGTTCGCTCGTGCCGGCCGACCGCGACCGCCTCCTGGCATCCGAGCAAACGCAGCGATTGATTCGTGGAAAGATCGCCGACGCCAACGATGGCTTGCGGACGAAGGCCGACGTACTGCTCGAAACCGTGCGGGCGAATGCACTCCCCCGGTCGAACACGACCGACCGGGTTGCCCTCGTTGCCGAGGCGCTCGGTCGACTGTCGGACCGCGACTTACCCGTGATCGAGCCGACCCTTTCCGATGCCCGTCAAATGGGGGGGCAGCCACCACGAGCCGGGCAGGAGAACCTCGTTCCGGATCTTCTGAAACGAGCGATGCGACACCAGAAGTCGGTCGAGGACGGGCTCACGGATTTGCTCGATGTGCTATCCGTGTGGGGCGGGGCGGTCGAGATTCGAGGCGAAGCGCGCGTGCTGCGCGACTTCATCCAGCAGCAAGCCACTGACGTCGAAAAGCTCGGGGCGACCCCACCCGCGAGCGACCTCGATCGGGCGGGCACCCGAGCCGAGCAAGCGTCCGATCAGGCCAATCAGTTGATGACGCGGGCAGGTCGTCTTGCTGCCGACAAGGACAAGGAAGCTGGCAAACATCGCGACATGTCTGAGAAGAAGGCCAGCGAAGCGAAAGGGCTCCGTGCGAAGGCTGACGCATTGCCACCGGGCACGCCGGAGAAGTCGGCAATGAACGCCAACGCGGCTCTCCTTGAAAGCGAGGCGAAGGAGTGGGCCACCGCTGCCGAGAAAGCCGTCGCCGAAGCGGCTGCACTCCGAATGGCAATTCAGGTGGCCGAGGGACAAAGCCTCCCGGAAGGCTTGCGGGATGCCGCACAGAGTATTCGCCGGGACAACCGTTCGCGAGGCGTCGATCGGCTGAACACCGCCGTGAGTCGGCTCGATCGCCTCATTGAGGCGCTCACCGAAAAACCTACCGACACGGCCCCCGACCTGACGAAGCCCAAGAAAGCCGCCGATGACGTCGATAGTCTCGCAACCGCACAGGACGACCTTCGCACGCGGTCTGTCGAGGCCGCCAAGATTTCAGACCCTGCCAAACGCGAGCAGGAGTTGAAAAAACTCGCTGCCGAGCAAGACAAGCTCCTCGCACGCGGAAAGGAGTTGCTCCAGCGGTTGACCCGCGATCGTATGGACCGTCCATCTCGTGACGTCCGTGCAGCACTCGACAGCATGGAGGCCGCTCGCAACGATCTGGAGGGCGGCAACCCGGGGATTCGCGCCCAGAACGACGCGATCGAGCGACTCGACAATGCCCGTGATCGGCTCGACGCGGCGGCAGTCGCAGCCCCGCAGCAACTGAGCGACGAGAAGCGTCGCAAGATGGCCCAGAAGGTTCAGGCGGCGATGGAGCGACAGAAAGCAACCGTCGCCGAGGCCGAACGGATTCACAAGCTCGTTGCGACGAGCAAGGAGTGGGACCGCGACGCCCTCACGGCATACGGCGACCTCGCGGTGAAACGTCAGCTTCCGATCGTTGAGGACGTGCGGGAGTTGGAGAAAGAGTTCGCGCAACTGCCGGTTCTCGCGAGGGTGCTTTCGGAGTCCGCGACTGCAATGGACACCGCGGCCAAGAAGGTCACGAGCCGCTTGCAGGACGTCGATCCGAGCGTTGCCTTCGATGCCGACCTTGAGAAAGAGAACGACCGAAAGGTCACACGGCCGATGAAACTGGCACTCCGGCGGCTGGAGCAGCTCCTCGACGCACTGAAACAAGAAGACCCGAAGAACGTCGCAAAGAAAGAGCCGCCTTCCAAGTCACCCAACCCGATGAATCCACCGCCGAGCGGGGGTGGGGACAGTGACATCGTCCCGCCAATGGCACAGCTCAAGGTGTTGCGTTCGCTCCAGGCGGAACTCAACGAGCGAACCGCCGAGTTCGCGAAACAACATCCGAACCCGGATAAACTGTCAGAAGAAGAAAAGGCGGAGTTGAAGGAAATCGAGGACGCTCAACGGGAGATGGGGGCGCTCTTCGAGCAGATGGCGAAGTTGTTCCCGGAAGCAAAGCAGGCGTTGCCCGAGAACCCCGAGAAGACCGACAAACCCGAGCCGGAGAAGCCATGATTCGTGCGGCTTGTTTCGCTCTCTTGATGCTCGGCATGATGTCCACCGCTCGGGCACAGTTGCCGGTTGCGCCGCCGCCTCGCGAAATCCGAGACGACGGAACCCGCGATCCGGTTCCCGTTCCGGAGGTCGTGAAAAAGGAGAATCCGCTGGAGGTGGTTGAGCGGATCATCAAGAATTCCAAGGAAGTCGGCGATAAGCTCGCCATGACCGACACGAGCACCGACACCCGCAAAACTCAGGACAAGATCCTCAAAGACATCGACGCTCTGCTGAAGCAGGACGACCCGCCTCCGATGTCCGACAAGGATAAGGACAAAGACAAGGATAAAGATAAGGACAAAGACAAGGAGAAGAACAAGGACAACAACCCCGATTCGAACGACAAGAAGGACATGCCGCCTCCGATGGGCAAGGGTGACATGCCGCCCCCAATGGGCAAGGGTGACATGCCGCCCCCAATGGGTAAGGGTGATATGCCGCCCCCAATGGGCAAGGGTGACATGCCGCCCCCAATGGGTAAGGGTGATATGCCGCCCCCGATGCCTGGAATGGGTGATCCGCAACCCATGGGCGGTGACCAGCCGAAAGAACGCCGTCCGCGACAGGGTGGCGATCAGAAACAAGAAGCGAAGCCGAAAGATCCCGGCAAGGGTGGCAACCCGAAGGACAAGGAGCCGATGGGAACCGCATCGAAGGACCCGAAAACCCCGTCGGGCGGCAAACTTGACCCTAAGGGGGGCAAGTTGGACAACACAGTCCTTCCCTTAGAAGATGAGGTGGTGAAGCAAGTGTGGGGGCATCTTCCGGACAAGTTGCGGCAGCAGGCGACGCAATACTACAAGGAGGAGATCGTCGCGCGGTACTCCGACCTCCTGAAGATGTACTACTCGTCACTGTCCGAGAAGAAGTGACAGCCGATTTGCAGTTTCTTGGCATTCCTGAGATTGGGTGCTCGTCTATGCTGCCGATTTCCCGTCGAACTTGCCTTCGCCTCGGAGCGACCGGAGCCACGGCCGGTGTTCTCGGGTTGGTCGGTCACGCGCAGCCGCAACTCGACCCGGGAATGAAGCCGGACTTCCCGACAAGTACAAAGTCCGGGGCAGAGTTCATCAATCAGGACACACAGGCCGCCATTGATCGGGGGCTCGACTACCTCGCACGCAATCAACTGGCCGATGGCTCTTTCCGCGTCCCCGAGCACAGGCCGGGCGATCTGATCGACGGGGCGGGGGTTGGCATCACCTCACTGGCGGGTCTCGCGTTGATGGCGGCGG
>Ga0105047_10020813_pt1 | contig 10063 bp, 11 predicted proteins | sample MAT04_FD_78384 | JGI IMG/M metagenome (GOLD analysis project Ga0105047, IMG submission 78384) | Freshwater microbial communities from Lake Fryxell liftoff mats and glacier meltwater in Antarctica - MAT-04 (megahit assembly) | ecosystem: Environmental > Aquatic > Freshwater > Ice > Liftoff...
AAGAAGAGCGTCGCGCTGCTCGGCCGCCCCTACATCTCCGGCCGCGACGCCATCCTCGCCTCCGCCGAAAGCGCCATCCGCCTCGGCCTGATCAGCAAGCCGGCTCCGAAGAAGTGAGTCTGCCGGCGCTGGCTGACCGATACCTGCCGACATGGCTGGTCGGCGGCTTCGCCACCTATCTGCTGGCGCTCAAGCTGGTCGTGGTGTTTTTCGCCCAGCCGCAGATCGACGAGACCTATTACTGGCTCTGGGGACAGCACCTGCAACTGTCCTACCTTGATCACCCGGCCCTGCATGGCTGGTTGCAGGGGCTGGCGTCCCGGCTGCTGTGCTGGAACCTGGTGGCTACGACTGGTCCCACCGGCTCGCCGGCGAGCGCTGGCTGCAGGTGCTGTTCCTGACCATCGCGCTCTATTACTCGAGCCCGCTGCTCCTCATTTAGGCCACCTCATGGGGGCAGCCGGTCCACACCTACCGCCTCCATCTGGGGCGCGGCTTCCACCCCAGATAGAGACGGTGCGCCTCAGCGCGTCAGCCCCCACTCGCGATAAAGCCGGTTGAGCTCGGTCATGGTGCTCAGTTCCACCATCGGCAGCCCTGATCCGCGCAGGATCGTCAGGTCGCGCTCCCGCTTCTTCGGCTGCTCGAACAGGATAAACCGGAACAGCTCCCAGTTTAGCTTGTCGATATTGCCCTCGAGCTGGCCGGCGCGTCTGCCGGTCTCGAACAGTGTGCGCCGCACATTACGCAGTGCCGCGCGCCAAGGCTCGCTGCCCATCATGACGATGCCCGTCGCCTGCGCCATCCGCTGCTCGATGGTGGCGAAATAATTGCCCTCGATCACCCACTGGTTGCTGGCGATCGCAGCATCGTGCAGCGCCGCGAACTCCTCCTTCGGGCGCGGCACCCAGTCGGTGAAAGGCAGGTGATAGAGCAAGTCGAGATGCACCACTTGGCGGTCCAGCTGTTGGCCCAGCGCCCGTGCCAATGTCGATTTCCCCGCATTGGACGGCCCGCAGATCATGATCCGCGGCCCCAGTGCCGCGAGCGACAGAAACTCCGCCATCGTTCCCCCCGAAACAGAACCCAAAGACGAAAAAGGGCCACCCCGCAGGATGGCCCCTATCAGCTACCGCAGTCGGCTTACTCCGCCGGGGCCATGTCCTTGCCGGTGTACACGTCCTCGACCGAGTACTGGTCGCGGCGGTCGAAGCCATTGAACGGCGTCAGCGAGGCCTGGGTGTAGGCGCCCATCAGGCCGAACTCCACCCAGTCATCCTCGTCGATGTCCGACGGCAGGGTAAATGTCTGCGGCAGCACGTCATAGCTGTCGCAGGTGGGGCCCCAGACGGTGAAGTCCGAGAATTCGCCGTCATTGTCGTGGATGCGCGGACCGCGCCACACCCGCGTCGGCGGGGTGAAGTGCATGAACTTCACTTCCATCAGCGAGCCGTAGGCGCCGTCGTTGAGATACACCGACTGGCCGCCGCGCTGATGCTTTACGCGCAACAGCAGCGAGGTGGACGAGGTCACCAGCGCCCGGCCGGGCTCGATGATCAGCTCGGGCTTGGAGGACGCGAAATTGTCCTTCACCGCCTGCTCGATGGTCTCGAAATAGTAGTCCATCGGCGGGGCTTCGGAAGTCGGGTAGGGGGCCGGATAGCCGCCACCGATATTGAGCCGCTTGAGCTCGATCCCCGACTCCTCGGCGATCTTCGCTGCCGCCGCGATATGCCGTTCGTAGGCGTAGACGTCTTCGCACTGCGACCCGACATGGAAGCACAGCGACGGGGTGAACCCCATCTGGTCGACGAGCTTCACGATTTCCGCCGCGCCATCCTGCATGACGCCGAACTTGATGCCGAAATCGTAGCTCTTCAGCGCCCGGCCGGCCTTGAAGCGGGTCGTCACCTCGATATCGCGCGACGGCGTCACCACCGCGGCGAGCTGGTCGAGCTGCTGCGGGTGGTCGATGGTGAACGAGCGGACGCCGAACTCATTGTAGGCGCGCTCGATTTCGCGCTTGTTCTTGATCGGGTTGTTGTAGTGCATGGCGGACCCGGGCGCGTAGTCGCGCACCAGTTCCATCTCGGTGTTCGAGGCGACGTCGAAGGCCTTGAGGCCCTCTTCGTGCAGCTGCTTGATGATGTGCGGCGACGGGTTGCATTTGACCGCATAGGTCAGAAGCCCGTCGAACCCCTTCCTGAAAACCTTGGTTGCCCGGTGCAGCTCCTTGCTCGAAAACAGGAAGCTCGGAAAATCCGGCTCGACCTGCGCAATCAGCTGCGAAGTATTGGTGTAGACCGTGGTTGGCTCAGACATTGGCGGCTAACCTTTCTAGGGGTCTTGGAGGGGTAGAAGGCGGGAGGCGCTCCGAAAAACGAGCGCTGCGTATAGGGGCTAGCGACCCGGGGCGCAACGTCATATTTCTTCGATTACCAATCTGTAAGCCCAGCACCAAAAAGGCGCCAGATTCGCGGCGCTTTTCGGGTGCCGGCCTCTTGTGTGGCCAGGGATCTCGAGACCATGTCGACAAGCAAAATATGGCTGGCTGCGGCGGGTTCCGCAGTCGTTATCGCTGCGGCACTTTATCTGGTGACGATGTTCGCGCCCGTCGCCAATGCACCGGCTCCTCAAGCGGTCGGCATCGCCGCCCAGGCGCAGGAAACCGCGGCTGGCACTCCGGCCAAGGAGGTCCCGGCCACCCGCACCCAGATGCAACTGAGCTTCGCCCCGGTGGTGAAATCGGTGACGCCGTCCGTGGTCAACGTCTACGCCACCACCATCAGCCAACAGTCGAGCTCGCGCATGCTCGACGATCCGTTCTTCCAGCGCTTCTTCGGCCGAAATTCGCCGTTCTCCGAAAGCCGCCCACAGAAGTCGCAGTCGCTCGGCTCGGGCGTCATCGTCGATGCGGCAGGCGTCATCCTCACCAACCACCACGTCATCGATGGCGCCATCGACATCCGCGTCTCGACCACCGACGGCCAGGAATACCCGGTCGACCTCGTGCTCGATGACCCCAAGACCGACCTTGCCGTGCTCAAGGTGAAAGACGCCAAGGGCGCCACCTTCAAGGCCCTCGATTTCGCCGATTCCGACACCCTCGAAGTCGGCGACCTCGTCCTCGCCATCGGCAACCCGTTCGGCGTCGGGCAGACCGTCACCTCCGGCATCGTCTCGGCGCTCGCCCGTACCGGGGTCGAGAGCGACAATTACGAGTTCTTCATCCAGACCGACGCCGCCATCAACCCGGGCAATTCCGGCGGCGCGCTCGTCGATCTCGACGGCCGCCTCGTCGGCGTCAACACCGCCATCGTCTCGCGCTCGGGCGGCTCGGTCGGCATCGGCTTTGCCATCCCGGCCAATATGGCCAAGCTCGTCGCCGAAACCGGCATCTCGGGCGGGGCGCTCGTCCGCCCGTGGTTTGGCGCCCGCTTGCAGTCGGTGACCGCCGATCTCGCCGACAGCCTCGGCCTCGGCCGCCCGCGCGGCGCGCTGATCTCGGAACTCGCCAGGGGCGGCCCGGCGGAGCAGGCCGGCTTTGCCGATGGCGACGTCATCCTCGCGGTCGATGGCTTCAACATCGAGCAGCCCAGCGCCTTCGATTTCCGCCTCGCCACCAAGGCTGTCGGCGCCACGGCGGATGTCCAGTTCTTCCGCAACGGCAAGACAGAGGACAAGCGGATCACGCTCGCCGCCGCCCCCGACGCCGGCCAGCCGGTAGCGGTGACGGGCAACACCCGATTTGCCGGCACTACCGCCGAGACAGTGACCCCCGCCGTCGCGCAGGAACTGGGGCTGCCCTTCGATACGCGGGGCGTCGTCATTCGCGCGGTCGAGCCCGGCTCGCCCGCCGACGACATGGGCCTCGTGGCCGGCGACCTGATCGTCAGCCTCAACGGCAAGGTTACGGACTCGGCCGATGCCTTCGCCGATACCGCGAAAGGGCGCCCCGATAGCTGGCGCGTCGTGCTGCAGCGTGGTGGCCGTACCATCCGCGCTGAGGTAAGTGGTTGAGGATGGATTCACTGTTCGATGACGCCGCCCCGCGACCCCTCGCCGAGGCCCTGCGCCCGCAGCACCTGAGCGACGTCATCGGGCAGGATCACCTGCTCGGCCCCAATGGGCCGATCGGCCGCATGGTGGCGGCCGGCCGCGTCTCCTCCTTCATCCTCTGGGGCCCGCCGGGCGTCGGCAAGACCACCATCGCCCGGCTGGTGGCCAAGGAAGTCGGCCTCGATTTCGTGCAGCTGAGCGCCGTGTTGTCTGGCGTCGCCGACCTTCGAAAAGTCATCGCCGAAGCCAAGGCGCTGCGCCTCGGGGCAGGGCGGCAGACGGTGATGTTCGTCGACGAGCTTCACCGCTTCAACCGCAACGTACAGGACGCGCTGCTGCCGCATGTCGAGGACGGCACCATCATCCTGATCGGCGCCACCACCGAGAACCCGAGCTTCTCGATGGTCGCCGCGCTGCTGTCGCGCGCCAAGGTCTACACGTTGCGCCGCTTCGAAAAGCCCGACCTCGCCATCCTCGCCAACCGCGCCGAGGAATTCACCGGCAAGCAGCTTCCGATCAGTGCCGAAGCCCGCGACGCCATGCTCGACATGGCCGACGGCGATGGCCGCTACCTCATCGGCCTGTGCGAGGAACTGTTCGCGCTGCCCGAGGGCACGACGCTCGACGTCGCCGGCCTCGCCGAGACGGTGCAGAAGCGGGCGCCCGTCTACGACAAGGGCCAGGAGGAGCACTACAACCTCCTCAGTTGCTTCCATAAGAGCCTGCGCGGCTCGGACGTGCAGGCCGCCATGTACTGGGCGCAGCGCATGCTGGTGGGCGGCGAGGACCCCGGCACCATCTTCCGCCGCCTCGTCTGCGCCGCCTCCGAGGATGTCGGCATGGCCGATCCGCAGGCCATGGTGCAGGTGGTCACCGCCTGGACCGCCTTCGAGCGCACCGGCATGCCCGAAGGCGAGCTGTTCATGGCCCAGGCCATCGCCTATGTGGCGACCGCGCCAAAATCCAATGCCGCCCATGTCGGCTTCGCGGCAGCCAAGCAGCAGGCGATGCAGACAGGCTCGCTCGCCCCGCCAAAGTCCATCCTCAATGCTCCGACCAAGCTGCTGAAGGAACTCGGCTACAACAAGGGTTATCGCTACGACCACGACTGGCCGGATGCTTTCTCCGGCCAGGAATTCTTCCCCGACCAGATGGCCGGCGACAAGCGGCCTGAGTTCTACCAGCCTAACGAACGTGGTTTCGAGCGCGAAGTGATCAAGCGGCTCGACTTCTGGGCCAGTCGCCGCGAACTACGCCGCGCCGAGGATGAGGGTAAGGACTAGTAAAGCACAACGTCTTCGGTGGTCCTCCACTGTGGCAAAGCCACGGGGGAGGGGGACCAGACGAAGTCTGGTGGAGGGGGCATCCCAACCCTGGATTAAGCTCATGTCCAATTTAGTGTCCGCGAGGTCTTGTTCACAACTGAAAATCTGACACAACCCTCCCATATGCAATTCTACTGAGCATAAGGGGAGGGGTCAGATAGAACTGTTCGCGGCTGCGTTTGCACCGTTCACCATTGCCCTCATCGTCATGCTGGCGATTGGTGCCATCGAACTGGTGGCCCTGCTGGTCGGCTTTTCGCCCTCCGCCTCCATCGAGTCGGCGCTGCCCGACATCGACATCCCCGATCTGGACGGTCCTGACCTGGACGTTCCGGAGCTGCACGCCCCGGATCTGCACGGCGCCGAACTCAGCACTATCGAACCGGGGCCGTTCTCGCTGATCCTCGGCTGGTTTTCGGTCGGCCGCGTGCCGATCCTCGTGCTGTTCGTCATCGCGCTCACCAGCTTCGCCGTCGCCGGCTACGTCATCCAGTGGACGGCCCACGGCATCCTCGGCGGCGCGCTGAACGCCGGCCTCGCCTCGATTCCTGCCGCCATCGCAGCCGCGTATTCCACCCGCTGGCTCGGCCGTTTCCTTGGTCGCATCTTCCCCAAGGATCAGACTGAGGCGGCAAGCCGGCGCGAGCTTGTCGGCGCTTACGCCACCATCATCCGGGGCACCGCCCGGCAGGGTCAGCCCGCCGAAGCCAAGACCACGGACCTGCGCGGCCGCACCCACTACATCCTGCTCGAGCCCAACCTGCCCGAGCAGTCCTACACCGCCGGCGACCGGGTCTTCATCGTCGGCCGTGACAAGAACATTTACCGAGCCGTCACCAAGCTCGAAACGTAACAGGGGTAATTCAGGGCATGTACGACCAACTCATTTACATCCTCATCGTCGCCGCCATCATCGTCGTCGCCATTTTCGTCCTCGGCATGATCGTCTCGCGCCTCTACCGCCGGGCCTCCAAGGAGGTGAGCTTCGTGCGCACCGGCTTTGGCGGCCAGAAGGTCATCATGAACGGCGGCGCACTGGTGTTCCCGGTGCTGCACGAGATCATCCAGGTCAACATGAACACCCTGCGGCTCGAAGTGCGCCGCACCGCCGACCAGGCGCTGATCACCAAGGACCGCATGCGCGTCGACGTGCAGGCCGAGTTCTACGTCCGCGTCCAGCCCACCCAGGAAGCCATTGCCGACGCCGCCCAGACCCTTGGTCGCCGCACCATGGAGCCTGGCGCGCTCAAGGAGTTGGTCGAAGGCAAGTTCGTCGATGCCCTGCGCGCCGTCGCCGCGGAAATGGCGATGGAGGAACTGCACGAGCAGCGCGTCAACTTCGTCCAGAAGGTGCAGTCGGCCGTCTCCGAGGACATCCTCAAGAACGGCCTCGAGCTCGAGAGTGTGTCGCTGACCGGCCTCGACCAGACCAACCGCGAGTTCTTCAACCCCGACAACGTCTTCGATGCCGAAGGTCTGACCAAGATGACCCAGGCCATCGAGGACCGTCGCAAGATGCGCAACGAGATCGAGCAGAACACTCAGGTCGCCATCGCCACCAAGAACCTCGAAGCCCAGACCGCGCAGTTCACCATCACCCGCGACACCGAATACGCCCGGCTGAACAACGAGCGCGAAATCGCCATCCGCATCGACCAGCAGAACGCCGAGATCGAAACCCAGCGGGCCCAGCGCGCCAGCGAAGCCGAGGCAGCCCGCACCACCTCGCGCCAGCAGATCCGCGAGGCGGCGATCAAGGCCGACCAGGCCATCTCGATTTCCGAGCAGATCTCGGCCATCGCCATTGCCGCGAAGTCCGAGGAACAATCCGAGGCCGACGCCAAGGCCAACGTCGCCCGCGCGCTCGCCGTCAAGGCGTCCGAAGAGGTCGAGACCGCACGCCTGACCGAGATCGCCGAACGCACCAAGCGCATCCAGCTCATCGAAGCCCAGCAGGAAGCACAGAAGGCTTCGATCAACATCGTCGTCGCCGCCGAAGCCGAGAAGGCCGCCGCGCAGAACCGCGCCGACGCCTCCCGCGTGCTGGCCGAAGGCGAGGCCGAGGCGAGCAAGCTCCGCTCCGCTGCGACCGAAGTCAGCTACGCCGTCGAAGCCGAAGGCAAGCAGAAGCTCAACGAAGCCGCCAACCAGCTCTCCGCCGAGCAGATCGCCATGAACGTCCGCCTCGCCCTGATCCAGGCCCTGCCGCAGATCATCGCCGAGAGCGTCAAGCCGATCCAGTCGATCGAGGGCATCAAGATCCTCCACGTCGATGGTCTCGGCGGCGGCTCGGGCGGTGGCGGCAACGGCAGCCAGAGCACCGGCATCGCCGACCAGGCTATCGACGCGGCCCTGCGCTACCGCAGCCAGGCCCCGCTGATCGACGCCCTGCTGAACGAACTGGGCATCTCCGGAGGCTCGCTCAACGGCCTCGTCGGCTCGGTCGCGACTCTCGGAACCGACACGCAGCCCAAAAAGTAAGCCATTGCCGATCCTCCCCGCGCGGAGCGGGGAGGATCACCAGCAAGGCTGGTGTAGCGGGCGGCACAGGCACGACACCCGCTGCTAGAGGCCCACGGCCTTCCGCAGAACCTCGTTTATCCGCTCCTGCCAGTCGTCTCCCTGGCTCTGAAACTTCTCGACTACCCGCCTGTCGAGCGCGACCACCTTGTTGAGCTTCGGATCGCCCACGACCACGGCATCGCCATCCCGTATGCTTTTTGCGAACTCGGGGAACACCTCGGCGAACGGCCTGGCGTTGCGGAAATCCTCTTCCGTCCACTCCGGGTTGTCCGGGTCCTGGGCGATCCCCCGCTGAATGCGGGCCTCTTCTTCGTCGGAGATTTCAGGGATAGGTTTTCGCGTCTGCATATTCCCGCCTTTCTGACCGACTGGCGTCCCGGAGGCTGATGAGTGACACCGCCTCACGGCCAAGCCCTGAGAATACCCCAGCCACCAAGGTATCATCAAGGAAGCCGATCGCCTTGAAGCGCCGGTTTCCATGCTCACCGGAGTAGGTAGGTCTGAAGATGGCCGTTGCCCACTGGAAACGGTGGATGTTCTCGAAATCGAGTTCATGTATCCGCAGGTTGGTCTGCCGCTTCTCCTCGTCCCACGAGTATTCCATCGCCCAGCCCCCGAAACGACACTGGCATTGCCGACCCGCCTTGTCTATTGAGGGGAAATGAACCCCTATCTCCTCGTCGGCATCGGCGGCGCCATCGGCGCCATGGCGCGCTTTGCGGCAGGCAGCGCCATCGGCAATCTGCCCAATGGCTTCCCGCTCGCCACCGCCCTCATCAACGTCCTGGGCTCGCTCGCCATGGGCGTGCTGATCGGCGTCCTCGCCAAAACCACGCCGCAATATCAGAACGAGATCCGTCTCTTCGTTGCGGTCGGCATCTTCGGTGGCTTCACCACCTTCTCGAGCTTCTCGCTCGATGCAATCACCCTGATCGAGCGCGGCGACTTCCTGCTTGCCGCCTTCTACATCGTCGGCTCGGTGCTGCTGAGCCTCGCCGCCCTCTCGGTCGGCCTCACGGCCACGCGGGTGCTGGCATGAGCGGCGTCCGTCAGCAATACGTCGCCCGCGACGAGGATGGCATGCGGCTCGACCGCTGGTTCCAGACGCACTTTCCGCAGGTCACCTTCGGTCACCTGCAAAAGCTGCTGCGCTCGGGGCAGATCCGCGTCGATTCCGGCCGCGCCCAGTCGAACACCCGCCTCGCCACCGGCAACCTCATCCGCATTCCGCCCCTCGATCCCGCCCCCGCGCGCGATCCCGACGCGATCAACTCGCGCGATGCCGAGGCGCTGCGCGACCTCATCCTCTACGAGGACGACGAGCTCTACGTCTTCAACAAGAGCTCGGGTCTGGCGTCGCAGGGCGGCAGCGGCGTCAAGCGCAGCGTCGATTCGATGCTGAAAAGCCTGCCCAACAAGAAGGGCGAAGCGCCACGCCTCGTCCACCGCCTCGACCGCGACACCTCAGGCTGCCTCGTCGTCGCCAAGACCAAGGCCTCGGCCGCGCATTTCGGCGAGATGTTCTCGTCGCACCAGACGCGGAAAATCTACTGGGCCGTGGTGTTCGGCAACCCCAGCCCCAAGCAGGGCTCGATCTCCTGCTTCCTCGCCAAGCAGCCGATGGGCGAGGGCGAGCAGATGATGGTCGTGCCGCAGGGCACCCCAGGCGCCGTGCACAGCAAATCGTTCTATTCGACCACCGATACCGCCGCCCGCCGCTTCGCCTGGGTGACGCTGAAGCCGGTCACTGGCCGCACGCATCAGTTGCGCGTCCACATGGCGCAGCTCAACAACCCGATCATGGGCGATCCGCGCTACTTCAACATCCAGAACTACACTGTGCCGGACGAGATCGGTAAGGGCCTGCACCTGCATGCCCGCCGCATCGCGCTGCCGCTCCGCTCCGGCCAGATTCTCGATATCTCGGCGCCGCTGCCCCCCCATATGCAGCAGACCTTCGATGCGCTGGGTTTCGACGCCGATCGTTTCGACGTGCAGGACATCGACCCGGAGATCTGAGCCATGCGCCTCATTATGTTCGACATGGACGGCACGCTGATCGATACCCAGGCGCTCATCTCGGAGAACGCCGCGGCCGCCTTCGCGTCGCTCGGGCTGCCGCCGCCGACACCCGCCGAGGTGCGCTCGATCATCGG
>Ga0105047_10020814_pt1 | contig 10062 bp, 9 predicted proteins | sample MAT04_FD_78384 | JGI IMG/M metagenome (GOLD analysis project Ga0105047, IMG submission 78384) | Freshwater microbial communities from Lake Fryxell liftoff mats and glacier meltwater in Antarctica - MAT-04 (megahit assembly) | ecosystem: Environmental > Aquatic > Freshwater > Ice > Liftoff...
AACGCGCGCGAGCGCATCGACAACCGCTCGAGTGCCAGCGCGGCGCGACGCGCGACGAATGCTTCCGGCGCGGCATGCTCGCCGACCACCTGCGCCGCCGCACGGCTGGCCCACGCGCGGTCGTCGTCGGTCCAGATCGTGCGCGCACGATCGGCCTCCTCCAGCGCCCGGACCGCCGCCACCTCCATCGCGCTGCGCTCGTTCATGGTCCGCATGCTACCGCGATGGGCCACGGGGAACGAATTGGGAACGAATTGGGGCCAGGCTCGTAATAAAGGGGCCAGGCTCGATTAAACAAAGGGGCCAGGCTCGAATTGTTTAATCGAGCCTGGCCCCTTTGTTAGGACTTGCGTGGCGGCAACGGACCACGCGCCAGCTTGGGTCGCGGGCCGAAGTCCGGCACACGCGGCGTGACGGTGGCGATTTCCGCCAGCGCGACGGCCAATGCCTTTTCAAGCTGCCGGTCGTTGCCCGACGCGCCATCCTGCGGCGCGTTGTCAATCTCGATCTGCGGATCGGTGCCATAGTTCTCCACGCCGAACCCGGCATCGTTGAACCAGAACGAGAACTCGGGCTGCGTCGTCGAAGTGCCGTCCACCAGCCCGTGCCGCGGCCAGATGCCGACGACGCCGCCCCACGTGCGCGTGCCCACCAGCGGGCCGATCTTCATCTGCTTGAAGTTGTGCGAGAAGATGTCGCCGTCGGAACCGGCGTGCTCGTTGGTCAGCGCCACGACCGGCCCGAGGGGTGCCTCATCCGGATACGGCGAGGCCGCCATCCACCGCGCCGTGCCATACGCAATGCGCTTGCGCGCGAATTTCTCGAGCAGCAGTTGCGACACGTGGCCACCACGGTTGTAGCGCAGGTCCACGATCATGGCCTCACGGTCGGATTCGCCCGTGAAGTAGCGATGGAACTCGGCGAAGCCCGCGGCCATCATGTCGGGCAGGTGCAGGTACCCCACCTTGCCGTTCGACTGCGCATGCACCCACGCGCGATTGCGCTCCACCCATTCGCGATAGAGCGCGGGCACGTCGTCCGACAGCGTCTGCACGAGCACCGTGCGCGGCGCGGCGTTGGACCCTTCGCCGCTCGCGAGCGTCAGCTCGACTTTGCTGCCGCCCTGATGCACCAGCAATGCCTGCGGCGGCACAGTGCGCGAAACCGGCTGGCCATTCACCGCCACGATACGCTCGCCCACCTTCACCGCAACGCCGATGGCATTGAGCGGCGAATCAGCACCCGTCTCCCACGCATCACCGGTGACGATGCGCGTGATCGTGTAGCCCTGTCCGTCGGCGGCCAGCGCCAGCTCGGCGCCGAGATGCCCCAGCGACAGCGCGGGCGGCTTGCGGTGATCCCCACCCATTTCGTACGCGTGCGACGTGCCCAACTCGCCGTGCAATTCCCAGATGAGATCGGACAGTTCGCCGCGCGTCGACACGCGCTCGAGCAGTGGCGCATAGCGATCGTAGATCGCGTTCCAGTCGATGCCCGACATGTCCGCGGTCCAGAAGTGATCGCGTTGCAGCCGCCAAACTTCGCGCAGCATCTGCTTCCACTCGCTGCGCGGTGACACGGAGGCACGGACGCGACCGAGGTCGATCCAGCCGGACTTGCGCGACGGCGCGTCGCCGCCGTCCTTTTCCGGCTTCCTGTCGGCGGCCAGCGCGCGCAGCTTCTTGCCGTCCTGCACCACCAGCGCCGTGCCACTGGGGTTGACGACGAAACGATCGACCTTCTCCACCATCGTCTCGGGTTTCAACGTGGCGAAATCGAAGAGTTCGAGACGCCCCGCCGCTTCCTTGTGGCCGCCGCGGCCGTGCGCGCCCACCACCGTCTGGTGCGTCCACACGACCTTGTTGCCGGCCACGCCGGCGATCTGTCCGTATCGGCTTTCGTGCACCGGAAACGGCGCGACGCGCGCCGCGATGCCGGCAATGTCCACCCGCGTCTCGGTCGGCGTGTCCTTGTCCTTCTGGTCGTCCCTGTCCTCGGGCTTGCCCGGAGGCTCGAAGCCACGGGGCGCCGCGTCGAACGGCGGCATGCCATCGGCCTGCAGCGCAATCAGGTAGGGCCGCGCGGCGCGCGGGAACGACAGTTCGAACTGCACGCTGTCGTACACCGGATCGAACGTGCGCACCGACAGGAAGTACAGGTACTTGCCCGCCGGATCGAACGCAGGGCTGTAGTCGCGGAAATCGGGTTGCGTGACGAGCGTGGACGTCGTGGTCGCCACCTCGTGCAGCTTGATCGCGCAATGCCGCGCGCTGGTCCACGACTGGTACGCGAGCCACGCGCCATCGGGCGACCAGGCGAGATCTTCGGTGCGCATGTAGTCGCTGCGGTCGGCCACGTGCATCACCCCCGTGTCGATGTCGCCGACAATCACTTCGTTGCGATGATTGGCAATCGCGACCCACGATCCACGCGGCGCGGCGGCCATCGCCACCACGCGACCGATGTCCCACGGCAGCGTCGTGGCCTTGCCGTCGCGGAAGACTTCGAGGCGCTCTTCGCCCGATGCATCGCTGTCGGTGATGAAGGTCGTGCCATCGGCCAGCCACTGGCCGTGCCGGCGGCGGCCATCGTCCGCACCCCATTGCCTGACCGCGCCTTCCCACAGGCCGAACGTGAACGGCTTGCCGCGCACGTCCACGGCCACGCTGTGGCCCGCAGGATGGACATTGAAGCCCTGCATGAATTCCACGGCGGGGGCGAAGCGTCGCGCTGCCTGCGCGCGATGACCCGGGACGCGGATATCGATCGGCTGGGTCTTGCCGGTCCTGGTGTCGAGGCACCAGATCTGCGCGCCGCACTGGTAGACGATGCGCGTGCCATCGGCCTGCGCGTGCCGCGCGTAATAGTCGTCGTGATCCGTGTGGCGCGTGAGGTCGCGGCCATCGGACATGCACGAGTAGATGTTGCCGACACCTTCGGCGTCCGTCAGGAAGTACACGCGCTCGCGGATCCACATCGGGCTCGAGATGTTGCCCTTCAGTTCCGTCATCCGGCGATAGGTGCCCGTACCCTGCGCGTCGATCCACAGGTGGCCCGCCGTGCCGCCGCGATAGCGCTTCCAGCGTGCCGGATCCGCCGTGTTGCGGCCGATCACGCGCGCGTCGCCGGGACCGAAGGCCAAGTGATTCACCTGGCCCAGCGCGAACGGCTGTGGCAAGCCGCCGGCCGGGTCGATCGAGTACGCGCGATAATTGCGGAAGAACGGCTGGCCCTGGGTGGTGACGAACACGATGTGGCCGTCGCGCGTCCAGCCGCGCACCATCACGTCGGGACCCAGGTAGGTCAGGCGTCGCGCCGGGCCGCCTTCGGCCGGCATCACGTACACCTCCGGGTGCTGCTCGTCGCGGCCGGCGTAGGCAATCCACTTGCCGTCGGGCGAGAGACACGGCGTGGATGGTTCGCCCAGGCCCGCGGTGAGGCGCCGCGCCGTGCCGCCGGTGGCGGGCACGCTCCACAGATCGTCGTCGCAGACAAAAACTAGGGTGTCGCCCGCCAGCGTGGGTTGGCGCAGGTAGCCTTGATCGCTCATCGAAATGGGTCTCGCTGGAACATGAAGTTGGGTCCGCGGAATCGCGCGCGGGCGGCGTCATGCGGCGCCGCTTGAACTTGCTATGTTAGCCGACCCGGCAAGTGCAGGCGCCGGATGCGACGAGGCGCGAATGGCGGCGACGAGCGGGGATGTGCATGGTGCGCGAAGCCCCAGAGACTTCGCACTCACACCATCGAGCGGCGTCTTTGACCCGAAACTACCACCAGCCCCTCGCCCATGGCCTTGATCAACTCGCGCGGGATCGTCAGGACCTTTGAGGGGCGGAAGTTCCGGGCGACCTAACCCAGGCGCAGTTCGGTAATCCGCTCCCCGTCCAATACGAACACAAACTTGGTCGGCCCGGTATAAGCAGCGCTCTTCCAATCCCCGGTGACCGTCACGACATTGCCAACCTTGGAGGCAGCTCTGGAGCTGACTCTACCCTTGGCACCCAGAAATTCGCCGTCACTCCACGGCCCGATTTCGCTATGGCCGACAAACCTGCGACCCGCATCGATTACCACGCCGGGAATCGGGTCAAAATAGTCCAACATCGCAGCACGGTCGCCGCGACGGCGGAAAGTATTTTGGCGCGGTCCTGAGCGCAGCCCCCAGCAAAATGCAGTTTGCGGGTTCTTGCAGCGTCTTTGAGACAGCCTCGACCTCATCACCATCCGGATCGACGAGAATCATTCGCGCGTCGTAGCCTTCATTGTTGAGGGCGGCCAGGTCAGACTCCAAGCCGGCCATCACGATTTCCGGGGTCTGCTTGGGAAACGGCGAATTGGCGTAGTCGAACCCTTGCGGATCAAGCCCCATTAGCAAAAACCTTCTTGGTATTCAATTTTCGTACCTCCAGCGGATGATTATCAAACCAACATACCTAGTCAAAAACTAGTTCGGACCTGGCAAACAGCGTATCAACCACCGGAAGATCATGTAGATCGTCGACCAAGACGCTCAGGTCGGCAAAAGGTTGGGTATCGCAACCTTGCTGAACAAGTGCGGCGCGACGGGAGGGTTGGAGAGGCTCTATCGGAAAACACGATTGCAACAGTTTATGCAGCGCATCAGGCCTATTCGACGAGGGCCACCGGCCTGTTTGTCATCACGTTGATGCGGACGTCGGACAGTGTTCAGGCAACCGGGCACCAGCGCTGCACCGCCTCAGCGGTGTCGAACGGCCCTGTGTTGAAACAGATGCGCGCTTGTGGGGCGTGTGCATGCACCACGTTGAGTACTTTCTCGAACAGAAGAAAGTTTCTATCGATGGTGCGCAATCCCGCACCGATCACGACGCAGTCATAGCGGTTTTGCTGTAGGGTGGCGCGGATCATTGCCTCTGCCGTTTCGCCAAAATCGGTAAGGCACAATTTCGCGTCGTAACCCATGGCGTTCAGTGCGGCGATGTCCCTGTCCAGTCCGCCCTGCACCTTTTCGGCCGTCATGCCTGGATAGGCCGCGTAGGCTGGATCGGCGAAATCGATGAGTTGTGGCTGCAGGCCGACGGATAGGACAGATGTCTTGGAAGTAATGGTGTGTTTCTGGATAGTTGTAGAGGGTCTTCGAAGGCGTGACGCAGGTGGTGGATAACTACGCTAAGCCCGGCTTGCAAGTGGTTTTTTCAAAACAAAGGCGGGTCCGGTTCAAGAGCCGACGCGAAGAACCATCTTGCCACGCGCCTTGCCGCCCTCGCCGAGGCGGTGTGCGTGTGCCGCATCGGCGAGCGCGAACTCCTGGCCGACGACGACGCGCAAGCGCCCGTCGTCGACACGCTCGGCGAGTTGTGCCAGCACCGCGCCGCGAGGCGGCGTGAACACGAAGACCGCGCGCACGCCCGCTGCGGCCGCGCGTTCAGGCGGCGGCGGCATGGCGGTGGCGACGAGGATTCCGCCCTGGCGCAGCGTGGCCCAGGACGCCTCCTGCGTCGGCCCGCCCAGCGTGTCGAGCACGATGTCGATGTCGCGTGCGACTTGTTCGAAGCGCTGCTTGCGGTAGTCGATCACCTCATCGGCGCCAAGGCTCTTCACCAAGGCCACGCCGTCGCCGCTTGCGGTGGCGGTGACATGGGCGCCATGTTCCTTGGCAAGTTGCACGGCGATCGTGCCGAGCGCACCGGCGCCACCGTGGATCAGCACGCGCTGACCGCGTTCGACGTGCGCGGTTTCGATCAAGGCGGTCCAGGCGGCCTGGCCCGCCATCGGCAGAGCCGCGGCGCTTGCGAACGAGGCCGTGCGCGGCTTCTTTGCCACCTGGCTGGCATCCACCGCCACGTACTCGGCATAGGTGCCGCCGCGCGCGAACTCGGCGTAAAAGAAGACCTCGTCGCCGAGTTCGAATCCGCTCACCGCGCCGCCCACTGCGGTGACGACGCCCGCTGCATCGGCGCCGAGCGTGATCGGAAAGCTCTTGGGCATCTGCGCGGCCATGGCGCCCGAGCGCTGCTTCCAGTCGATCGGGTTGATGCCGGCCGCGACCACCCGCACCAGCAAGTCGCCGGCGCCGCAGGCGGGTACCGGTGCGTCGTCGAGCTGCATCAACTCGGGCCCGCCGTAGGCGTGAATGCGGATAGCTTTCATCGTGTCTGACCTGCGGTGTAGTGCGGGCTCTAGCGCGGCCCGAAGCCCATGCGCGACAGCAAGCCGTCGCGCCGGATGAAGTGGTGGTAGAGCGCCGCCGCAATGTGCAAGCCGATCGCCAGCATCAACAACTTGGCGACGAGGCCATGCACCGCGCGCGGCAGCAGCGCATCGAAGTTCACCGGCAGGCTGCCCACACCGCCGAACACGATGCCTGGCAAGCCGGCCAGCACCGACATCGCCACACCGCTGCCCACCATCAGCAGGACCAGCAAGTAGAAGGCCCAGTGCATGGCGGGTGCGACTCGGTCGAGAAGTGCGTTGCCCGTGGTCGCTGGCGCAGGGTGATCGGTCTTCAGGCGCACCAACAGGCGCACCAACATGAGTATCAGGATCAGCCCACCGGCAATCATGTGGCCCTGCAGCGCGCCGATCTTGTCGGGCGAGCTGTTGGGCACGGTCTTGACCACGAACGTGCCCATTGCCAAGGCTACGATCAGCATCAGGGCCAGCAGCCAGTGCAGTGCGACCAATGCCTTGTGATATCGCTTCGGTTGCATTGCAGCCCCCATGCTCAATTGACCCTCGTGTCGATGCCGCGCATAGTGCACCGCGAGCGCATCTGAGGGAAGTGGCAAAAACGGAGAAGATATTTCCATTTATGGAATAGACTATGCCGCCATGAGTAACCTCTCAGCACTGCACGACATGTCGCTTTTTGTCGAGGTGGCACGTACTGGCAGCTTCAGCCGTGCGAGCGCAAATATTCGGGTGCCGGGCGCAACCTTGTCGCGGCGCATTGCCGCGATGGAGCGCGAGTTCGGCGTGCGTCTGTTCGACCGCACGACGCGCAAAGTCGAACTTACCGAAGCAGGGCGTCGCTACTTCGAACGCTGCGAGTCACTGGTGGACGAGGCGCGCCTGGCTCAGGAGGCGCTGCGCGACGCCGCCAAGGGCCTGACGGGCCATGTACGTGTGTCGATGCCGGTCGACATGGGCGTCAATCATGTCGGGCCACTGCTGCCTGAATTCGCGCGCCGCTACCCGGGCATCAGCTTCGATCTCGATCTGTCCCCAAGCAAACGCGATCTGGTCGGCGAGCATGTCGATGTCGCCATCCGCATCGGCACCGTAAAAGGCGATCAATTGATCGTGCGCCGTATCGGCACGGTCGAGATGCTGATGTTCGCAGCACCTGTTTATCTGGAGCGGCATGGCGAGCCACAGCAGCCCGCCGACCTGGTCGAGCACGAGTGCATCACCCTTCCCACGCCGCAGCGAGAGGCGCGCTGGTGTCTGCAGCGCGACGCCGCTGCGATGGAGGTCACGGTGCGCGGGCGCTTCACCGTCAACAATCTCGGATTGATGCGAATGCTGGCCGAGCGCGGGCTGGGCATCGCGGTGCTATCGCATACGCTTGCGCGCGAGGCAGTGAACGCGGGGCGGCTCGTGCAGGTCCTGCAAGGGTGGGCCTTGCCGCCCTTGCCTGTGCATGCCGTGATGTCGTCGCGGCGGCAGCCGGCCAGCGTACGGTCTTTTGTCGACTTCCTGGCAGCGCGCCTGTCTCTGGTTTGACCGTAACGGCCGTCAATGGGGTGGTGTTTGACGTCCCAAAATTCGGGGTCGATGAACAAGCGATTTGTTTCTCGGAGCGGCTTCAATCGATGGCGGTATTGCGCCGCTGCGAGATGGCGCGCGCAGGCAAGCGGGCAACCGTATCCGAATCCTGCGCGAGCACCGATGGGGCGATCAAGACAGGTCGCGCCAGTGACCAGGTGCCGGATGCGACGAGGCGCGAATGGCGGCGACGAACGCGGATGCGCATGGTGCGCGAAGCCTCTGGAGGGCTTGGCCGACAAACCTGTGACCCGCATCAATTACCGCGTCGGAAACTGGGTCAAAATAGTCCAATATCGCCGCACGGTTGCCGCGATTGGCGCCGACGCCTGCCTATCAGGCGACCGCCGAAAGCAACGAGTAGTCCGATTTCTTTCGTGGGGTGCACCGATGGATGCTGGGTCATGAACACCTCCTCTACCTTCGTCGCCACATATGGTGAGGGGTATGAGTTGAACATGGGGCGTTGGAGCCGACGCCTGGCCCAACCCTTTCTCGACTTCGTCGGAACCGATGACGGCGAACGAGTCCTAGATGTGGGCTGTGGCACAGGGCATCTTGCAGCAGCGGTTGCGGCGGTGTCTCCCAACTCCGAAGTTCACGGTGTGGACCTCGCGCCAGCATATATCGAGCATGCAAGTAAACACTAAGTGGAATCGGGGCTTACCTTTGGTGTTGGAGATGCCTGTTCATTGACCTACCCCGATGGCACTTTTGATCGCGTGCTCTCGCTGCTTGTTCTGCACTTTGTGCCTCGGGCGCAGGAGGCTATTGCGGAGATGGCGAGGGTCGCCAAGCCTGGCGCAGTCGTCGGCGCTGCGGTCTGGGACGCAAGAGGCGGCAGGATCGCCAACCGGCTGTTCTTTGACACGGCCTCGATGCTGGATCCCAAAGCCCGCGAGCGCCGAGCCCGCAACTACGCGCGTCCGCTGACGCGGCCCGGCGCCGAATACGTTCGCACCTTGGACCAGTCCATGCGGGCCCGCCTGGAGTTTGCGGTCAGGGCTGCCTACCTGGATGGCGACGCCGACGGGCCTCGGTCCTTTGCAGCCCTGGCATACGCTGTCAAAGGCACGGCACCACCTTGACACCCAGCCTTACCATTGGCTCGACGTGACTACGATGTGCGGCTTGGCAAACGTGGTAAGAAAATGCAATGGCACAAGCAACAAGATCCGAGGTGTAAAACATAGTAAGCCCGGGTCGTACAACGCGAGTGGATGCCGTCAAGTACGGGACCACGGTGACGGCTGGAAGATGACCGACTCCAATGAATTGGGGTACAAGAACGTGGTCACCGGCGTCCGAAGCCTTCCTGGCGGAGATTTGGGTCGACATGGCCAATAGGTGGAGCGAATGTTTCAAGGGGGATAAAAACCTGCCCACCGCAGGCGGATACGCGCTGCACGGGCTGTGCGCAGCGGTCGCAGCGGTGCAGGTTCTCGCGTTGTTCGCGCCGCACCCGTTCCAGGGCATCGGAGTGCTGGGCTTTGCCCTCCTCCCCGTCGTCTTCGCGTACCACGCATCGCTGCTCGCGGCGATCGCCGCTGGTATTCCGCTGGCGATCGCGTGCTTCTGGTTCGGGGGGTACGCTCGCGCTGCCATCGGAGTGGCGTTGATTGCGCTCACGGTCGCCAATGTCGTTCCTATCCTCCGGGAACGAGAAGAAGCACGACTTGCGGAAGCTCGAGACGCCTCCCAGAACGCGGCGTTCAACGCCGAAGTGGCGAAGTGCTCCGTGGTGATGGCGCAGCGCGCCCAGGAGGCCGTGACCTATTTTTCGGAGCCACGCAAAATCGTGGCCATCGGGGGCGAGTACGCAGTGGAGTTCGAGAACGGCATGCGCATTCAGCTGCCGCCTATCCAACCACCCCTGCCCTTTCGCGAATTCTTCTATGATCACCTTGTGGGCTCGCAGGTGCGCGTGACGCTGCGCCCGACGTTCGTCGAGCAGCTGACCGCGGGGTGTCGATCGACCGGTTCCGCGATCCCTCCGCGGTCTGCGCAACCGTTCGAAGGCGACGTATACCTGATCGACCGAAAGATTGATGCCGTGGCATACGTGGATCCTGAATTTCCGCGACCCGCACGATCGGACGACCGCGCCAGTGCGTCGACCAAGCGTATCTCGCGCTGGTTCGATTCCTATAGCGGAGACCGCACCTACGCGCCGAAGGGCACGAAGCCGGCAGGGGAGTATGTCCTGGAGGGGCAACCGTTTGCCGTGCGGGTGAGCCCGGCTGCCGATTCGGTGGGCCTCTACCTATGCAACTTTCCGTTGCAACGGCCGGATAGTCCGGAGCATTTCCTGTCGAC
>Ga0105047_10020815_pt1 | contig 10062 bp, 12 predicted proteins | sample MAT04_FD_78384 | JGI IMG/M metagenome (GOLD analysis project Ga0105047, IMG submission 78384) | Freshwater microbial communities from Lake Fryxell liftoff mats and glacier meltwater in Antarctica - MAT-04 (megahit assembly) | ecosystem: Environmental > Aquatic > Freshwater > Ice > Liftoff...
GGAATGGTGCATGTTGGTTGATGAGAGTGACGTCAACGGCGCGGGGGTGAAGAAATTTACGGCGGGGATGCGCATGATCGCCGGGTCGTTATCTTCTTTCACCGCCGGCGCTGTGGCTGGGGTGGCGAATGATGGGCGCTGAAGCGCTGCCGCTGCGATCAGAAACGGGTGAGAATGACAGTATGTCCACCGCTTCTGCACCGCTTGGAAGCGTTTTTTATGCTGTTTTTTCAGGCGTTCGCGGGATCTCGCGATTTTTGTCCAGATTCAGCAACATCCCACGCTCGTCTTCGGGAAAATGTGATTTGTTGGTCCGGGGCACTGGGTAATCGGCCTGCTGCTGGCGTTTCGCGACTTGACCCGCGTCCGTCAGCAGCGGCCGGCCAACTTTTTGAGAGGTCAAGCCATGTCTGATATCACGCCCCGGGTAATTGAAGAGTTGCGAGACGAAGCGATCGAAGCGATTGGCTGCTTGATGGCCGCCGATACGGTATTAGCTTCGACGCTGAATCGTCGCGCCAGGGGCATCGACAACGCTAACGATGATGCTGCGACGGACGTGGTTCAACTGGGGCTGGTGGCAGCTCGGGCGCGGCTGGAGGGCTTGCTAGACCATCCGATGCGAAACCGCTTGGCATCTGCGGTGAAGGACAGGCCCGAGCCGATCACTTTCGGGGGCGCGACGCGGAGTACGCATCTTGAGTTGGTGCTTGACGTGGTGTGTCGCGTGCTGCTCTTCTTCGACGCTGATTACGCGATTATTTACCAGCCGCCGGCGGTCGCTCCTGATTCAGACGGGGCGAAGCGGAAGGCGGTTGCGGCCGGTCTTCTGGACGAGTGGCGGCGGCGACCGCGTTTCGATTCAACGGACTGGTCCGCCCGCATCAGGGTTGAGTGCGCTCGGGCGACCGACGTCGGGGCGCAGACATTTTCCGTCGCCGTCTCTGAAAAAGATTTCGCATGGGAGGCGCGTGCGGCGGCGCACCTCGAGCGCGACCCAAATCTCACCAATCGTCAACTTGGAAAGCTGGTGGGGAAGTCGCACACCGCCGTCGGAAACAGCCGCATCATCGCATCCATGAAGCGCATGCAGCGGGGCGAGATTCCCCGATCGATGGGAGGCGATCCGGTGGCAGACGTAGAAACAGGTTGAGCGTGGCAACTTTCCATTTTGGTTTCCACTCGGATTTTTTTAAGGAGCGCTCTGCAAACAGATCGCCTTGAATGTTGCCAGCGCAGGCGTAGGGGTGCTTTTGGTGAGCCTGGAGGAAAGCCGGCTCAAGATCGTTCAAAACTTGCAGTCTAACCTTGCAGAAATCGACAACCACCCTCTGCGCTCGGGCGGGCTGTCGCCTGCTGAACTGAACCGGCTGGCTCAATCGGTCAACACGCTGGCAAATACGCCGCTGTACGTTTGCGATGACGCCCGCACCCCAGACGCCATCCGCGCCCGGGTCGCCACGGCAAAAGCCAAGCATGGCATCGGGCTGGTGCTGATCGATCACCTGTCTCGCGTGCGTGTGTCCGGATCGAGTCAATATGAACGGACGACGCGCGCTTCGGGTGAGCTGGTGGACATCATCAAAGATGCTGGCGTTGCCGGGATCATCGCCGCGCAGTTATCCCGCGAATCAGCCAAGCGGGACGATCCCCGACCGACGATGACCGATCTGCGCGATTCTGGCGCGATCGAGCAGGATGCGGACGGGATCATTCTCCTGCACCGGGAAGACTACTTCGGGACGCGGATTGCCAACTACCAGCCTACCGGGGAGGCCGAACTGCTCATTGAAAAGATGCGCGACGGCCGACGCGGGCACACAATCGTCCTGGACGCAAAGTTGCGATTCCAGCGATTCTGCAACTGGCCAATCGACCGCTACAGCAGCGCGTTGGGCATGACGCCGTCGGAATCGATCCAGCGCCGAAATTATGCAAACGTGCAACCGGCCGGGGAGGATATCCCGGTCTGAACCCCCCCCACACGGAGGCGGATAAAAAACCTTTCTCTGGCCTGAACGAACAGGCCGGTCCCCGCGGGCCCAGGCGGGAAAGCACATGGGCAAAGCGATCGAAACCGGCTACGGCCGTCCGATCCAACCGATCGACCCGCCCTGGCAATAACTCCTGCGGCGGCACAATCGGCAACACCCCGCGACCGGCTGCAAACCGGACGCGGGGCTTCAATCGCCAGCATAGTGCTGGAGATTCAACACCGGCGAACGCCGGAAGGAAACGCGATGAGTGAAGTTGAAAAAGAGGACATGGAAAAGGCGCACCGCACCGATTGGGAATCAAACCAAAACGGATGCCGGCAATCGTTTTCAAGTTTCAAATCTTACAGCTGCTACCGCCAAGCCGACGAGGCTGGCCTGGTTCGCACTACCGGATCGAAACCCGCCACAACTACAAAGTTGTCCGAGGCGGACGCCAAAGCCCATGCGACGAAAGAGTGGGCCGCCAACACTGGCGGCATTCGCACCAAATTTTCAAGTGAAAAAGCCTACATCGGCTTCCGAAGTGCCGAACTTCGTGGGCATGTCCGGTGATCTGGCTAAGCCTGATCTGATCAACACTCAAAGCCCTCAAACGGGCAGAAAACAAGGTAAAAATGAACACCGCTGAATTGCTACAACACGTAACCCGCGCGCGAACTGAAGTCGTCGCTGAACGCCGCCTTCACTACTGCGCGCTTGTCGCAAAGTGGCCGAACCTGTCGATCGATGAAGCCCTCCGACTTGGCGTGGAGGCGGAGAAAAACCACGTCAGCGACGATGAACTGATCCGCGACATTTCCGCCGGAAAAAAGCTGAAGCGCGTAATCCTCCGGTGTAGACCCGGCCTTGATGTTCAACACGACGACGGGCAGACGATCTTCATCTGCGCCCTCGCAACCGGAACCGCCTGCGGCCCCGAGTTCGCGCCAAAATCGTACGAGTTCATTCGCGCTCCCGATCAGCCGGAAGCCGAGTTCACCGATCTTGTCGCGATCGCCGAAGCGATGCCAGCTTCCAGCCACTCAAATTCTGTTTCAAATCACGAAACCGTTGCGATGCTGATCCAAAGCGGAATCCCGAAGGCATGGGCCGAACGTGCGGCATCACGGCACACGCAAGCACAGGTCGAACTCGCGCTAGTCGAATCGCATGTCCGCGTCCGCGTGGGCCGCGCACAGAACGCTGACAGATGGCTGAGAACAGAAATCGGAGTCCCACTCGACGCGATCGATCCGAAGGCCGCGCCGAAGCCGATTCACGCACCGGGCCAGCCAATCGAGAAAACGTCCGCGCGCGAAAGCTATCGCGCGGCAATCGAAAACCGAACAGGCGCGCGTGCGACGTGACGCAATCCTCATACCATCCCCGCCAAATTGCCAAGGTACTCCGGGAGGGGGCGGGGTGGTGCGAGGTGTTCGTTAGCTCGCGCATCGAGCGAATTTCGTTCTGTGAAATTTGCCTTAACGCCTTAACAAGACTGACGAATCAGCCTGTTATTCCGGGAGAAAAGGGCGTTAAGGCATCACTTAAAAGATCATTGGAAACGGTCAGGGCGATTGGTTCAAAAAATGGAATCGTGCAGCAAAAAAAACATAGATCAAATCCTCGTCGACCAAATCGACGCGGCGGCGATGCTGAGCATCAGCGTAAAAACGCTCCAGCGGCGAACCGCTGACGGTACAATCGCGTGCGTCCGTCTCGGCTCGCGAGTGCTATATAACCCCCAGACGCTACGCGGATGGGCCGAAAAAAGGGAGCTGGCAAAAGTGCCGGCGTAAAATCATGGCAAGCATCCACAAGCGCCCGAACGGCCAACGATTCATCAGGTTTAGGGACCGAGAAAATCGACCGCGCACAATTTCGCTCGGCGGGTTCGATAAGCGATACATCGAAGGGATCCGAATGCACGTCGAGCGGTTGAACTCGGCCTCCTGCGCGAATCAGGCCCCCGTCGAAAAAACGGCAGAATGGCTGGCGGGCGTGAGCGAACAGATCCATTCAAAACTCGTGGCCATGGGTCTTTGTCCGCCGCGGGAAACCGCCACCCCAGCCAAGGCGACGACGTTGGGCACGATGATCGATACCTATATCGCTCGCCGGACAGACCTGAAACCCTCAACAAAGGTGGCACTCGAGCAGGCGCGCACGTTCCTGGTGCGCCACTTCGGGGAGCGTTGCGACGTAATTACCATCAACGCCGCGACCGCAAAGGATTGGCGTCGCCGTCTCGCTGCCGGCGAGTTGAACGACGGCAAAAAGCTTGGCCGCGTGCCAGCATCAGGTTATGTGGCGAAGCTGGTCGCCAAGGCTAAAACGTTCTTCGTCGACGCCGTTGAACGTGAAATCCTCCCCCGAGATCCATTTGCCAGCGTAGAGGGCGCCGCGGAAGCCAACCCAGACCGCGTGCGATACATCGACCGCCCCACCATCGACGCCGTGATTGCCCAGGCGACAGACCCGGAATGGCGGGCCCTGATCGCACTTGCTCGCTATGCCGGCCTGCGCGTGCCGTCCGAACCGTTGGCGATGACATGGGCAGACGTCGATTTCTGCCTGGGCCGCCTCACGATCCGATCAGCAAAAACCGCGCACCATGACGGTAAAGGAATCAGAATCGTCCCCCTCATGCCTGAAGTGGAGCAGTACCTCTCCAAACTCTACTCGGATGCTGAGCCGGGGCAGGTGTACGTGTTCACAAAACTCCGCCGGCCAAACATAAACCTCCGGACTCAACTCGAACGGCTCATCACCCGCGCCGGCGTCGCCCCCTGGCCGCGTCTCTTCCACAACCTGCGCGGCAGTTGCGCGACCGACTTTGCAGCGCACCATCCCGCACACGTCGCCGCTGCCTGGCTTGGCCACTCCGTCGCGATCGCCCGCGCGCATTACTTAAAGGTGACAGACGCAGATTTCGACGCCGCGAGGAACCGCGCTAAGCAGGCGCTACGATCAGCGTCGGACAAGAACGGACAAGCAGGGACATTGGCGGAGTCTGCGCGAGAAAAAAGCTCCGTAAATGCAGTTATGGCTGCAATTCCGGAGCTTTCAAAATGGCCGATACAGGCCCACGAACAAGAGCGGATTTCCGGTCTATTTCAAGCGCAGCGATTCGGAGCGCACCAAAATGCGCACCAGTCGTCCTCATCTGCCTTTGACCTAATACGGCCGACTCACGGGTGACCCTGTGAGCCTGCCGCAAGCAACTTTGGTCGAACACAAAGCCCATCGGGCTTAAGCGTCCATACGAATCGCTGACGAAACCTCGATTGCGCCGCGCAACCGCTGCGCAATCGACATGCTTATCCTCCGAGCAGACGCATTTCGCGTGACTGCGACGGAGACTATGAGCCACCACGACGATCGCCGACCAATACTTTCGAGCGCCGTTTCCGAGCGCGGCAGGGACCCGTCGCCGCTGCTGGTATCGGCGGCGGAGGCGGCCCGGCTCCTGTCGATCAGCGAACGAACCCTCAGAACACGAACTAAAGACGGCATGATTCCGGCTGTGCAGTTGGGTGGACGAGTCCTCTACAGCCCGATCGCGCTCGCGCATTGGGTTGAACGGCGGCTCAATCATGCCGTAGGAGACCAATAATATGGCGAGCATTGTTCGGCGGCCGAATGGCTGCCGCGAAATTAGGATCGCCGGCGAAGACGGCAAGCAAGTGGCAGTGCGGCTCGGCCGATGCAACGAGAAGACGGCTGTGGGCGTTCGGATGCATTTGGAGCGTCTGGCCGCAAGTCGGATCTCCGGCACCGCGGCACCGAACGACACGCTGTACTGGCTTACTACGATCCCCGCACGTTTGCACGAGCGGATTGCTCGAGCGGGACTGTGCGTCGGTCGCCAGGATAAACAAGCTGGCGAGCCGCTGGACCTGCAAAGCGCATGCGAAGCGTATGCGTCCCGTCGGACCGATTGGCAACCGAGCACCCGGACGGTATTTGAGCAATCGCAGCGACTGCTTGTCGTCTACTTCGGTCCCGCGCACATGATTGATGAGATCACAGTGGGTGAGGCGAAGGACTTTCGGCGTTGGCTCGCCGCGAAGTACAGCGAGGCCTACACCAGCAAGATCATCCGCGGCACCCGCCAGCTCTGGCGTGATGCCGTTGACCGTAAACTGTTAAGTGAAAATCCGTGGCGGCAGGTCACGCTCGGATCGGACCGGAATCCGGCAAGGCAACAATATGTCCCGGTGGGCACCATCGAGAAGGCCATTGCCGCCGTGGATGATCCCCAATGGAAGGTACTGATCGCGTTGGCGCGATATGCAGGCCTTCGCATGCCGTCAGAGCCACTGGCGCTTACTTGGGGCGACGTTGATTTTTTGACGGGTCGCATGAGTGTCCGTGCCAAGAAGACCCAGCGGTATGCCGGGAAAGAATCGCGCATCGTCCCAATCTTCCCCGAGTTACGCCGGCATCTCGAATCCCTTTTTGAAGCCGATGCCCCGGCAGGAAGCGTGTACGTGATCAGCCGGTATCGGGATTCAAACGCGAACCTTCGGACTCAGTTTCTGCGTATTCTTACGAGAGCCGGTGTACAGCCTTGGCCGAGGCTGTTCCAGAACCTTCGGGCGAGCTGTGAAACCGATCTGGTGGAGCGATTTCCGGCCCACGTGGCGTGCGCGTGGATTGGCAATAGCGAGGTTGTCGCGCGTGATCACTACCTGCAAGTGACGGACCGTCATTTCGAGACCGCCATCTCCAGGACGAATTTGGAGGTATCCAGTTCCGAGTCGTCGGCTCTGATCACGGAGGCGGTTTCGAACGGGAGTAACTGATCATGTGCCATCTGAGGCGCGAGGCTGCACCGAGCGTTGATCCGATCGAACGGACGGATCGGCGGCATGAACGATGTCACGGCGCAATCGCCATGACATCGCCCAATGGCAGTATGGCGACACGTAAATTGGAGCATTGTGAATGAGCAGGCACAACGACCCGTTGTGGCCTAGGGGTGCGACAACCATCCACCCTCTCGTGGGCAAGCGCTCGACAGTTGCTGGCAGCAGGAGGCCCAAAGCAACGGTGATGCGTCCGCGGTTCAGGTCCTGGCTCTTACGGAGGAATCTCGCCGTGAGAGCGCCCATGTGATCGGGATGAGACAGACTGCGGTTGATTTAGAAGATAGGAGTTTGGCCATGATTAGTCGTTTTAATCGGTTGATGACGCCGCGTACTGGAGACACGTTCCGTCTCTTGATTGCCACGCGTATCAGCGGCGGACCGAATCAGAAGATCCAGTCAAACGCTGACCAACGCGACAACTGCATCGAGTTCATCCGTCCACTCACAAACGCGGCGAACTTTGATGTTCAGACAATCGAGTGCGTCGCCAAGGGCGAACTCCTTGAGCGCGAGGAGATCGTCGTCGTCGAGCGCGAAATCCGTACGCGCCAGTTCGACGCGTTCCTCGTTGAGGATCTCGGTCGCCTTGCACGCGATATCGTCGCGAAGTACCTGTTTGGGCTTGCGGCGGACCACGTGACGCGCGCGATGGCAATCAACGACGATGTCGACACGTGGGATGAAGGCTGGGAGGAGAAATGCCTTCAGGCCTGCGCCGATCACGTCGGACATAATCGTCACGTTTCCCGCAGGATCAAGCAGAAGTTGCGAAATCGCTTCCGGACGCGCGGGGAACTCTTCCAAAATTTCATCGCGGGTTACGAACGCGTCAAAGATGACGGCCGCTGCGACATGCGTCGCTTGTCTGCGTATGAGCCGGTGATTCGTCAAGCCGCCGCGATGTTGATGCGCAAAACCAATGAGGAGAAAAGGTAATGGAATATGCTCATTCGAGTGAGGAAGTTGCAGAGTTCCTGAATAGCACCGACTTGGCTCCGGGACCTCTGAGTCGAACGGGTCGTTGGACCGGGCCGGCGGTGGTGCGCTTCTTCAAGAACACCATCCTGTTCGGCCGCCCGTTTCGCAACGATAAGATAACGGTTAAGAACTATGAGACAGGCCGTCGCCGTTCCCAGAAGAATCCTGAGGGCCGGATCGAGATCGAACGGCCCGATCTCGCCTTTCTCGACCCGGCGGTCGAGCCATTGCTCAAGGCACGTTTCGACCACTACAGTCGAACTTACAAGCGTGCTCAGGTTACCGGCGATCCTCTCGAAGGCGTCGCACGCAATCGCTCGCGTTTTCCGGGTCATTGTCTGCGCTGCTGGTACTGCGGCCGTGAATACGTCTGGGGCGGGAATGGCCAGCGCGACCGCCTCATGTGCGGTGGGTCGCGTCAGCGCGTCTGCTGGAACTCTAGCGGTGTCGACGCTGCCTCCATCACCACGGCGGTGACCACTGCCATCGTCAACATGATCGAGAATCTGCCGCGCGTTGAAACCCAGTTGGTCGCGATGATTGAAAAGGCGGGCTTCCTCAAGGACGGGGGAACCAAGAAGGTTGAGAAGCTGGAGAGCGAATTGAAGACGAATCAAGAGTACCAAGAGAATCTCGCCCCCGCCATTGCATGCGTGCCTGATAATGAGGCACTGCTCGCAGAGTTGCGTCGCCTCGTGAATGCGCGCGATCAGATCACGGGCGATCTCGCCCAGGCGAAAAAAACGGCGATCACTCCGCGATTGCCGAAAGATCTGATCGAGATCACACAGGCCTTTCGTGACATTCTGAAGCACGACGCCAACTCGTACGAGCTTGCGTCACTGCTACGGCCGATGGTCATCTCAATGGAGACGCATCTCGTCCGGCTGATTGACTCAAAAAAACCGATCCCGCGGACGCGTGTAGTCTTGAATCTTCTTGCCAGTTGGCCGGACACGGCGTCGGTGCCAATCGCACAGGAGCTTTTTACGGTCGCGCTTACGGTCGATAATGAGGCGACCGTTCCCCAGAGGGCCCGAGTCCGCGAAACCGCAGTCCGACTCCTCGAAGAAGGATGCAAGCAGCGGGATGCCGCCGCCAAGCTCGGAGTCACGCAACCCGCGATCGAACGCGCAAGCCGTCTTACCCGGATGATGGCCGAGCGCAACCTCGACACGCCGTTCGTGCCGGTGATCTCGCCGGACGAGCTCGGCACCAAGCATCGACGGCATAAGCACCAACGTTACCGTTTTCAGACTCGTGACGGCTACGTGCCGTGTCCGCTGTAGTCCCTCCAGCCCACCTTCACTTCACCCGCACCTCGGTCCGTTTGCGGCCGAGGTGCTTTCTTTCCCAGGAGATCTCATGGCTCGAAAATCATCGTCTGATGTACCACCGGGGCCTATACCTGAAAGGGCGTCGCTGCACGACCTACTGAAGTACCTCTGTCGGCGCGTTGCCGAACGCCGAAATCGTGCGACTACTGCAACGCGCGACTACGGGCACCGTGCCGTCGCGAGTCGTGGTCGACGACCGACCGAAAGGCGGGGCGGCAAAGCCGCCCCCTTTTTTACCCATTGGGTGCCCGATAGCCGCGGCTTTGCCAGGGCGGCTCGGTTTACGCCGACCTGGGCCTCACCCGAGTGTTCTTCAGCCTTTTCGGGACAGAATCAGACGAATAACTCCAAGGATGAGGAACGTCACCGACAACAACTATGCGATGAGGATCGCTTCACAAGGTTCTGCAAGCCGCCTCGGACGGCAAGCAGCGGCGACGCACAAGCAAGCAGCACACAACTGGCCGCCACTCGAAAGCTTGTTCTCAATACAGAAGTGCATCAATCCCCCAACGGATCATCAGCCCGAATCAGTTTCCTCACCGTTCACCCCTGCGTCACTGTGCGTCGTATTTCGCCCACAGCCCGCTTGCGGGGGAGACACTCTCATCGAGGTACTTGGAGTTGAAGGCAGCACCGATCGAATTGTAGTCTTCGGGAATATTCGCGATCGTCGAACGAAACACGTCGTAACTTACCCAGACAGCAGAGCCGTCGGCTCGGCCGGCGTTCACTCCGCTACGGTGCCTCATCCGAACGTTTCCGGGGTGCGCGACAAAATCGGCGACGATGGTACGGTTCTTCAGCCGCGTGAGCTTCGGCCACGGCGCCCGGTTCCCCGCAACCGACGGATAATTCGCGTTCTGCCAGTCGACCACCGGCCGAAGATTGTAGCCC
>Ga0105047_10020816_pt1 | contig 10061 bp, 11 predicted proteins | sample MAT04_FD_78384 | JGI IMG/M metagenome (GOLD analysis project Ga0105047, IMG submission 78384) | Freshwater microbial communities from Lake Fryxell liftoff mats and glacier meltwater in Antarctica - MAT-04 (megahit assembly) | ecosystem: Environmental > Aquatic > Freshwater > Ice > Liftoff...
CCGGACGAGTACGTCCTGGAGCTCGGCGCGGGAACGGGCGTGGTGTCGCGCGCGCTGCTCGCCTCGGGCGTGCCCGCCAACCGGCTGATCGTCGTGGAGATCGTGCCCGACATGGCCGATTTCCTCCGCGAGAGCCTGCCCGGCGTGAACGTCATCTGCGGCGACGCGTTCGACCTGAAGCGTGCCTTGCCGGCGACCATGCATGAACGCATCGGCACGGCGATCTGCGGCATCCCCCTGGTGCTGCTGCCGCTGGAGCGACAGGAGGCCTTCCGCGACGCGGTGGAGGGGGTGGCACCCGGACGGGGCTTCCTCCTCTACACCTACTGCGCGACCTCGCCCCTGCCCTATGCCAAGCTCGGCATGACGGCGCGGCGCATGGCCTTCACGCTGGCCAATTTTCCTCCGGCGAGCGTGTGGCGCTACCGTCCGCAAGCGGCAGCTTGAGCCTTTCGCGCTGATCATCGATCCCATCGGCCACAGCTAGCACGGCGCACACCGGTCTGGCAGAGGCCGGTGCCCGCCTGCCATTCCCTGTGGCTCAGCCGCTCGTCAGGGTATGTTCCGCCCCATCCTTCCCCTTCAGGTGGACGATCAGGCGCGGATGCGCGCCCCGCTTGATCTTGAGGATGGTGCCCAGGCCGCGTTCATCCAGCGCCATGCGCAGCGGCTCAGCGTCCGGGTGTTCGGCTTCGAGTCCGATGAGGCGAAGGTGGCTGTCGTGCAGGCGCTTGCCCGCGCGCTCGCCGCGCCACTCGATCATCGCGGGGATCAGGTTGTCCATGTCCTGCCGCTGCGGCGGCATGGCGAAGCGCCAGGCGAGTTCGCCCCGCTTCATCTCGCGCACCTGGCCGCCGCGTGGGCCAAGGCGCGCCATCACGGCGTCCATCGAGTCGGTCCGAGCCACCCAGGTGAGCAGCCGGGGCTCCGCCTCCAGCATCAGGCGCGTCGCGGGGTCGTCCAGGTCGAAAAGGCGCGGATGCGCGGGCTCGGGCTGCGAAGGATCGGGCGCGATGATCTCAATGTAGCAATCCGGGCCAAGGCCCAGCAGCATGTTGTGCGTGCCCGCGCCATCATGCGTGCCGCCGGGCTGTGGCTTCACGCCCAGCACACGCTCGATGAAAGCTGCCCCCTCCTCGAGCGTGCGGGCACCGAGGACGATATGATCGATTTCAGCCATGATTCACCTGGGTTGGAACTGTGTGGCGCCGAACATGTTCTCGCATCCCTTGTCGGTCATGCTGCCGCCGTCCGGATCCTCGATTGCGGGGGTGCAAAGGTTGGGCGTGATGGCGAGGAAGTCCGTGCTGAACTGCTCGCCCGCTCCGACGTTCACGGGCACCAGCTGGTAGGGCAGGCCCAGCTCCTCGAGAAGGCTATGGACCTTGTGGCCGTTCGGCGTGGGCCATGTGTGGACCCGGATCGCGGCGGACATCGTGCTTCCTCGGCTGCCTCGGTCGAAGGATGAGCCCGATGCCCTGTCGCGGCAAGCTGTTACGTGGCCGTGCCACCCCTCGGCGCGTGCGTGGGGGGATCGGACAGGCTCCCGAAGACGCCCATGCGAAGGCTGCGCGCCACCCGCTCAGCCCGCTCGACGAAGCTGGAAGCCACCTCGGGCGGAAAGAGGTCGGTGCAGGTGGCGCCGAACAGGGCGAGCCAATGGGCGAACATGTCGGGCGTAAGGCCGCGCAGGCCCAGATGGGCGCTGTAGGGATCGCCGTGATAGGCGCCGCTGCGCCGCATCAGGGAGGACCAGAAGCGGCACAGTCGGGCTTCATGCGCAGACCACGCCGCCTCTCCTTCACCGAGCGTCGCGATGAAGACGGGTGCCAGGACAGGGTCCGCGCGCACACGTCCGTAGAAGGCACGCACGAGGCGCCCGATCTCATCCTCGCTTACCTCCACCATGGCCAAGGCGGCAGCCATCAGATGAAGGGCAGCACGAGGAGGACGGCGATGAAGTTCCAGAACAGCATGTTCACGAGCGTGCGCATCATCATGCGGCTGTCCTGCGATTCAATGTGCAGGGCGTCGCTGACGAGGTTGCCGGGGAGAAGGAAGAGGGAGACGGGATTCATGGCACATCCATAAGATGTATGAGTGATGCATCTTATACGGCAGCACGGCTTGCAAAGCAATACCAAAGATGCATCTTCAAGCCATGCGCCTCACCGCCCTTACCGACTTCTCACTCCGGATGTTGATCCACTTGGCCATCCGGCCCGAGGGACGCTCGACCATCGCCGAGGTGGCGCGCGCCTATGAGGTCTCGGAAAACCATCTCATGAAGGTGGCGCATCAATTGGGACAGGCCGGCATGCTCCGCACTTTGCGCGGCCGCGGCGGCGGGTTGACCCTGGCACGGCCGCCCGCCGAAATCACCGTGGGCGAGGTGGTGCGCCGGATGGAGCCGGACATGGCCCTGGTCCCCTGCTTCGCCGATGCTCCCTGCGCGATCTTCACAGCCTGCCGCCTGAAGCGGCGCCTCCATGAAGCGCGGGCGGCTTTCCTGGCCGTGCTCGACGAGGCCACCCTGGCCGATCTGGCCGAGCCGGCCGCCGAATTGCGGTCCCTGCTCGGCGTCGAATAGCTTACCCGACCGCGCGTTCCACCCGTGGGCCCGGCGGCGGGGCGACCGCGACCTCGCGGATGATCTTGCGGCGCACCGCCTGCTCGAAGCTGTCGAAGCCCTCGGCTACCATCAGGAATGCTCCAGGCCCGCCGATCACCCGCTCGCGGTAGTATTCATCGAGCGGTTGCAGGGCGCCGAGGCCGGGCGGCGGCGGTGTGCGGTCGATCACGGCGAGGCCGTTCAACACAATGCCCTGGTCCAGCGCCTCCTCCCGCGCGAGGCCGACCTCCCGGCCGGAGTTGTTGATGCCGTCCCCCGAGATGTCGACAACGCGACGCGTCCCTTCATACCCCTGGCCGAACAGCCGGGTGGCGAAATCAATGGCGCCGGAGATCGAGGTGTAGAGGTGGGTTCGCCGGGGGGCCGCGTCGATCGCCTGGGCGAAGCGTCCGGCACCCGCCAGGCCGTCCAGCTTCATCCATGGCACCAGATGCTCCTGGATGTTCCAGTCAGACCAGGTGAACAGCGTGCAGGCGATGCAGCCAACCGGCCCGCGCGCCATCGCCTCGATCAGACGGCTATCCCGAAAAGCGGCGGCGTAGCCCTTGAACTGCATCTCCTGCTCCTCCGCATCAACGGAGCGGGAGACGTCCACGGCAAGGACGAGTTCAACATCTACCGGCTCCAGGGCCCATGCGGCCCGGGTCCTCAGGATGGCAGGCGCCGCGAGAACAGCGATCAAAAGGTCACGACGATGCATGAAAGCCCCCTCCGAAACAGGTGGACCCGTGCTGCGCTACTCCCGTTAGGATTTTTCTTGAACGGGAATTGGACAGAGATCAACACCTATTTTGTGCGCTGCAGCAGAAAGCGCCGCCCTGTCTCTTTCATACCGCTCGCCGCATGGAGAAATCCTGAATTCAGCTCCTGAATTGTGTTTCGCCGATGCGGGGGTCGCCGTTCAGGCGCGCGGCCAGGGCGGCAAGACGTGGGTACCGCCCCTCGATCAGGTCCGGCGAAACTCTGGCTGCGAAGTCATGCCCGATTGCCGCCGTGAGATCGGCCTGCGTCAGGCGGCCGAGGCAGAGAAAGTCGCCGTCGAGTATTGCCTCCAGCGCCCCGAAGCCTCCCTGTGCCTGGGTTTGAAGCCCGGCGAGACCCTCTGTCCAGCAGAGGCCTTCGGGCCGCCGCTGCCCTTCGTAGAAGGCGGCCACAGCCTTCTCCGTGGCACCCAGCCCAATCGCCACGGCACGCATCACGGCCCGCCGGTCGTCGCCCGCACGGGGCGTCAGGGCGGCATCGCCAGCGAGTTCGTCGAGGTGGTCGATGATGGCTGCCGAATCCACCAGCACCTCGCCACCATCCAGCACAAGCGCAGGCACCCGGCCCACCGGGTTCATCGCAAGGATCGCTGCCCCGTCGGTGATGGTGGAGAGGGGCAGGCTCTCATACGGCAGGCCGTAGATGTTGAGCGTGGCGGCGACACGGCGCACGAAGGGGGAGAGCAGGCGGCCAACGAGTTGCATGTGGTTCTTTCCTGAAATCAGAAGCCGACGCCGGGCAGCGCCAGGTAGGCAAGCTCCGCCGCCGTGCTGTCACGGCCGAGGATGGCGTTGCGGTGGGGAAAGCGCCCGAAGCGCTCGATCACACGCCAATGCCGCCACGCGTATTCGATGGCGCCGCCCGGTGCCGCGTGCACCGCGCTGTCGCGCAGGCCTTCGAACAGCGCGACGGAGAGGTTCTGCGTGGGCATCGATTCCGCATGTTCAAACGGCAGATAGAGGAAGACGCGCTGCGTGGGCGTGAGCGCCAGGTCCATACGCTCGCCGATTACTACGCGCCGGGCCAGTTGCTCGGCGCGCGAGTCGCTCGCGAAGGCGCCGGGCGTGCCGCGGGACAGGTTGCGCGGGAACTGGTCGAGCAGGATCATGAGCGCCAGCGCGCCCTCGGGCGTCGTGGCCCAACCGTCCAGCGCGCCCTCGCGCGCGGGGGCGACGAGCGCGCCGAAGCGCGTGCGGATCTCGGCATCGAATGCGTCGTCCTTCTGGAACCAGGCAGGACGCGCCTTGCCGGGGCCATCGGCGAACCAGAAGTCGAGAACGTCCTTCACAGGGAGGCGTCGAGAACACGAATGGAGTGCAGCGCCTCGCGCCCGCTCAGGTCATGGATCTGGTGCCGGCAGGAGGTGCCGTCGGCCACGATCACGTCGCCGGGTGCGGCCGCGCGCACCGCAGGCAGGAGCGAGAGTTCCGCCATGGCCTTCGATGCCTCCAGGTTCTTCGCCTCGTAGCCGAAGGCGCCGGCCATGCCGCAGCAGGAGGAGGCGATGGGCTTCACCTCCATCCCCGGCACGCGCCGCAGCGCCTTCACCGCGGCGGGGAATGCACCGAAGGCCTTCTGGTGGCAATGGCCGTGGATGTGCGCGGTGGCCGCGCCCGGCTTGAGCGCGGGCAGCGTGCCCTCGGCCTCCAGGAATTCGGTGATGAGGAAGGCGCGCTTGCTCAGCGCCTCGCTCGCCGCACCCGGCAGGAGTGCGGTGAACTCGTCGCGCAGCGTCATCAGGCAGGAGGGTTCGAGCCCCAACACCGGCGCATCAGATCCCGCCAGCGCGGTGAGCGTGCGTCGCGCCTCGGCGCGCGCCTCCTCCACCATGCCGGCGGCGAGGTAGGTGCGCCCGCAGCACAGCGGACGCGCATCCTCGCCCCGCGCAGGCTTCACGCTGTAGCCCGAGGCCGCGAGCACGCGCACGGCGGCGCGCAGGTTCTCCGGTTCGAAGTAACGGTTGAACGTGTCACCGAAGAGCAGCACTTCCTTGCCCGAACCGCCCTTCGCTTCGTCATCACGAAACACGTCGCTTCGGAAGCGCGGCAGGCTGCGCGAGGCGGCAAGGCCGAGGAAGCGCTCCGACAGTTTTGCCAGTCCCGGCACGCTGTCGCGCAGGTTCGCTAGCCAGGGTGCGAAGCGGGCATAGCGCGCCAGTGTCGGCAGGTGCGCCACGAGGCGGTCCTTGAGCGGCACGCCGTGCTTCGCGTTCCGGGCAGCCAGCACCTCGATCTTCATGCGCGCCATGTCGACGCCTGTCGGGCATTCGCGCTTGCAGCCCTTGCAGGAGACGCAGAGCGACATCGCCTCCTGCACCTGTTCGCTCGCGATACCGCCCTCGATCTGGCCGGTCAGCGCCAAGCGAAGCGTGTTGGCGCGGCCCCGCGTCAGGTGCTGCTCGTCGCGCGTGACGCGATAGCTCGGGCACATGACGTTCGCGTCGAACTTCCGGCAGGTGCCGTTGTTGTTGCACATCTCGACGGCGCCGAGGAAACCGCCCTGCGGCCCCGGATGCGCTGACCAGTCGAGCACCGGCTTCACCGAAGGATCGGCCGCATAATCCGGCGCGTAGCGGAACAGCGCGCGGTCATCCATGCGCGGCGCCCGCACGACGCGGCCGGGGTTCAGCAGGGCCTTGGGGTCGAAGGCGTCCTTCACCGCCTCGAAGGCGCGCACGATGCGCGGGCCGAACATGCTCTCGTGGAATTCGGAACGGACGATGCCGTCGCCATGCTCGCCCGAATGGCTGCCCTTGTATTCGCGGACGAGCGCGAAGCATTTCTCCGCGATCTCGCGCATCTTCCGGACGTCGCCGCCCTCCTTCATGTTCAGCACGGGGCGCACGTGCAGGCAGCCCACGCTCGCATGGGCATACCAGGTGCCCTTCACGCCATACTCGTCGAACACCGCCGTCAGGCGCTCGGTGTAGTCCGGCAGGTCTTCCAGCGAGACGGCCGCATCCTCGATGAAGCTGACGGGCTTCGCGTCGTTCTTCATGCTCATCATGATGTTGAGGCCCGCTTCGCGCACCTCGGCGATGGCGGCCTGGAAGCCCGCATCCGTCGCGTGCACCACCTCGCCCGGCAGGCCGAGGTCGCCCATCATTTCATCCAGCAGCGCCAACTGGCGGAGCAGCTTCGCGTCGTCATAGCCGTGGAACTCGACGATCAGCAGGCTGTCCGGCTCGCCAATCACCATCTGGTCGATGGTAGCGCGGTAGATCGGGATGGAGCGGCCGAGGTCGATCATGGTGCGGTCCACCAGTTCCACCGCCTCGGGGTCGAGTGTCACCAGATGCTTCGACGCTTCCATGGCACGACGGAAGGTCGGGAACTGGCAGATGCCCACCACCTTGCGCGGCTTGATCGGCCAGAGCCTGAGGTCGAGCGTGGAGGAGAAGGCCAGTGTGCCCTCGCTGCCCACCAGCAGCCGCGCCAAGTTCCCGCGACCATTGGCACGCGCATCCGGCGTCAGCGCATCGAGGTTGTAGCCGCCGACGCGGCGAAGCTGGGCCGGGAAGCGCTCGGCGATCTCGGCAGCCTCGCACTCGCCCAGCGCGTGCAGCCGGGCCACGAGATCCGTGTTGGGCAGGCCCTCGCCGAACACATGGCGCGAACCATCGGCCAGGATCGCGTCGATGGCGCGGACGTTGTCGGCCATCAGCCCGTAGCGGATGGATTTCGAGCCGCAGGAATTGTTGCCCGCCATGCCGCCGATGGTGCAGCGCTGCCAGGTGCTGGGATCGACCGGGAAGAACTTTCCCGTGATCTTCAGCGCCTCGTTCAGCGCGCCGAGTGTGATGCCGGGTTCGACGCGCGCCGTGTCGCCCTCCACGCTGAGGACGCGGCGCAGATGCTTCGTGCAGTCCAGCACGAGCGCGCGGTTCACCGTCTGCCCGCACTGCGAGGTGCCGCCGCCGCGCGGCAGCACGGGCACGCCCTCCTCCCGGCAGATCGCCATTGCGGCTTCGACATCCGCCGAGGTCCGAGGCACCAGCACGCCGATCGGCTCGATCTGGTAGATGCTCGCATCCGTCGCGTAGCGGCCTCGATCGGCGGGGGTGAAGCGCACTTCGCCCTCCGCCTCACGCGCGAGGCGTTGGGCCAGGCGCGAGTCGCCGATGCGGTTCTTGGGCAAGGTGATGGCGTTCATGGTCCCTATCTAGTCCCGGATGCGCGTGGCGTCAGATGCATAATGCTCATGCGCCGCACAAGCCGAACTCATTGGCAGGCCGGTGCCGTTCAGGGCATAGGGCTGCCAGCCACAGAGGAAACCACCATGGCCTATTTCCAGACCAAGACCACGCCCGGCCGCCATTTCCTGCAGATCCCCGGGCCGTCGAACGTGCCCGACCGCGTGTTGCGCGCGATGGACAACCCGACGATGGACCATCGCGGGCCGGATTTCGGCGTGATGGGCAAGAGCATCCTGGGCAAGGTCAAGAAGGTCTTCCAGACCGAGAGCCATGTGATCATCTTCCCCGCCTCCGGCACGGGCGCCTGGGAGGCGGCGCTGGTCAACACCCTCAGCGCCGGCGACCGCGTGCTGATGTGCGAAACTGGCTGGTTCGCAAGCCTCTGGCGCGAGATGGCCGAGCGCCTGAACATCCGCCCTGAGTTCCTCAGCGGCGACTGGCGCCGCGGCGCCGAGCCCGAGGCGATCGAGGCCTATCTGCGCGCCGACAAGGGCCACGAAATCAAGGCCGTCTGCGTCGTGCACAACGAGACGAGCACGGGCTGCACCTCGCGCATCGACGAAGTCCGCCGCGCGATCGACGCCGCCGGCCACCCTGCCCTGCTGCTGGTGGACACCATCAGCGGCCTCGGCTCCATGGATTACAAGCACGACGCATGGGGCGTGGATGTCACCGTCTCCGGCTCGCAGAAGGGGCTCATGCTGCCGCCGGGCCTGTCGTTCAACGCGGTGTCGGCCAAGGCGCTGAAGGCGGCCGAGACGGCGAAGCTGACGCGCAGCTTCTGGGACTGGAAGCCGATGATCGCCTCCAACGCGACGGGCTATTTCCCCTACACGCCGGCGACGAACATGCTCTACGCGCTCGACACCGCACTCGACATGATCTTCGCCGAGGGGCTCGACAACGTCTTCGCGCGGCACGACCGCATGGCGGAGGCCACCCGCCGCGCCGTACGCGCCTGGGGTCTCGAAGTGCAATGCGCCGAGCCGCGCCACTACTCCTCCGTGCTGACGGCCGTGCGCCTGCCGGAAGGCCACAGCGCCAACGGCCTGCGTGCGGCGATCGTCGAGCGGTTCAACATGTCGCTCGGCAACGGCCTCGGCCAGTTGAACGACCGCGTCTTCCGCATTGGTCACCTGGGCGATATCGGTGAGCTTCAGTTGATGGGCACGATCTCGGGCATCGAAATGGGGCTGCGCATCGCGGGCGTGCCGCACAAGCCGGAAGGTGCGCGCGCCGCGATGGATTATCTGAGCGGAAACGCTTAAGCCCGAGGGCGTCCTTGGGGAGAAGACGAACCATGCCGAAATTTGCGGCGAACATCTCGATGATGTTCAACGAGATGCCCTTCCTCGACCGCTTCGCCGCCGCCAGCGCGGCCGGTTTCGAGGCCGTGGAGTTCCTCTTTCCCTACGAGCATCCGGCGGCGGAGATCGCCCAGCGCCTGGAAGCGAACGGCCTCGCCAACGTCCTGTTCAACGCCCCTCCGGGCGACTGGAACGCGGGCGAGCGCGGCATGGCCTGCCTGCCCGACCGCCGCGCCGAGTTCCGCGAGGGCATCAAGCGCGCGCTCGACTACACGGCAGCCCTGAAGTGCCCGCGGCTGCATGTCATGGCGGGCCTGGCGCCAGCCGGCGTCGCACGCGACACGCTGCTCGCCACCTATGCCGCCAACCTCGACTTCGCCGCCGAGGAATGCGCCAAGGCCGGCGTGAAGCCGGTGATCGAGCCGATCAACCACCGCGACATGCCGGGCTTCTTCCTCAACACGACCACTGAAGCGACGCGCATCATCGACGCGCTCGGCCCCGACCGCGTGGGCCTGCAGTTCGACCTCTACCACTGCCAGATCACCGAGGGCGACGTCACGCGCAAGGCCGCCGAACTCCTGCCCTACATCGCGCACATGCAGGTGGCCGACACGCCCGGCCGCAATGAGCCCGGCACGGGCGAAGTCAACTGGCCCTTCGTCTTCAGCGCCATCGACGCCAGCGGCTATCGCGGCTGGATCGGCTGCGAGTACCGCCCCAAGGGCGAGACGCTCGCCGGCCTGGGCTGGTTCGCGCCGTATCGGGCGGCATAGCCGCCGACCGGCTGATGCAGCCCTCCCATTCCTGACAAATCTAGGACGCGTCTCATGAAAATCGGATTCATCGGCCTCGGCATCATGGGCCTGCCCATGGCGCAGAATCTCGCGAAGGCGGGACATGACATCATTGCGCCCGAACGCGCCTCCCTGACCGCCGAGGCTCGCGCCGCCTTCCAGATCGTGGCCGACGGCACGGCCGTCGCCAGCGCAGCCGAGGTCATCATCCTGATGGTGCCCGACACGCCCGACGTGGAGCGCGTGCTGTTCGGCGCGGGCGGCGTGGCGGCGGGCTTCACGGCAGGCAAGCTCGTCATCGACATGAGCTCGATCAGCCCGACCGCCACGAAGGACTATGCGGCCAAGATCAACGCGCTCGGCTGCGA
>Ga0105047_10020820_pt1 | contig 10059 bp, 8 predicted proteins | sample MAT04_FD_78384 | JGI IMG/M metagenome (GOLD analysis project Ga0105047, IMG submission 78384) | Freshwater microbial communities from Lake Fryxell liftoff mats and glacier meltwater in Antarctica - MAT-04 (megahit assembly) | ecosystem: Environmental > Aquatic > Freshwater > Ice > Liftoff...
CCGGGTGCCGACGCCATGGAGGCCATGCCCCCGTTCGAGCGCGCCGAGCTGTTGCACCGGGTGGCCGACCTGCTCGACGAGCGGGCCGACGACCTCGCGGCCACCTTGACCCTCGAGCAGGGCAAGCCGCTGCACACCGAGGCCCGCGACGAGGTAGCCGAGTCGGCCGAGATCTTCCGGTGGGCCGCCGAAGAGGTGAAGCGCCTCGAGACGCCGAACCTGCCGGGCGCCGACCCCAACAAGCTGGTGATGACGTTCCGCAAGCCCAACGGCGTCTACACGCTGATCACGCCGTGGAACTTCCCCATGAACATCCCCGCCGAGCTCGTGGCCCCTGCCCTCGGTGGCGGCAACAGCCTCATCCTCAAGCCGTCCGAGCTCACGCCGCTCACGGCGGCCGGCATGATCCAGGCCGTCGTCGACGCCGGCTTCCCCGCTTCGGCCGTCCACCTCGTGCACGGTGACGCCGCCATCGGCCACGCCCTCGTGTCGCACCCGAAGGTCGACGGCATCGGCTTCGTCGGCTCGGCCACCACGGCCGAGGCCATCGTGCGCGCCGCCGGGCTCAAGCGCACCCTCATCGAGGCATCGGGCAACGGCCCGCAGATCATCTGCGACGACGCCGACCTGGATGCTGCCGCCGCCGCTGCCGTCTACGGCGCGTCGTTCGCCGGCGGGCAGTGCTGCGTGGCCACCGAGCGACTGCTCGTGCAGGCCTCGGTGCACGACGAGGTCGTCGAGCGGGTGCTGGCCCACGCCGCCGCCGTCACCCTCGGTGATCCCCGCGTCGAGGGCATGACCATGGGCCCGCTCAACAACGAGGCCGTGGCCGCCAAGGTCGACGCCCACCTGGCCGACGCCCGGTCCAAGGGTGCCCGGATCCTGTGCGGCGGTGAGCGAGCCAGCGGCTTCCCGACGAACCTCTACTACCCGCTCACCGTGATCGACGGCGTCACCACCGACATGGCCCTGTTCACCGAGGAATCGTTCGGCCCGGTGCTGCCCATCACCACGTTCGAGACCGACGAGGAGGCCATCGCCTTGGCCAACGACTCGAACCTCGGCCTGCAGGCCGCCGTGTTCACCTCGAACCTGCGGCGGGTCTTCACCTACATCCACGGAGTGCGGGCCGGCAGCATCGTGGTCAACGACTCGACCGACTTCTGGGAGCCGCACCCACCGTTCGGTGGCGCCTCGCGCACCCAGAGCGGCTGGGGTCGCATCGGCGGCAAGTACACGCTGCTCGACATGACCGACCTCCGCACCGCCGTCATCGACATCTCCCGCACCTGATCCCCGACACCGCCCCCCCACCGAGCAAGGACAACGATACTCGTGAGCGAGCACGCTGAGCTCTTGGCCCGTCACCGCGACGTGCTGCCCTCCTGGCTGGCCCTCTACTACGACGAGCCGATCGAGTTGGCCGACGGCCACGGTCGCCACGTCATCGACGGCGAGGGCAACGAGTACCTCGACTTCTTCGCCGGCATCCTCACCACCATGACCGGGTACGGCGTGCCCGAGGTGGTGGAGGCCATCCAGGAGCAGGCCGCCAAGATGATCCACTCGTCGACGCTGTACCTGATCCGACCCATGATCGAGCTGGCCGAGCAGATCGCCTCGCTGTCGGGCATCCCCGATGCCAAGGTGTTCTTCACCACGTCGGGCACCGAGGCCAACGAGGCCGCGCTCCTGCTCACGTCGTCCTACCGGCACAGCAACCAGGTGCTGGCCCTGCGCAACAGCTACCACGGCCGGTCGTTCGCCACCATGGGCATCACCGGCAACCGGGGCTGGTCGTCGTCGTCGCTCACGCCGTTCAACGTCCACTACGTCCACAACGGCGACCGCTTCCGCAGCCCGTTCCGCCACCTGTCCGACGCCGACTTCATCAAGGCCGTGGCCGACGACTTGCGCGACGTCATCACCACCACCACGGCGGGCGACGTGGCCTGCATGATCGCCGAGCCCATCCAGGGCGTCGGCGGCTTCACCATCCCCCCGGCCGGCATGTTCGGCGCCCTGCAGGAGGTGCTGCGCGAGTACGGCATCTTCTACATCAGCGACGAGGTCCAGACCGGCTGGGGTCGCACCGGCGAGCACTTCTGGGGCTACCAGGCCCACGGCGTGCAGCCCGACCTGCTCACGTTCGCCAAGGGCATCGGCAACGGTCTGTCCCTGGCCGGTGTGGTGGCCCGCGGCGACCTCATGGACTCACTGCCCGGCAACCACATCTCCACGTTCGGCGGCACACCGCTGGTGGCGGCGGGTGGCCTGGCCAACCTGCGCTACCTGCTCGACCACGACCTGCAGGCCAACGCCGCCACCCAGGGCCAGCGCCTGCTCGATGGTCTGCTGCCGCTCGTCGACAAGTTCGACGTGGTCGGCGACGTGCGCGGCAAAGGCTTGATGCTCGGCATCGAGCTCATCAAGCCCGGCGTGACCGACGCCCGCTGGCCCGTCGGCCTCGTGCCCAACCCGCCCGCCGCAGCCCGGGCCATGGAACTGACCAAGGCCACCGGCCTGCTCATCGGCAAGGGCGGCCTCTACGGTAACTGCCTGCGCATCGCCCCCGCCCTGTCGGTCACGGTCGACGAGGTCGACGAAGCCTTGGCCGTGCTGACCGACGTGCTGGCCACCGTGAACGCCGAGGAGTCCGCATGACCGACGAGACGATCGAGCGCATCGAACACATCGACGTCATCGAACACTGGGTCGACGGCAAGCGGTGGGCCGGCACGGGCGCGCGCACCTCACCCGTGTTCGACCCGGCCACCGGGGCCGTGCAGGCCGAGGTGCGGTTGGCCTCGCTCGCCGACGTAGACACCGTGGTGGCCTCGGCCCGTGCGGCCTTCGCCGGGTGGCGAGCCACGTCGCTGTCCAAGCGAACGAACATCCTGTTCGCCTTCCGCGAGGCGCTGTCGGCCCGCAAGGCCGAGGTGGCCGCGGTCATCACGGCCCAGCACGGCAAGGTGTTGTCCGACGCCGGCGGCGAGGTCCAGCGCGGCCTCGAGGTCGTCGACTTCGCCTGTGGCATCCCCCACCTGCTCAAGGGTGGGTACACCGAGCAGGCGTCGACCGAGGTCGACGTGCACTCGATCCGCCAGCCCGTGGGCGTCACCGTCGGCATCACGCCGTTCAACTTCCCGGCCATGGTGCCGCTGTGGATGTGCCCCATGGCCATCGCCTGCGGCAACGCCTTCATCCTCAAGCCGTCCGAGCGCGATCCCGGCGCCGCGCTGCTGCTGGCCGAACTGTGGGCCGACGCCGGCCTTCCCGACGGCGTGTTCAGCGTGCTCCAGGGCGACGCCGAGGCCGTCAACGGCCTGCTCGAGCACGGCGGCGTCGACGCCGTGTCGTTCGTGGGCTCCACTGCCATCGCCCGCCACGTCTACCAGTCGGCGGCCCGCACCGGCATGCGCGTGCAGGCGTTGGGCGGAGCCAAGAACCACATGATCGTGCTGCCCGATGCCGACCTCGAATCGGCGGCCGACGCCGCCGTGAGCGCCGGCTTCGGCTCGGCCGGTGAGCGGTGCATGGCCATCTCGGTGGTGGTGGCCGTCGACCCGGTGGGCGACGAACTGGTCGACGCCATCGCGGCCAAGAGCCGCGAGATCGTCGTCGGCGACGGGCGTGATCCCGCCTCGGAGATGGGTCCGCTCGTCACGGCCGTGCACCGCGACAAGGTGCGCGGCTACGTCGATGCCGGCGACGCCGCCGGGGCCACCGTGGTGGTCGACGGCCGGCACCTGGCCGTCGACGGACGATCCGACGGCTTCTGGCTCGGACCGACGCTGCTCGACCACGTCACCACCGCTATGTCGGTCTACACCGACGAGATCTTCGGCCCGGTGCTGTGCGTCGTTCGGGTGCGCACCTACGACGAAGCCGTGGCCCTGGTGAACGACAACGCCTTCGGCAACGGCGTGGCCATCTTCACCCGTGACGGTGGCGCGGCCCGGCGGTTCACGTTCGAGATCGAAGCCGGCATGGTCGGCGTGAACGTGCCCATCCCCGTGCCGATGGCGTACTACTCGTTCGGCGGGTGGGGTGAATCGCTGTTCGGGGACACGCACGTGCACGGCGCCGAAGGCGTGTCCTTCTACACCCGTGGCAAGGTGGTCACCACCCGGTGGGCCGATCCCGAGACCCGCGGCCCCGACCTCGGCTTCCCCACCCACGCCTGATCGCACCACCCCTCGCACAACCAAAGGACCACCATGTCGCTCACCCCGATGCGCATCGACGGCGAAGCCGTCACCACCGCCGACGAGGCAGTCGTGCGCTCGCCCTACGACGGGCGGGAGGTCGGGCGCGTGCCCGTGGGCACCGAGGCCGACGTCGACCGGGCCGTAGCCGTGGCCTTGGCCCGACACCGCGGCGGGGCGCTCCCCGCCCACCAGCGGGCCGAGATCCTCGACGCCGCTGCGGCTGCGCTGACCGCCCGCCACGAGGAGTTGGCCCAGTCGATCAGCACCGAGTCGGCCAAGCCCATCGCCACGGCTCGCATCGAGGCAGCTCGTTCGGTCGACACCTTCCGGTTCGCGGCCGGGGTGGCTCGCTCGTCCACCGGCGACATGGTGCCGCTCGATGCGTCGTCGGCCGGGGTGGGCAAGCTCGGCTTCACGCTGCGCCTGCCCGTCGGCGTGGTCGGCGCCATCAGCCCGTTCAACTTCCCGCTCAACCTGGTGTCGCACAAGGTGGCCCCGGCCATCGCTGCCGGCTGCCCGATCGTGCTGAAGCCGGCGTCGTCCACTCCCCTCACCGCCCTGCTCCTGGCGTCGATCCTGGAGGAAGACGCCGGGCTGCCGCCGGGCTGGCTCAACGTCGTGACCGTGCCCGGCCGGGTGGCCAACCGGCTGGTGACCCACGACGACGTGGCCCTCATCACCTTCACCGGCTCGCCGTCGGTGGGCTGGGGCATCCGGGCCGACGCGCCGCGCAAGCGAGTCGGCCTCGAGCTGGGCAACAACGCCCCCGTGCTGGTGCAGCCCGACGCCGATGTGGCCGCGGCAGCGGCGAAGACTGCGGTGGCCGGCTACGCCTTCGCCGGCCAGACGTGCATCTCGGTGCAGCGCGTCTACCTGCACGAGGCCATCGCCGACGAGTTCCTCGAGCTGTTCGCCAAGCACGTCGAGGCGCTCGTGGTCGGCGACCCGGCCGACGACGCCACCAACGTGAGCGCCCTCATCGACGCCGGCGAGACCGATCGCGTGGCCGACAGCGTGGCATCTGCCTTGGCCGACGGCGCCACCCTCGTGGCCGGCGGCGACCGCGGGGCCGACGGCGTCTATCGCCCGACCATCCTGACCGGCGTCACCCGCGACATGGACGTGTGCGCCAACGAGATCTTCGGCCCGGTGGTCGGCGTGCAGCGCTACTCGAACGTGGCCGAGGCCTTCCGCTTGGCCAACGACTCGCGCTACGGCCTGCAGGCCGGCATCTTCACCAACGACCTGTCCACCGCCCTCGACGCCGCCCACACCCTCGACTTCGGTGGCGTGTGCGTCAACGAGGTGCCGTCGTGGCGCGCCGACCAGATGCCCTACGGCGGCGTCCGCGACTCCGGCAACACCAAGGAAGGCCCGGCCTGGGCCGTCAAGGAGATGACCGAGGAGCGCATGATCGTCATCCAGCGCTGACCCTTCTCTGCGGGAGGATGGGCCACATGGACATCGACGAAGCGACCGAGTGGTTGCAGGGCGAGGCCGACGCTACGGTCCGCGCCAACATGGGCTTGCGCTACGGCATCCACACCGACCGGGCGTTCGGCATGCCGATGGCCACGATGAAGGCGCTCGCCAAGGAGCTCGGCACCGACCACGACCTCGCCCTCGAGCTGTGGGGCACCGGCTGGTACGAAGCTCGCATCGTGGCCTCGATGGTCGACGATGCAACTGCGGTCACCGCCCAGCAGATGGACACCTGGTGCGGCGAGTTCGACAACTGGGCCATCTGCGACACCGTGTGCTGCAACCTCTTCGATCGCACCGAACACCGGTGGGCCAAGGTCGAGGAGTGGGCCGATCGTGACGAGGAGTTCGTCCGGCGGGGTGGCTTCGCGCTGCTGTGGGCGTTGGCCCTGCACGACAAGGCGGCCGACGATGAACAGTTCGTCCACGGACTGTCGCTGATCGAGCGCGAGGCCATCGACGGACGCCCGATGGTCAACAACGCCGTGGGCATGGCATTGCGATCGATCGGCAAGCGCCGTCCGGGGGTCACCGATGCGGCCGTCGAGGTGGCGCGACGCCTGTCGACATCCGAAGACGCCGCCGCCCGACGCATCGGCTGGCCGGCTCTGAAGGAGCTGCAAGCACGAGGCGGCAGGTGATGGACACCCCGCAACGTCCGGTGACTGCCGCCGAGGTGCGCACCGTGTCGGTCAACGTGGCGCGGCCGAGCGTGTTGCTCGAGTGGCCGGGTGGCGACGTGATCAGCGCCATCGACAAACGGCCGGTCACCGATCCCGAGCTCGAGCTCTCCACGCTGAACCTGGAGGGTGACGAGCAGGCCGATACTCGTCCTGGCCCCCATGGCGGCCAGGTGCACGGCGGCCCCGACCAAGCCGTGTACGCGTTCCCCGCCGAGCACTACCCCCGGCTCGAGCAACTCCTCGGCCGAACGCTCGACGGGGGGTTCATGGGCGAGGGGTCCGTGCTTCGAGCTCGGCATCCGGCTCGGGCGCCAGGCGCTCCGCACCGTCGTGCGCGAAGAAGGACTCGTGGGCTGGTACCTGCGGGTGCTCGAGCCTGGCCGAGTGCCGACGAGCGGAGCGATCTCGATCGAGGAGCACCACCCGGCGCGCATCAGCGCCGCTCGCGTGCAGGCGGCCATCACCGACCTCGGCACGGTCCACCCTGACCTGGCCGCCCTTTCACCCCTGGCATCGAAGGTCCAGAACCTCCTCGCCATCCCGGACCGCGACCTCACCGGCGGCGTGCCGGAGACTGATGGGCCAAGCTGACCCTCGCTGCAGGAGCAGCGAGGAGCGACCTCGAGTCTACTTTTCATCTACACGATGTAGACTGGGAGTATGACCGCCGCCACCACGACGATCCGGGTCGATCGCCAGACGCACCACCGCTTGCTCGAGCTCGGCGCGGCCACCGGGCTGTCGTTGATGGACACCGCTCGGGCCGCGACCGACGCGCTCTACCGCCAGCGCTTCGCCGAGCGGGTGACCACCGAGCTGGATGCTCTGCGGGCCGACGACACAGCTTGGACGGCCTACCTCGCGGATGCCGACGCCACGCAACTCAGCGATGGCCTCACCTGACGAGCTCTGGCTCGTCGACTTCGGCATCCCCTTCCCCGGCGAACCTGGCTTCCACCGTCCGGCCCTGGTGATCGGACCGCCGCAGTCGTTCGGCCCGACGTTCCCGTTCGTGATCCTCTGTCCGTTGACCACGAGCCATCGTGGTCTCTCGCTCCACGTCGAGATCGACGCCAGCGAGGACTCTGGCCTCGACGAGGTCAGCTACGTGCAGTGCGAGCTGTTGCGCTCGGTGAACGGGCAGCGCCTCGTGCATCGCCTCGGGGTCATCAACGTGGCTTCGAGCCGCGAGGTGACAGAGATCCTGCGAACGCTCCTGGACCACTGACGCCGCGGACCCCGAAGCGGAGCCCCGTCGCTGATCAGTCGAACGGGTGCCCGAAGAGCTCGGGGCGGCCGTGGTTGGCGACCAGGACGAAGCGGTGGCGCCACTCGCCGCCGAGCGTGGGGTCGTACCAGCGCACGCCGTAGTCGTGCCCGTCGCCGTCGGCGGCCTCGCCCAGGTGACGCACCTCGAGATCCCACCCCTGGTCGTCGACCACACGGCCCTGGCGCCGGGCCAGCTCCCACTCCCCGCCCGCCAGCGGCGACCGCTCGACGCACACCATCGGCTCGTGCCAGTCGAGACCGCCGGGCGCCACGTCGCGCCAGCGGGTCTCCCAGACGCCGTCCACCGTGCGTGTCGGATCAGTGAACGCCGGCCCCCCGAGGAAGCGGCGCTCGACCGTCGCGGCCAGCACCGGCTCGGGCAGGAAGTGTCGGGCCGTCAGGTCGAACGATCGCTCGGACAGCACGTCGGTCACCACGCCACTGGCCGACACCGCCACCTCGCCAGCCAACCGAGCGGCGTGGGCGGCCAGGAACGGTTGCGTGTCGGGCCCGTAGAGCGTGTGGCCGCCCTCGTAGTGCTGGAGCTCGTACTCCTCGGCCGTGGCCACGTAGCCCGAATACTCGTTGGCCACCGACGACACGATGACCGAGTCGATCCCCGAGCCGTCGACGGCGTGGGCCACGGCGGCCGAGATGCGCCGACCCGACTCGACCGTCACCTCGAACGGCAGCCCGACCAGGGCAACGTCGCCCAGGCGGATGACCTGCACGGGCAGCACGCGGGGGAAGCCGCGCAGCGGCAGCACCAGTGGCTGCAACCAACGCGTGCCGAGGACCCACTTCTCGCCCTGGGCGTGGGTGGTCGTCCACGGCTTGCGGGTGCCGGGCCGGAAGGGCGGGATGCGGTGCAGCACCGGCGTGAGGTTCTCGTGGGCACCGGCCACCAGCGCCGCGCCCACCGCCGGGCGGCGGGGCAGCGTGACGCCGTCGATGCTCGGCGATCGCTCGAGGTCGACCTCCCGCAGACCGGTGGCGATGGCGAAGTCGGAGGTGAGCGCATCACCGAGCCGCTCGTGGTGGGCGGCCGCCTCGGCGCCGATGGCCCGACCGACACGCTGGGCCTCGAGGTGGCCGGCCATGCCGGGGCGCATCGCCGGGGCCACATCGGCGTGGGTGCCCTCGACGGCGCCGACGATGGCCCGCGAACCGTGGGCGTCCTCGATGCGATGCGACAGCTCGCCGCACAGGTAGCCCCACAGGTCGGCGTTGTACTCGGTGGCCTTCATCGAGATGCCGGTGCCGTGCACCGAGAACACCACCATGGCAGCCAACGGATCGGTGCCGCCGTCGGGCCGCTCGGTGTCCACCCGCAGCAGGTGGAGCCGGGGGTTCACCCCGACGTACTTGCGCTGCGGATCGGTCCGCTTGTCGTCGACCTCGGGGTTGGTCAGGTGCGGCCCGTAGGACCGGTTGCGGGTGAGCCCCCACACGTCGGTGCTGCCGAGCGCGGCACGCGCCGGTTGCCGGTTGGCGCAGGCTTCGACGGCGGCGCCGGCGATGCGCTCGGCCAGCCACTGGGTGAAGGCTGGATCGAATCCGGCCTTGTTGGAGGCGTGGCGGTTGTAGAAGTCGGTGCCGAGGAACTGTCCGGGCCCGGCGTGGGTGTGGGTGGCACCGACGAAGACGCCGGCCAGCGGCACGTCGGTGTGCTCGGCCAGGTGCCGGGCCACGAGGTGCTGCAGCACGGCCGACCCGCCGAGCAAGTCGCACTGCACGAGCACCACCGACGCCGTGCCCGAGCGCAGGTGCAGCACCCGAGCCCGCAGGCGCGTGCGGAAGCCGGTGCCGCTGTGGGCGTTGGCCGAGTACCCCGCCTTGGGCATCCCCGGCGGCGGGGTGATGTCGACCTCCGCGGCCCCCGCCAACAGGCGCGGCTCGTCGGGTAGCGGTGCGGCCGAGCGCACCGGGGCGAGCGTGAAGCGGGCCCGCTTCGTCCCCCGCCCCCGGAGGCGCAGCAGCGGACTGTCGGTGGCGAGGTCCCAGGTCATGGACCGGCGACCCTACCTGGACCCGCAACCGCGGCCGATCGCACCCCACCCCACGCGAACTGGTGCGGACGGATAGGTCATTGACCTATCCGTCCGCACCAGAAGCGTGAGGAGAGTGGTCGCCTACAGCGCCCAGCAGTTCAGGTTGATCGACTGGCCGGCCAGGGCCTGGCGCACGCCGCTGTAGACGGTGCCGTCGACGATGAGCCCGAGGTGGCCGACGACCCGCGCCCAGCACTTGCTCTGGACCTTCACGTTGGTGGCACCGTCGTTGATGGCCGCGTTGGTCACGGGCCGCACGAGCTCGTCCTGGGCGGTGTAGATGGACGTGTACCGAACACTCCCGATGGTGTCGTCGCCGGCATTGAGGTTGTTGAGGTACGACGAACCGATGGTCATCTGCTC
>Ga0105047_10020821_pt1 | contig 10059 bp, 5 predicted proteins | sample MAT04_FD_78384 | JGI IMG/M metagenome (GOLD analysis project Ga0105047, IMG submission 78384) | Freshwater microbial communities from Lake Fryxell liftoff mats and glacier meltwater in Antarctica - MAT-04 (megahit assembly) | ecosystem: Environmental > Aquatic > Freshwater > Ice > Liftoff...
CGATCACTACCCGTCGGTTAAGTACCGCCTCCGCGTCTTCGACGACGGCCAGCGGATCGTCAATGCCCTTGCGGCGCGGGCGCGCGGCGAGAAGGAGGCGGCGCTTTACGAGAAGCTGATGCCCAAGGAAGACACGCCTGCGGCACGGCAGCAGCGGCGCGACCACCTGGAAAGCATCCTTGGCAAGAACCTGGGCCCGCGCATCGACCGCTGGCAGCCGGCTTTTGATATTTCGGCCCGCCTGCGCATTCTGCACCAGGACAACAACCTGAACGACCGCACCGCCGACGAGGCGTTCAAGCCGCTGGCCGAAGTGATGGCGGGAGAAAACAATAAAGCGAAGTGGCGCGACCACTTGGCCGCTGCCCGGGCCGACTACAACCGCCGCGTGCAGGACTTCCTGGTCCACAACATGATCGCCACCAGTTCGACGCGCATCACGGAATGGATCAACCTCGACCCCAATGACCCGATTCGACCGACCGACTTGTTCAATCACATCGACGAGGACGCCGTCCGCAAGGAACTCGGCAAGTCGCACGAGGAGTGGGCGAAGATGTCGCGCGAGGTCGCCAAGAACTTCGCCGACCTGGCGCGGCTGCAACTGCTGTACAGCCTCCGCGAGGTCGCCATTGTGGATCAGGCCGCGGTGCGCGCCCTGTACCAGCACATCGGCGCCCGCAACGCCGGGGGTGTCCAGGGGCTGATCCGCTTCCGGTCGCTATTCAAAGAAGCGCAGAGCCCGATCACCTTTGGCATAAGGCGATTGCTGGAAGCACCGCGCTCGTACTCCGAGATCGTCGGCAAGCGGGCCGTGGTCCGAACCGGCGCCTTCTTCCGCGACTACGTCGTCCTGCAAAGCGGGTGGAAAGACGGCGCGCCGACGCACTTCTTCTCGAAGTTCGGCGGCGCCGAACTGGATGTGCGCGTCAACGATTACTGCGCCAAGTGCGGGGTCCGCCGCTTCATCCGCAACGGCGTGATGGACTACGGCAACATCCTGGGCATCGCCAACATCGCCCGCGTCTACTCGGAGAGCGGCGGCGACATCGATGTGACGCAGCAGGTCATGGCAAAAGAGCTGATCTACGCTATTCCGGTGATCGGCCAAGTCGTGTCGCTGGGCGAGGCGGATGGATTCACCGGCAAGGGCCTGATCCTTCTGTGCATGAATTTCCCGCAGCTCGGCATGGCGGTCATGGCGTACAGCCTCGCCGAATCGGGATTCGACCTGTACGAGTCGGAATTCGCCCGCCCGCTGGCCAACGCCTCCGCCGACGCTGTCTATCGCGGCTACGTCGGCCCGTCGCTATACTCGTTCGAGAAAGCGCCACCCAAATTCACCACCGAGGACAGCGCCCTGCTGGACCGCGTCCAGGGGACGATCGAAACCGTTAAGGATAAGGGCGACGGCTTCCAGGAGCAGTTGCGCGAACTGCTACAGCGTGAAAAGGCGCTGAGTCGCAAGCGCGACGCCTAGCAGTCGTTCCTGGCGGAGCAGGCGCGGCACGAGGGTGGGGCGTTACTTAACGCGATCGCCGACGCCGTGCCCGCCCTGGAAGGCCGCATCCGCAACGGCCACCCGAAGCAAAAACTACTCGAACTGGGCGACGCCTCCCAAGGCGATCCGCTGCTGAAGGACACGCCTCTGTATCGTGCCGGCCCGCTCCTCGCTCAAATCGAACCGGTCGTCTTCTATTCGCCGGGCCGGAAAATGGTCGAATTGGAAGACCGCAGCGGCAAGATGGTGAAATTCCCGGTGGCGTTCGGCCCCGTGGACTTCTCGCTTCTGCCGCTGACGGCTGTTCAGACGGCGCGCCTGATGGCCCTGCCAAATCTAATCGCCGCCGAAACCGACCCCGAACGACTCAGCGCCCTGGAGGCAGAGCAGGACCAACTGCAAGAACACAAGGAGGCAGCCAGGAGGGCCGGCGATTATCGGGAGCACGCCAAAAAGAATCCGGAACTGATGCACCAGATCCGCCTGGACAGCCTGTACCCGTACCTGCTGCAAAACAAGATCGACATCAAGAACTTCCGCGAGAAGTTCGTGTACGACTGGTTGGTCGCCCGCCGCGACATTCTACTGCCGGCGCTGAAGGCGATCGGCGTGGACGCGGGGGCGCGATACCCAGACGCCGCCCGCGACGAGATGGCGGCCCGTTTGGTGGAAGACCTGCTGCGAAGCCGTGCTCTGTGGTTGGCGTATCAGGAGAACAAGCAGCGCGAGGCGGCGGCGGAGGAAGAGAGCCGGGCCCAGCGACGGGTGGCCGAGCTCGTTCAGAAGCTGATGACCATCGGGGCCGACCCGGGCATCGACTTCACCGTCTTGGCCCGCGCCATCGAGCAACGGCACGTGCCGTACGCCGCGCCGCGAATCCGCATCTCCACCCGCAAGGTCCAGACCGACCGGCCCGGAGTCGTCGAATACCACCCTGATGTTCGCGTGTCGGCGGACCCCGAGATTTTCGTCCCGCCGTACTCGTCGGCGACGTTCGCGCTGTCGCCGGCGCTGGCCCAGGCCGCCGCGGCCAGCCGTTCGATCCGGGGCATCCCCATCCACGACGATGCCCTGATCATGCGGTTGGCTCAGTTCGGCCGCAGCAAACTCAAAGCGGGCGATCCGGCCCTGGTGACATTTGTGTTCTGCAAGGATTTCAAGATCCCCGCCCGCGTCGTGCCGGAGACCACCGCGGACCTGCCGCGGTTGGGCAAGGAGGTTCACCCGGTGACCGGCGAGACGGTATATCTGTTCAGCGGCGGCGGGCAGACGCCGACAGTGGAGGATACGGCGACGATCGTGGTCAAGGGTAAGGAAGTCGGAAAGGACACGATCGAGGCGGGATCCGACGGAACCTGGATGCGCTTTCAAATCGCACTGCAGGCGAAGGGCGTGAGCCTCCCGCCGGAGACGCCGTTCCACTTGCTCGTCACGAGCGGCGGTTACAGGGAGCACGTTTGGGCATTTGCGGAGAAAGGCTTCGGCGGCCCCCTGACTCAATGATGGACGATCAGGCTGCCATTCCGCGAGGCCGGCCACAACGTTACGATCTTGGCCGAGGGAGCGGGCCTGACAGCGCGGCGGACCATTCGCCTCGTCATCGACGATAACACGAAAAAATATGTCGATTCACTCGAGAAGAGCTACACCGAAGCGGGCCGGCGCGAGGCCGAAGAGAAAACGAAACAAGCCGAGGGGAATGAGAAGCATGCCAAAGAAGTAGCCGTCAGGATCGCCGCCTTCGAGAAGGAGAAGGTGTCCCCGGAGGAACGCGCTCGCGGACTCGCGTCCATGATCTACGAGGGCGAACTCGCGCAGATGGTGGCAGACTCACTCGTCCAGTATGAAGCTCCACGAATCATCGCCGACAAGGCCATTATGCTGGCCCGCGGCCGCGGCGAATGGGAGCGGCTGCCGGGCCTGCATGACGAAGTGTTCCGCCTCGAGTTGCACGAGCGCGGCCTGCGCATCCGGTTCGCCACCTTCAACCTTCAGGCCCAGGAAGCTGCCTGGGCGGCGTCGGCCGAGAGCAAGACACCGGGTGCGCCGTCTCCGCTCGAGCGATACACGAAAGAACTTCGGGACATGGAAAAGAGCCGCGAGGTGTTGATTCAGTCGCAAGCCGAGCAGCTACGTGATCTGGAAAACGAACTCGCCGTCATGCAAGGCAATTGGGGTCGCGCCGCTGCCTTCTTCGCGGCGAAGACCGGCGCCGATCACGCGATGATTGATGCGCTAATCGCGGGCAATCGCACCAAGGAAGCGTCAGCAATCTTCCTGCGGCGACAGGAGGCCAGCATCGATCTCTTACCACCCAAGAATCGCGCCGAGGCCCGCCGCCTTGCGCTGAAACATCGTCCCGCCTGGTGGCCCGAGGAAAAGAAGGAATAGCCGGGGGGAACGAAAAAGGGGCGCATCTCTTTTTTCTTGACGGTCCAAGAAAAGCCGAACGAACCGGATCCGGCCTTAAAAAAGCTGCGTCCCCTTTTATTCCCAAGGCAAGATCGACGCACTTAGTACAGAGGCCGGCGCCTGTTGCCAGGCATTCTCCGAAGTGGATGACCGGAGGTTCTGGCCAGTCGTCGCGGCTCATCGAAACGACTTTCGATCCATCGTTGCCAGGTGGGGGATAGGCTATAGGATTGTCTGAGTCACGCAGCGATTGCCTACTCGGAGAGTTTGAACACCATGAAATCACCTCATCTCTTGGCCCTCATCGTATTGGCAGGAATGGTAACTGGCGCGCGAGCCGATGTCGCGCTCCCTTCCGTTTTCTCCGATCACATGGTCCTGCAAGCCGACATGAAGGCGCCGGTGTTCGGGACCGCGGCGGCGGATGAGGAAGTGACAGTTAAATTCGAGGGGCAGAAGAAAAGCACCAAAGCCGGCGCTGACGGGAAGTGGCTCGTGCGGCTCGATCCGGTCAAAGCCGGTGGGCCGTTCGAAATGAACGTCGCCGGCAAGAATGCGCTGACCGTCAAGGACGTGCTCGTTGGCGAGGTCTGGATCGCGGGCGGTCAGTCGAACATGCGTTTCCCCCTTTCCAAGGCCGACAACGGCATGGACGACTCGGCCGCGGCCAAGCGTCCCCAATTGCGATTTTTGAAGGTCGGTGGGCCGTGGCAAGTGTGCAGCCCGCGGACGGCGCCGGCGTTTTCCGCAGTCGGTTACCACTTCGCGGTCGCCCTCGAACAAGCGCGTAAAGTCTCGGTCGGCATCATTGACAACTCGATCAACGGCGAGCTAGCCCAGAACTTCACCAGCCCGGCGGCCTTCAAGGCGGATGCCGAACTTTCCAAACTCGTCCAGCGCCAAACGAAGGAAACAAGCACCAAATGGACGTCCAACGTCGCGGCGGTCGTCCCCTATGGCATTCGCGGCGTCCTCTGGGCTCAGGGGGAAGGCAATCGTGACTACCCCGTCACCTACCTCCGGCTTCTGCCCGCCTTGATTGCCGACTGGCGATCGCACTGGGGCCAGGGCGATTTCCCCTTCCTTGTCGTGCAACTGGCGAACTACCAGGACCGCAAGGACGAGCCGTGGGAGGGTAAGGATTGCGGCCTGCGCGATGCGCAACTGAAGGCCGTTCAGGCAACCCCCAACACCGCGCTGGTGGTAACGATCGACCTCGGCATCGCCAAGGATGTTCACTTCCCCAACAAGAAACCCGTCGGTGAACGGCTGGCGCTGGCGGCACGAGCACTGGCCTATCAGGAAAAAATTGTCTCGTCCGGGCCGATCTTCGAATCGGCTAAATTCGGCGGCGGCAAAGCGGTTGTCTCATTCAGCCCTGTCGGCGGCGGGCTGATCGCCAAAGGCGAGAAGAACAACCTGCGCGGGTTCCTGCTATGCGGACCAGATAAAAAGTTCCACCGGGCGGAAGCCCTCATCGACGGCGACAAAGTCGTCGTGACGTGCCCTCAAGTGCCCGCGCCAATCGCCGTCCGCTACGCCTGGGAACGCAACCCGGACTGCAACCTGTCCAACCGCGAAGGACTTCCCGCCTCCCCCTTTCGCAGCGACGACTTCGCCGGCTATTTCACGAAGGATTTGGGCGATTGATGTATGAGACCGGCACCTTGATCATGAGATCGAAGAGATGTCTTGAACCGATTTGCGATGGCATCAGCATCAATTCTGAGAGATAAACACTCGCATGGTGTCGAATGGTTCGTTCCGTTCCTTTAATCCACCGAGTGGCATGGTCCGATTCATTCTTTTCACCGTTCCTATCTTCCTGTTCCCCGGTTTCTCGGCCTCCGTCGAGCCAACCGATTTGCTCGACACTAAGCCGATCTTGGAAACTCCGTCGGTGGCCCGCGTTTTGAGCAAAGGGAGCGGTGTGCCCGGCTACCTCGGCGGAGCGGTGTTTTCTCCCAAGGGCACGCACTACGTCAGTCTGGTGAACCCGTATGGCCTGCTGCTTTACGAAGCGGACGGAAAGTACCTCGGCCGACTTGATTTGGCCTTGCATAACTCCGGGAGCAGTTTCTTCGCCATTTCGCACGATGGCAAGTCGATGGCGGTGTTCCAACCGACTTGTCGGCGTCGTGGTAGTTGAAATTCCGTCCTTCAAGAAAATCAGTCTGATCGACGAACCGGGCAGGACGCCAAACTTGATCTGCCAGGGCATGAAATATTCGGCCGACGATTCAACGCTGGCCTGTTCCTTCACCGAAGGGGCCAAGGCGACTTTGCGGATATACGACGTCAAGACCGGCAAACTTCAGCGCGAAATATTGATGACCGAACTCACGGGGCCGAGACGCTTTTCCCTGTCGCCCGACGGCGGCAAGATGGCAGTACTTGCCGATGAAAAACAGCTTTCGATGTACGATACCCGCAATGGCAAGCCCGCTCGTCTGATCCCGCTCGAATTCCCGAACTCCATTGACGCCGTCTTCACCCTAGACGCTAAATCGCTGGTCGTGTCGGGAGTCGGCAATATCGTCGCGATCATCGACGCTGAGAGCGGCAAAGAGATAAAGCGACTTCCCGCTCGTGCCGGCATCTTCAAACTCCTGTTCGCCACCGACGGCGATTCCCTGATCGGCGCCGGCGATGCTGCCCGCGACGGCGTGTTGGAGGAACCGCCACAGGGTGCGGGTGGTCAGACTCAGCCGTCGGATTTTGTCGGCAATCCAGACGCTGAAGGTCCGTCCGCAGCCGGGCCGCCGCTGGCGGTTGCTGCAAAAGATCCGCCGAGCGCGGACCGTTTTTCGCTGGGGGCTGGTGTCGTCAAACCCGTACAGGAAGCCATGCCGAATAAGCGTGCCGGTGGCCTTGCAGTGCGGGCACGAGGTCAACTTGAGCCGCTCGACAAACGCAGCCCACTCGTGCTCGCCGTGAAAGAACCATCGTTCGTCGTCCACGTTCGCCCGACGCCCCCAGGAAACTCGCTGAAGGTATCGAGATCAAAACGCGCGGGGTAGAGAGGGGTCCGATCAATAAAATTGAAACGAAAAAGCGAGGTCACCCAACGAGAACGGGCGTCATAACTGGAACGGTTTGCCGAAATACCGATCGAAAAAAGAGAGCCATTTCCGATCTTGAAGGCGGGGCCAGTTGTCACGGCGAAGTAGACATTCTTCAAGAATTTCAGGGGAAGAATACGATGAAAAGCTCCCTACGAGTGGCTCTCCTCGGACGATCGCAACTGGCTCTCTTTTTTCGATCGGTGTCAACAGACATTTTCCTTGAAATCCATTACTCATTCGTGGAAGGCCACAAACTGCGGGGCTTTCCTAGAGTCAGTGCGGGGCCGCCGCCCGTGTGATTTCCTGTCCTCAAAAAAATCGCTCTTCGACGAAGCCATCCGAAGACGCCTGCCACGGCGGCGCAAAGCGTGAGAATCGCCTTTGGCTCCGGCACTGGGGCAGCGTTGTGAAGCACAACGTCATTGCCGCCCATCAACGAGTTTGAACCAAAGTTCCCCGCATAGGAAATGTCGAACATGTAGCCGCCAATGGTCGTAGTGCTGCCGAAGGTGCCGGTGTAGCCGATCGAGCCGCTCTTGTCGATGATGAAGAACTTATCGTTGGCATGGGGGGTGAAACCGACCCCGACGGAGCCGTCGAGCGTGGCATTCGTCAGGTTGATCGCGGTAACGGCTCCGCTCGTCGTGAGCGCCAGTTGATCGTAGCCGGTGCCGGCGGTGGTGCCGTTCAACTCGACGAAGAACTTGCCACCAGCAGCGAACGTCAGGGTATTGGCCAGAGTCAGTTTGCCGGGGCTCTCGCCGGGATTGATGATGCCCGAAGCTCCGACGCTGACCGGGCCGTTCACGGTGCCGGTGCCGCCGAGCGTGCCAGTGGTGACGTTGATTGTGCTGCCCGCCACCGTCGTGCCGTTGACGACCAAGCTGCCCCCGCTGATCGTAAATGCTCCGGTATTCGAGTTGGCCCCGGAAAGCGTTAGAATCCCCGCCCCGGTTTTGGTCAGCGCTCCGGTGGAACCTGTGCCGCCGACCAGCGACAGATTCGTTCCCGCTTCGGTCACTTCAATAGTTCCCGATGTGGCCAAGGTGAAGCTGCGGTTGCTGACGACGCTACCGCCGGAATAGCGGAGCGTTCCAGCGGTGCTGAACACGAGGTTCGCGGCCGCATTCGTGGAAGCGCCGATGCCACTGCCGGTGCCCCCATCGGCAAGGATACTGACGCTGAGGACGCCGCCGCTGATGGTCGTGATGCCGGTGTAGGTATTGGCATTGCTGAGAACCCAGGTGCCGGTGCCGGTTTTGCTGACGGTCGTCAACGCCCCGCCGTTGTTTTCGATCAACGCCGCGAGGGTGTTATCGGCGGCGTTGGTTCCGGTGAGGGTGAGCGTTCGCGTTTGGGCGGTCGTGCCGTAGGCGAGTGAGCCAGTGTTGCTTAGGTTGATCGCCCCGGTGCCGCTGGCGTCGAGCGTGAACGCTTGCCCGGCGGCCGTGCCATTGAGCGTGAATAGTCGATTCGCGGTATCGCCGTTGCCCACGTACCGCAGAGTGGACGATGCGCCAATCAGCAAGTTGCTGGCCGCGTTCGTGGAAGCGCCGATGCTGCTAGTGCTGCCGCCGTTGGCGAGTTTGGCGACGGCGAGAACGCCGCCGCTGGCGTTGATGGCCGTGACGCCGGTATAGCTGCTAGTGGTCCCCGAGAGCGTTTGCGTGCCGGTGCCGCCTTTGGTGAAGCCGAGCACGCCGGCGGTGTTCTGAATGACGCCTGAGAAATCGGTCGAGGTCGTGCCGCTGATGGTAAGCGTCGGCGTTCCGGAAGTGCCTTCCACGGCGCCCGATCCCGCGAGGCTGGCGAAGGTGTTGCTGAAACCGTTCATGTCGAGCGTGGCGTTGACGACGGCCGCCGAGCCGGCGTTGATCGTGTTGGCGATGCCCAGCTGAAGAACGCCGCCGGTGACGGTGGTACTACCGGTGTAGGTGTTGACGCCAGAGAGCGTCCACGTGCCGGTGCCGAGCTTGACGAGCGAGAGCGGGTCCGAGCCGCTGATGTTCGCCAAGACACCGCTGATCTCGCCGGCGCCGGCGGTCGAGCCTTGCAGAGTGATCGTCGTTGCGGTGCTGCCCACACCGGTTGATGAGCCGGTGATTCTGAACAGGCCGGTGCCCGATTGGTCGAACGTCGCGCCGCCGGTGCTGATGGTGAAGCCGCGGTTGATGGTTTGAGCGCCGCCGGTGTAGCGGAGGGTGCCGCCGTTGAAGACGAGGTTGCCGGCAGCGTTAGTCGATTGGCCAATGCCGCTGGCGGTTCCACCGTCTTTGAGGTTGCCAGTGCTCAGGATGCCGCCGTTGATGGTGGTGCTGCCGGTGTACGTATTGCCGTTCGAGAGTACCCAGGTGCCGGTGCCGTTCTTCGTCAGCGTCAACACCCCTGTACCGTTGTTGGCAATGAATGCGGCGAGGGTGTTGTCGCCGGTGTTGCTGCCGGTGAGGACGAGGAAGCGTGTGAAGTTGTTGGTTCCGTAACCGGGGGTGGCGGTGTTGGTCAGGTTCAACGCGCCGGCGCCGCTGGCATCGAGTGTAGCCCCGTCGCTGGACGAACTACTATTCAGCGTGAACGAGCGGTTGGACGATTGCCCGGTGCCAACGTAGCGGAGGGTGGTGAAATTGTTCAAGAGCAAGTTGCCGGCCGCGTTCGAGGAAGCGCCCAAGCTGCTGGCCGAGCCACCATCGGCGAAGTTGGCGACGGCGAGCGTTCCGCCGCTGACGGTCGTGGTGCCACCGTAGCTAAAGTTGCCCGTGAGCGTGAGCGTGCCGGCCCCGCTCTTGCTTAGACTGCCGACGATACTGGTCGAACTGCCGGAAATCGTGAGATTCGTCGCGGTCGTAGCAATGCCGATGAGGGCAGCGTTTCCGGTTGTCATCACAAACGCCCGATCGGTGCTAGCGGTGGCGCCGGTGTAATTCAGCACGCCGCCGGCGAATACGAGATTCGACGCGGCGCTCGATGCCTGGCCGATGCCGCCGGCCACGCCGCCGTTGTTGATCGTGGAAACCGAGAGCGTGCCGGCCGTGATGGTCGTCACGCCCGTATAGGTGTTCGCGCCGGAGAGGGTTGCGGTATTCC
>Ga0105047_10020823_pt1 | contig 10058 bp, 5 predicted proteins | sample MAT04_FD_78384 | JGI IMG/M metagenome (GOLD analysis project Ga0105047, IMG submission 78384) | Freshwater microbial communities from Lake Fryxell liftoff mats and glacier meltwater in Antarctica - MAT-04 (megahit assembly) | ecosystem: Environmental > Aquatic > Freshwater > Ice > Liftoff...
TCGCTGACCTGTCGACGTCCGTGATGGAACGCTCGATGTTGCACATGGACAATGCCTACTATCTGCCAGCGGTCAGAATCGTTGGCCAAGCATGCAAGATGAACTACCCGCCCAATACTGCCTTTCGAGGATTCGGTGGACCGCAAGGCGTCATCGTTATCGAGTCGATTCTGCAACGAATTGCGCAACAGTTGAACAAAGATGCCGTCGACGTGAGGCGTCTTAATACCTATCGCGATGGTGACGATCTTGCGAACACAACGCCTTACGGACAGCTCGTCAAGGACCACATGATCGTCGAGACGATCGACCAGCTTGTCGCGACGTCAGACTACCACAACCGTGTCGCCACCATCAATTCGCACAACGTCACATCGAGATTGACTGTGAAAGGCATCGCGTTGTCCGCGATCAAGTTCGGCATCTCCTTTACAAGCAAATTTTTGAATCAGGGCAATGCGTTAGTAAATGTCTACACCGACGGAACGGTGCAAGTCTCGACCGGTGGCACGGAAATGGGCCAGGGGCTGAACACGAAGATCCGCCAGCTTGTTGCGGATCAATTCGGAATCGACACCGATCAGGTGTTGCTGATGACCACGTCGACCGAGAAGAACAACAACACATCGCCGACGGCAGCGAGCGCTGGCACCGATCTCAACGGCCAAGCCGCCATCGTCGCATGCGAGCAGATTCGAGGTGCAATGACGCGATTTGCCTCCGAAAAATTGTTTCTCGGTGGAAATGACCAGCCACCATCGGTAGACCATATCTGCTTTTTAGATGGCTTCGTCTTCGATGATCGAAACTCTGCCAAGAAGATCGCGTTCAGCGCATTCTGCGACCTTGCTCGTCGCGACCGCGTCGACCTTGGCGGCAGAGGTTTTTATGCGACACCAGGCGTCGATTTCAATCGCGAAACCGGCCAAGGGACGCCGTTCTTCTATTTCACTACTGGGGCCGCAATCGCTGAAGTCACGATCGATCGTTTTACTGGGGAAATGACAGTCGATCGCGTTGATTTGTTGATGGACGTCGGCAAAATGATCAATCCTGGCATCGACATTGGCCAAATTATCGGCGGCTTTGTACAGGGCATGGGTTGGTGTACGAACGAAGAGCTCGTTTACGATTCGACCGGCAAGCTGCTGTCGACGAGCCCGACGACTTACAAAATCCCGAACGTGACGGACATCCCAGCCGTGTTCAATGTTGCGACCATTGATAACCCAAAGCACGTCATCAACGTCAGCCGCAGCAAAGCGGTCGGGGAACCGCCGCTAATGCTTGGCATCTGCGTTTGGCTCGCAGCCAAGGATGCAATTTGGCGATTGTGTGCAGGTGAGCCGGTGCAAATGCCGCTACCCGCGACAGCGGAAGCGAACTTGGCATGCATTGCCAGCCGCCTTATGCCGTGTCATCCTCCCGCTCCCCTCGCCCCCGGCCATGCGCGGGAAAGGGGCCGAGGGTGAGGGGCCGGTTTTCCGGGCGAATAAGCCCCTCATCCCCAGCCCTTCTCCCCCTGAATACAGGGGCGAAGGGAGCCGGACAAGTACACATGAACGAACAACAACAATTCCACGACCGACTGGGTGAACTGCTAAATCGGGCGCAGCCGTTTGTTACGGTCAGCATCGTTGACTCGCATGGCAGCACTCCCGCCGACGTCGGCAGCCGAATGATTGTCACCGATAACGGCTTGGACTTCGGCACCGTCGGAGGCGGACGAATTGAAGAGCAAGCGATTCAGGAAGCTCAGCGTCTCTTGAAAGAAAAAGGAGCGACAAGCTTTTGTGACTGGAGCTTAAAGGCTGACGTTGGGATGACTTGTGGTGGGCGCGTGAAGCTGTACTTCGAAGCGTGGAACGTATCGCCCTGGAGGATCGTGATTTTCGGCGCAGGCCATGTGACTCAGGCCCTGGCGAGATTGCTTGAGACGCTACCTTGCCAAGTGACATGCATTGACCCGCGTCGCGACTGGATCGAAAAGCTGCCTGCTGGAATTCGCGGTGTGGTCGATGATGCTCCCGCTTCCCGAGTAGACAACCTCGCCGACGACAGCTTTGTGCTCTGCATGACCAAAGGCCATCAAAGCGACTTGCCAGTCCTCCAGCGGATCTTTCAAACATCAAGAACTTTTCCGTACCTCGGAGTCATCGGCAGCCGGGCGAAAGCCGCCGTGCTGCGAAAGGAACTTGTCGACGCTGGAATCGCCCTAAAAAAGCTGATTTTTCACTGTCCCGTTGGCTTGCTGGACGGTGACTCGCCAATCGGTAGCCATCATCCCAGCGAGATCGCCGTCAGCATCACCGCGCAACTGATCCAAGCACGTGACCACTGGCGCAGCCATTTATCGGCAAGAAAAGTGTAGAACGATTGTCTCAATCGTTCATAGGAGCAATTGAGCCAATAGCTCTACTCTGTCTCAACCCTATCGCGGCGCCTTGGGTGATGTGACGACGCCCGCGCGAGACTGCCTGCGAAGGTCATCGGCGCGCTGCAAAACCTCGCCCGTCGGTTCGATCGTTTCGGGAACCAATTGTACATCAATGATCCGCTCGTCACGGATTTCCCACGGCCACACGGTCTCGGATATAAAGTCGAGGACGGGGACTTCGTACCAAGGCGGATTGATGCGGCGCTTGATTGATTCGGTCTTATAGCCTTCTTTTTCAACCCGAATTTCGCGAGTTCCGTAATAGGTAAAACTCGTGGCGGCTGGAGTTGTCCCAATTGCTTGGTTGTCGACGGAGACGACCGCACCCGGTGGAGTTGATCGCACCGTCAGTCGCCGGCGCACGCATCCTGACGAAAAGGCGATCGTGATGGACGCGATGAAAACCCAGGTCCAACACGTACGCGAGTCATGGATAAAACATCGCAATTGCTTGCTGGAGTTGAAAAACGACGACGGTACGTTGCGCTCGGGTTGCGACATGGTTCCGGTCGTATACCGAACCGAAACCATGAACCGCTAGACCGATCGAGGGCTAAGCAACCGGTTTCTTCATAAATGCGGTCGCTGACGCGATATCGCTGCCATCGGGCGTTTCATCGCTATCAATATCAAACCACTCTTCCCTGAATTTGGTATAACCGCCTTCGCCTTTGAGCGAATTCTTCAGCGTCACGTTCGTCGTCAATGCGATCACGGCGTCACCCATGGCAACTTCGGGATAGCATCGCACTTGGTTTTCCTTGTCAGGATTGCGAATGCAGTAAGCCCAGTGTTCGATTTCTTCGCGATAGCCACGACTGACGGGCCCGGAATCCGCCGCTTGGGAGATCGGTGCTGCGTAGTCGCCGCTAGCACTGGTGTCGAGTGCGTAGCCGCCAGCCTTCTTCGTCACACCAACTTTGCTGCTCGTGTCGCTGTCTTTGTACAGGTACACGTCGGTTTCGGAATCGAGAATAAGCGTCCCCTTGGTCCCCATGACAACCTCGCCCCAACCACCGAAACCGTTGCCGTTGATCGATGAGTAAGTAACGACGACTTTCTTGTTTGGATCTTTGTCAAATCCTTCGATGCCTGCACCTGCCTTGGGGTAATCCTGGACCCGATCGTAATAGCCGACACCGAACGTCGGTGAGTACTCGGGCCCGGGGAACTCGAACATGCAGTAGACGTGATCTTCGACTTCACGGTCGGCGGGCATAATGTGGCGACCGCCGACAGCGTGCACGCTGAGCGGATGTGTCTTCTTGCCGTCGGTGCGAAGAGAGCTAAGGAAAATGCTGACGGCGTCCAATTGGTGGCTGCCGAGTTCAGCCATCAAGCCAGCGCCGGTGCGGTCGAACAATCGCCAACGATGTAGTTCTTCCATGGCGCTGAATTTGCGATTGCCAATCGAGAAATCTTCGTAACCAAAATTTTTGGGATCAACCGCCTTATCCGAATCCCAAGCCTGAAACAGAGCAATCTCTTGTCGCAATCGATTGGATTCAGCGGCGTCATTCGTTTCGGCCAGTTGCTTCTCGCGATTTTTCAGGTCGCTGATAATGCGATCGAACATCTTTCCATTGGCCATCTTTTCGCCGCCTGGAATCGGCATCGACCAACTGTCAGCACCCGGCATATTTGTGCGATGCCACTGCGCGCGAATGTGGTGCAATTGGCCGACCAATCCCCAGCGAATCAGATTCACTGCATTGTCATATTTGATGTTGTAATGGCGTTGGTGACCGGTTGCCAAATGGATCGGGTTGCCTTTGGAATCCTTTAGCTCGCCAGCCATGCGGGACATGACTTTGCACTGCGCGACGGTGTGAGCCATTAGCTTTTCCGTCAAGACATGCAGGCCGAGTTCCATCGCTTGAGCTGCGACGGGGGCATGCAAGAACAATGGCAAGGCGATGATGACCGCTTCGATATCAGGGTCTTTCAAGCAAGCGTTGATGCCGCCGTTGGACCCATCGTAGACCTTGACTGCCTTGCGAGCTTCCGCTTCGGTTTTGTACCCGGCAACGGTCAACAGCCCTGGTCTGCGGCCCAGCGCCGATGGACTTGACCAGTCACCGTGGAGCGCGCGGTGTGTGCTGAACGGACGGATGTCGCAAATTGCTTTGACTTCCACGTAATCCGGATTACAACCACCGATCAGCACGTTGCCTTCGTCGCCGGTGCCAATCACGGCAACTCTCACGGGATCAGCGACTTTGTCGTAGCCGTAGTACATCGCGCCTAGACCAACACCGCTGGCAGCGCCTGCACCGACGATCCCGCGTAGGAAATCTCGTCGATTGATGTCGTAATACGAACCAACGGCAGTGTGATAGTTATGGGCGCCGACGGCCCGTTGATCAGGTGACAATTTGTCCATAGTTGATTACTCCACGACCCTCGGCCAAAGTTTTAAAATGATTGACTTAATTACAAAATCGAGTCCCGCAAACCGCCCAGCGCCGGTTCCGGCGAGCACCAAGCAAGCCATACCCTCGATCAACTGATACGTACTAGATGCCGGTCCGGTTGCTGGCGGATACTGGCTTAAAAATACAGAACCGAGAAATCCAGCGGCAGCCAACGCGGCAACAGGCGTAAAAAGCCCTAAAAGCAGGCAAATACCGATGGCGATGTCAAAGTAAGGAACAATGACATTGATGATCGAGGTGTCCATACGCTGGCTCCTCGGAACGCCTAACTTATACGGCGGCCTGAGTTCGGCTTGCGCCAGGGTTGCAACGTTGTTTTGAGCTAGCTCATAGTTCTTCCAAGTCGCGTCAATCTGCTTAAACGTCGGCGCGATTTTTTTGTTCCATTCGGCTCGAATCGTGGCGGTTTGCCCCACAAGGCTTTCGACACCACTGCGGTTCGCGTCGCTTTCGAGCTTCTCAAGTCGCAATCGTCCGAGCTTGAATTCCTCGCTATCGGACTTGCTGGACGTTAGCAACTCCGCTAGTTGGTTGGCCGCTTTTGCATAATTCGATTGTGCTAATTTCTGCTGCTTAGCGTCGAAGCCATAATAAGCGACGACGCGATCACGAAAGGTCTCTAAGTGAACCAGCGACCTTTTCTCGTCCAGCCGAATCGCTCCATCCCAATCCCAGACAAGCTGACGGAAATGCTCTGCGACGGGGCCTTTGGCATTTGCGAAAAACGGCTTGGCATCCCAATTGCCCGCTCGGTATTTGTCGACGCCTTCGCTGTAAAAATGCCAACCGATTGTCATGCGGAGCAGCACCAACATGCAGACTCCCAGCCAGCCAAGTAGTCGTGGATTCAGTCCCCAACCAACGCTAAGTCGGAGGGGGAACAACAGTAATTTTCTAAACAAAGCCAGCTTGCTCCTGGAACGCGTTTTTCCCTTGAGTGCTCGATTATGTCAGCCCAGCGTCCAAAAGCCAACATCCCGCACGAAAAACCGTGCAATCGCCGTCTGCGGCGTGAGCTCAAACGTCCTTCAACGAACCGACTTCTTTTCCTTTAGCGACTGTAACGATTGTGTCGATCCTACCGATAAGTCCTGTCGGGTAACGCTTGCGGGGCGGCTGCGCAATTACGTTAAAACCTTCAAAGGCTCGCTGATTATCAATGTTTTTGAGCTTAAAACCCCTAAGTTAGAGGGATGCCGGTCCCTACTCCAATGAGCAACGGCAAAATGAAAACCCTCCTCCATCGCGTCTCGCACCTGCTAGCAACTTGTCTGCTGGTCGGCTCAGCGCCGATTTCGACCGTGGCATTGGCTCAGAACCAAGCCAACGGACTGCAGCTCGCAGCACCTGCGCAAAACTCAGCGACCCCGATGCTGGCGATGATCGATGTCCCTTCAGCCTACGTGCTCGCGGTCAGCACCAAATTGGAGGTCAAGTACCGGAACATTCCTGGCGTTCACCTGTCGCCGGATACGAGGTCAGGCAAGCTGATCGTGATGGCACCGCCGGACGTGCAAAGGAAAATTCAAGCCGAAGCCACGCAGATTCTGTTCAGCGAGATGCAGCCTGCGGTGCAACAGGCTTCGGCAACGAAATCTTTCGGCCGTCGAGCCGACGGAGCCTATCAGGTCAGACTCGCCGCAATCACGTGGCGCGAGTTCGAAGATTCGCTGACGCAGTTGGTTGGTCGTAAGCTGCCCGTAACGACAAGTCGCAACGGTGAACAAGCGATTTTTCAACTAACCGGTGCACCGCTGGAGGGTACGACCGTTGAAGTTGACAGAAGAGACAACTCGGTCACGGTGATCGCGCCCGAGCCAGCGATGCCTGGTTGGCGATCGATGATTGAGTCGCTCGACAAGATGCCAACGAAACCGGGTGACGTCACTGAGATGCTGAAGGTGACCAACGCCAAGCCAGCACCGATTCAGCGCGCGATTCGCATGTTAGATGCTCTCGGTTCAGACGAAGATGCGATGGTGATACCGTCGCGGAACCGTGTTCCATTTCAGAACGCAGTGTTTCAGCAGCCCGGTAATGCTCAAGGTGCCACTGAACAACCAGGTGCGGCTGCGCCACCTGTCCCGCCGCAGCCGTTACCGCTTGGCGTCGCCCAGCCGCCTAATGCGATGTCGGAAGATGGTTCAGGCATTATCGGTGACACACAGATCCAATTTGTTCCGGAGCTTGGCATCATCATTGTTCGCGGTGCCAAGCGTGACACCCAGCGCGTGCTGGACGTGATCAAACAGATTGAAGCACAGAGCGCGATCACTCAACCTGAAGTCGAGATCTATCGGCTCAAGAATCTCAACAGTAAGGCGACAGCAGATCTTTTGATCAAGTTGTACAGCGATGTTTTGTCCGCTCGGCAAGGTGAGGTCAGTATCACGGCGATGGACAACCCAAATGCCTTGCTATTGATCGGTCGTCGCGAAGCACTTGTGGCAGCGATCGCGCTGATTGAAAAGATCGATACGCCGATCGACGCAACGAGCCAGCTTCGTGTGTTTCGGCTTGCAAACGCAAGTGCCCTGGACGCGGAGCAAACCGTCAACAACTTCTTCGTTGATCGCCCCGGTCAAGGCGATGACATTCGTCCTGGACTGGGCACTCGTGTGCGCGTCATCGCCGACTACCGAACCAATTCGTTGATCGTCGGTGCGTCACCCCGAGATCTGGCAGAAGTTGAGCGTCTGGTCCTTGAGCTTGACGTACAGAACGTCCCGGCGCAAAACGAAATCCGCGTCTTTCCGCTGAAGAATTCGCTTGCGGTGGACCTAGCTCCTGTGCTGCAGACCTCCATCAACGGAGCCGGCGAAGCAGTCGAAAACGAAAACGCACAGCGTCCCTCAACAACGCTCTCGATTCTATCGCTCGATACCGAACAAGGTGGAGTCCTCGACTCTGGTTTGCTGGCGAGCGTTATCGTTACTGCCGATGCAAATGCAAACGCGATTGTTGTCCGAGCTCCTTCATCGAGCATGTCGCTGATCGCTGAGTTGATTCGCCAGTTGGACCAAGTCCCCGGTGCCGATTCGGTGGTGAAGGTGTTCACGATCGTAAATGGTGACGCTCTGAAGCTGACAACGTCATTGCAAGCGTTGTTTGCTCCAGCGACCGGCGGCGGAGGGACACAAGTCGGTGGCGGCAATCTTGCGGGACTTGCACCATCATCGTCAAGTTCCGCGAGCTCTCTTGTTGGGCTCAGCTTTACAACCGATCAGCGAACAAACAGTATCATCGCCAGCGGTTCGGAAAGTGACCTAGAAGTCGTCGAGAGTATTTTGCTGCGACTCGATACGGATGGGTTTGCAGAACGCATTACGGAAGTCATTTGGTTGCGTCATCAAAGCGCTCCAGAGATTGCATTGGCAATTCAGACGTATGTTACGCAGAGGACGCAGTCCATTAACCGGATACAACAGTTTCAACAAGGACTCGGACCATACGATCTTCCCGACCGCGACCTTGTCGTTGTTGCAGAAGAAATCAGTAACAGCTTGTTGCTGAGCGTTTCACCTCGACTCTATGACGATGTTCGGCGATTGATTGACAGTCTGGATCGACGTCCACCGATGGTATTGATCAAAGTTGTGCTCGCGGAAGTTACGCTAGGCGATCAGTTTGAGCTTGGTGGTGAACTCGGGTTGCAAGACAGCCTGTTGTTCGACCGCGGTGTTGCCACAGGTGCCGCCCCAGCTTCGATTCCTGGATTCAATTTCAATAACGCTGGCACGCCAAACTTAGCGAGCGCTACTCCAGGTCGTATCGGTGAACGAGGCATCAGCACATTCGGCCTTGGTACCCAAAGCAGCACACTTGGGTATGGAGGGTTCGTGCTGAGCGCAGCAAGCGAGTCGTTCAGTTTGCTGCTTCGTGCTCTGCAAGATGCGAATCGCGCACAAATCCTCAGTCGTCCGCAAATCATGACGGTCGATAACAAAGTGGGCTTCGTTCAAGTTGGCCAGAAAGTGGCTCGAGTGACCGGTGTGATCAATAACGGTGCTGCGGGTTCGCAGGTAGTCACCAGCGACATTGACGTTGGCTTGATCCTCGAAGTCCTTCCTCGCGTTGGAGCTGACGGCTTGATTTCGATGCAGATTCGCGCCGAACGTTCTGCCGTCAGCGCGACCGGTGGTACACCGATTAGTACCACCGGTACACCAGTAGTCATTCCCAACATTGACACGACCAATGCCGAATCGACGATCACTGCCTACAGTGGCCAAACCGTCATCTTTGGCGGCTTGATTCAAAAGACTCGTACCAATTCGAGTCGGCGTGTGCCCTATCTTGCTGACATTCCGTTGCTTGGAATCATGTTCCGATTTGATCGCGAAACAGAAAGTCGCTCGGAACTGCTAGTCATCATGACCCCGATGCTGATCACGGGCGATGAAGACCTTGAATACGTCAAGCAAGTCGAATCGAGTCGAATGAGTTACTGCCTCTCTGACGTCGTCGAAATGCACGGCGATGTTGGACTGAGCGGTGGCTATGGCTTGTGGGGACCAGCCGTTGGACCTGTTATTTATCCCGACCTACAACCAACCGTCGACCAGTTCCCAACGAAGACTGCCGATGAAGTCTATGGTCCTTCAACGATCGTCGAAGGACCCATGGAAGCGGGCATTCCGACGACCGAAGGCCCGATTTACACGGAACCTGAAATGTCGGTTCCTTCGCAATCACTACCGACTCCGTCGGAGCCGATCATGGAAAACTTTTCACCGCAAGCACCTTTGAACATGCCTCGCTCGGGCGCTCGTCCGCCTGCGGGTAACAAACGTGTCACTGGCCTGGATAATGGTAAGCGAAGCGTTACACCGGCGTCTGGTCGTAGCCAATTGTCGAATTCACCCGGTCGTTACGTGAGCCCTGCTGAATTCAAGTTCATTGACCAAGACACTGCGGCCTCGATGTCCGGTATCGCTCAAGAGCCAAAGGCTAAGCCATGAACCGATTACTAAATGCCGTTGTGGGTTGTACCTTGTTGGTATCGACGACGATGTTAACAGCGGGCTGCTCAGGATGGCCCGGCAAGGGGCTTCCCAGCAAAGGGCTGCCCAGCAAGGCCGACATTGCCAGAAAAATGCCTTGGTCGAAAGACAAGGGCAAGCCCAAACCTTACCCTAATCCAGCTCGCATGGCATCGACCTGGACACCTGATACGCTGATGCAGA
>Ga0105047_10020825_pt1 | contig 10058 bp, 10 predicted proteins | sample MAT04_FD_78384 | JGI IMG/M metagenome (GOLD analysis project Ga0105047, IMG submission 78384) | Freshwater microbial communities from Lake Fryxell liftoff mats and glacier meltwater in Antarctica - MAT-04 (megahit assembly) | ecosystem: Environmental > Aquatic > Freshwater > Ice > Liftoff...
GGTGACCCCTCCTGACCCCATCAGCCAACTGATGCTCGCCGTCCCGATCATCGCGCTCTATTTTGTGTCGGTCGGCTGCGTGAAACTGATCGAACTGCGCCGCAAGAAGGACGATGAGGCGGCGGGGACGGATGTGGCAACCGTCTGAGGTTGGCACCTCCAGCGACGCGCTCTAGAGAAAGCCGCTTAACCCCGAAAAGCGGACCCCATGCACGATATCCGAGCCATTCGCGAAACCCCCGAGCTGTACGAACAGGCCTGGGCGGCGAAGGGCTCTTCCGGTCGTGTGGCCGAGATCCTGGCGTTGGACGCCAGGCTGCGCGCCGCCCAGACGTCCGGCCAGACGGCGCAGGCCGAACGCAACGACGCCTCCAAGCAGATCGGCCAGGCCAAAGGTCGCAAGGATGAGGCCGAGGCGGCAAGGCTGATGGCCGTGGTCGAGGCGCTTAAAGCGGTGTTGGCCGGGCACTCCGACGCAGAGCGTGCGGCCGGCGAAGCCCTGCACGACATCCTGTCCAGCCTCCCGAACATCCCCGCCCCGGACGTTCCTGTTGGTGCTGACGAGGACGGCAACGTCGAGGTTCGCCGCTGGGGCGAGCCCTTCGCCATCGCCAATCCAAAGAACCACGCCGACCTGGGCGAGGCGACCGGTCTGCTGGACTTCGAAGCCGCCGTCCGCATGAGCGGCGCGCGGTTCTCGGTGCTGAAGGGCCCCTTGGCGCGGCTGGAGCGCGCCTTGGGTCAGTTCATGCTGGACATGCAGACGGTCGAGCATGGATACCTTGAGGTGTCGCCGCCACTGCTCGTCAACGATGCGGCGGCCTACGGCACAGACAAACTCCCGAAATTCGCCGAGGACCTGTTCCAGACAACGGACGGTCGCTGGCTGATCCCCACCGCCGAGGTCCCGCTGACCAGTCTGGTGATGGATCAGATCGTCGCAGAGGAAGAACTGCCGCTGCGGTTCACCGCGCTCACTCCCTGCTTCCGCTCCGAGGCAGGAGCCTCCGGGCGCGACACGCGCGGCATGATCCGTCAGCACCAGTTCTACAAGGTGGAGATGGTCTCCATCGTGGCACCCGAAGCCTCCGAGGCCGAGCATGAGCGGATGGTCGGCTGTGCCGAGGCCATCCTGAAACGGCTGGAACTGCCGTTCCGCACCATGTTGCTGTGCACCGGCGACATGGGTTTCGGCGCGCGAAAAACCTACGACCTGGAAGTCTGGCTGCCGTCGCAGGGCAAGTATCGCGAGATCAGCTCTTGCTCCAACTGCGGGGATTTCCAGGCCCGGCGCATGGACGCGCGCGCCAAGAAGGCCGGCGAGAAAGGCACACGCTTTGTGCACACCCTCAACGGCTCGGGCCTGGCCGTCGGTCGCACGCTGGTGGCGATCATGGAGAATTATCAGGACGAGGACGGTCGCATTGCCGTCCCCCAGGCGCTGCACTCCTACATGCCGGGCGTGACGCACATCGGGGGGAAGGCGTGAGCGACGCTGCCCTTTTCCCTCCCCATGAAGGGGAGGGACTATGCGCATCCTGATCACCAACGATGACGGGATCCATGCGGACGGGCTGGAATCCCTGGAACGCATTGCCGCCCGGCTGACCGACGACGTCTGGGTCTGTGCACCGGAGTACGAGCAATCCGGGGCCAGTCGGGCGCTGACCCTGGCCGATCCGATCCGGGTGCGGCAGCTGGGCGAGCGGCGGTTCGCTACAACGGGCACGCCAACCGACTGCGTGATGCTGGGGGTTAACGATCTGATCGTAGGCAAACGGCCCGATCTGGTGCTTTCCGGCGTAAACCGCGGCGCGAACCTGGCCGAGGATGTGACTATGTCGGGCACGGTGGCGGGGGCTATTGAGGGCATGGCGCTAGGTGTACCGTCCATGGCGCTGTCGCAGATGGGCTTCTACGAGCCCGGCACCAGTTATGAGGCCGCCGAGACGTTTGGTCCGGGCATCATCAAGCGGCTGATGGAGATCGGCTGGCCCGGCGACGTTGTGCTGAATATCAATTTCCCGAACGGCGACGTTGCCAATATCAAGGAGGTCGAGGTCACACGCCAAGGCTTCCGAGACTTCCAGATCCGCCACAATGAAAAGCGCACCGACCTCAGGGGCCGCGACTATTACTGGGTCGGCTTCAAGGCCCTGCGGTCGAGCCCACCCGAGGGTACTGATCTGCGCGCGCTGTATGATGGCAAGATCTCGGTGACGCCGCTGCATATCGACCTGACCCATCAAAAGACCGTCCATGACCTGAAGGGTCAGCTGGGCGGCGCACCTCCGAAGGTCTGAGGCATGTCGGCACCGGACGACACGCCCGAAATCCAGATGGCCCGGCTGATCCTGGCGTTGCGGTCACAGGGCGTGACCGAGCCCAAGGTGCTGAACGCGATCGAGACCACGCCACGCCCGCTGTTCACCCAGGAGCTGTTCAAGGCCCGGGCGTTTGAGGATTCTGCCCTGCCCATCGCCTGCGGCCAGACCATCAGCCAGCCGTTCGTGGTAGGGTTGATGAGCCAGGCGCTGAAGATCGACCGCCGCGATCGGGTGCTGGAGATCGGCACCGGCAGCGGATACCAGACCACGGTGCTCTCGAAGCTGGCGCGATTGGTCTATACGGTTGAGCGCTATCGCACCTTGATGGGCGAGGCCGAGGAGCGTTTCAGACAACTGGGCCTGACCAATGTGATCACCCGGTTCGGAGACGGTGGCGAGGGCTGGCCCGAGCAGGCACCTTTTGACCGCATTATGGTCACAGCAGCGGCGCCAGATGAACCTAGAGCTCTGCTCTCACAACTCAAACCCACCGGTGTCCTCGTGGCACCGATCGGGAAGGGGCCTGTCCAGGTTCTGCGCCGCTATACCGGCGACGGGCAGGGCGGCTTCACGATCGAAGACCTGATTGACGTTCGCTTTGTGCCGTTGCTCGACGGTGTGGCCAAAGAGCTCTGACCTTTTCGTGTTGCGGCCGATTGGGGGTTGGCGAGGGGGGCGATGCGCCGCCATCATCACCCCACCTGACGCCCCGATGATTCTCAAAGACCACCCCGGAGCGGCGATGACGCACCTCGTTCAACGAATGGCCCTGATCCTGCTGGCAGGTGTGGCGCTGCCAGCCTTTGCCGGTGCCGAGCCGCAGATCAGTGCACCGGCGGTGGTCGGCGTGGATGCTGCGGCCCGCACGTCGAGCTCGGCCTCGACCTATACGGTGCGCCGGGGCGACACCTTGGCCAAGGTCGCGGTGAAGCTGGGCAGCGATATCGAGACCCTGGCTGATATCAACGGCCTGAAGAAGCCCTACAGACTGAACCCGGGTCAGGTTCTGAAAGGCCCACGCGCCTTGGTGAAGGCGTCGCGCAATGCCCCCGTGCGGGAGAAGCCAGCGTCGAGGGCATCTGCGGAAACCTATGTCGTGAAGCGCGGCGACACGCTGTTCGGCATCGCGGGCCGCCTCGGCGTGACGATTGCCGCGTTGCAAGCCGAAAACGATCTGGGCCGTGGCTCCGCGCTGATGCCGGGTCAAAAATTGCGGGTCCCGGGTGGCGACGCTCCTGCTCAAGCCGAGGAGGACGTGGTGGCCGAAAGGCCCGTCAGCCGCCCCGCCCGTTCAACGTCGCTGTCGGCTACCGCGTCTTCGGATCGTTCGGTGACCGGGCGCGTGGTCAACGTCGAGACGCCAGGGACTGCCTACCGGGTCAAAAAGGGCGACACACTCGAAAGGATTGCCCGGCGACTGGACAGTGAGGTCGACGATCTGGCCCGCATCAACAAACTCAAGCGACCCTATCGCCTTCAGCCCGGCGAGACGATTCGCGGCCCCGGTGCCACGGCGAAGGCCTATGTCGTCGGGCGCGGCGATACCCTGGCGGAAATTTCCCGGCGTTTCGGGGTCTCGGTGGAGAAACTGAGGTCGACGAACGGCCTGCGGCGCGGTGCCGCCGTGACACCTGGCCGCAAACTGCGACTCCCGGCCGGCTATCGCGATCGCGGTCCGATCGCTGACACCGTACAGCAGCCTGCCGACATGCCCACTTCCCCGCGCACCGTACCAGCTGCGCCGACCTCGCCCGTGTCTCGCCCTGCGGAAATACCGGCAGCGGGCCTTCCGACGACACCTCAGCCCTATGTCCCGCCGCCTCGCCCGGCACGGCGTCCGACGCCGTCCACCCCTCCTTCATCAGGCCCCATCGAAGGCGCGCCCGTCGCCAGCCCGCCCGCAAGTGACAGCCAGATCACCCAGATGGGCGCAGGTCGCTTCGACTGGCCGTTGCGCGGCGAGGTGCTGTCAAGCTTCGGCTCCAAAGGGACGGGCCAGCGTAACGATGGACTGAATATCCGCGCAAACACCGGCGATCCCGTGCGCTCGGCGGCGGACGGCGATGTCGTCTATGCGGGGGATCAGGTCCCGGGCTTCGGTAATCTGGTGCTGGTCAAGCATGCTGACGGCTGGGTCACCGCCTATGGTCACCTGTCCCGCGTCGGCGTGCGGATGCAGCAAAAGGTCAGGCAGGGCCAGGAACTCGGCCTTGCAGGCTCGTCCGGCGGCGTTTCCGAGCCGCAGCTTCACTTTGAAGTTCGCTTCGCCCCCACCCCCCAGGAACGCGCGCGGCCGGTGGACCCGGCGCTGGTCTTGCCGAGGTAGGTGTTTTCGCTGCCCATGGAGGGGTGGCGGTATTCAGTCGTGGACAAAAGAGACGAGAGAACAGCTACAGCGGTAGAGTTTTCCCCAGCTCCCCCGCCAGATCGCGGATGAACTGCCACGCCACGCGGCCCGATCGCGCGCCGCGCAACTGCGACCACTGCAACGCCCTTCGATCCAGATCCGGCACCGCCAAGCCATAGCGCGCCGCATAGCCCTGCACAGCAGCCAGATAGGTGGCCTGATCCATCGGCGGGAATCCGATCCACAGGCCGAACCGGTCGGAGACACTGACCTCTTCCTCGGCATCTTCGGCTGTGGCGATCAGGCCCCGATCCTCGGCATGGACGCGCGGCATGAGGTGGCGGCGGTTGGAGGTCGCGACAAACAACACATTGTCCGGCGGGCCTGACACGCCGCCTTCCAGAGCCGACTTCAATGCCTTTGCCGCCGCCGCGCCCTCTTCGAACGACAGATCATCGCACAGGACGACAAACCGCTCGGACCGGGCTCGCAGCACATCGAACAGGCCGGGCAGGGCGGTTACCTGATCGCGATCCACCTCCACCAGCTTGAGATCGCGGGAAATGGCCACCACCGCCGTGAAGGCCGCCTTGACCATCGAGCTTTTGCCCGTGCCGCGCACCCCCCAAAGCAGAACGTGGTTGGATGGAAGCCTGTCGGCGAACCGCTTCAGGTTTTCGACAAACCGCGATTTTTGGCTCTCCACGCCCACCAGAGCGTCCAGCGATATCGGATAGTCTGGCGCGGGATGGAACGCACCGGTCTGCGGATCATGCCGGAACAGGGCTGCCTCAGCAAAGGTGACGGGAGCGCGGGCGGGCGGTGCCAGGCGTTCTAGAGCCTCGGCGATGCGTCCCAACAGCGGTTTCAGGTCATTCTCCATGCTTTCAGGCCATAGAGCCAAGCGGGTTCCATTGCAAAAGCAGGACACTGCGCATAGCTTCCGCCGACTTTCGTCGGAGACCTTGTCTCGGCGCGCTCAATTGCCATTTCGGAGAGGCCATGTTCGCAACCCCCGCCTATGCCCAGGCCGCCGGCACTGCCGCCGCCGGTGGCACCCAAGCCATGCTGCTGCAGTTCCTGCCGCTCGTGGCTCTGGTCGTGCTGTTCTATTTCCTGATGATCCGCCCGCAGCAGCGGCGTTTGAAGCAGCATCAGGCGACCATCGCGGCGCTCAAGCGTGGCGATACGGTCGTGCTGTCGTCCGGCATGATCGGCAAGGTGGTCCGGGTCGAGGACAAGGAAGTCGGCGTTGAGGTCGCGACCGGCGTCACCGTCAAGGTTGTCAAGACGATGATTTCTGACGTCCGGGTTCGCGGTGAGCCCGCGCCTGCCAACGACGCCAAGGCGTAGAAGACCTTACCCGACATGATGACCCTCTCACGCTGGAAGCTGATTCTCGTCGCTGTGGCGGTGGTGTTCGGCCTGCTATTTGCGCTGCCGAACGTGCTGCCTCAGACCGCGCGCGACAATCTGCCCGGCTTCATGCCGCGTGAGACACTCAACCTCGGGCTGGATTTGCAGGGCGGCTCATATCTGCTGCTGGAAGTGGATACCGACGCCCTGCGGACCGAGCGATTGACCAATATGGTCGAGGATGTCCGCACCCAGCTTGGGGAAAAGCGGATCGCATTTTCCGGCCTCGGCGTGGTCGGCGGATCGGTTGTTCTGCGGATCACAGATCCAGCCGATGTGCCGGCTGCGACCCGGCAACTGCGTGAGACTATCGGTGCGGCCCTCGCCGGCGTGGCCGGTGGCCGCGATGTGACGGTCTCGACCGAGACTGACCAACGACTTCGACTGTCCTTTGTGCCCGAAGCCTTCGCGGCAGAAGCGGCGAGGGCGGTCGAGCAGTCGCAGGAGATCATCCGCCGACGCATCGACGAACTGGGCACCCGCGAGCCCAGCATCACGCGTCAGGGTTTGAACAGGATCGTGGTCGCTGCACCGGGGGAGAGCGATCCCGAAAAACTGAAATCAATTCTGGGCCAGACCGCCAAGCTTACGTTCCATCTGGTCGACGAGACTGCAGACATCAACCAGGCTCTTGCCGGACGGATTCCGCCTGGCTCGATCCTGGTCCCCGGCGATGACATCCAGCCCTATTACGTGGTGAAGCGGCGGGCGCTTGTGACCGGCGAAATGCTCACCGACGCCCAGGCCGGATTTGACCAGCGCGGCGGACTACCGATCGTAAATTTCCGATTCAATGGCACCGGCGGTCGTCGTTTCGGCGACGCCACACGCGCCAATGTCGGTCGCCGTTTCGCTATCGTCCTGGACAACAAGGTAGTGTCGGCCCCCAACATCAACGAGCCGATCACGGGCGGGTCAGGCCAGATCAGCGGCAACTTCACGACCGAAAGTGCCAATAACCTGGCGATCCTGTTGCGCGCGGGCGCGTTGCCCACCCGGTTGAACGTGGAAGAACAGCGCACCGTCGGCGCGGAACTCGGCGCGGACGCCATCGCTGCGGGCAAGATTTCGACGATCGTTGGCTTCGTGGCCATCATGGTGTTCATGCTGCTGGCCTACGGTGCCCTGTTTGGCGGGATCTCGGTCGTCGCCCTGCTGGTCAACGGCTTGCTGATCATCGGGGCTATGAGCGCGACCCAGGCCACTTTGACGCTCCCGGGTATTGCTGGCCTGATCCTGACCCTGGCCGTTGCGGTTGACGCCAACGTGTTGATCTACGAGCGCATGCGCGACGAGTTCCGGGCTGGTCGCACACTTGTGGTGGCGATGGATTCCGGCTTTTCCCGGGCCATGAGCACCATCATCGACGCCAACCTGACGACGCTGCTGGCGGCGATGATGATGTTCCAGTTCGGGGCCGGCCCTGTGAAAGGATTTGCCTGGACGCTCTCTATTGGCGTCATCACCTCGGTGTTCTCCGCCGTTCTCATTACACAGGTGTTGCTGGCCTGGTGGTTCAAGGCCGCCCGTCCCAAGACCCTGCCGATCGCGTAAGGCGAGACATCAACATGTGGCCTCTGATCAAGATCCTGCCGGTGAAGACGAACTTCCAGTTCGTCCAGTTCGCCCGTTATGCTGCTATCTTGTCGGCGATCGCCGTCGTGGCGTCGCTGGCCAAGGCGTTGATCCCGTTCGCGCCTCCTTGCGGGGGATTGAATTGCGGCATCGATTTCAAGGGCGGAACGGTGCTTGAACTGTCGACTGCGCCCCGCGCCGTCGACCTGAGCAAGCTCCGCGCCTCTGTGGACCGCATGGCCTTGGGCGATGTGCAGGTTCAGGCCTTCGGGGCCCCGACCGAGGCCTTGGTGCGCTTCCAGACTCCGGCGGGTGCCAACCCGGCCCAGACGGTTGACAAGGTCAAGGCGACCGTCCGCGAGGCCCTGGGCCAGGTAGAATTCGAACGCACCGATGTCGTTGGCCCCAAGGTGTCCGGTGAACTGTTTGTCAGCGGGATCCTGGCGCTAGGGTTGTCGATCCTGCTTATGCTGATCTACATCTGGTTCCGCTTCGAGTTGCAGTTCGGGATCGGGGCCGTCGTGGCCCTGTTCCACGATGTTTTCCTGACTTTCGGAATCATCGCGTTCTTCAGGCTGGAATTCAGCCTCACGACCGTCGCCGCCATCCTCACCGTGATCGGCTATTCGATGAATGATACCGTCGTCGTGTTCGACCGGCTTCGCGAGAATTTGCGGAAATACAAGCGGATGCCGTTGCGTGAGGTCATCGATCTGTCCATCAACGAGACCCTGTCACGGACGGTCATTACTGGCCTGACAGCCCTTCTGGCTCTGGCGGGCCTCGCCATCTTCGGCGGCCCGACCCTGTTCGGTATGTCGCTGGTATTGATGTTCGGCATCGTAATCGGCACCTATTCGTCGATCTATGTCGCCGCGCCGGTCATCTTGCTGTGGGGCGTCAAGCGTGGCGATGAACCTGCCGAACCCGTGAAACCGGCCACCGTCCGGCTCCAGGGCCGTGGCCCGTAACGCGCCCAGCATCGACGCCTACGGCGACGGCGGGTTTCGACTGGCTGGTGCGCGTCACGAAGGCTCGGTGCTGATCCTTCGCGACGAGGCCGCGTCTTGGAACGTGACCGATATGTCGGACCTGAGCCTTCAAACGTTGCAGCCGGTTTTTGATGCCGGTGCCGCAGAGGTGGAATTCGTGCTGCTGGGCACAGGTACCCGCAACACGCTTCCGTCCCGCGAGATCCGGGAAGCCTTGCGGCAGGCCGGCATTGGCCTGGAGTTCATGGACACCCCGACAGCATCCCGGATCTACAACCTTCTCACGTCCGAAGGCCGAAGATTGGCGGCGGCACTGATCGCGGTTTGAGGCAGCGGGTCTGATTGCTTCCAGACTGACGCAAAACGCCCTATACGTGATCGCTAGGGCAGGGACTCAAAGGGCAACATCATGGCTGGCTTACTCGCCAATTTCCGAAACACCATCATCCTCAGCGTTCTGCTGTCGCTGGTTATCGTCGCCGCCTATGCAACGGGGCCGCAAGGCACCGGCGCGGGCTTCATCCAGGCCGTCTTCCGCTGGCTGCACGTCTTCTTCGGCATCCTGTGGATCGGGCTTCTGTACTATTTCAACTTCGTCCAGATCCGGATGATGCCGCAAATCCCGGCCGAGCTGAAGCCGGCGGTCAGCAAGTACATCGCCCCTGAGGCGCTGTTCTGGTTCCGCTGGTCGGCGCTGCTGACCGTGCTGATGGGTTTGGCGATCGCCGGTGTCCGCGGTTACTCGGGTGAGGCGCTCTCACTGGGTATGGCCGGTGGCTACGATGCGGTGCTGGACAAGCAGTACGCGTTGCTGGGCCTTGGTATGTGGCTGGGCATCATCATGATGCTGAACGTCTGGGGCATCATCTGGCCGAACCAGAAGCGCGCTCTGGGCATCGTCGAGGCTGACGCCGACACCAAGGCCAAGTCTGCTCGCATGGCGATGTTGGGCTCGCGCACCAATCTGCTGCTGTCGATACCGATGCTGACCACCATGGCCATGAGCCAAACTATTTACGGCTAGGCACTAGATTCATCACGTAGAGGCCCGCCTCACCGGCGGGCCTTTTTCGTTGAGGAGACCATGGATAGCGCCGGCGACGACCTCGACGACCTGATCCGCCGCGTCGACCCTGACCGCTGGCTGTCCAGCCGGTTTGTGGCGGATGCCGCCCGGCGCGCCGATGTGATCGCACTCTACGCCTATGATCATGAACTGGCGCGTGCGCCCAAAGTGGCGTCCAGTTCACTACTGGGTGAAATTCGCCTGACCTGGTGGCGTGAGGTGCTGGATGAGGCGTTCGAGGGGCAACCCGTGCGCCGCCATCCGACCGCCCAGGCCATCGCAAGCGTAATTACAAGACGACAACTGGCTCGAGGCCCACTCGAGGCGATGATCGA
>Ga0105047_10020826_pt1 | contig 10058 bp, 4 predicted proteins | sample MAT04_FD_78384 | JGI IMG/M metagenome (GOLD analysis project Ga0105047, IMG submission 78384) | Freshwater microbial communities from Lake Fryxell liftoff mats and glacier meltwater in Antarctica - MAT-04 (megahit assembly) | ecosystem: Environmental > Aquatic > Freshwater > Ice > Liftoff...
TCGTCTATAACCTGACCCTTGCAAAGAAGTCGTCGGGCGGCATCGGCGCGCCGCGGCAGGAGGAGCACATCGCCGCAATTGCCGGGCTGCTCGAAAAGTGGGGGAGCTCCGGCGACGATCGATCGAAACTGGCACTGATACTTGAGCATCTTTACTCGAAGGATGGCCTTTCTTGGAACACCTTGAAGGGTGTTGATCTGGCTCGCGCAAACATTCTCGTTGCAGCTGCTGCTCGTGCGGGTTGTCAGGCGCACCTGGCGCTGCTGACCTTGTGGGAATCGGGCAGCGCGGAAGGGGATTACGACGATTACTACTCATCCCGATCGCGCCGCCGATATCGCGATGATGATGACGAGGAGCCCGACGACGATGAAACCGGGCACACGATGCAGGAGGTGTATGACTCTTCCCTCACTGCGAGCAACTGGCGCGACCCCGATGGCAGTGCACCAGATTTCGGTGAATTACCTGTCGAGGATGATGAAGTTTTTCCGCCCAATGTGCTTAGAAAGACCGAACCCGAGGAAGACTTCGAAGGCTACACCGGCAATGCCGGCATGACGCTGGATCGCTGGTATCGGCGGGCGGCAATTGTTGTGTGGCCCGATGCGAAGACAGTCGAAGTGCTCTGCACTCGCGGCGCCGAAGCGGCTGTGGGAACCCTGGCATACCTCATTACACTCGCGCAGAAATCGCCGCCGGATCAGCGGATCGCAAAGATGCAGCAGTGCCATTCACTTGCGAGGACAATTCTTGATGAGTGGCCGGCAACGCTCGACCGGTATGCTGACTGGGGATCGCCAGCCAGGAAGGACGCTTCCCAACTCACGCGTTCGCTGGGACTTTTGGATGATCCGCAGCTTCTCAGCAAATTCATCCGCGACGTGCTGAAGAAGGATCCGCGGCTGGATCCGGGAAAGCCGCTTACCCGGATCATTGCCCTGCACCGATGGACAGTGTTTCAGTCAGACCTGTGCGCGCTGTTTGAGGCGACTGAAGGCGCATCCCGACGCCGCAATGGTCGAATACTGCTTCGACTTTGCCTTGCCTCGCATCGTCTCGGAAGCAAGGCGGCGTCGCATCCATCGCGGGCGGTTTGCCTTGCCGCGGCGGAGGCGATGGTCAATGCGCTGCCGCAAGCCGATGCGAAACGTTCACATTCCAAGCCCGCCACACTCCGCCGGTTGATCAAAGCCTTGCTGGTGATCGGCGCGAATGATCTGCTGCAGCGAACGGTTTCCCATGTGATCTCCCGTGAGGAAAGATATCCGTTGCACAAAATTCAGATTCCCGCGCTCACGGATGCCCTGAAATGGGCAAAGTCCCGATCCATTCCGCATGCCCCGGCAATGAAACGCTGGATCGACGCCTGCCTCTCCCAGTTGCAATCGTTCACGCGCGAAAAACCAGTCCCGCCCACGGATTTTCAACGGGAGGCGAACTTCGACTGCAAGTGTGAAGATTGCGCGGAACTGAAGGCATTCCTGTTGCATCCCGATATCGCAGAGCGTGGGTTCAAAATGGCGCAGCATCGCAGGAGCCATCTGGAAGACCAGATGAAGTCCGCGAAGTGCGACGTAGACTGCACGACTGACACGCGGCCGCGCCCGCAGGTGCTGATTTGCAGGAAAAACAAGGCGTCGTTCCAGAGACGGCTGGATCAGTACCATGTCGATGTAAAACTGCTGAACGAGATGGAGTCATTGAAGCGGGGACGGTAGGAGGTCGAGTCATCCGGCCGGCGATTCCCCTTGCTGCTGCGGATAAAGGCTGAATCGCGCTCGCCGCGAATCGTCTCATTCCCCGGACTTGCCGTTCAGCCCGATCGGCCTGACTCTACTGGTGCTGCGGGGCGGGATGCTATCGTTCTGCACGACGCGCGTGCGGGATGTCGCCCGTGAATCCGCTGCAATCGAATTGACGCCATGATTCCCCCGCACACTCAAGTAGATGGTCGACTCAAGCCCGTGTACAGTGTCCGCATGCGAGTATTGCTGATTGGAAATGGCGGCCGCGAGCATGCGTTGGCGTGGAAGCTTTCCGCTTCACCACGGGTGACGGCGTTGTATTGTCTGCCCGGAAATCCCGGCACTGCGCTGGTGGCGGAGAATGTGCCGGGTTCGGTCATGGATTTCGACCGCATCTGTCAATTCGTGCGCGAGAAAAACATTGAGCTTGTCATCATCGGTCCCGAGGATCCGCTTGCCGGCGGACTAACCGACCGCATTCGCGAGATGAAGGTGCGATGTTTCGGACCCAGCAAAGATGCCGCGCAGATTGAAGCCGACAAATGGTTCGCCAAGGAACTGATGCGCCATCAGGCGGTTCCCACCGCCGAAGCAAGATCATTCACCGATTACGGTGCGGCTGAGGAATATGTCCGCGTCCGCAACACGTCGTGCGTCATCAAGGCGGCGGGGCTTGCGAAGGGGAAGGGGGTGACGATCTGTTACCGCACCTCTGATGCCCTGGCGACCATCGACGCGATGATGAAACAAAAGACATTTGGGACTGCAGGCGAGAGAATCGTCATTGAAGAGATGTTGCAGGGGCCCGAATGTTCCGTGCTGGCGTTTGTGGACCGCAAGAGCATTTACCTGATGGAGACGGCGCAGGATCACAAGCCGGTGGACGATGGCGACACCGGCCCGATGACCGGCGGAATGGGCGCCTATTCACCGACGCCCGTGGTCACCGATGCGATGATGCGACAGATCGAGCGCGATGTATTTGTTCCTGTGCTCGACGGGCTGATGCGCGATGGCATTGAATACACCGGCGTGCTGTATGCAGGGATCATGATCACCAGCGCCGGACCGAAAGTGCTGGAGTTCAATTGTCGCTTCGGAGATCCCGAAACTCAGCCATTGATGATGCGGCTGCAGAGTGATCTGTGCGAGATTATGGTGGCAGTGTGCGATGGGAAACTCGATTCGCTCGAACTGCAGTGGGATCGTCGCCCGGCGGTATGCGTGGTGGCAACTTCACCTGGATATCCCGGTGAATATCGCAAAGGCATTCCCATTACCGGCATGGAGAAAGCCGACGCAATGGCGGATGTGAAAGTCTTCCACTCCGGCACGGCGATGAAGGACGGCAAACTGGTTACCAACGGCGGCCGGGTGCTGGCGGTGACGGCGCTGGGGCCGGACATTCGCGAAGCACAAAAGCGCGCATATCGCGCGATGGAGCTCATCCACTTCGATGGCATGCACTATCGCAAGGACATCGGGCATCAGGCTTTGAAGTAGCCATGTGGCGCGGGCGTCCCGCACCTGCTTTGCGGCATGTGCCGCGTTTGGACGCTTGCAACCATCATGCCGCTGATGCGGCAAAGCACGTGCGGGACGCCCGTGCCACGATATGCAGATCATCACCTCCATCGACGACCCCCGAATCGAGGCGTACCGCACGCTGAAGGAGCGGGAGATCATCTCGTCCGGCCGGTTCATCGCCGAGGGGGAACATCTGGTGAAACGGCTGCTGGCGAGCTCGTTCAAGACGAAATCGGTTTTTATAGCGGAGAAACACGTCGAAGAGATTGCAAAGATTGTCCCGCAGGATGTGCCGCTTTACGTCTCGTCACATGACGTGATGAATCAGATCATCGGCTACAAGTTCCACAGCGGGATCATCGCGTGTGGATTGCGGGGGAAGAAACGAACCATCGACGACACCATTCGGCGGTCAGGGAAGCTCACGCTGATGATCCTCCCCGAAATCGCCAACGCCGAAAACCTCGGCGGGCTGATTCGTGTCGCCGCGGGTTTCGGAGTAAATGCCATAATCCTTGGCGAACGAAGTTGCGATCCGTTCCTCCGGCAATCGGTGCGGGTGTCGATGGGGAATATCTTCAATGTGCCGATGATCGAATCGCTGAATCTCGCGGGCGATGTGGTGCGATTGCGCGATGAATTTCAGGTCGATCTGCTTGCCACCGTTCTGGATGACAACGCCATCGATCTGCACGATCTGAAACGCGAGGATCGCTTCGCGATTCTGCTGGGAAATGAAGCTCAGGGTCTGCCGCGGGAGATGGTTGAACTGTGCCAGAAGAAGGTGACGATCCCGATGCAGTTGGGAACGGATTCGTTAAACGTCGCCGTGAGCGCGGGGATTTTTCTGTTTCATCTCAACCGCAGATCAAGCGGAGGTGAAACCGCAGATGAACGCGGATAAACGCAGATAAGAGAAAGAGCTCAGTTCCTATCTGTTACGACCATGCCGCTTGCATGTCACAGGCATTTCATCGGCGTGCATCGGCGTTCATCTGCGGTTCATTACGAATTACGCCGCCACCCGCACCGGCGGGCGGGTCTGGTGGGCGGTGCGGAGGTTATCCACAGTAAGTGAGACTGGTTTACGCGCGGCGCGAATCACCATTTGCGTGGACACCAGCGCCAGCAAAATCGTCGTGATGTTCACGTTAATCTGTCCGGCGGTCCCGGGGTTGAAGTACAACCAGACAAACATCAGCCCCCACGTGCGGACCAGCCATTTTTCGCTGGTCGTTCGCACTTCGCCCCGAGCGAGGATATCGCTCGCCAGCAGCACCGCGGGGACGCTCAGCAGCAGCAGGTCGTAGTCGAAGTAAAACGGCATGAGCAGCGGCGAAATGCAGATCGTCGCCGCGATCAGACGATCGCGGGCAATCGCCGTGGTTTCGCCTGTCCAAGGATCGTCAAGTCGTCGTCGCTGCACGATGATCGCGCGAAGCAGGCTGCCCGCAAACAGGAGGGAGGCGGCGAATGTGAGTGACCTTACCAGAATCGAAATCTCCCCTGCTTCGCGTCCTTGTAACATCAGCCGGAACAGTGCCTTCAACGTCACGTGGCGTTCCCACAGGTAGGTGTTTTCCACCTGCATAAAATGCACGTTTGCCGGGAGTTGCTGCACATAGTGCTCGATGATGCCCGGCATGCTGTATTCCGTCGCCGCCAGCAGCATGCAGCCGGTGAAGGCGACACCCACCATCGCCCGCCAGCCCATTGACAGCACCAGCACCATCGCCAGCACGCCTGCCAGCTGCGGCTTGTAGAAGAGCAGCCCGCAGATTAGTCCGGCGACGACGGCGCGCTGTTTGCGCCAGAAGTTGATCGTCAGGCACACCAGCAGCAGCGATGTGCAAGTGTTTTGCCCGTGACTCATCGCCTGCAGCGCGGGCATGGAAATGAGCGTGAAGAGAATCACCAGCCCGGTGTTTCGCCAGTCGCGGGCGGTTTCAGTCCAGTTGGAATGGGCACCGCGATTGATTGGCTTCCAGGCTTTGGGAAGCATGTCGATCAGCAATACGATCGACCCCAGCAGACACAGGAAGTTGATCGTCCACCACGTCGCAAGCGCCTGCGGAAATGGCAGCTTGGATAGCGGCGCAAACGCCCACGCATAGAACGGCGGATTCCACCAGGGTCCGAACGATTTACCCAGATCCATCCCATTCACCTTCGCGACGGCTTGCTCATACTGCTTCACCGCGTCCAAGTCGTAAAGTGCTTTAAAGTTCCCCTCCCGCGCAAACGTGCCGGCTGTATAGAACGGCAGGAAATCCCGCCCCAGCATGTCGACAGCGATGGCGCGATCGGAGGGAATAAAGCGATTCCCAATCACCAGCGTCGCCAGAAACGCAAAGAGCAGAATCCCTGCCTGCCAGAGTCTTCGTCGCAAAGGCATCGGCGCGAGCAACGCAGGTGTGTGAGAACCCATTTCGACACTATCGGACGTGTGGGAGGGACGGCTTTAGAGAAATGATGTGGCACGGGCGTCTCGCACGTCCTTTGCGGCGTGTGCCGCGATGTTCTGCACTTCGACAGATCCCCCACTGACGCGGCCATGCACGTGCAGGACGCCCGTGTCACTAAAATGCGGCGTTGCGATCCTGCCGGGAAACACCGGGGATTGAAACACTCACCTCGCTGTAAACTTCTGCCGATACGTCATTTGCAGGCAAAAAGCCGCCAACCAGAAGTAAACGCAGGGTTTTAAGGGAATTCTCGATTCTTTCCCGGGTTTTAGTCATTCAATGCGTATCGCCACTGTTGATTCTCTCCCGTGCTTCCCCAATACTGACAGCATCAGATGAAGATTCGCGTTCGGCAGGCAATTGCGGTGGCATTGGTGGCGACGGCGCTCGCGTCGGATCCCACCTTGGCGGCTGCGCGGACGCAGCACAAGCCGGATCAGTTGCCGGAGTCGAAGAGCCTTGTAACCCGTCTTGCACAGCAGTTGCATCGATCGGTGGTTGGCGCGAAGGTGGAGCTGCTGGTTCGCCAGGATCGTTTTGCACCCGCGGCAAGGGTTGAGCGAATCTCATTCGAAAACACCCTCGGCTCGTGCGCCCCGCGGCTGAGCGATCTGCAACTCCATCTGCCGCCTCCCACGTTGTAGCCACGTCAGCAGTCTGCATACGCTCGTCTCGCAGTGCGAGGGCGAGCCCCCTTTATTACGCATCACGTTCTACGCTCTACGGACAGAGGTTCTCATGGCTACGTTTGGAAAAGTGCTTACGAAGATTTTCGGCTCGCGCAACGATCGTCTCCTGAAACGTTATCGCTCGATTGTCGCCACCATCAGCGCGCTGGAGCCCAAGGTTCAGTCGCTGACCGATGAACAGCTTCGCGCCCGCACCCTTGAGTTGCGATCGGGTCTCACCAGCGGCAAATTGAATTCAACCGATGTGCTTTATGAATCGTTCGCCATCATCCGCGAATCGATGGACCGCAACATCGGCATCCGCAGCATCTTCAATCCTGAAGAAGATCCGTTCAGCCCGAAGTTTGATCCGGATCAGCTGGATGATGAGAATCTGAATCTCTATGACAGCGTTCAGCGGCACATGATCAGCACCGGCGCGGACTGGAAGAGTGTCGCGATTCCACCGAAGCTTTATGAAGCCGTTCGCAAGATTTATCCTGAGTCGCGCCCGCCTTTCCGGTGCCGGCCATTCGATGTGCAGATCATCGGCGGGCTGGTGCTGTACGAAGCCAAGATCGCAGAAATGGCAACCGGCGAAGGCAAGACCTTCGTCGCGCCGCTGGCATGTTTCATGCGGGTGCTGGAAGGATTTCACTGTCACGTCGTGACCGTGAACGACTATCTCGTCCGCCGCGACGCCAACTGGGTTCGGCCGGCGTTTGAGAATCTCGGCATTTCTGTCGGCTTCATTCAGGCCGACATGGACCCAGGTGGTGATTCCCGCCGCCGGATGTACGAATGCGATGTCACCTATGGCACTAACAGCGAGTTCGGTTTCGACTATCTGCGCGACAACATGAAAGAGCGCGTGGATCTGCAGGTGCAGGGACCTCTGGATTTTGCGATCGTCGACGAAGTCGACTCGATTCTCATCGACGAAGCTCGCACGCCACTCATCATCTCAGGTCCAGCGCACGACGATGCCAAGAAATATCTGGAAGCTGATGCCGTCGCCCGCAAGGTGATTGAGCTTCACAAGCCATTTGGCGCGATTGAGAAGGAATGCGATCAGTGGAAGCGTTCCATCAAAGCCGCCGAGGGAGACGAAGACAAGGCCTCGACAAAGGAAGGCAAGGAAGCCGCCCGCAAGCGTCGTGAAGAGGCGGAAGCGGGGCTGCAGGCTGCCGACTTGAAGAAGGAAGGTCTGACCGCGTATTACGAGGTTGAACTGGATCGCAAGAGCGTTCACCTCAGCCACGAAGGCATCGCATCCGCCCAGGAAGCGGCGGGGGTGGGATCATTCTACGTTGGCGTGAACATGGAGTGGCCGCACCTCATGGAGCAGTCGTTGCGGGCTCATGTGGTGTATGAAAATGACAAGGATTACGTCGTCGAGCGCTCGCCACGCACTGGCGAAGTGGAAGTCATCATTGTCGATGAGTACACGGGACGAAAGATGGTTGGCAGGCAGTGGTCGGATGGCTTGCACCAGGCCGTCGAAGCGAAGGAGCGCGTGAAGATCAAGCAGGAAACGCAGACGATGGCCACCATCACGCTGCAGAATTTCTTCAAGCTCTACAAACACATCGCAGGCATGACCGGCACAGCGCAGACCGAGGCGGAAGAATTCGCCAAGATCTATAAGCTGGAAGTGGTGACGATCCCCACCAACCGTCCGATCGTTCGACAGGATCACGAAGATCGTATTTACCGCACCGAGCCGGAAAAGTGGGAAGCGATCATCGAAGAGATCAAGGAATTTTCCGACAAGGGTCGCCCCGTGCTGGTGGGCACGACAAGCGTTGAGAAATCCGAGCGTCTCAGCAAGATGCTCACGCAGAAGCATGGAATCAACCACGAAGTGCTGAATGCCAAGCAGCACGAGCGCGAAGCGAACATCGTCGCAGTCGCAGGGCATCAGCATAAGAACAGCTTCGGCAACATGGTGGGCAACGTGACCATCGCCACCAACATGGCCGGTCGCGGGACGGACATCAAGCTTTCGAAGGAAGCGAACGTGGGAGGCGGTTTGCATGTCATTGGCACCGAGCGCCACACCTCGCGCCGAATCGACAACCAGCTTCGCGGACGATCAGGTCGGCAGGGCGATCCGGGCTCTTCGCGGTTTTATGTCTCGTTGCAGGACGATCTTCTGAAGATGTTCATGCCCGAATGGACGATCAACGTCTTCAAGAAAATCGGCATGGAGTACGGCGAAGCTCTGGAAAGCGGCATGCTGACGCGAAACATCATCAAGGCGCAGAAAAAGGTGGAAGAGCGCAACTTCCTCGCCCGGAAAAACCTTCTTGAGTATGACGAAGTGATGGATCACCAGCGCACCTCGTTCTACGGCATGCGGCAGCAGGTGCTGGAAGGACGCGATGTGGCGGGCGTCATCTGGGAGATGATCGGGCAGTCGATTGACGACGCGGTGGATAAATATGTCGTCAACGACTACATCGCCGCCACCATTGCCGAATGGGCCAGGCAGAATTTTGAAGTCGCGCTGGATGCAGCGGATCTGAAGGGGCTTCGAAGGTTCATTGATATCGAGGACTACATCAAGGGTCAGGCTCGCACCGACATTGAGACCAGCCTGTCCGAAACGCTTAAGGAATTCATTGGTGAAGACACCGAGGAATCCATCGACTGGGATCTGAAAGGCCTGCAGTCGTGGGCGATGAGCCGCTATCGCGTCAATCTCTCGCTGGCGCAGCTCCGTAAGATGACGGCGGTTGAAATCGAGATGACGCTGAAGGAAGCGGCGATTAGTCAGATCGCGGGGCGCGACTGCGCGGGAATCACCAAGTATCTCGAACCGAACTACGCGGTAGGTGAGTTGTGTCAGTGGGCCGCCGAGAAGTTTGACATCATCGTGAAACCGGAGGAATTGATCGAAGATCCTTCGCGCAATCGACCCAGGGCGTCCCAGGAAATCGTGCGGATCATTCAGGAACGCGCGCAGGCCGCTTATGGACCGCGCGAGCTGGAATATCCGATCGATCAGACGCTGACATTCGCATTCGGCGATGGGTCCAATCCGCAATCGAATCCCTTTGCCCTCGATTACGTTCGCGGCTGGGCGCTTCAGAAATATCAGGTGGAAATGGCCGCCGACCGGGTGCGGGAATTAAGCGTGCGGCAGTTGCGCGACGAACTTCTGGGCATGCAGCAGCAGTTTGTCAAGGAGGGCGAGCTGGAGCAAACCGTCGATGAGTTGATCCGCATCAACGGCGGGAATCACGAGCAGCTTGCCAAAGCCGCCGCCGCGCGGTTCAGCGTGCATCTTCCGCCGTTCACGACCTACCGTGAAGCGATCTCCGCTGATGACTTGAAGGCGATCGAAAACTCGGAAGGCGTAAAGAAACTGCTGCTTGAAAAAGGCAGACAGTTTTTCCGCCATGAACTCACCGCGCTCGAACAGTTCGTGTTGATCTCCATCTTCGATAATACGTGGAAGGATCACCTCTACGCGATGGACATGCTGAAGGCGTCGATTGGCCTGCAGGCGTTCGCGGAGAAGGACCCGCGGATTCAGTATAAGAAGGAAGGGTATCGCTACTTCGAGGAGATGCTCGCAGGCATCCGAGACAAGGTGACCGATTTGATCTTCCGTGCCCGCGTTGGCGGCAAGCAGGAGGAACGCA
>Ga0105047_10020828_pt1 | contig 10058 bp, 7 predicted proteins | sample MAT04_FD_78384 | JGI IMG/M metagenome (GOLD analysis project Ga0105047, IMG submission 78384) | Freshwater microbial communities from Lake Fryxell liftoff mats and glacier meltwater in Antarctica - MAT-04 (megahit assembly) | ecosystem: Environmental > Aquatic > Freshwater > Ice > Liftoff...
GGCAGTCTTAAATAAATCGACATAGACTGCATCCATATCAGTCGGCGATAAAGTGTGGTTGGTTGTGAGATTTTTCAGCTGCAAATCCGACACGTCAAAGCTTGCGCCGATGTCTCTGCTGAAGCTGAAAGTCAGCGTCTGCCCCAGCCCAGCGCTATCAAAATCAAAGGATGCGCTGGTTACCCGCGGATTCGGAAGATTCGGACTGCTGGCGGGCTCCAGCCCCAGCTTCCCATTCACCGAGTCATACACCAGCCAGTCAAACGCATTGGGCATGGGGTCGCCGAAAGCGGGAAGTTCACCCGGCGCGCCTTCGGAAATAAAGACGGATGCAATTAAAAAGTTCATCCCGAAAATACCGTCGAGCGTCAGCGTCTGATCGTCGGCGGTGCTGGGCGTTCCCTTGTCATCCTTCGCCGAGATATCACCCACCAGCACCGGCGCATCGGTGAATTGAATGGGGGTGCCTTCCTCTGTCTGCACCGACATGGAAGAAAGATAAAAGCCCGCAAGCTTCACCGTGCCGCCAATGCCGCCGATGGAAAGCTGAAACTGATTTTCAACGGTGCTTCCATCCAGATATTCCAGAATGGGATTGTCTGTGCCATAAGTTCCTGCGCGATAGCGCACATGAACCTGATTCGCCTTCGCCTGTGAGATGATGGAAGCGGCTGCGCCGGTGTCGAGGAGAAAGCTGCCTGAACCATTCACGCCGTTCATGGTCATGCTGACGTCAGGGGTGCCGTCGGAGGGCAGACCATCCAGCGCTCGCACAGGATTGGATCCGATGAAAGGATTGCTTCGCAAGGTTGGACCCGGCGCGCCGGTGGGCGAGACCTGGGTGAACCGTTCGAAATCCCCATAGCTCAGCTTCACATGCAGCGACGTGCTGGGAATGCCGGGGTTGGTGTCCTGCTCTGCAGAGTTGAACGGGGTGTTCGGATTGTAGACGTACGTCTTCATCGTCTCGGCGAACGAATTCACCGGGCGCGGATCCATCACCACCACTTTATTTTCCATGAGAGGCGTGCCGAAGACATCAAGATCTGCCAGCAGCGGATTGGAATCTCCGCCGCTCTCGTCGATCGGGCCGATCTGGGCGCGAATCGGCGAGAACTGCTGGTTGTAGATCGTCTGATAGGTTTCGTCGTTGTCCAGGTCGAGTGTTTCATCTCCCTGGTTGTAATTGGCCAGACCGATATCGAGCGGCTGGGAGACATAGAAGTTATCCGCGCCCGCCACGCCGATGTCAGAGAAGATGACATTCTGTTCCTGCGGCGCACCCGGGTTCAACACGGTTTGGTAGATTCGAAGATCGGGGGCGGAGTCGATGAAATATCCGGTGGTGTTGTTGCTCAGCAGCACCCCTGATGCACCGGTGTCGTAAAACGCTTCGACGTTGAACGTGCGACCCGAGCCGAAGTCAACGCCGAGGGGAAGCGGGTCTCCCGGAACCCGCACGAACGAGTTGATGCGAGGCTGATCCAGCGCCGCGGGTTGCGCGTCGGGGATGACAAGTGCGTAAAGGTAACGCCGTTCCAACGATTCGAGTCGAATAAGCTTCAGTGGCACGAGGAGCACTCTCCGCAGAATGAGGTAGTGTATTTTACCCGATGTCCCCCGCTCAGGTTACAAAAAACCCCGGACCGCTGTGACGGACCGGGGTTGGGGATATTCATACCAATCGGTAAGCGTGTTACAGCTTACGCACGCCGAAATCCTTGCCGCTGCTGGTCGTGCCGGGCGACATCGACAGGAGATGGCTGCTCTTGGTAGTGAGCTTCCAGCTGCTGGAGACGACCAGGCGAATGGTGTAAGTCCCCCCGCCGAGCGAGAAGGTGTACTTACCGGAAGAGTTGGTCAGGACGCTGGTTTCGCCGGTGTCGAACTTGCCGTCATTGTCTTTATCGATATAGACGCGCCAACCGGACAGACCGCTGTCGTTGCTGTCGCGTCGACCATCTTTATCAAAATCGCGCCAGACGGTTCCGGAAATCATCACCGAGCGGGTGTTGCCCCAGTTCTTGTCAGTCCCGGTCGTCAGGCCCGAAAGCGTGACCGTGTATACCCCCGACGACACCGGATAGGTGCGACGATATCCGCTTTGGCTGGTCTGACGGACCTTGTAGGTTCCATCGGCAAGCCCGCGGAAGAAATAAACGCCTTGGCTGTTGGTGCGGACGGACATCTCGTTGCTGTCGAGCCTGCCGTCATTGTCCTTGTCAATGTAAACCTGCCAGTTGCTGATGCCGGACTCGTTGGAATCGATCTTTCCGTTAAAGTCGGAGTCATTCCACACCGTGCCGGAAATCTGGTTGCCAACCGGAACAGAGTAGCTGAAGTACTTAGGATTGTTCGGATCCTGCGGATTCCCGACTCGGCCTTCGAGCGTGCCCACCGCACCGTTGCTCATGGTGAGACGGGCGATAGTGAAAGTGCCCGCGCCGGTGTTGCCGAAATCACCCCAAACGATATTGAGCTCTTTCGAGGTCATCACTGCCTGATTGCTGCCGGGACTGTAAGACCCGAGGATGATCGGGTTATCGAAGTTCGGAGCGGTGACGAAGGTGTCAAATTCCAGGTTGGGCTTCGAAGCCCACTGGCTTTTTTGAGCAGTGTTGCTGTTGCCGCTTGCGGGCGCATAGAAGGTGCCGCTGCTGAGGACGGCTTTCAGGTCACCACTGGCCCAGTCATTGTCACCGGTGACGGTCACCTGAAGGTCATAGGTGGAGTAGTTATTGAGTGTGGAATCCGCAGCTTTTGCAGCGCTCTTGATTGCAACCGGCACAAGTTTCGCCGTCACGGATCCGGACAGCAGCTGGCGGGCCTCGAGACTTTCAAAACTGGCAAGCCGGGGAAAATTTCGTTTCGACATGGTAATAAGACTCCTCGATTAAGGTGCTCAGGACAACAGTGACACAATCGCACATCCGACGGTCGAATCGGAAAGCACAACACTTAAGCTGTGGCAAAGATTACAGACAGAACAGACGTTATTGCCAACCCAGTTTCCCCGATGACCGCCAAACGTGGCGATTTCACCCTCCGTGCCCTGCGCTGACAATCATAAACGCGCAACGTCTACTCATCCATAGAAAACGCCACGCGATACCAAGAATTACAGCTTTGTCACCCATTCTGTTCAGAAAACTTTTTACAGGACCTTTGCTGGTGAGAAGACTGTTAGGCACAGCCGGGTTTCTTCACCTAAAGTCCCGTTTGAATTGAGGCCTTACCATTTCTGCGTTGCTCGCATCTCGGGTAAGATGGGTTTCTTCCAATGGCCTTGGCTAAGCAATACACCCCGAAGCGTCGAATCCTCATGCAGATCATCATGTGGGCGCTGCTGCTGCTGACCGTGGCGCTTGCGGGGTTAGCCTCCTCGCACAGGAGAAGTGTTTTCGAAACCCGCCTGGACCGCCCGACCCAATTGCAGGGGTTTTCCATCCAGCTTCCGCATGGTTGGGAAATCTCGACGCGACCGGATGACGAAAGCGGCTTGCTGCTTTCCGCAATCGACGTGCAGGAGAAACTGCGCAGCGTCAACGTCTGGCACGCAGGCGAAACCGACACCCCGGGGAAAGTGGTCAATCGTCAACTTCGCAGGAATTCGGCGGTGAAGACGGGTGAAATCAAAACCCTTATCATCAACGGACATCCCGCGGCGATTGCTCGTGGCGAGATCACCGGCGAGGGCTTTGATGGGGTCGAATTGTCATTATTCGTCGGCGCAGTGGTTCCAACGGACGGACATGGGGTGATTGTGGAATATCACTGCACAAACGCTGATTCAACGGATGAGAACCTTCTTAAGCGGGTGCTGGAGTCCATCAAATTTCAAGATCAACCGGGGCTTTCTCTTAATGACCGAATCCTTTATCTGCCCGTCGATTTCTCCAGTTCACGCAGGATTCGACCGTAAACAACACGAGGTAACACCCATGATTCGACCCCTTCTGATCGCTGCGATACTGTCTGCACTTTCCGTTCCTGTTGTCGCGGATGACTCCATCCTGCCCGGCCGACCCGATGCGTCAGAGACAAGCAGCGCGGAAGAGCTGGGACCGCCATTTTCCTCACTGGCGGCGGGCATTACATTCCGTCCGCCCGCGGGAATGCCACAACTTAAACGCAACGTGGGCGAGGAAGACATTGTCCAATACGCCGATGACAAACGGCAGTGGCTTTTCAAGCTCAGTCGCATCGTTCTGAACACACCCGCGCCGCTTGAAACAGAGGTGGATGCCGGCAGGAAGGTCACCCGTGTCGGCATGCTGGAAAGCAGCGCTCAGCAATTTCAGATGGACATGGGAGAGGCACAGATTCTTCGCCAGGACGTTGTTAACATCGCAGATCTTCCCGTGGGACGCCTCGCCGCACGATACAAATCAGGCCCCGATACGGCGCGAATGACGCAACGTGCGATCATTCAGGCGAACGAGAAATTGTACTATGTGTTTGATTTTTCCAGTTCCGCACCGCGAGAGGGCGATATCAGCAGCGATCCCAAAGTGACGACGGCCGTCAACACCTTCAACCAGGTACTCGACAGCGTCAAACTGCTGGATCAGCGACAGGTGATGCGCGACCAGGATGAACGACTCTTCCGAACCCGGGCGTTTCTCGTCAACCTCAATGAGGAAAAGCTTCGCAGTGCCCTCCGCAAGGAACAGTGGCTGCTCATCACGAAGGACGGCAAGCCTCTGGGTTACACCTATATTGTCGAACGCATCGCTGCGGACATTCCGCGCACCGGGCAGGGACTGAATCTTCCCAACAAGGGTGCTGCTGACGGCGTGCTGATCGGCGTGCGGTCGCGCACCATTCCTGAACCGGGCAAGCAAGTCGATGCGGAAACCTGGCAATGGATGAGCTTTGATCGCAAACACGAAGTCTGGTCGAACATCGTTATTTTGCAGGAACCCCAAGCGGCTGACAAAACCAAATCGCGCAACGAACGGGTTGGAGAATTCGGATCCAGCGACGCCACAATCGAACGGGTGGTGGATAAAAATCTCGAACCGGGTGAAAAACGCACGGACGGCACGATGGATGAACAGCAACCCAACGTGCGGCAGCAGGAGGTCTATACGCTGAATGTGACCCCCGTGAACCGCAGCGGCGAGAACCAGCCTGTCACACGGCAATTGCCGCCGTTCTACGCACCGCAGGCAATGGGATCGCTTCTGCCGCGGCTGCTGATGAAGAATGAAGGCAAGACTTATCTGTTCGCTCAATATATGTCAGACCGTCATGAAGTGCTGAAGCGATTCCTTGATGTTGGAACCGAGCAGCAGGTGAGCCTCGGTGGAAAAACGTTTCGCGCGGTTCCGGTGAGCGACCGCACCGGATTGGAAGGCGCTGTCACCACCCACTATATTTCGCCCGGCGGGGACTACCTGGGCAGCGAGAACAAGGACAACGGAGTCGCCGTTCTTGCATCCGACGCGGCGACACTCGAAAAACTCTTTGGCAAGCCCGATTTGAGTTTGCCCGGGGAAGTGGAGAAGTAAGGTCAGCGACGGCAAACGCGAATGCTGTTCGGCGATTCGCGGGGCAGTCATGCTGAACATCAGCAAAGCATCTGATGTCGGAACTGGGGCCTTCGCTGCGCGCAGGATGTCGCGGGGCAGGGGCGATCAATCGGTTCAACGCAGCAAGCGTTTCCAGTCCATTGCTACAAATTCAATTTCCCTTTCTACAGGCTTTCCCGCAGTTCACCCGATAAACTGTTACAGTAGATGTTCCGCGTCGTTGGACAAATCATCGTTCTTGTCTTCCTGATCAGCGCCGGCACGGCCGGACTGTTGTGGTATCGGTCTCACACAGCTATTCAGCGGCAGCTTGAAGAAGTGACCGCGAAGAACGAGGAATTGAAACAGATCGTTCAGCGCCTGTCCGTCGAAAAACGTGTCGCGGAACTGCTGGTGACAGGGCAGGAGACCATTGATGGCAAGACCCGCACGACGCTGCTGCTGGTGGAGGTAGGTCGCAACGGCGTGAACTTGCCGCCGAAGGGATTTGTCGTCGAGGGCAAGGAAGTGCATATCGACGCGATGGTCATTAAGTTCGATCAGCACTTTGTTGAAGAAGGCGATCCCCTTCGCGGACACAGCGTCGCGCTGTTCACCCGCATCTTCGGCGACCGCGAAGCCCCGGCGAATGCGCAGATGGTCGATAAGCCCGGCGAGGTTCCCGACATTTACCGCGACGCCGATCCTCGCATTTCCCAGTTCGAGCAGGATCTCTGGAAGGACTTCTGGAGGCTCTTCGATGATGAACGCTACGCCAAATCAAAGGGCGTGCGGATTGCCAATGGCGAAGGCAAGTGGTTCCCTGCACAGCCGGATCGACTTTATACCATCAGCATCGAATCAAATGGCGGGTTGAATGTCACATCTGGGCCGGTTCCCCCCATCTATCAGCAGGCAATGAAAACGCAGCCGACGGTGCAGTAAGCCGTCATCGAGTGGAATGAAATGGGTGTGATGCCGAGCAACGCAAAGCATCTGGCATCCAACACCAGATCCTTCGCTTCGCTCAGGATGACGCTTTCTGTGGGAGTTGCGGATAAACCGCAATGCGGCGGCATCACTCGACGCCATCTTTAGCTGACCCCAGATACCCGCTAGAATCGCGAAGATGCCTTTCGACACCTATGAATCGCCCCTCGCTTCCCGCAACGCCAGCAAAGAGATGCTCCGGCTGTTCTCACCTCAATATAAGTTCGGCTTGTGGAGACGGCTTTGGCTGGAGCTGGCGCGGTGCGAGCAGGAACTGGGGATCACGCGCATTTCGGATGAAGCGCTGAAGCAGATGGAGGCGAAGCTGGATGGCATTGACTTCGCCCGCGCCGCGGACTGGGAGAAGCGCCTTCGTCATGACGTGATGGCGCACGTTCATACCTTCGAAGAGACATCGCCGGCGGCGAAAGGAATCATTCACCTGGGGGCGACTTCGCAATATGTTGTCGACAACGCCGACCTGATCATCATGCGCGAGGCAATGCAGTTGCTGGGGGGTCGTCTGGCGAATGGAATCGACGCGCTGGCAACGTTCGCCGTGAAGTGGAAGGAGCTTCCCACCCTTGGCTATACGCATTATCAGCCGGCGCAACTGACGACGGTTGGGAAGCGAGCGACGTTGTGGGCGCAGGATCTGGTGATCGACCTGGAAGAACTTGAGCATCGCATCCAGACGCTGCGTTTTCGCGGTGTGAAGGGAACCACCGGCACGCAGGCGTCGTTCCTTTCACTTTTCAATGGCGATCATCGCAAATGCGATCAGTTGGATGAAATGGTGACGAAACGGTTCGGGTTTGATGCCTCCTTCTCGGTGACGGCCGAAACATAACCACGAAAAATCGACGCCCAGGTCGTCTGCACGCTCGGCGGAATTGCGGCGAGCGTTCATCGCTTCGCCAACGACGTGCGGCTGCTTGCGGGAATGAAGCAATTGGAAGAGCCGTTCGAAGCAGAACAGGTTGGATCGAGCGCGATGGCGTATAAACGAAATCCGATGCGCTGCGAGCGCGCGACGGGTCTGGCGCGGTTCGTCATCAGCCTGGTCACCTCACCCCTGCAGACGGCGGCGGAACAGTGGTTCGAACGCACGCTGGACGATTCCTCCAACAAGCGGCTAACCATCCCCGAGCCTTTTCTGGCGATTGACGGCTGTCTGCAGATCTTGGTCAATGTCGCGCGCGGCATGGTGGTGTATCCCAAGACCATCGAAGCGGCCGTGAACGCGGAATTGCCCTTCATGGCGACGGAAGAAATCCTCATGGCGGGCGTGCAGGCGGGCGGCGATCGACAGGAACTTCACGAACTTATCCGGAAGCACTCCCTCGCAGCGGCTGAGCAGGTGAAACAGCACGGGAAGGCGAATGATCTTCTCACACGATTGAGGACCGATTCAGCCTTTTCAAAAATCAATCTCGATGACGTGATGGATGCGAAACGATACATCGGCCGCGCCCCGCAACAGGTAGAGGCGTTTATTGAAAAGGTCGTCATGCCGATACGCGCGCGGTATACCGAAAAACTGGGGGAAGAAGTCACGCTGAAGGTCTGACTCCCATTCGTCCGTACTCCGCTTCTGGACGGGCGCGAAGCTGCGAACCGGCGTTGTAGAACATGCTCCGCACTCCAAAAAAAAGAAACGCACTCTCTCGAGTGCGTTCTTCGTGTGATTCATCTGAGCTCTCAATTCCGCGTGCAAGGGTTACTTGCGACGGCGGATCAAGAGCATGCCCGCGAGCCCGACCAAGCTGAGGCTGGCCGGTTCCGGGATAATGAAGGTAATTTCGATAGCGCCGCTGGCGAACTTCTTTTCGATCGTCGCGGTGGAGTTGGGACCGCTGGCTGCATCGAGAATGTTGTTCAGGACGACGCGGACCTTTGTCCAGCCATTCGCTGGCAGCGGCGTGACAGACGCAAAACCAGACCACTGCAGAGCACCCGCGGTCGGGCCGACCATCGGACTGCCAGGCGTGGTCGTAAGGCTGCTTGCCAGAGGCACACCCGTGTTGAGATTGGTCAGCAGAAGAAGACCGCCCGCCTGCACCTGACCGGTACCGGTGATCTGGAAGTCACCAATCTCATTGACGGTGAAGTTGGTAAGCACCTTGCTGTTCTTGATGATCAGGTCGAACTGAAGGCGGTCCGAGACGCTCGCTGCAACGCCGTTGAGGCTTGTTGCTTTGAAGCTATTGGGTGTGAAGACAAAGGTCGAGCCAATGACTGTCGGATCACCGAACAGGCCATTGTCGCTGAACCCATTCACCCAGTCGAAGTCCGTTGTACTGCCGTTTGGAGTAGACCAGGGAACCGGTGCTGCATGGGCCGAACCCGCAAAGCCAACCGCCCCTGCGACAGCCAGAACGCCCGCCGCTAAATATTTAACCAAATGCATTTCACACTCCCACTCTGAAAAAATTTCTCTCCGCACTCCGAACCTCTGGCAGGAACCCACCCGAGGTTATTTTCGAGGCTCCGCCTCTGACGCTAAGAAGACATGATACTTGGAAACGCCAGAAAGAAAAGCGATATCTGGAGTCCCGCATGTCTTATCGACAAAACTGTAGAGTTTATTCCACCTCCACGGTTTTTCATTCTCATCCGATGCAAATCCTTGGTGTGCGATCCAAATGATACCAGTGCCAGGTCTGCACGCAACAAAAAACTTCGCATTTCGGGGATAAATTCATCCGCCGAATTTAGCTGCTCTGCTCAACAATATGTCCTATAACCTATTTTATAACAAGGTTTTATGGAATGCTGACATTCTCATATTGAGCTTCGTCCATTCAATTTTTTTCACCGGAACTCTGCCAGCCATCGAGCCGAAGATAGGATGGCGGCCAGTTCGGTAGTGCAGGTGCCTTCGGTTGTGCCGTTGATAGGGCTCTTAACGGGAAAACCGACATGCCCAGAGACATTCCAGTCGGCAACGGCAAGTTGCTGATTACCTTCGACAATCGATATCAAATCCGCGACGTTTATTTTCCCCATGTCGGACAGGAGAATCACGCAGGCGCAGGTCCTTGTCGTTTCGGGGTTTACAGCGATGTCCCCGGGAAGAATCGCAACCAGCTTTTTTGGACCACCGACGAGCAGTGGAGCATCCGCCAGCGATACCTTCGGGACACGCTCACCACATCGGTCGCGCTCGATAATCGTGAACTGAAGCTTGCGATGTACTGCAACGATGTCGTTGATTTTCACCGCAATATTCTGGTGCGAAAGATCAAGGTGAAGAATCTGGTGGACCACGAACGGCTTGTCCACATCATCAGTCACCAGGATTTTAATATGTTTGGGACGAAGATAGGTGACACCGCTTACTTCGACCCGGAGCTTCGTTCCATGGTTCATTATCGCGGCAAGCGATATCTAATGACCACATTCTTCGCATCGGGCGAGCAGCGGATCGACGAATATGCCACGGGCACGTCCGGCTTCCACGGCGCTGAAGGCACCTGGCGAGATGCGGAGGATGGGCATCTGCAAGGGAATGCCATCGCTCAGGGCGCAGTCGATTCCACCGTCTCGCTTCAC
>Ga0105047_10020829_pt1 | contig 10057 bp, 8 predicted proteins | sample MAT04_FD_78384 | JGI IMG/M metagenome (GOLD analysis project Ga0105047, IMG submission 78384) | Freshwater microbial communities from Lake Fryxell liftoff mats and glacier meltwater in Antarctica - MAT-04 (megahit assembly) | ecosystem: Environmental > Aquatic > Freshwater > Ice > Liftoff...
GGTCGCCTGACCCTGATCGCCACCGAGGTTGCGCGTCTCGCCAGCACCATCTTGCTGGAGTACGCCACAGCAGCCCGGAAAATCAAGGACACCAAAAGTGCCCCTGATGCCGTGGCTGACGCCACCCAGCAACTGCAACGCCTGGTGCCCAAACGCTTTTTGCAGGCGGCTCCCTGGCCTCGCCTGCAGCATGTGGCGCGCTACCTCAAAGCTATCACCCAGCGTCTGGACAAATACCGTGCCGATCCTGCCCGCGACGCCACCCGCCTGGCCGAGTTGCGACCGCTGGAGCAGCGTTACTGGCGTCTGGTGGCGGAGCGAAAGGGCGTAGTGGACGAACGTATGCAAGAGTTCCGCTGGTTGCTGGAAGAGCTGCGAGTGAGCTTTTTTGCACAGGAGCTGCGCACGCCGCAACCGGTGAGCGTGAAGCGACTGGACAAGGCCTGGGCGCAAATGGGGTAGTTGGACCCCTAGAATGGTGTTTTAGCTTCAAGGGAGTGGTGCGCGATGGCTACCGATCACAGTTTCAAATACCGTGGGCATCATTTGCACTGTGGCCCTATGGCCATGGCGGACGGCCGTTTTGGCGCGCAAGTGGTGGTTGCCGAGGATGCCGAAAACTCAGTGCATGAGCGTCGGTTTGCCGACCTCGACTTCTTTCTGACTGAAGCCGAAGCCGTGGCCCATGGCAAGGCCACAGGCGAACGCGTTGTGGACGAAAAGCTGGTCGCGAAGTAGCCCAACGCAAGCCATCTGTAAGCGGGCGTTCCGATACTAGGGGGCTCTGTGCCACGCATTCGGTGGCACAATGCGTGCAGTTACTAGGCCCCTTCCATGCCACAGTCGCATCCGCCAAACGGTCCAGCCGTGCCGCGGAAGGTTAATCAATACCAGCTTTAACCAGCTAATGTTTCCTACAGGGAAACGGAGGTCAGCGGAATATGAGTGAGACAACGTCCCAGAAGACGACGCCCGCGTCGATTTATCAAGCCTATGCAGGCAATACGTACCTTTTCGGTGGCAATGCGCCATACGTCGAAGAGATGTACGAAAACTACCTCGCCAACCCCGGCAGCGTACCCGATAGCTGGCGCGATTATTTCGACGCACTTCAGCACGTACCCGCAGTGGACGGCAGCAATGCCAAAGACGTTCCTCACCTGCCCGTCGTCAATGCTTTTGCCGAGCGCGCCAAACAGGGCGGCACCAAAGTGGTCGTTGCCAGCGCCGATGCCGAAATGGGCCGCAAACGCACTGCTGTGCAACAGCTGATTGCTGCCTACCGTAACGTAGGCGCCCGTTGGGCCGATCTGGACCCACTCAAGCGCACCGAGCGCGCCAATATCCCTGAGTTGGACCCTGCTTTTTACGGGTTCAGCGATGCCGATCAGGAAGCCGTGTTTGACACCAGCAACACCTTTTTCGGTAAAGACCGCATGGCTCTGCGCGAGCTGATGAATGCCTTGCGTGAAACCTACTGTGGCACTGTTGGCGCCGAGTACATGTACACGACGGACCAGAATCAGAAACGCTGGTGGCAACAAAAGCTCGAAGCCATTCGCAGCAAGCCTAACTTTGCCGCAGAGAAAAAGCTTCACATTCTGGATCGCCTGACAGCCGCCGAAGGCCTGGAGCGTTTCCTGCACACCAAGTATGTGGGGCAAAAGCGCTTCTCCCTCGAAGGGGGTGAGAGTTTCATCGCCTGTATGGATGAGCTGATCCAGCGCGGCGGCTCCGTCGGCCTGCAGGAAATCGTGATCGGTATGGCCCACCGTGGCCGCCTGAATGTGCTTGTCAATTCGCTGGGCAAAGTGCCTGCCGATTTGTTTGCCGAGTTCGATCACACAGCGCCAGAAGATCTGCCAAGCGGTGACGTCAAGTACCACCAGGGCTTTAGTTCCGATGTGACTACCCCTGGCGGCCCGGTCCACCTGACGCTGGCATTTAACCCATCGCACCTCGAAATTGTGAACCCGGTGGTTGAAGGCTCCGTGCGTTCGCGCATGGACCGCCGTGGCGACCCCAAAGGCTTGCAGGTGTTACCGGTGCTGGTGCACGGCGATGCCGCCTTTGCAGGCCAGGGCGTGGTCATGGAGACATTGGCGTTGGCCGAAACCCGCGGTTACTCTACGGGCGGCACGGTGCACATTGTCATCAACAACCAGATCGGTTTCACCACCAGTGACCCACGCGACAGCCGCTCCACTCTGTATTGCTCGGACGTGGTCAAGATGATTGAAGCGCCCGTGTTGCACGTAAACGGTGATGACCCGGAAGCCGTGGTGTTGTGCACGCAGCTGGCGCTGGAATACCGCATGGCTTTCCAGAAGGACGTGGTAGTCGACATCATCTGTTTCCGCAAACTGGGCCATAACGAGCAGGACACACCGGCGCTGACCCAGCCGCTGATGTACAAGAAAATTGCGGTTCACCCCGGTACACGCCGCCTCTACGCGGACAAGTTGTCGGCACAGGGCTTTGGCGAAACGCTGGGTGACGACATGGTCAAGGCCATGCGCGCGGCACTGGATGCGGGCAAGAACACCTTCAACCCGGTGTTGACCAACTTCAAGAGCAAATACGCAGTGGACTGGACACCGTTCGTCAACAAGAAGTGGACCGACGCAGGCGACACGGCCATTCCATTGACTGAGTGGAAGCGCCTTGCCGAGAAGCTCACTACCATTCCCGCCACCATCACGCCGCACTCGCTGGTGAAGAAGGTCTACGACGACCGTGCAGCCATGGGTCGCGGCGAGATTCCGGTGGACTGGGGCATGGGCGAGAGCATGGCTTTTGCCTCCCTGGTGGCCAGCGGTTACCCAGTGCGCCTGAGCGGCGAAGACTGTGGTCGCGGCACCTTTACCCACCGCCATGCGGTTATTCACGACCAGAACCGTGAAAAGTTTGACGAAGGCATTTACACCCCTTTGCAAAACGTGGCACCCAACCAGTCTTCGTTCACAGTGATCGATTCGATCCTGTCCGAAGAGGCGGTGCTGGCGTTTGAATACGGTTATGCCTCTAACGACCCCAACACGTTTGTGATCTGGGAAGCGCAGTTTGGCGACTTTGCCAATGGCGCACAGGTTGTGATTGACCAGTTCATTGCATCCGGTGAAGTGAAGTGGGGCCGTGTGAACGGCATCACCATGATGTTGCCGCACGGGTATGAAGGGCAGGGCCCAGAGCACAGCTCGGCGCGTCTGGAGCGTTTCATGCAGTTGTCGGCTGACACCAATATGCAGGTGATCCAACCCACGACAGCCAGCCAGATCTTCCACATTTTGCGTCGCCAAATGGTGCGCAATCTGCGCAAGCCGCTGATCATCATGACGCCGAAGTCGTTGTTGCGTGCCAAGGATGCGGCCTCGCCGTTGTCCGAGTTCACCAAGGGCTGCTTCCAGACCGTGATTCCTGAGAACAAAGAGCTCAAGGGTGACAAGGTCAAGCGCGTTGTGGCGTGTTCGGGCAAGGTCTATTACGACCTGGTCAAGAAGCGTGAAGAAAAGGGCATTGAGGACGTTGCCATCATCCGCGTCGAGCAGCTCTATCCCTTCCCGCACAAAGCGTTTGCGACGGAGTTGAAAAAATATCCCAATGCCACGGATGTGGTGTGGTGCCAGGACGAGCCACAGAATCAGGGGGCCTGGTTCTTCGTTCAGCATTACATCCATGAAAACATGGCTGACGGCCAGAAACTGGGCTACTCCGGTCGCGCCGCATCGGCGTCACCTGCGGTGGGTTACTCACACCTGCACCAGGAACAGCAAAAAGCATTGGTTGAGGGTGCGTTTGGCAAGCTCAAAGGCTTCGTGCTTACCAAGTAAGCGAAGCAAGCTCCAAAGCAAACCCCAGAAACAAAACACGGAAAGTTCAAAATGGCAATCGTTGAAGTTAAAGTTCCCCAACTGTCTGAGTCAGTGGCCGAAGGCACCCTGTTGACATGGAAGAAGAAGCCCGGTGAAGCCGTGGCAATCGATGAAATTCTGGTGGAAATCGAGACTGACAAAGTCGTGCTCGAAGTCCCGGCACCTGTCGCTGGCATCATGTCCCAACTCGTTCGGGCGGACGGCTCGCAGGTGGTTAGTGAAGAGGTAATTGCGCGCATTGACACCGAGGGCTCGGCTCAGACCAGCCCGATAGCAATCAAGGCGGTTGAACCGGTTGTAGCGCCTGCGTCGCAAGCTGCGGCGACAGCTTCATCCAATAGCAAGAGTGATGTGGCCATGCCGGCAGCCGCCAAGCTCTTGGCCGACAACAACCTGTCAGTCAGTGCCGTCACCGGTACAGGCAAAGATGGCCGCGTCACCAAGGGTGATGTGCTGGGTGCTGTAGCTGCTGGACCTGCTATAAAAACTGTAGCGGCTTCCGCAATCCCCACGGGGGCTCCGACCAGTTCTTTGCCTCAAGTAGTAACCCGTCCAGGCAGCATGGCGGATTCGCTTGCTGGTCGACCTGAACAGCGCGTGCCCATGAGCCGTCTTCGTGCCCGTGTGGCTGAGCGGTTGCTGCAGTCGCAGTCCACCAACGCCATTCTCACCACGTTCAACGAAATTAACATGGCGCCGGTGATGGACATGCGCAAGCGCATGCAGGAACGGTTCGAAAAAGAGCATGGCGTGAAGCTGGGCTTCATGAGCTTCTTTGTGAAGGCCGCTGTGCACGCACTGAAGAAGTTCCCCGTGTTGAACGCCTCGGTGGATGGCAACGACATCGTCTACCACGGCTTCTTTGACGTGGGCATTGCCGTGGGTTCGCCCCGTGGCTTGGTGGTGCCGATTCTGCGCAACGCAGACCAGATGAGCTTTGCCGACATTGAGAAGAAGATTGCCGAATTCGGCACCAAAGCGCGCGATGGCAAGCTGGGGATGGAAGAAATGACCGGCGGAACCTTCTCCATCTCCAATGGCGGAACCTTCGGCTCCATGATGTCCACCCCCATCATCAACCCACCGCAATCCGCGATTCTGGGCGTGCACGCCACCAAAGACCGTGCGATGGTCGAGAACGGCCAGGTTGTGGTTCGGCCTATGAACTACTTTGCCATGTCCTACGACCACCGCATCATCGACGGCCGCGAAGCCGTTCTGGGCTTGGTGGCGATGAAGGAAGCGCTGGAAGATCCTGCCCGCTTGCTGTTTGATATTTAGTACGCCCCCCGGCTTGCCCCCCCTGCGTGTGGCCGCTTTCCCTCTTGCAGGGGGGACACCAGCGGTCCGGAAACCCTTAATTTTGGAATCGCTATGAGTAAACAGTTTGATGTAATCGTTGTCGGCGGAGGCCCTGGCGGCTACATTGCCGCCATTCGCGCGGCCCAACTGGGCTTTAACGTCGCCTGTATCGACGAGTGGAAGAACGACAAAGGCGGCCCGGCCCTGGGCGGCACTTGTACCAACGTGGGTTGCATTCCCTCCAAGGCGCTGCTGCAGTCCAGTGAGCACTTTGACCATGCCAACCACCACTTTGCCGAGCACGGCATCAGCGCCAAAGACGTGAAGATGGACGTGGCAAAAATGCTGGCCCGCAAAGACATGGTTGTGAAGCAAAACAACGATGGCATTCAATACCTGCTCAAGAAGAACAAGATTGCGTTCTTCCACGGCCGCGGCTCGTTTGTGAAGGCAGTAGACGGCGGCTACGAGATCAAGGTGGCTGGCGCCGCTGAAGAATCGCTGACCGGAAAAAACATCATTCTCGCCACGGGTTCCAACGCCCGTGCTTTGCCTGGCACGCCGTTTGACGAAGAAAATATTCTCTCGAATGATGGTGCGTTGCGCGTGGGTGCGGTGCCTAAAAAGCTGGGTTTGATCGGCTCCGGCGTCATCGGTCTGGAAATGGGTTCGGTCTGGCGCCGTCTGGGCGCAGAGGTCACCATTCTGGAAGGCTTGCCCACGTTTCTGGGTGCTGTGGATGAACAGGTGGCCAAAGAAGCGTTCAAGGCCTTCACCAAGCAAGGTCTCAAGATTGAACTCGGCGTCAAGGTCGGTGAAATCAAATCCGGCAAGAAGGGCGTGTCCATTGCCTACACCAACGCCAAGGGCGAAGCCCAGGCACTGGATGTCGACAAGCTCATTATCTCCATCGGCCGTGTGCCCAACACCATCGGCCTGAACGCCGAATCGGTGGGTTTGGCATTGGATGAGCGCGGTGCCATCGTGGTGGATGGCGATTGCAAGACGAATCTGCCAGGCGTCTGGGCGGTGGGCGACGTGGTGCGTGGCCCCATGCTGGCGCACAAGGCCGAGGAAGAGGGCGTAGCCGTGGCCGAGCGCATTGCGGGTCAGCACGGGCATGTGAACTTCAACACCGTGCCCTGGGTGATTTACACCAGCCCCGAGATTGCCTGGGTGGGTCAGAATGAGCAGCAGCTCAAGGCCAGCGGCCGCGCCTACAAGGCAGGCTCGTTCCCCTTCCTCGCCAACGGCCGTGCCCGTGCCCTGGGTGATACCACCGGATTTGTCAAGTTCCTGGCCGATGCCACGACCGATGAAATTCTGGGCGTGCACATTGTCGGGCCGCAGGCCAGTGAGTTGATCTCCGAGGCGGTCGTGGCCATGGAATTCAAGGCCAGTGCCGAAGATATTGCCCGTATTTGCCACGCGCACCCATCTCTCAGCGAGGCCACGAAGGAGGCCGCGCTCGCAGTGGATAAACGCACCCTGAACTTCTGATTGTTATGGGATTAAAAGGGCTGCCAGCCCGCGCGTATTGTGCGCAGGCAGCTACTTTATTGATAGCATTTAGAGGATCTATTCATTGAACGTCAAGCAAACATACGAAGCCGAGTTGGCCGCCCGCGGCTATGTGGCCGATCCGGCCCAGCTACGGGCAATTGATGCCCTGGAGCGGTGTGCCACGGAGTGGGCTGCGTTCAAGGTAAAGCGGTCCAATGCCCTGAAGAAGCTGATCAATCGCCCCGATATTCCGCGCGGCGTATACATGTATGGTGGCGTAGGGCGGGGCAAGAGCTTTTTGATGGATTGCTTCTACAACGCAGTGCCTCTGAAGCGCAAGACGCGCCTGCACTTTCACGAGTTCATGCGCGAGGTGCACCGGGAACTGGCAGACTTGCAAGGCACGGTCAATCCGCTCGATGTACTAGCCAAGCGGATGTCCAAACGTTACCGTCTGATCTGCTTCGACGAGTTTCACGTGGCTGATATCACCGACGCGATGATTCTGCACCGCCTGTTGGCCGCCTTGTTCGAAAATGGTGTTGGATTTGTCACAACGTCCAATTTTCGACCGGATGATTTGTACCCGGGTGGATTGCACCGGGATCGCATATTGCCCGCCATTGCGCTGCTCAATTCCCGACTGGACGTGATCAACGTCGACAACGGGACGGATTATCGGCGGCGTACGCTGGAGTCCGCAAAGCTCTACCATGTGCCGATGGGTGCGGCGGCTGATCTGGCGATGGAGAGCACATTCAATGCACTGGCTGAAACCCACGACGAGGTTCCCGTTCTGCATATTGAGTCCCGCCAGATACATGCCCGACGCATGGCTGGTGGGGTGGTGTGGTTTGATTGCAAGACTCTGTGCGGCGGACCCCGCTCACAAAACGATTATCTGGAGATTGCCTCCCGGTTTCACACGGTTTTTCTGAGTGATGTGCCGCAAATGCCGGTGCGGCTGGCATCGGAGGCTCGCCGTTTCACCTGGCTGGTGGATGTGTTGTATGACCGGCGCGTCAAGTTGATCATGTCGGCGGCGGTGCAGCCCGAAGAGCTGTATACCGAGGGTCCGATGGCGCATGAATTCCCGCGCACGGTTTCACGGCTCAATGAAATGCAGTCCAAAGAGTTTTTGTCGCTTGAGAGGCGTATTGTGGATACGCGGCTCACATGAGGTCGCTAGGTATTTTCTTGGCGATACTGGCCCTATGCGCCCATGCGTGGGGCCAAGAGGTGCAAGGACAAAGCCTGGACAACGTCGACCAAGAGCGCCAGCGCATCGATGCCGTTCGCCAGCAGCAGAATGTGCTGTTCAACGAACAGGAAGCGGCCTGCCAAGCCAGATTCGCCGTCACGGATTGTGTGAATTCAGTTCGGTCGCGTCGCCGTGCCATGCTGGCCGATTTGAAGCGGCAAGAGACCGTTCTCAACAGCTTGCAGCGGAGCCAAAGAGGCGAAGACCAGTTGCGGCTCAGCCAGGAAAAAGCTGCGGACCAGGCAAAGGCGAGGGCGCAAGCTGAGGCGGACGCAATTCAGCCGTCGCGGGCCAATGCACAGGCTGATAAGAAAAAAGCGCTGGAGGAAAAGGGTATGAACCATCCGAGGCCGCCCTCTTCGCCAGCGGCCGCTGCGAGCAATCGCCAAAGACCCGCCGGTATGGATGCGTCCGTAGCAGAGGCGAATCGCAAGGACTATGAGTCCAAGCAGAAGGCTGCCGCAGAGCGGCGCGCGGACAAGGAAAAAAGGTTGAAGGACAGTAACGCGCGGAACCAGCCGTTACCCGTGCCACCCTGATCCGCTGAGGGCTTGAAGTCGTTAATGGTGAGCGTCAACTCAACGACTCGAGCTTGACGATCACGATCGAGAGATTGTCGCCTGTGCCATTCCCCCGCGAGCGTGCTTTCTCGATTAAAAATTCACTTGCTTCGCGGGCAGATAGTGTCGACAGCACCGAGCCAATTTCTCCTGTGTTGAAATAGTGCCATACGCCGTCGCTGCAGGCCATCAAGACGTCACCCGGACGTAATTGGGGAATGAAATGCAGGTCCACAGGAGGATCGTTGTCCGTGCCCAGGCACCCCATCAGGATGTTGGACTGGGGGTGCACTGCCGCCTGTTCTTCGGTAATTTCTCCGCGATTTACCAAGGCCTGAACATAGGAGTGGTCTGTCGTCCGCTTGATGAAACGATTGCCGTGGTAGTGGTAAATGCGAGAGTCGCCTGTGTGTGCCCAGTGGCAGTCACCCTTGGGATTGATCAGAAATGCCGCCAACGTGCTGTGGGGTTCTTCCTCTGAGGACACAGCGGTCAATTTGATGACGATGTGGGCCTCTTGCACCAGTTGCGTCAGGGTTGCCGCTGCGTCGTCGGTGTCCGGGTCATAGCGATCAAACAGTTGTTTGGCCGTCATCATCACCTGGTCCGACGCTTTTCTGCCGCCACTGCGTCCGCCCATTCCGTCGGCAAGGACGGCCAGGATGCAGCCATTGATTCGCGGGTGTTTGAGCAGAGCGACCTGATCCTGCTGGTACTCACGGTCACCTTTGTGTATTCCGGTTGAAGCGGTAAGTCGGTAACCAGTGGCCATGTTCGGATGATTGCGAAGCAATACTTTGGGTAAATGGGGTGGTCTGGACGTATTATCCAGCTCAGCTTATTGATCGCAGTTTAACCGCCTACTTTTACCCATTTTTTTTTCGTGGACGCCAATCTTCATTCCCCCCGTCGAGTGCTCATTGAGTTGCGTATGGAGCATGGCGACCTGGATGCATTGATCGATCGCGCAGCTGACCATACACCGGTAGACGAACTGATGATGCGGCGCCTGAAGAAGCGGCGCCTTGCCCTGCGCGACGACATTGCGCGTTTGGAATTGCAGTTGCAGCCCAATGAGCCAGCTTGACACATGGGTTTGCAAGATGCCGTTGAGCGCGCTTTTGACATCAATGGCCCACTGGCCATTTCCGTAGCGGAGTTCAGACCGCGTCCGGGCCAGACCGTGATGGCAAGAGAGGTCGCGCGGACTATGGAGTCAGGAGGCGTGTTGGCAGTGGAGGCGGGTACCGGGGTCGGGAAGACCTTTGCTTACCTCGTTCCTGCACTGCTGAGCGGTGAGCGGGTATTGCTGTCGACGGCAACGAAAGCGCTTCAGGACCAGTTGTTCGGTCGTGATATTCCACGTCTTGCCGCGGTGCTGGGTTTGCCAATCCGCACGGCGATGTTGAAAGGGCGAAGCAGCTACCTGTGTGTGCACCGACTGGAATCGGCTAGGCAGGACACGCAGGCCGGCATTCCTTCAGTGCAGCGTGATCTGGCGCGAATAGAAGCGTGGTCAGCGACCACGCGTTCCGGGGATCTGGCCGAACTGGTGCAAC
>Ga0105047_10020830_pt1 | contig 10057 bp, 7 predicted proteins | sample MAT04_FD_78384 | JGI IMG/M metagenome (GOLD analysis project Ga0105047, IMG submission 78384) | Freshwater microbial communities from Lake Fryxell liftoff mats and glacier meltwater in Antarctica - MAT-04 (megahit assembly) | ecosystem: Environmental > Aquatic > Freshwater > Ice > Liftoff...
AAGTAGGAGCCGGCCGGGTGAAAGCCCACCCGTCGCGACGGGTGGGCTTTCACCACTCACCGCAGCGAGTCGAGGATTTCCATCCGCATCGCCGACAGGGCCGGGACCAGCCCGCCGAGGCGGCCCATCACGAGCGTGAACAGCATCCCGGCCGCGACCGTCTGGTAGTCCACGATCATCTTCAGCGACACGCTCTTGCCCCCGCCGGCCCCGCCGCTGAGCGTGCTGCGGGCCTCGAACCCGTCGGCGAACGACCCGAGCACGCACCCGACTAATCCGCCGGCGGCGGCGATCGCCAGCGATTCGAGCATAAACGAGATCAGGATCTGCCAGCGCTTGAACCCGAGGATGCGCAGCACGCCGACCTCCTTGATCCGGGCGGCGATCGACGCGAACATCGTGTTCATCACCCCGAACACCCCGCCGACGGCCATCACCACCGCGACGGCCACGATCCAGGTCAGGAACTGGTCGTTCGTCTTGGTCAGCTCGGCGTAGTAGTCCGGCTCGGCGAACGCCTTGAACTTGGCCGCGGTGTAGCGGTTCTGCAGGTGGTAGGCGAGCGCCTTGGCGGCCGCCAGGGTGTCGGCGTCGGTCCGGGCGACGAGCGTCGTGTACGTCCCCTTCTTGCCGAACGTCTTGGTCACCAGGTCGATGTTCTGGACCCAGATTTCGGACCCGAACGTCGTCCCCTCGGCCCGCATGATGCCGGTGACGACCCAGTCGAGGTCGCCGAGCTGGAAGGTGTCGCCGGCTTCCAGCCGCGGCTTGCCGGCGTCGGGGCCGAGGGTGCCGGCCGCCCCCTCGCCCAGCACGCACTCGACGTACACCTTCGGGCCGGTCGCGGGCAGGGTCCGCACCCCGGCCGCCGAGAACCACGACCCGCCGGGGGCGAGCGCGACGTTGTGGACCGCCCCGGCGATCACGGCGTCGTCGAGCGCCCGCATGTTGAGCAGCCGGCGGCGCGGCTTCTCCCCCTCCGGCACCGGCACCGGCTGGCTGACGACGAAGTAAATCTCCTTGCTCGCCAGGAACACCGCCGACTGCCCCGCCGGCGGCTCGGTGCCGGGCGGCAGCAGCGCGAGCGCGTCGCCGCTCTTGAGCGCCCGCCGCACCCGCACCGGGGCCGGGAGCGGGTTGCCGTCCGGGTCGAGCGGCACCACTTGGCGGATCGAGTTGTCCACGTCGCCGTAGCCGAGGTTCGAGAAGAGTTCGTCGGTCGCCCCGTCGGACAGGATGAAGACGTTGCCGGGGACGCCGGTGCCCTCGTTCAGCTTGTACATGCCGTTGACGAACGCGAGCAGTGCGACGAGCAGGCCGACGACGACGGTGAAGGCCAGCGCCGTGAGGCCGGCGATGCGCCAGCGGACGATCAAATTGCGATAGTTGTACGCCACCGGCACGCGGCCGATCATCAGCAGCAAGAGCAGGTCGGCGGCGTAGACGGTGAGGAAGACGAACGGCCAGTGCTGCACGAGTGCCGGCGGCAGGAGCTTCCAGATCGGCACCCCGAGCCACGGCTCCCAGCGCGGGTCGAGGAGGATTCGCAGCCGGGGGGATTGGGCGTACACCTCGGCGACCTGGTCGTTCACCACGGCGAGGTCGGCGCGGGCGTCGCGCAGGCGGACGGGGTCGTCGAGGCCGGCGGCGAGCGCCCGGTCGAGCTTGCGCTTCTTCTCGACCATCTCCTGCGGGGTCGGGGCGATGACGCCGGTGCCGACGCCGGCGGTCGGGGCCGGGCCGGGGGCGACGAACGGCATGTCGGTGACGGCGAACCCGAGCACCTTCTGGGCCAGCACCCCGAGTTGCCCCTTCTCGGGGAGCGGCAGGTGGCTGACGAACTCGACGGCGAACGCGAGCAGGGCGGCGATCACGATGACCCCTCCGAACAGCCCGCCGACGCGCCGCACCGAGCGCCGCCAGCGGGTCGTCGCCGGGGCGACGGAGTCGGACAGCACGGCCTCGTTCGGGGAGACCGCCGGCAGCGCGACGAGCAGCGCCGAGAGCGGCAGCAGCGACAGCCCGAGGACGAGCATCGTGCCGAGCAGCCGGCGGACGCCGCGGAGGAAGCGCAGGACGGGGTTCATCAACAGTTCCAGCGGGTACGAGCTGCGGCGGGTGCAAAAGCGGATTCACCGCAGAGGTCGCAGAGTACGCGGAGAAGGAGGTAGAGAGAACAGATCAATCGTTGCCCCCGTTCCATCGTTCTTTTTTCTCCGCGAACTCCGCGATCTCTGCGGTGAGTTGCCTTGATTGTCTCCGACGAACGAGTCACGCCTGCTTGGCGAACACCTCGGCCACCTTCACGTTCTTGGCCGCCAGCGCCGGGCCGATGCTGCCGACGAACGCCACCGCCATGCCCAACACCGGGCCGATCAGCAACACCTCGTCGGGGACGGCGAACGCCCCGAGGAAGGCGACCTGGAACTTGAACGACCCGAGCAGCTTCCACGCCAGCAGGGTGCTCATCCCGCCGCCGATCGCGCCGACGAGCAGGGCTTCCCCGAGGATCAGGCCCATGACGTGGACCGGCTGGAACCCGAGGACTTTGAGCACCGCCATCTCCGTCCGCCGCTCGCGGACGCTGATGCTGATGGCGTTCGCCACGACCAGCGACATGATGGCCAGCATCGCCGGCGCGAGGACGAACTTCATCCCCCAGAAGATGTCCTTGTACGCCTCCATGAACGTCCCGATCCCGGCCGACGCCGTCTCCATCTTCACCGCCGGGGCGGAGAAGTTCTTCGTCTCCCCGACGGCCGCCGCGAGCTGCTCGTAGGTCTGGCGCGTCGGCACGCGGATCCAGATGAGGTTCACGCACTTGTCGGCGAGCGGGTGGTTGGTCCCGTTGTGGGCGTTGGCGTAGGACTTGAGCATGGCGTCGAGGTACGCCCGGTTGCAGAAGCCGACGCCCTCGTACTTGCCGTCCGGCAGCACGCCGACGATCTCGAACTCGAACACGATGTCCTTGTAGTTCATGCTCGACAGCTTGAGCTTCTGCCCGACCTTCACGTTCATCTTCTGCAAGCGCGACTTGCTCACGACGATGCGGCGGAAGTCCTCCTGCATCTTGGCCACGTTCTCGGCCAGCTCGGCGAACTCGGCGTCGGTCAGGTCTTTCCGCTCCAGCCCGTCCATCATCAGGGGGATCTTGCGCGGCTCGACGCAGAACATGAACAGGGCGTTTTCCGGCTTCGGGTTCGACGGGTCGGTCGTCCCGCCGACGAACGACCAGGCGATCACGTCGTCGTCGCCGGCGACCGGCCGCAACTCGGGCGGCATGGCGGCGATCATGTCCGCGACACGGGTCTCGTAGCCCGGCGGCATCATGCTCGGGATCGAGTACTTCTCGGTGACGATCACCTTGAAGTTCGCCTCCTTCTCGGTCGTCGCCCGGCCGATGAACGAGACGATCGTGTACACCAGGGTGAGCACCAGGGTGAGGACGAACAATGCGAGGTAGGTGAGCGACGTGCGGAGCGGGCTGCGGCGCAGCCCGCGGACGAGCAGGAGCAGCACCTTTACGAGCAGCAGGCCGGTTTCCGACAGCCGGGCGAGGGCGAGTTCGGCGGCGAAGATCAGGACGAAGAACACCGGCAGGGTGACGACGCCGAGGACGACGGCCCCGACGAGGCCGGCGGCCATCCCGGCCAGGAGGTAGCCGGTGAGGAGGAACATCGACGGGTCGAACCCGGTCGGGGCGAACTCGGGGGACAGGCCGGACATGGGGCGGGTTCCTCGCTCGGGCGTCGTCGCGGTGCCGCGGGACCGGCGGCCGTCGCCCCCGTCACGTGCGGGCGGGGTCCGCCGGGTTCAGAATAGCCGCCGCTGTCGCCCCGGGCGTGCCAGTTCGGTCATCAGCCGCCGTTGCGGCGCACTGACAGGATAATCGCCCAGCTCGCCCGCCGCCACCCACCGGGCCTCGGCGTAGAACCCGGGGGCGAACGCCCCGCCGCGTAGCGCCGCCGCCACGCACGTCATGGTGATCGCGTACCGCGTGACGCCGTGCGAGACCGTCAGCACCTCCTCGCCGGCGGCCACGGCGAGGCCGGTCAACTCCCCGGCCACCCGCACGGCGGCGGTCGCGGCGTCCTCGCCGTCGCGCGCCTCGGCGTGCGGGACTTCCCACATGTTCTGCCACCGCCCCGCGTCCGCCCGGCGGCGGCACAGCAGCACCCGGTCGCCGTCGCCGACCACCACCCCCACCTCGCGCACGGCCGTGATCGCCTTCGCCGCCTTCTTCGGCGGGATGGCGGCCTGCGACCCGTCGCGCCGGGCGACGCACCACTTCGCCAGCGGGCAGTCGCCGCACGCCGGGTTGGTGGGGGTGCAGACGAGCGCGCCGAGTTCCATCAGCGCCTGGTTGAAGTCGCCGGCCCGCGCCGCCGGCAGCAGGGCCGCGGCCGCCGCCCACACCCACGCCTTGCCCGCCCCCGCGCGGGGGTCGCCGGGGTAGCCGAAGAGCCGGGCCAGCACCCGCAGGCTGTTCGCCTCGACGATCGGCAGCCTCCGGTCGAACGCCTGCGACAACACCGCCCCCAGAATGTACCGGCCGACCCCGGGCAGGGCGGCCCACACCGCCGGGTCGTCGGGCAGGTCGCCCCCGTGGTCGGCGACGAGGCGCTGGGCGGCGGCGTGGAGGTGCCGCGCCCGGCGGTAGTAGCCCAGCCCCTCCCACAGCTTCAACACCCGCTGCTCGTCGGCCGCCGCCAGCGCCGCGACGGTCGGGAAGGTGGCGAGGAAGCGGTCGAAGTACGGCACCACGGCCGCGACCGTCGTCTGCTGGAGCATGACCTCGCTGACCCAGACGCGGTACGGGTCGCGGTCGGCGCGCCACGGCAGGTCGCGGCGGGCACGGTCGAACCAGGCGAGCAGCTTCGACCGGGCCGCGGCGAGGGCGCGGTGCGGCCAACCGGGGGGGAGCACGAACGCGAGTGGGGGCATGGGTCGAAGAACGAAGCGGCCCGGGGCAGTGTCCTGGGCGGGCGTGGGTCGCGGGGGTGGTGCGGGTCTACTTCGGCCGGCGCATGTACCGGCGGAGCAGGTCGCTGGCCATGTTGGACGTGTCTTCCTTCACCACCGGCTTCTTCGCGTCGTCCGGCTTGACGGGTTCGCCCGTCAGCCCGACGGCCGGCATGTCGATGACCGTGGACCCGCCGGGCACCTCCTCGTCGTCCATCCCGAGGAGCATGGCGGCGAGGCGGTCCTGCTCGTCGTGGCCGGGGGCCGCGGGCGGGGTTCTGGCCCCGGCCGAGGGGATCGAGGCCGGCACGACCTTCGACCCGTCGGCGGGCTTCGGCACCGGCGTTTTCGAGCCGGGAGTCGCGTCGCGGGTGGTGCCCTTGGTGGGGGCGAGGGCGGTGGCGGCGGCCTTGACCGCGGCGAGGGCGGCGGCGTCGGCCCGGTCCGGGAGCGGGGTGCCGTCGGACCGGACGGCCGGCACCTCGATCCGGACGGTGAAGTCGAGCGGTCCGACTTTCAGTGAGTCGTTGTTCTTGAGCGGCCGCTCCTCGGCCTTGACGATCGCCTCGTTGAGCAGGCACCCGTTCGTGCTGCCGAAGTCTTGTAGGACCACCTGCCCGTCGCGGAGGTGGACGGCGCAGTGCATCTTGCTGACCGCCTGGCTCGCCGGCCGGAGGTGGCACTGCGGGTCGCGGCCGATCAGGAACTGGGGGCCGACGATCGGGATCGCCTTCCCCTGGTGGACCCCCGACGCGACGACCAAACTTACCTTCATGGCAGTGTCCGCCTTCGTCGTGGTATTACCCGGCCGTGTCGGCCGCGAGGGAGAGTCGTGAAGACTTGGCCCGGTACCCGGACCCGCTTACCATGCCTCTACCAGACCCGCGGGCGCGAGCGCGATCCCGGACGGGCCGAATCCGACAACATTATCTTAGCCACGAGGCCGCGACCGATGCAACAGTTTGCGCCCGCGAAACCGCCCCGCCGGGGGCTTGGCCTCGTCGCGATCGCCGTCCCCGTCGCGGCCGCCGGCCTACTCTTCGGGTGCGGGGGGCCGGCCGACGACGCCCGCCCGAAGGCCGCCGACAAGCCGTTCGCCGGGGCCGCACTCACCGTCGGCTGCCCCGACGCCCGGCTCGCCGCCGTCCTCGGCCCGATGGCCCGGGCGTGGGCCGCCCGGACCGGGGCGACGGTCGAGGTACTCCCGCCGGCCGCCGCCGACCGCGCCGCCGTCGGCGTGGTCCCGTTCGCCGACCTGGGCGGGCCGGCCGCCCGCGGCGAGCTGCTCCCGGTGCCGGCGGCGCTCAAGGAACCGGCCCACCCGTACCAGTGGTCGGGCGTCCTCGCGGCCTACCGCGGCGAGCCGTTCGCCGGGTGGGGGTCGCAGGTATTCGGCCTCCCCCTCGCCGGCGACGGGGCCGTCCTCGTCTACCGCGCCGACCTATTCGCACGGGCGAAGCGGGCGGCCCCCGCGACGTGGGAAGACCTGGCCGACGCCGCCGCCTTCTTCGCCGCCCGCGACAAGAAGCCGAGCCTGCCGCCGCTGCCGACGGACCCGGCCCGGCTCGTCGCGCTCGTGTCGCGGGTGGCGGCGTGCTACGACCGGCCCGCCCGCGGCGACGCGACCGACGGCGGGGCCGACACGCTCGCCTTCCAGTTCCGCCTCGACGACGCCCGCCCGCGCCTCGACGCCCCGGCCTTCGCCCGCGCCGCCGGCTGGCTCGCCGACTTGAAGACGCGCGGCTGCGTCGGCGACGGCCCGCCCGACCCGGTCGCCGCCCTCGTCGAGAACCGGGCGGTCGCGGCCGTCCTCACCTTCGACGAACTCGCCCGCCTCAAAGTTGGGTCGAAAATGGACGCCCGGTACGCGGCCGCCCCCCTGCCGGGCACGCGCGGGTACGCCGACCCGAAGTCGGGCCAGCTCGTGGCCGGTGGCGGGGCGAATTTCGTCCCGCACTTCGCGGGCGGGTGGCTGGGGGTGGTGCGGAAGTCGTGCGACGCCCCCGACGCGGCGTTCGACCTACTGGCCGACCTCGGCGGCCCGGTCCGCAGCGCCGAGTTGATCGCGGCGACCGGGTACGGCCCGTTCCGCGACGCCCACCTCGACCGCGACCGCCCGGTCGTGTGGCTCGGCTACGGCTTCGACCCGGACGGGACGAAGACCCTGGTGGACGCCGCCCGCGGGTTCGTCGGCAAGGCGGTGCGGAACCCGACCTACGGCCTGCGCGGCCCCGACCACGCGGCCCTGACCGTCGCGCTAGCGGACGAGTTGAAGACGATCGCGGCCGGGGAGGTCGCCCCCGCCGCCGGGCTGGCGCGGGTCGTCGAGGCGTGGGAGAAGGCGGGGGCGGGCACCCCGGCGGACACGCTCAAGGAGTGGCGTCGCCGGGCCGTCGGGTTGAACTAGCGCACGTCGAAGCCCCCCGCGGCAGCGGGGGCACTCGTCGGTCACACGGCGTCGAGGCGGCGGCGGGCCTCGCGGAGTTCGTCCGGGCGGATGCCCAGCGCCTTGAGCACCGGCCGGACCACGTCGCGCATGTAAATCCGGTCGTCGAAGATGCCCAACTCGCGGATGAAGCGGTCCTGCTCCGCCCACCCCGGGATGATCTCCCAGGCCGGCATCCGGAACGTGCGGATGACGCCGTTCATCTTCTCCAGCACCAGGTCGCGGTTCTGCTTCATGAACAGCAGGACGCCGTTCTTGAAGAACTCGAAGTGCCCGGTTTCGTCGCGGGAGAGCAGCACCAGGAGCTTGTCCAGGGCCGGGTCGTTCGACTCCCGGGCGAGCCGCCGCAGGCCGCGGTAGTTCAGCGACGTGGCGAACTCCTGCAGCACCGTGTAGAGCATCATCTCCAGCGGGTTGTCGTAGGGCAGGTTCCACTCGCGCGTCAGGATGTCGTCGGCGAACCCGCGGACCTCCTCGGTCGTCTTGGCACCCGAACTGGTCAGCCACGTCTCCAGGGCGAGGGAGTGCTTCGACTCCTCGTACCCCCAGTTGGCCTGGAACCACGCCCGCCCGCGGCTGGCCCGGACGAGGTGCAGAATTTTCGAGGTGTAGTCGGGCAGGAACAGCTCGACGGCCATGAACGACTGCACGACCCGGACGACGGCCGGGTCGGGCGTGCGGCTCACGCCGGCCCAAGGGATGTCCGCCTGGAGGTTCCACCGGCGGTTCGCTTCCGCCTTGTGGAAGTATTCGAGGTACAGGTCGTAGAATCCGTTCTCCACCGTCGCCCACATGGGTCGGACCCTTCCCGTTTCAGCCGGTCGCCGGCAGGCTCCATTTGCCCGCCAGTGCTTCCCAAGATTGTACGAGTTCGACCGGCATCGGGGGGGCCAGGTCCGGCGTCCAGCGGGCCATCGCCGGGGGCGGCTCGCGGAGGAGCATGGGCATTTCCCCGACCCGGCGGCGGCCGCCCGCGGCCCACGCCTCGGCCTGCCCGGTCAGTGCGTCGAGCAGCCGTCCGAACCACCCGCGGAATTCTTCGAGGCCGGGGCGGTCGAGGCGGGCGGGCACGCGGAGCGGGGGGCCGAACACCGCCCGGCAGCGCGAGAACGGCCGCGGGACGGCGAAGCGGTCCCAGCTTCGCATCCGCCACGGCCGGTCGTACCCGTACCCCACACACACCAGCGGCAGGCCGAGCTTCGAGGCGAGGAACACGGCCCCGTGGGAGAACGCCCGCCGCGGCCCGCGGGGGCCGTCCGGGGTGATGCTCGGGCTGCGCCGGTCGTCGCGCAGCATCCGCAGCAGGGCCGCCGCCCCGCCCCGCGACGACGACCCGCGCGCGACCTTCCAATTCAGGTGCCGCATCGCCCCGGCGATGATCTCGCCGTCGCCGTGCTCGCTCGCCAGGGCCAGCATGTCCGGGCCGCCGCGCAGGGCGATCGGCATGAGCATGTACTCGTGCCACCCGGCGTAGACGAACCGGCCGCGGAAGGCCGGGTGGACGGGATCGACCCGGGGGTCGGCGTAGACCGCCTTCCAGTCGATGGTGGCGCGGAGGAGGCGGAGGGCGGTCGAAGCCAGCAGCCCCGTCGCCGGCGAGCGGAGCAGACGTTTCAGGCGCATAAGCCCCCGGGTCGCAAATGGGCGGGCCGTTACGCTCATTCTATTCGGCCGACGCCGCGGCGGACTTCAACAATCATCCGAGTGACGGGTGCCGGCGCTCGCCCGCCACGCCCCGCGGAACATCGTCCGCCGGTCGCCGGGGTGCGGCGCGAACAGCAGGGCGTGGGGGTCAGCGGCGTCGCGGTCGGGCAGCGGGACGACGACGCAATCCGCCGACTTCCCCGCTTCCAGGCTGCCGGTTTCGTCCGCCCACCCGAGCGCCTCGGCCCCGGCGAGTGTGACCGTGCGCAAGAGCGCCTCGCCCGGGAAATCGGGGTACGCGGCGTGGACGTGCCGGGCTTCGGCGAGGATGTCGAGATCGGGGTTCGACGCGAGGCTGTCGGTGCCGAGGCAGACGCGCACGCCGCGGGCCAAGAAGTCGCGGAACGGGTGCGGCGGGTGCCCGAACGCGGCGTGCGTCCGCGGGCAGTAGACGACGGACTGGTTCGGGCCGAAGGCGGTGTCGGGCGGAAGGTAGTTGCCGTGGGCGAAGAGGGCGAATGGCGCACGTCGTGTCCGCCACAAGAGCCACTCGACCGACGGGACGACCGCGCCGGGCTCCCTAATCCCGAGCGATCTTAAAAAGTCCTCGAACGGCCCCGCCCGTTCCTGGATGAGTTGCATTTCGCCAGGGGATTCCGCGAGGTGGACGGTTAACCCCCGGCCATTCCATGCGAGCGAACGGAAGTAGTCGGCGCGCACACTGTACGGGGCGTGCGGGCTAGCAGCCGGGCGACAAGTCATGGTACTCGGGTGCCCCTTGCCCCAATTGAGGAGGTCGAACCAACTCGTCCGGGCGCGGTCCGCGGTGAGTCCGATGAACTCGCGGAACACCACCGCCCGCACGGGAGCGGTCGCGACTGCGTCCCAACTCGCGCCCTCGGCAGCGATGTCGCCCAGGAGCGTCGTGCCGGTTCGCAGGCACTCGGCCAGCCCGGTGCGGATGTCGGCCTGCACCTGCTCCGGGGTACGGGCGCGGCGGTAGGC
>Ga0105047_10020831_pt1 | contig 10057 bp, 7 predicted proteins | sample MAT04_FD_78384 | JGI IMG/M metagenome (GOLD analysis project Ga0105047, IMG submission 78384) | Freshwater microbial communities from Lake Fryxell liftoff mats and glacier meltwater in Antarctica - MAT-04 (megahit assembly) | ecosystem: Environmental > Aquatic > Freshwater > Ice > Liftoff...
CGGTGGACGAAAAAGCAGTTTTCCTGGCTACTATTTCCACTTTGAGCCGGGCGAATGCATGCTTGCCGGCGGTGTGTACCAGCCTCAACCCGATACGCTGAAATTATTACGTAACGAAGTGTATTACCATAGCCCTGAACTGAAAAGTATTCTTGAGAAACCCTCATTCAAGAAATATTTTGATCAGTTGGGTGATTTTGATAAATTGAAAAAAGCGCCTAAAGATTTTCCGGCAGATTTTCCGGATATTGATATTCTGAAATACCGCTCCTATATTGTTTCGCAGACTGTTCCTGATAAAACGGTTACTTCAGAGAACTACCGGAAACAGTTGCTTGAAATGATTAAAGAGCTTCAGCCTTTTATGGCATTCCTGAACAGGGCGATCAGTAACGGGTAAAATAAGTGGACATTAAGATGGTTAAAACAAAAAAGACAGAAACAAACCTGTCTTTTTCAGAGAATTATGCGACTATAAAAAGGATATTAACGAAATTAATAGCAGAAAATCTCCTCTATACGCGAGGACAGGGAAAAGGGACGAAATACCTGATTTCGCAGGCATACAGGTTATTGCAACCAATGGATATTGAAAAGTACTTTGAAAAGGAAATTGATGAAAGGGAAATAAAGCAAAATTTCAATTTTAACGTGATTACGGATGTATTAAAAGCAAACAGTTTATTCACTGGAAATGAGTTGATGAAACTGGCTGGTCTTCAACAAACATACCGGAACAATATAGCTCAACTTACGGAATCAGAATACAATAAGGAATTGGAACGGTTAGCTATTGATCTTAGCTGGAAATCCTCGCAAATTGAAGGGAATACATACTCTCCTTGAAACTGAACGCTTATTAAAGGGAAAAGAGACGGCTTCGGGAAAAACAAAAGAAGAAGCTGTAATGCTTTTAAATCATAAAGATGCAATTGATTTCATTATTAAGAACCCTGATTATGTGGTTCCTCTTTCAATTACGAAAATTGAGGATATTCATAGTATTTTGGTGAAGGAATTAGCCATCGGAAGGAATTTAAGAAAAAGAAGGATCGGTATTTCCGGAACAAATTACCGGCCACTTGATAATGAGTATCAAATTGCTGATTCTCTTTCTACTATGTGTGAATTGGTAAACGGAAAGCCGAATGTATTTGAAAAGGCTTTAATGATTTTAGTCCTGATTTCGTATATTCAGCCTTTTATGGACGGTAATAAACGAACCGCACAAATTATCAGTAATGCAGTCTTAATGAATAATCTCTGTTGCCCAATCTCATTCAGAACTGTTGATTCCGTTGAATATAAGAAAGCTACGTTGTTATTTTATGAGCAGAATATTATCTCAAGTTTTAAATCAATATTTATTGACCAATTTGAATTTGCTGTTAATACTTACTTTTAGCAGATCATGTTAAATCAAAAAAGCCAGCGCGCTCTCAAGCCCCGGCTTTTTCAATATTAACATCCGGCTATTTCCAGCCTTCGGTATTAAATATCAATATTTGCATATTTTGCATTCCGCTCAATAAAGTCGCGGCGCGGAGGTACTTCATCGCCCATCAGCATACTGAAAACACGATCGGCTTCGGATCCGTTTTCGATGGTAACCTGGCGCAGGGTGCGGAACTGCGGATTCATGGTGGTGGACCAAAGTTGTTCAGCGTTCATTTCGCCCAAACCTTTGTATCGCTGTATATGTATTCCTTTCTCAGAACCATCCTTTGACCATTCAGCCGTTACCCTTGTACGTTCTTCTTCATCCCAGCAATATTTTTCAGTACTTCCTTTTTTTAACAGGTATAAGGGAGGAGTAGCAATATAAATATAGCCGTTTTCAATCAGTTCTTTCATATAACGGAAGAAGAAAGTAAGAATGAGGGTGGCAATGTGGCTTCCGTCCACATCGGCATCGGTCATTATGATTACTTTATGGTAACGTATTTTGCTGACATTTAGTGCTTTAGAGTCTTCTTCGGTGCCTATCGAAACGCCCATGGCAGTGAACATGTTACGTATTTCTTCGCTGTCGAAAATCCGGTGTTGCATTGCTTTTTCAACATTGAGAATTTTACCGCGCAAAGGTAAAATAGCCTGGAACTTCCGGTCGCGGCCCTGTTTGGCTGTTCCACCTGCAGAATCCCCTTCGACTAAATAAAGTTCGCAAAGAGCCGGATCGCTTTCAGAACAATCGGATAGTTTACCCGGTAATCCGGAACCTGTGAGTATGTTTTTACGCTGAACAAGTTTGCGTGCCTGGTTGGCAGCATGACGTGCCGTAGCGGCAAGTATAACTTTGCTTACAATCATTCGTGCTTCGCGCGGGTGCTCTTCGAGGAAGTAATTGAGCATTTCGGCAACCAATTGATCAACAGCACCCATAACCTCATTGTTTCCGAGTTTGGTTTTGGTTTGGCCTTCGAACTGCGGTTCCATAACTTTACACGAAATAACTGCGGTTAGTCCTTCGCGGAAGTCATCACCTGCAATATCAAATTTGATTTTGTCGAGCATTCCCGACTTATCAGCATATGACTTCAATGTGCGGGTGAGCGCGCGCCTGAAACCGGCAAGGTGGGTTCCGCCTTCGTGGGTGTTAATGTTATTTACGTAGGAATGGATGTTTTCGGAAAATGATGTGTTGTACATCATGGCAAGTTCAACCGGGACGTCGTTTTTTTCACCTTCCATGTAAATGGGCTCGGGGATGAGTTTCTCGCGTGTTTCGTCGAGGTATCCGATAAAATCGACCAATCCCCTGGTGGAAAAGAACACTTCTTTCATGAAATTACCATTATCATCTTTCTCGCGTTCATCGATAAGTGTTAGCTCGATGCCTTTATTCAGAAAAGAAAGCTCACGCAGGCGTGCAGCAAGAATGCTGATATCGTATGTTTCGGTGATGAAGATGGTGTTATCGGGCTTAAAATGCACTGTTGTGCCGGTATAATCGCTTACACCTGCTTCACGCACAGCATATAACGGTTTCCCCTGCGAGTATTCCTGTTCGAATATTTTTCCATCGCGATGAACGGTTACCTTAAGCATAATGGAAAGCGCATTTACACACGATACACCAACGCCATGCAAACCACCCGATACTTTGTAGGAACCTTTATCAAATTTTCCGCCGGCATGCAGCACTGTCATTACTACTTCCAATGCTGATTTTTTTTCTTTTTCGTGATAATCGGTTGGTATGCCACGGCCGTTATCAGTTACCCGTACTGAATTGTCAGGGAGGACAGTAACAATAATCTGGTTACAATAGCCTGCCATGGCCTCATCGATGGAGTTATCAACTACTTCATAAACAAGATGGTGAAGTCCTTTTACGCTTATATCGCCAATATACATAGCAGGGCGCTTACGCACCGCTTCGAGTCCTTCGAGTACCTGAATATTGTCAGCCGTGTATGTGCCATTTCCATTTCCAATACCAGTTCCACTGGCATTCATGTTATTTTCTAATTCGCTCATAATCAATTTGTTGTCATTAATTCTCTAATGCTTCGCAAAGGTAAGCATAATATTCGGTATAACCTTGAAAACGGACTTCCGGAAGGCAAGAATTTATCAACAATTTATGAAGAATTATCAAGTTGTAACATGCAGGAAATGAATATATTATATTTTCGATAAGATTCATTTCTCCGGTGGGTGATACCGAAAATGGAATTTGATGTAATTACATGATTTTATTGCCTTTAATCCTGGGTTAAAATATTATGGCATACGAAATTTTTATCAGGAAATCGTTTTGTGCCGGGGTATTATGCAGTTCCTTCGTATAATCCTTGAACATAAACTGTCCTTCGGATCCATCGGTTGTTTTGCCCTGCGACCACACAAAGTATAAAGTTGAGCCCGGTTTGTATTCCCATCTGAAAACCAGATTCGAACGGTATTGAAGGAAATGGAAATTTGGATCCTCAAAGCTGAAATCAGTGCCGTTGCCATCCGTGTCAACAAGGTAAAGTGCTGATTCACTGTCGTATTGAATTTCGTTTCGGGTATATTCGTGAAACCTGTCAAAATAATACGGAGCATCAGGATCGGTAATTGTTTTAAAATGCGAGTAATTGCCTGAAAAGAAAAATGGCTGACTATAATATTGGATCGACATATCAGGTGTAATTCCAACATTTATCCTGGCGGCAAGTGAGAATTGTTTGCTTTCGAGATTACCCATAATATAATTGTCCGGAGCATCATCCTCAATAGTAGTAACATATTGGAGATTATCCTGCGATACATAGAATTCGGGTGAAAGTGATATGGAAACAGTATTCACAGGTTTGTAAGTGAGTGAATATTGAATAAGCGAAAGGTTCGAATTATCGTATTTGCTCCAGCGATTCATCAGAAATAACTCCATTTGCAGCTTTTTTCTTTCATCACTACCAAAACCGATCCTGCAGTTAATACTTCCCGGGTTCGCTAGCATGGGACCGCCTCGCAAGTCATAAGCCGATAAGGAATTACCCTGAAAATTAGCTCCTGTAAAAATGTAATAGGAATTCTTAAACTGTAAGTTTCCATTGACTTCAAGTCCTTTGAAAATGCTTTGCCCGGCAAAATTCCAGCCGGTATATATGTCGCCGCCGAAATTGTATGAATTGTAAAAATGATTCGGTCTCCATTCGTTATAACCAAGCCATAAAACCTGTTGTATATTATCAGCCTGCTGCATAAAACCCAGGTCGTTGAAATCGAGCCCGGGCGACGACCAGGTTACCCATGAAAGTGCCCTGAAATGACCACCTCCAAACTTACCGAATTCAATCGTGCCGCCATGTCCGGCCAGGCTGGTTAGGGTACTGTCTACTTCAAAATGTGTGGCATCCGGCCGTTGGAAAAAGTGTGTCGAATTGGTTTGTAAATCAGTAATGGCTTCTGTTGATCCATGTATGGAACTGAAAATTCCCCTGATTGAAACAAAATAATTCCGGTTATCCCAATAACGTGTCGCGTTTATTCCTCCGGTATAAGCCGAAGCCGGTAGCGTTAAAAAATTTTCATCGTCAATTTTGCGGTTTGTGGCTGTAAATATTCCGCCTACCACTGTATTGCCCTTATCAATATCCTGTTCTACACGCGCAACGATGTAATTTGTGAAAGGCTCAACGGGGTATTTACTTTTTACTCCATCAATGGCAATGTCTGCATTTTCTTTTTGTGTAAACGACTCCAGAATCCCGATTGAAGTACCTTTCCGCGTTTTACCCGAAAGCTTAAAAGCCCCCAGGATTGAAGTATTGTCGGGCACATTCGCATATTCATTGTCATCAAGTTCAGGTTCAAAGTGCGGTGACCTGCCAATCCTGCGCGAATAGAACATCCCGGTTGAGGATCCATCGCCGTCACCCGAGGTCATCCTGAAATTGAAGATATTCCGGCCTTCGATAAAAAAAGGTCGTTTCTCAGGAAAAAATGATTCAAATGCTGAAAGGTTTACTTCTGAAGGGTCAGCTTCTACCTGACCGAAATCAGGATTAACAGTCATATTTAATGTGAGATCGTTGGTTAAACTTATTTTCCCGTCGAGCCCTGCCGAAAAGGTATTTTCTTTTCCTGTAGCAAAAGGATTGCCCTGTTCTTTTTCGGAAAAAGTGGCTTTGCCAAGAGCAAAAGGGAACAATTCAATATCCTTTTTGGGAGAAATAGTTTTTATCCCTACCAGGGTTCCGAAATCGCTTACAAGCTTATTGGCACTTTTATGCAAAGGTTTCCAAAGCGATAATTCATTTTTACGGAAAACATAACGGGCAATTTCCAGACCCCATTCGTAACTGTCTTTCTTTGTAAAACGCAATTGCGAAAGCGGAATCCGCATTTCTGCATTCCAGCCTTCGGCATCAGAACTGGTTTTTACATACCATATCGGATCCCAGCTATCGTCCTCATTGTTGTCATTTGTAAATATTACGTCCATTTTAGAGCCTGCCGCTGTAACACTAAAACTGAAACCGGTAAGCTTATCTTCATAACTGTCTATTAAAATGCCTACCCAGTCGCCATCGTCATCATCGCGCCTCGAAAGACGTTTATTGATTTTATCCGGTTCAGTATCGTAAGCTTTTATGGCAACATACAGGTTGTTGTCGTCGTAAAGGATTGCAAATGTGGTCTTCTGACTCGGGAGCGTATCCTCATATGGCTCGAACTGCGTAAAATCGCCGCCCCACGTTACATGGTTCCAGCATTCGTCATCGTGTTTTCCATCTATTACCGGAGGCTTTGGATTTATTCGCTTTGTGGTGTAGGACTTGTTTTGTGCTAAAGCAAAAATTGGTAATAAAATGAAAATAAAAAGAGTGATTTTTGAGCACATGAATGCAATTTTTAATATGACGAAAATGCGTGTAAAATGTTACATTAATTATTAGTTAATATTTACAAAAAGCATGTTTACACCTTCGGTTATAAAATCCCGAATTCAAGATTATAAAGAATAGAGCAATTGATGGATTTTGATTCTGCAATCTGTAAGATGGAGTTTCATTGAATATTTATGTCTATTCGCTGAACTGTTTCGGTATTGTACTGATTAAATTTGTTAATCAACCCGGTCAAAGCTACCTTTGTACTTGAAGCTATATTTATGGAACTTCAGTCAATGAGAGAAAAAATACTCAATATTCGAATCATCGAAATATTTGTTTTTGTTGTGATATGGGTGGCCGTATTTTCCATTCCTTTTTTCAATCAACGGATATTTAATGAAATAAACTGGGGAAAAGTGTTTGGTGAATGGATTACTATGGTTTCACTATTGCTGATTTTCATACTAAATACCTTGGTTTTTGTACCCAGATTACTGTTTCAGAAAAAGTACCGCAGCTATATTGCATTTTCCTTCTTGACCATATTGGTCGTTATCGGAGTTACCCTGGCAATAAGAACCGTTATCACTCCGGCACAACCGCTGGCAATGCCGCCGATGGATCTTGGTCCGGGCATGCCGCCTATGGAATTAGGCCCCGGCATGCCTCCGCCAATGGGATATAATCCTGTAGAACCGCTTCCGCCAAAGTCGTTGTTTATGGTTTTTATTGACAACCTTATCCTGTCGATCCTTGTTATTGGCGTTAGCACAGCGATCAAAATGGTATCGCAATGGCTGAACGAAGAAAGCAAACGCAAGGATCTTGAAAAAGAGCAGCTCAAAACTGAACTGGCTCTGCTCAGGCACCAGGTAAGCCCGCATTTTTTTATGAATACATTAAATAACATTCATGCGCTGATTGATATAAACCCTGAGGATGCTAAAAATACGATCATCGAATTGTCAACGATGATGCGTTATCTCTTATACGACACTGCTCACGGGCAAACGACCCTGAAGAAAGAGATAAAATTTATTGAAAGTTATATTGCTTTAATGCAACTCCGGTTTCCTAAAAAAGTGGATGTTACGCTTTCAATTCCGAAGAATGTTCAGGATATTGGAATACCGCCTATGCTTTTCATTTCTTTCCTGGAGAATGCCTTTAAACATGGAGTGAGTTTCCAGACAGAATCGTATGTGTTTTTTGGGATCGAACAATTTGATAACAGGTTGGAATGCATTATCAGGAACAGTAAGTTTAAGAGCCAGGAAAGTAATACTAAAGGATATTCGGGGATTGGGATGGCCAATATAAAAAAGAGTCTTCAGCTTCTATACGGAAATGAATATGCGCTAAATATCAGGGAAAGTGAAAAAGAATTTGAAGTTCAACTTAAAATTCCTGTTTTATGACAATAAAATGTATTGCCATTGATGATGAGCCTCTGGCGTTGAAGCAGATCGGAGCGTACATCGAAAAAACGCCTTTTCTCGAAGCACGGGCACTCTGCCAGAATGCTTTTGAAGCCATGGAATATCTGGCAAATAACGAGGCTGATCTGATGTTCGTGGATATAAATATGCCTGATCTCAATGGAATGGATTTTGTGAAATCGCTTAGGCAAAAACCACAGATTATTTTTACTACTGCATACAGCGAATACGCCATCGAAGGATTCCAGGTTGATGCATTGGATTATATTTTAAAACCAATCAGTTATAACGTCTTTCTTAAATCAGCTAATAAGGCTAAAATCTGGTTTGAACTGAATCAAAAGCAAACCGAATCTATTCAAACCACGAAGGACAGTCTTTTTGTAAAATCGGAACATAAGATGGTGCGCATTTTTTTATCCGAAATCAAATACATCGAAAGTTCGAACGAATACATTCAGATTCATCTGATAAATGATCAGCCTGTTACAACGCTTATCAGGCTTAAAGTTATGGAAGATCAACTTCCCAAAGATAAATTTTTGCGCGTACACCGCTCTTTTATCGTGAATCTCGACAGGGTGAAAGTGATTGAGCGCAACCGGATTGTTTTTGATGAGAAAATTTATATTCCGGTAGGGGAGCAGTACAGGGAAAGCTTCCAGGCGTTTGTGGATAAAACTTTTATGATTTGAAAATCAATTAAGTAATTTCATTTTTTTAATTTGCCCTGTCATCCGTGCCCGGACTTTTTCAATCAGAAATGTTAATAAAACAGAGGTGCTAAAAATACCTCCAAACCAATACCAGTAGGTGCTGATTAGCTGGTTCTGATAAACTGTGGTGGAAATATTGCCGATTATCAGCCATTGGATGACATAGAAAAGGGTTATGTTTTTACCAATCCAACAGAAGAAATCTCCTGCCTTGGTTGAAGGGAAAAGTTTCAGTATAAGTTGCAGGAGTAATGTCCAAAGAACAGTTAGTCCTAACGCCCACAATACATACCCAAAAGTGTGATGATAATATTCCGGCAGGTTTATAGTTGTACTTATTCCATGTTTGCTGAACAGGATTACCAGCACGGCAATAACAAAAAGAAGAACCACCGAAGCCATTTTCTGCCCGGAAAAGAAACGTTCGATTTTCTCTTCGTGTTGTGCAAAAACGAATCCAGCAAGCGGGTATGCCAGCCATGGGAATAACGGAAAGTATGACCACGGATAGTTCCCTGCAATAAATGGAAGTACAAAATAATGGTTGGTTACCGTCAGGTTTTCATTCATGTATCCGGTTAAACAGCAAACTGCCAGAAGTAAGATTAATGCAGCGGCTTCCCGCCGTTTTTTTAACGATTTCAGAATTGCCAACACAACGATGCTCATTCCGGCAAGGTATAAAATGTCAACACCAAAAATATATTCCAACGGGTTGTATTGCCAGTCGGAGAGTTTTATTTTCAGCAGTAAATGTAAATTCAGACCGATATTCAATAGAAAGCCGAGTATAAATATTTTTATTCCCCTCGAAATATTTTGCCTGAATGATCCTCTGTTTTTTGAAATAAAATAACCCATTACACCCATAAATACTATGGCTGCGAATGGTCCCCCAAAAAACAAAGAGATTTTACCAAACACACTTTCCCTCCCGGCTGTATCAATAAAGAGTTCGGTGATATGGATCTGAACCATAAATATGGCTGCGAGTCCTTTTAATAAGTCAGGAAGTAATAGTCGTTTCATCTTTAATCTTTTTCCGAATTTTATTCAGTACCAGCAATGTATATCAACTTTGTCAGTTGCATTCATACATTGTAAACTAAAAGGAACTGCTATTTTAGAAATGCTAATTTCGTGATTTTAACAGAACAACTTTCTTTTTTAACTTTTTAATCCGGTAACTTTTTTGTTTCAGCCGGAAATATCCGGAATATTCTGATCTGCTGTCATAGTCACTACGTAAACTGTTTACCTGATAAACTATGCTTTCTACTTATATGGACAGGCATCTGGCTGAATTCGTTTTTAATGAGTTGTGTATCATATTATATTTGCTGCATATCTATGGCAGGGTAAAATGCTGCTCTGAAGTATTGCTCAAAGGATTTATAATCAAAAAGATCAGAAATATGAAACTCAGAAAAAATATTGCCACCAGCGAAGAAGGATTTGTTTTTAACCCTGGCACGGGCGATTCATTTTCGACAAACCCGATTGGAACAGAAATTATTTCATTGCTGAAGGAAGATAAATCGCTGGCTACCATAATTGAATCAATATCTTCAAAGTA
>Ga0105047_10020835_pt1 | contig 10053 bp, 10 predicted proteins | sample MAT04_FD_78384 | JGI IMG/M metagenome (GOLD analysis project Ga0105047, IMG submission 78384) | Freshwater microbial communities from Lake Fryxell liftoff mats and glacier meltwater in Antarctica - MAT-04 (megahit assembly) | ecosystem: Environmental > Aquatic > Freshwater > Ice > Liftoff...
ACAAGTTAGTCTTCGCTGAAGCTTCGCTTTCCAGATCGACATCGAGCACTGCCCGAACTGCGGTTGTCAGCTCAAGATCATCGCCGCCATCCTCGAAAGGGCGGTAATCGAGCGCATCTTGACGCATCTGGGATTGCAGGCCAGGGCACCGCCCCGGGTACCGCCGCGCGGAGATTTTGAGCAGGCGGCGCGTGAAGGCGGCCCGGTACCCCGGGCTGCGGGGGAGGGGCTGCGCCTGGCGCGGGTCGAGCCCGGCGAGGGCCTGTCGATCGCGTGGATTAGCCCGTTGTGGATGCAGTTTTGAGGTCAGGCGGTGGGGTTGCGGCTGTCCAGCCTGCGATTGACCAGGCCAATACTCCCCCAAAACTCCCCAGCAGCTCGGCCCAGGGCGGGCGAGCCCGACCCCGTGGGCACAAAAACATGCCGTTTGATTTTCCTATGCGCCAGCAAAGCAGCCTTGTGAGGCTCTGCGCTATCTGGCGCCGGTCACCACGCTGGGCCGGGCCGGCTTCGGGATCGCGGTGAACGAGAAGCAACCATACAGGACGATTGCCGAACTGATGGCCGCCGCGCGCAAGCCGTACGAAAGACATCAAGACGCTTACCAGCGCGCCTGGAAAGTTTGTCGCAACGCCTTCAGGTCCGCTTCGCCCAAGACGCGCGCGCGCGTCGCGGGCGTAGACAACATCCAAAGCCGTGCCGTTTCTTCCAGCTCTTCCAGCACCGCCATCGCGGCGGTTGGCGATGTGTGCCAGACGTTGGGTCCCAAGCGCGCCAGCATCACAGCGCGTAGTGGCTTGCCGCGTTGGCCATAGGACGCAATCGCCTGCCGCACCGCCGCTACCGATTCATCACTGCCGGGATGCTGATAGGGGAGCAGCGGCACATGGCCGACTTTCATGACGAAATACGGCGTCAGCGCCGGCAGCAGTTCGGCACCCGTGGCCTCGAGGCTGGCGGCGACGCAGTGGGTGCTGTGGGTATGGATGACGCAGGCCGTGGCCGGGTCGAATGCACGCGCCGCCGAATAGATGGTGCGGTGCAGCGCCAGCGTCTTGCTAACCTTGTCGCCGCCAGTCTGCTGCCCCTGCGCGTCAATGCGTGACAGCCGCTCGGGGTCAAGAAAACCCAGACAGGCGTCGGTCGGGGTCATCACCAGCCCGCCGCCTTCGGTTTCGTCCAGTTGCACGCTGATGTTGCCTGCCGTCGCATGCACATAGCCGCGGCCGAAAAGGCTTTGGCCGACGCGGCAAATCTCGTCACGTGCCTGGGTTTCGTTCATGCGGGTAGCTGGCGGGTCAGGCCAGCAGTTCAAAAACGTGGATGAAAAAATCGTCGCTGCCGAAGTTGCCGGACTTCAGCGCCAAGTGCAGCCCACGCGCCTTGCCGTCCTGGGTGCCGCCGTTGTCAAAGTAACACCAGGGCACGCCCGGCGCAATTTGCGGGCCGATCAGCAACTGGTAAATGCCGAGTGCCCGCACACAGGCGCCGGAGGTTTCACCACCGGCCACCACCAGTTGGCCCACGCCCATCGCCACCAGACCACGCGCCACGCTGGCCAGGGTCTTCTCGATCAACTCGCCGACCGCTGATGCGCCCTGAGTTTGCTGCACGGCCGCCACGGCGCCGGGGTCGGCCGTGGAATAGACCAGTACCGGACCGTTGTCGGCGGCGAGTTGCTTTGCGGCCCATGCCAGCGCCACGGCAACCACGTCGTCGCCCGCGGCCAATCGCAACGGATCCACCGCAAACGCCGCGCCGCCGTGTGCCAGGAAACGCCGCACCTGTCTGTTGGTCGCGCCCGAACAGCTGCCGCAAACGATGGCGCGGGCCCCGGTTCCGACCGGCAGATTCGACGGCCTGGCGGACGGCTGGATGCCAAAATTTTGCGGTAAACCAATAGCCAGGCCCGAGCCACCCGCAACCAGTTTGTGGCCCTTCAATGAAGCGCCCAGGCTTAAAAGGTCGGCATTGGAGATCGCGTCGGTTATCGCCATGGCGAAACCTTGCGATTGCAATTCCGCCATGCGCTTTTTTATCGCATCCGGCCCGGCGGCTACCGCGCCCTGGTCCAGCAGCCCGACTTTGCGCGACGCTTGCGCCTGCAACACACGAACCAGATTGGCGTCCTTCATTGGCGTCAGAGGATGGTGCTGCATGCCGGATTCGCTCAGCAGCACATCGCCTACAAAAAGATGGCCCTTGAAAACCACCCGCTGGTTGTCCGGAAACGCCGGCGTGCCGACAGAAAAAAGGCAGCCCAGGGCATCCATCAGCGCCTCGGTCACCGGGCCGATATTGCCAGCCGGGCTGCTGTCGAAGGTGGAACAGTATTTGAAATAGATTTGCTGCGCTCCCTGTGCGCTGAGCCAGGCCTGGGCCTGCAGCGATTGCGCAACGGCTTCGGCGACAGGAATTGTTCGCGACTTGAGGGCGATCACGACAGCGTCATAAGGCGCGTCCGCGCCCAGCGCCGTGCCGGGCACGCCAAAGGCCTGCAACACCCGCATGCCGCCCTGCACCAGGGTGTTGCTCAGGTCGGTGGCGCCGGTGAAGTCGTCGGCGATGCATCCAAGTTTGATCATGGCATTGTGACCAATGAATAGGCCGGCTCAGCCTACATGGAGCGCCATCAGGCGTCGCAGCTTTTGCACCGCACTGCCGGGACTGGTCAGTACCGGGCAGGACGACACACCCTGCACCGCGGCCAGTGCGCGCGAGGTTGAAAAATGCGCCAGCAGGATGCAGTCGCAGCCCTGCAAGCCACGCGCCGCGTCGGCCAGCAGCGAGTTGTGCTGTTCCGCGTCGCCGGCTTTGAGCGCGGTCATAGCGTCAGCCACGACGATCGTCGTGATGCTGGTATGGAAATGCCGCTCGAAGGCCAGTGCCCGGAACTCCTCTTCCATCGAGTCCACGCTGGGCGCGAAGGTCGCCAGCATGCCAACGCGTCGCCCGGCTTGCAGCGCGGCTTCGAACATTGATTCGTTGGGTTTAAGCACCGGCAACGTCAGCCGCCTGGCCGCGTGCTCGATGGCTTCGCCGAAAGCGGAGCAGGTGTAGAGGATGGCGTCTGCGCCGCAGGCAACCGCGTAGTCGGCAAGGCTGTTGATGCGCGCATGCAGTTCGGGCGAGAGCGTGGCGTGCTTCGCCCGGTCCGGCGACAGGCTGTCGTCCAGCAGGTGGACTATCTCCGCCGCCGGCCAATACGCGCGGAAGGCTTGCTCCACCGGCTGCATCGCCACCTGCACGGCATGGATAAGCGTTACGCGCGGGGCGTGAGGTAATGCCATGACCGGATCCTATCCCCGCTCGACGCCGAACTTCGGCATCAGGTCGTTGAGTTCACGCGTCCAGCGGCGCTTGTGCGCGCGGTGGATGTCCACAGCAGATTGCGGGTCTCCGCGGCGGATCGCCTCGACCACGGCCGCGTGGTTTACGTTCGAATAGACCGGCTTGGCGCGAAACGGCGCGGCCAACAAGCGGAAGCGGTGGGCTTTTTCTAGATAGCCAAGCGCCACCGCGACCAGGTGGCGATTGGTGTGCAGCTCAATCAGCAAGCGGTGGAACTGGAAATCGGCCTGAGCCCATTTGACCATGTCATCGGCCTCCAGCGCTTCGTCCATCGCGGCGATAGCAGCGTCTAGCCGACCCAGTTCCTCTGCGCTAAGCTTGCGCGATGCGAGCCGCTCGGCCGCTTCGCATTCCAGGCAGGCCAGCAATTCGCTGATCTCGCTGATGTCGCGCGCTGAAAGCCCCTTGACCCGCATACCGCGCCGCGGGATCAGTTCTATCAGACCATCGTGCTCCAGTCGTACCAGCGCTTCGCGAAGCGGCGTGCGGCTCATGCCCAAGTCGTCGGCCAGTTCCGGTTCGGGCACAGTAACGCCAGGTCGGTAGTGCGCCGTAATGACGCGTTCTCGCAGGATCTCATAGGCCTTGTCTGCCTGAAGAAGCTTCTTCATGAACGACGGCGGCTCGGCAAATTGCGCAACGGTGGCGTTGTAGGGAAGCAGGCATGTCTCCTTGACAGGCATTCAATGAATGCATTATATTCTAACAATATATTCATTGAATAATTCCTGGAGACACCATGCTGAAAAAACTGTTCCTTATTTTACTGATGGGCATTAGCGTCTGCGCCCAAGCGCAAGCATGGCCAAACAAACCTATCAAACTTGTCATTCCCTTCCCTCCCGGTGGCGGTAATGACTCTATAGGGCGTCTTATCGGTCAAAAACTCGGCGATGCGCTGGGCCAGCCTGTTGTCATCGACAACCGGCCGGGCGCTGGCGCGACCATCGGCACCGAAATCGTCGCCAAATCCGCGGCGGACGGTTACACAATTCTCTTGAGCTCCATAACAACGCATGCATTAGCGCCTGCTTTGTACCCAAAACTCGGTTACGACCCGATCAAGGACTTTACGCCGCTATCGGTTATCGCCATCGCGCCTACCGTGCTGGTGGTTGGCCCGCACGTCAAGGCCAACAGCTTGCCTGGGCTGATCGCGCTGGCCAAAGCTTCACCCGGCAAGTTGACATTCGCGTCAGGGGGCAATGGCGCATCGCCGCACATCGCCGGCGAACTCTTCAGAGCCGTGGCCGGTGTCGATTTGCTGCATATTCCGTTCCGGGGTGGCGGCCCGGCCTCGCTGGCCATCATGGCTGGTGACGTGGACATGATGTTCGACACCACCGCATCGGCCATGCCGCACGTCAAGTCCGGCAAGCTGATCGCGCTGGCCTTGGCCACGCCGGCGCGCTCGCCTGACTATCCCAACCTGCCGACCTTTATCGAGGGTGGCCTGAGCAGCTACGAGTTCAACTCGTGGTACTCCTTGCACGCCCCGGCCGGCGTGCCCAGGCCTATCGTCGAGCGCCTGCGCGCGGAGATCGCAACCATCCTCAAGAACCCGGAAGTACGTGCTCGCCTGACGGCCTTGGGCGCAGAGCCGTCCAGCATCTCTGGCGATGCCTTCGCGGAATTTGAACGGACCGAACTCACCAAATACACCCGGCTGATCAAGGCCGCGAACATCAAACTGGAGTGAAGCCCGATGAAACTGATCGTGATGCCCGGCGACGGCATTGGCCCTGAGATCACCACCGCCACCATGGATGTCCTGTATGCGGTCGACAAGATCGTTCCGCTCGGCCTGACCTATGAATTCGTGGAAATCGGTTTTGCCTCGCTGGCAAAAAACGGTACTACGCTTACCGACGAGGCACTGGACAAGGCGCGTCATGCAGACGGGATCATCCTCGGCCCGATCTCGCACATGGACTATCCTGCGCGCGACAAGGGAGGCGTCAACATTTCGGCGGCAGTGCGGGTCAAGCTGGACCTCTATGCCAATGTCCGGCCAGCGCGAACGCGGCCAGGCCTGGGCCGAACAGACAAGCCGATGGACCTGGTCATCATGCGCGAATGCACCGAAGGCTTTTACCCCGACCGCAACATGTGGGCGGGCAACGGGGAGTTCATGCCGACACCGGATGTGGCGCTGTCGGTACGCAAGATCACGGCTGGCGCCTGCGAACGCATCGCGCGCCGCTCGTTTGAGTTGGCGCAAAAGCGTCACAAGCTGGTCACGGCTGTGCACAAGGCGAATAACTTCATCATGACCGACGGACTGTTCCTCAACCAGGTTCGCCTGGTGGCCAAGGACTTCCCGCAGGTGCGCGTGGAAGAAATCATTGTTGATGCCATGGCCGCCATGCTGGTGCGCGACGCATCACGCTTTGACGTGATCTGCACCACCAATTTTTACGCCGACATCCTGTCGGACCTGGCCTCTGAGTTGTCGGGCAGCCTTGGTCTTGCTGGCTCGATCAACGCTGGTGAAAACCTGGCAGCGGCGCAGGCGCAGCACGGCTCGGCACCGGACATCCAGGGCCAGGACCTGGCAAATCCGACCTCGCTGATTCTCTCGGCCGCGATGCTTCTGGACTGGCTGGCAAACAGGCACGGCATGCCTGATCTGGCGAAGGCCGGCAACGCCATCAACGCTGCGGTCGACCATGTGCTGCTGACACCCGCAACGCGCACCAAAGACCTGGGCGGTTCTTTGGGTACCAAAGCTTTCACCCAGGCCGTGATTGAAAGCTTGCAGGACCATGCAAAGAAGTAAATAGAAAAGAACAAGGCTGGCGGCTGGCGGTGAATCCCATGATCGACACCCATGCGCATGTGTTCCACCGCAGGCTTCAGTTTAGCCCGCAGCGCCGCTACACACCCGCTTACGACGCCTGGCCTGCAACCTACCTGGGCCTGCTGGACCGGCATGGCATCACCAACGGCGTGCTGGTTCCCATCAGCATCCTGGGCACTGACAACCGCTTTGTGATCGACACCGTGCAGGCTTCTGGTGGACGGCTCAAGGGATTTGCAACCCTGGACCCTCAGCTGGGAGCCAGCCAGGTGGCCGGGCTTGCCGCGCAAGGCCTGATCGGCATGCGGCTGAACCTTGTCGGCCAGCCGCCGCTGGACCTCACGCAGGGCAATTGGCCGACCATCCTGCGGGAGTGCCGGCGCCATCAATGGATTGTCGATGTCAACGACATTGCAGCCCGCCTGCCCAGAACCGTGACACCGCTGCTGGCGGCCGGCTTGCGGGTGGTGCTGGACCATTTTGGGCAGCCGGACAAGGTGCGGGGCATCGACGATCCGGGCTTTGCGCGTGTATGCAGCTTGGGCGCCACCGGCCAGGTGTGGGTAAAGTTGTCTGCGCCCTACCGCATCGGCCATGCTCACGCAGCCTCGGCTGCCGCACGCTTGGTTGACGCCTTCGGCCCTTCACGACTGCTGTGGGCCAGCGACTGGCCTTTCACCGGGCATGAGGCGACGGGCGTCGACTATGGCGCGACCCGCCGCTACCTGCGCGGCTGGCTGCCGGACGATGATGACCGCGCGCAGGTCGCCGAACGTACGCCGGCGGAGCTTTTCGGCTTTGCCCTGAAGGAGACCGGCAGATGAAGGTCTGCCTGGTGGGCGCGGGCTATTACGCGCAGTTCCACCTCAAAGCCTGGGCGCGAATACCTGGTATCGAGGTCGTCGGCATCGCCGACCTGAATGCCCGGCGCGCGCGCGGGGCCGTCGCGGACTGCCCAGATGTGAAGATGTTCCGTGACACAGAAGTCATGGTACGCGAGTGCAGGCCCGACCTGGTTGACATCATCACCCCTGAAGCGACCCATGGGCGGCTGGTTGGCCTGCTTGCGGGCAAGGTGCGCACGCTGATGTGCCAGAAGCCAATGGCGCCCACGCTGCAGGCAGCGCGCGCGATGGCAGACGCGGCACGACACGCGGGCACCGAACTGCTGATCCATGAAAACTTTCGCTTCCAGCCGTGGTTCCGCGAGGCGCGGCGTCTGCTGGAGGATGGCGAACTTGGCCCGCCCCAGCAATTGAGCTTTCGCTTTCGCCCCGGTGACGGGCGCGGGCCCGACGCCTACCTGCAGCGGCAGCCCTACTTTCGGACCATGGACAAATTCCTGGTGCATGAAACCGCCGTGCACTACACCGATACCTTCCGTTACCTGCTGGGCGAAGTAAGCGCCGTCACCGCGCGTCTGCGTCGCGTCAACCCAGCCATCGCGGGCGAGGATGCAGGCATCGTCATTTATGAGTTCACCTCGGGCGCGGTCGCCATCCTGGACGCCAACCGCGACCTGGATCACGACGCCACCGAGCCGCGCTACACCCACGGCGGCATGCTGCTGGAAGGCGGGCTTGCCACGTGGCGGCTGGACGGCGCGGCGCGGACCTGGTTGCGTCGGCGCGGTGAAGCAAGCGAAACGCAGCACTCGTCTTTCGGCCGGATTGTGCCAAATGGCGACTGCGTGTTCCATTACCTGACGGCCATGGTGAAGGCGCTGGGCGGCGATGCGTCGTCCATCGCCGACATCGCCGCCAGCCGGGCGAGCGCCTATTTACAGAACCTGGAGATAGAGCAAGCGATCTACCAGTCAGCGGCCGAAGGCCGTACCGTCGCGCTTTAATCGAACAAAATGGCATGGAACTCTCGCTTTTGTGCGCACGGTCAAGGTCACCTCAAGGGCGAGGATGCCACGCACCCGATTGAGCCGCGCTGGCGCACGCCAGCGGCGTTGCTTCTCCTTGCGGGCAGGAGCCCACTGCGTCGTCGCGCCTTGCCAGCGCACCCCATCGCAGCCCACTCGAACGCGTCCAACTGCGGTTTCCAGGCTCCATCCTGATTCGGGATGGCTGGGTTGAGTGGTGTCTCAAAAGCGCGCTGGCAGAATTTTGCCGTCCGCCCTCGCTAATACGCAATGACTGCTGCCATCGTGCCGCCAATTCATACCCTGCTGTTTGGCTACGGTTTGAGTCTGAGGGAACACATCAATCGCGGCGGGGACGCAAACGGTTTCAGGCGACCGTCGGCGCAGGTTGAACCTGCTGTGGCGCGGTCTTGAAGCGTTGTATGGCCTGCCACACGTCAGGCGCTTTGCTCTGCAAGCCACAGGCGGGCCTCGCCGTCACGCGCCAGACCCAGCCAGGCTTCGATGCGCAGGGCCATTTCAGGCGAGATGGCGGCCCTACCATTGAGCAAACGGGACAGCGTGACGCGGGAAACGTCAAGCTGCCGTGCTGCCTCGGTTACGGTCAGACCCAGCGCAGGCAACACGTCGTCGCGCAGCGTCAGGCCGGGGTGCGGAGGATTGAACATGCGTGCCATCGTCGTTACTCCAATTGCTCAGTGATGGTCCTGATAGTCCACCAGTGCAGCGTCGGTGCCACACGATGCTGCGCCAGCTTCATGTGGATTGCAACTGCAGCAGGAATCGTCGCGGCTAATTCCCAACGCCCGATGCGGATACCGCATTCGCCGTTCCAGGCGGCTTACCCACCGCCCCGCGCGTCGTGAGAAGCTGCACCACCCCAGACTCTCCGTGTCCATCCTGGCAGGCCAACGCCGGCCCGACCAGCAGGGCGCATTGCGATGGCGCCCCGGTGCTCTACGAGCGCCACCGACCCGAGCAGACTGCGCTGTACCGACTGGTGCAGCAGCACGTCCAGAGCTTCTTCGCTCAAACTGAGGCGGCCACTGGTGCTGGCCTACCGCAATTCGTCAAAGACGAGTTCGACGCGTACCTCGAATGCGGCATCCTGGCGCACGGTTTCCTGCGCCTGCGCTGCGCCGACTGCAGGCATGACAAGCTCTTGGCGTTCAATTTCCACCGGCGAATTCGCGCGCATGGACTTCCGTGCCGCGCTGGCCCGCATCGCCTGCCCGACGCTGGTAATGGTCAGCGAAAGCGACCCGATCACCCCGGTCCGGTCGTGAGCGCTGCCGGGAGGCGCTGGTGGCGCAATTGCTTTTCGGTATCGACGGCTCTGGGCGCATGGCGGGCGGCCCAGTGGACCCGAAAACATGCCACTTGAAACGCCTTCCCGGACGGCAGCGCAAATCCGTCACTTGCGCTGTCCAAACGTGTAGTTAGATCGGCCAGTGGGAACTATGGCAGGAACAAGGCCAGCCACCCGCCGCAAACACCGCCCGCCGCCTGGACGATCTGGAACATGGTGGCGTTAGCCGGCCGAACGCGTGCAGATCAACAGCGCCGGGCAGGTGGTGCTCTAACTCAAGACGCCTGGCGTGACAGCACCACCCACACCGTGTTGTTGCCGCTGGAGTTCATGCAGCGCTTGGCTGCACGGGCGACCGAAGGGCGCCTTTCATGCGCCCGTGCCACGACCGCGGCTGCACCTGATCCGCTTCCCATGGGATGCTGGCGCCCAACGCCAAGCTGAGGGTACTGTGGGTGCCTCAGGCGCCCGGGCAGGCCGCTGGCAAATCGGAGCTCACCGCGGCCGAGCCAGGCTGCGCGCATGGCCGGCCGGCGCGCATCAGCTGGGCTCGGCTGCTCAAGCGCGTGTTCCAGATCGACATCGAGCACTGCCCGAACTGCGGTGGTCAGCTCAAGATCATCGCCGCCATCCTCGAATCGGCGGTTCTCGAGCGCATCTTGACGCATCTGGGATTGCAAGCCCGGGCACCGCCCCGGGTGCCAGCGGGCGCAGATTTTGAAC
>Ga0105047_10020837_pt1 | contig 10053 bp, 12 predicted proteins | sample MAT04_FD_78384 | JGI IMG/M metagenome (GOLD analysis project Ga0105047, IMG submission 78384) | Freshwater microbial communities from Lake Fryxell liftoff mats and glacier meltwater in Antarctica - MAT-04 (megahit assembly) | ecosystem: Environmental > Aquatic > Freshwater > Ice > Liftoff...
CGCGCCCGGCTCTGTGATCGCCGCGATGAAGCTCAGCTTCCCCGAGCAGCGAGGGCAGAGCATGCCGATGGTGCGCGCCTCGGTGACGATCTGACGGCCCGAGGCCGGCTCGGCGAGCAGGCCGGTGGATTGGCGGTGACCGGCGCGGGCTCGATCGGCGCGCTGCCGCAGGCCGCGATCAGCGCGATTAGCACGAGCCTTCGCATCGAGATCGACCCTGACACCGCGGCGCGCGGCGAGAAACGGCCGAGCATCGATGGGGTACGCGCGCCCCACCGCGGATCAGCGGGGCGGCGGGTCTCATCGGCCTCGATGGACGCGAGCAACCTCGGTCGATAAGCTGAGTGGGTGTCCGTCGCGCCACTACCGGGCCATGAGTCCCACGCCTGCTGCGGAGCTTGCGAGTACGCCAGCGAGGTCGAGCGCGGTGAGCGCATCGCTGACCCCCGCGATGGACGGGCGATCATCTTCGCGCCGAGCGCGGACGGCGTCCCTCGCGATGCCGCGGTCAGCATCTCCGGCAGGCTCCACCCCGTGACCAAGGCCAAGATGAGCTTTGGTCGCGCGCCAGACAACGATCTGGTCGTGCCCGACAAGAAGGTGTCCCGGCGAGTCGGCTTCCTGACCTTCGACGAACAGGGCGTCACGATCGAGGACTCCGGTTCCGCCTGCGGGATCTATATCGCTGGCCAGAAGGTCAACCGTGCGCGGTTTCGGGTCGGCGACCGGGTCATGCTCGTTGACCAGATCCTCGAAGTCATCCGGTCCATCGATGCTCAGCGGCCGGTATAGTGCGCAGGCCGCGCCGCGATCTCTTCGTCCTTCGCGCGCAGCACCGACACGAGATACTCATGCACGGGCGCGTTCGCGGCGACAGCGGTCTGCAGGATCGTGCGCACGATGTCGAGCCCGAAGCGTCCCTCGAGGCTCTTGCGGAACATGGAGCTACCCTCGATGAGTTTCTCCATGCGGAGCATCCGCTCGCGAAGGTTGTTCGTCGGCTCGAGCCGCGGATCATCGAGATACGCGGTGAGCGCGTCGAAGTGGTTGATGATGTATCGCCCGGCGGTGCCGAGCGTGGTCGCCTTGGACCAGCGCTCGGTCATTGACTTTGCGAGCGCGAGGATCTCGTCCCACAGCTCGCGGCTCTCACCGCCGCGGACGGCCACCACGTTGTCTCGGTTGCGGCCGAAGACGTCCAATTGCTCCTCGTGCATCGCGAGACCCCAAAACAGGTGCAGCATGAACTCGCAGTTCACGGGATCTTCGTCCTCATGCAAGGCGAATGGACGACGAGCGTGCGCAGCGCACGCGATCTGGCGCACCTCGAACCGCTCGAGCAGCTGGGGCGTCGTGACCAAGTTCGTGGTGCTCAAGTCACCCTGCAAGATGACGCTTCGGCGCGAGGGGTCGCGGATTCTCAGGAAGCGCTCGAATAGATCGCCGCAGCTCCCGAGGTGACTGCGATAGAACACGATCAAGCTCGTGGGGTCGTCGGCCACGCTGCGGCCTGAGATCACCGTCGTGTGCATCGCCTCCTTGGGACCATCACCGCTTCGTCGCAGCGACTCGAAGCCGAGCTCGCGTCCGATGCGCACTCCGAGGGTGGGCACTTCCGCGGTCGTTCGCGTCGCGCTGCGATCGCCGTTCTCTCTGCGCTGGATCCGCGCGCGCCTCGCCTCTTGGCATCGCTGAATACTCTCTTGGGCCGCCTTCTGCGTGACATAGTTGGCCCAGGGCGGACTTTTGGGCGCCGTGTTCTGCGCCATCTGCGCTCTATGGTTGGTGACCTCGAGCACGCGGCACGAGGTGTCGTCACCCGCCAGCACCTCGGCTTCGCTGAGCTGCTTCACCAGCTCGAGATAGATCGGCGCGAATCGCGTCGCGACGTAGCGGAGCATTCGACTGAGCGCGCTCGCGGTGAATCGCTTGGTGTCGGTCGAGAACATGACCCCGAGGCGATTGAGCGGCATCGCGAACTGTCCGACGAGAATCGTCAGCGTCGCGAGCGCATCCCACGTCACGCCGTAGCGAGCAGGGCCGAAGTCGCGCGTCGACGCGGTGATGACGTGACGACCGCCGTCGTCGTCCACGACCACCTTCTTTTCGACGTCGAGCTCGATGCGCGTGACGGAGACCGCGAAGTCATAGCGCACGCGCGGCTCGTGCATCGTCTCGAGGACGCGCGCATCGGAGAGCTCTGGCGGAACCTCCGCGGGGAGCAGGTTACCTTCGGTCGAGAGGTACGAGAGGTGAAGCGCGAGAAAGTCCTGAACCGTGGGCGGGAGCTGCGCGCTGTTGGCTTGGATCCAAGCGGCGATCTCTCTGCGCTCGTCATCACCGAGCTGAGGTGTCGCGCGCCGCGCGCGTTCGCAACGTGATCGCAAGATCAGGGTCAGGGTCTGGGGTCAAGCGCCAACTGAAGCGCGGCGTCCTTGTCGGTCCTGCGTCGCGCCGCGCCAGCTCTTGGCGCGCGTGTGCACGGTGCAGTCGGACCCCTCCAGCAGCAGCGACAGCTCGCCCGTCGACACGGTCTTGCTGCCGGGTCGATCGGCAAACTCGAGCAGCGCGCGGAGGCGCCCGCCCTCGAAGCGTCGGCTGATCAAGTACAGCCCATAGTTGTCGCCGACGAGGGCACGCAGCTGGGTGCGATCCTTCTTCACGAACGCGACGCAGTCGGCGTCGTACGGCTGCGCGCCCAGGCCGTAGGCCTCCGCGAGCAGGCCATTGAAGCCCTTTCGGAAGTCGACGCGGTGCTCGGCGAGCAGGACCCGCCGCACGGTCACCGGCAGCATCAGCGGCCGCCGTGGCTCGGCTCGCTGCCGGCGACGCGCACTGTCACGGACCACGGGCCGACGCGGGGCTCGAGCGGCGGATCCGCGGCCGCGGCACCCGTCCCAACCGACCTCGCATCATCGACGACCGCGAAGACGCGCACGTCCTCTCCCGCGTCACGGCGCGATCTCGCACTCGGCCGGGGGACCGCGCGCTTCCACGCGTCGAGCTGGCTCCCCTGAATTCCGCAGCCCCGCAGCAGCGCGCCCCGCGTGACGCCCTGGCACAGCGCCGCCAGCACGCGGGCACCTCGCTCACTCTCCGCGCGGAACTGCGCGAAGCGCTCCCTCAATGCGATCAACGCCGCGGGCCTCTCGTCGATCTCCAACTCTACCTCGCGAGCCCGGACGGGCCGCGAGGCGTCTTTTCTCGGCATGTCGGTGGTTCCTCCTGCACGACGCCATACGCGCCGCCGCGACCGCCGTCAGGTGCCCGTTCATGCACTGGGTACGTTCAACGGTAGATCAGCTCAGACTTATGACAGAGCGAACATCGTTCTAGGATTCGGCATCGCTGCCCGGCTCGCCGGGCTCAGCCTCAGAATCCTCTTCCGAGCCCCACATGTCGTCCTCGTCCTCGAAACCATACTTGCGTGCGATTTCGGGATTGCTTGTGATCAAGTACGCATAGTCGTCACCGGTGCCGCCGTTAGGGTCGAGAACAACACCGTCCCCGATCATCTGTGCAAGCTCGTCCGCCGCTGCACGAAGTGTTGCAGCCATCTCCTCGATTGACTTTGCATCAAGCGCGAGAAACTTGTTCCGCCAGATTCGAACAAATCTCTTTGGAGAGCTTCGCAAGGAGTCGTGTAGCTCTTGGTACTTTGGGCGAACAAATGGGTCTAGTTTGGATCCAAAGTCGACGTCAAGCCTGAGAAGTCGAATCAACTCAAGAACGTCGGCTAGATCCTTCATCCGCGCGGCATTCGTCATGCCGGAAGCGAGCTTTAGTTGGATAAGTGATGCAAGACCAAGATAGTTTATGCCATCGACATCGACAGCCACAGACGCTGGGTCGGGGAAGCTGACCGGCTTGGGTTTGCCGTCGCCGGGGAAATCTCCGGCAACCAAAAACTCGATCCTGACCCTGTGTTGCGTGTCTCTCAGGTTCTTGCTGCCTTCAAATGGGGGTATGTATCCGCGTCCATCCAGGTGCTCGTGAAGGGAACGAAGGCCCGCACGATTTACAAGAATGTGGATGTCGTCAGTAAATCGATGGAAACCGTGTGCAGACAGTGCCAAGCCTCCAGCGACGGCATATGAGATACCAAGTTCATCTAGTCGGCGACAGATCTCTCGCAGCGCCTTGTGAACCTCACTGTCTTTCTTAAAGTAACGTTCGCCCTCTTCCAATGCCCAGCCCCTCCTCTTTGTTAGGCGCTGCTCGTAGGCGAGGTGCTCGTCGGCCACGTGTTGCGCGCGCTGGTGTGCTCTCATGGCCAAACGAGCATCCCACCCTCAGCCGAAGACGACAACCATGTCACGGCAGAAGCGGCTAACGTACAGGATTAGTTGTCTTTCGGGGCGGACGATCTGCTTCGCAGTCCCAGACTTCATTGCTCCGAGGTTCGAGGGCGACGTTGGAAACGGACTGGGTGGGGCTCGGCTCAGCTTCTATCTCGTCGAACAAGCGGCCGCGATGCGCGGGGTTCAATGCAGGGTCAAGGGCCACCGAGAGGAAGCTCGGTCGACGGAGTTGTGCCGCGAAGAAGCTTGGGCAGGGCGCTCCGACCGGCTTGGGCAGGGCGGTCGAGGTTTGAGAACTCGATTGGTCCTCTTCAGACGGATAGGAAGTTCGAGCGGGTGAGATAGTGGCCCGCGAGGGTCGCCGCAGGCACTGGCGGGGTCGCGTCGCCCGGAGCAACGGCACCGCGGGCCACCGCAGCCGGGTTAGGAGCGCCCAAGCGAGCGATCTCAACGCCAGCGGGCGAGCATCGCCCCTGCGTCCAGTGACGGACACGCGCGGGGGTGGGCGGCGGGGCGGGGGCTCAGGGGTCCCAAAGCTCGGGCGGCGCGCGAGGTCTTTGCGCCGGCGGAGGCGGCTCGTCGTCCAGACCGAGGTGGGCCAGGATCCTTCGAATCGGCCCACCTGGCCGTGACGGCCCTCGTGCCGCCGCCGAGCTTCGAGCGCCTTCCGGGACGCTCGTGCCTCATCGAGCTGGGCACCTGCGCGGTGACCGAGCGACCGGTGAGCGACTTCGGTGGTGCGGCGCTGTTCTCCGAGGGCCCCGACGAGCTGCTGCTGATGCGCTCGCGGTCGGCGGTCGAGTCCCCGTCGGTGTTCCGCGAAGAGCTGGAGGTGGCGAGCGCGCAGGTGTGGCTCATGCGCTACCGAAGCGAGCACGCGCTGGTCAGCCGCTTCACCGGGCACGGTGCGCACGCGCTGTCGGCGATCCCGCTGGCTCCGCTGCGCAGCGGTCCTCATCCCGCGATGGGTGGAGAGGCGGACATGCGCGCCTGGCCGTTCCCCCGCGAGGTCTTGCCCGACGGTGACCTGGTGGGGCGCACCACCGGCGCAGATCCGGCGAGCGCTCATCAGCGCTACGCGATCGACGCCGCGAACCTCGACTTCCTCGCCTTCACCGATCCGGTGTTCTTCGCCAGCGGCGTGTTCACCCAGGTCGCTCCGGTGGAAGGTACGTCGCAGGTCGCGCTGGTGCACGCAGGCGGCGTGCTGGTGGTCGAATGAGCCATCGCTCATCAAAAACCTCATAAAACTGACACCCGCAGCGAATACGTTAGCTGATCGTCATGGGTGGCGGCTTGCTAACATCCGAGCCGTGCGCGCTCACCTCGCCTTGGCTCTGGTCGCTGCGTTGGGCTGCACGACCGCGCCAGGATCCGTCGCCGACGCTGGCGACATCGACGCCGGGTTCGAAGAAGCACCGCACTTCCTGACCGAGCTGACGACCGCGGACGCGCTCACCGCGATGACCTCGACGGCCGGAGGCAGCGTGCGCTACCTGGCGCCGGTCGCGGATCGGCCCGCGTTGCCCCCGCTCACCGAGCCTTGTTACTTCCAGAACATGAGGCGCTACTCGTGGCACCTCGCCTTTCTCCGCAGCTTCCCGGAGCTCGCCGGCATCTCGTACGACGGGTACCTCGGGCTCGTGCTTCATCGGTCCTCACGCCGGCTGTGGGGCGGCGCGATCGAGCCCCGGCCGGCGGCAGAGCACCCTCGCCGCCACGCGCCCGGGGTGGTGTCCTATTCGATCTACGGCGATCCCGGCAGCGTCGACGTGGCCGCCATCGTCGCGGTCGATCAACGGATGAAGTCCTGCGCGTCGTTTGCGCGCGACCAGCTCGTGTTCGTGCCCCAAGACCCCGCTCAGCGCGCCCTGGTCACCCGCGACGGCGCTAGCCTCGTGAGCCAGGGCGTCGACTGGCTGTTCCCGGAGAACTTATGATCATTCGTGCGCATTTTTCAGCCTTTTTTTGGGCTATCAGCGTGGCCTTTGCGTGTGGCGAAGCGCCGGCGTCGTCGCCCGATGCAGCTGCGCGCGCCGACGCGGCGCTCACGCGCACCGACGCGGGGCCGCGCGCCGACGCAGGCCCCCTCGCCGACGCAGGAGCCGACGACCCGACGGCGATCGTCGATCGTCCCTCCCGCGGCGCGTACACCTGCGCGGTCGAGCGCCCGCGCGCCGATCTCTCGCCACGCTTCTGGGGCTTCGCCGGCCATTCGATGATCTCGACGCTGGGCGGTGCCGCGTTCCTCGCGCGCATCGAGTCGACCCCGCCGGGTCCTGCACCCGCGCGCTTCGTGGTCTCGTCGATCACGTCGAGCAAGACGCTGGGAGCGTCGGTCGAGATTTCGGCGACGAACACGGACATGATCTCGGCGCCCGCGCTCGCGCGTCGCGGCGACGGCCTCGCGCTGATCTGGATCGAGGCCGGAGCGCTCAAGTTCGCGGCCCTCGACGGCGCCGGGCATGTCACCACGCCGGCCAAGACTATCCCGGGCATCACGCTCGATCCGTATGCCTCGCGGCCGACTATCGCCGAGGGCGCAGGCGGCGGCTTCGGCGTGGTCTACGTGCTCGAGAACGCCCAACAGAAGCGCGAGATCTGGTGGGTCGCGCTCGACGCGAGCGGCGATCGCAGCGGTGCACCACGCAAGATCGCGACGGCGGCCGCCGATGGCCTCGACCCCGCCCCCGCGATCACGACGGCGGGCAGCGGCTTCGCGCTGGCGTGGCGCGATCGCGAAGGCACCCGCGGCCGCGTCCACTTCACCACGATCGACGCGGCGGGCGCCGAGCAGATCGCGGACCATCGGATCTCGGCGACGGATCGGGACGGGGTCGACGTCGGCGGCGCGGTCGGCTTCGATCGCGCGACGATCGCGATCCTCGAGACCGCGACCGGTTTTCTCGCGGCCTGGCCCGAGAGCGAGCAAGGCGACTTCAGCACCGGCACAGGCGGACAGTCTCAGGTCCGGATCGTCCGGCTCGACGCGAGCGGCGTAGCGCAGGGCACCCCCGTCGCGGTGCGCACCGCCGAGGCGGACATCGACGAGGTCGAGCCCTCGCTCGTGCGCTACGCCGACGGTGCGGTCGCGGTCCTGTGGGCGCGCGGAACGCATATCTACGTATGCGGCGGCTGCGTCCCCGATCATCGCATCGACTTGGTGCTGGTCGATCCTGCGAACCTCGCGCGGCTCAGCGGCGTGGTCAGTGTGGGCAACGGGGGCGGCCGCTCCGCGGGCGGGCTGCTGCGGCGCGACGTCGCCGTGCTCGGTGACAGCGTCTTCACGACGTTCGATCTCACCGTCCACACCCAAGCGACCCCGGGCTCGGCGAGCTTCTCCTGCGCGCGATGACCGCGACGCGCGCTGATGCGCGTTCTGTAGCCGCGCCGCCCGCTCAATCCTGCTCGATGATCAGCAGCTGGTTGTCGTCGCCGTGACCGGCCGCGCCGACCAGTCGATCGCCCAGCACGAGGCCGCGAATGGCGTTGCCGCCGCCGTGGAGCCGCGGACAGAAGCCGACGCCAGGGACGTGCTGTCGGATCGCGCCCTCGCTCCCGACCCCGAACAACAGCCCGCGCCAGACCCGCAGCGAGAAGCCCACGGCCTCGAGCCGCGTCGCCGGCTGGGACTCGACCCATCGACCGGCGCTCCACTCGAGGAGCTCCCCGAAGGGGCCGGACATGGCGAACCCGCCGACGCTCGGGTCGCTCGCCACAGCGGTGAGCGGCTTCATGCTCGACGTCCGCATCGTGTCGAGCACCTCACCGCGACGGAGCCATACCGTCTTCGGATCGGACGACCACGCGACGAGCACCTCGCCTGGCGTGAGCTCGGCGAACCCGCCGGTCAGCGGAGGCCCCCCGTCGACAACCGGGGCGAGCCTGCCGATCGCGGTGAGCCCCCGACCCTCTCGGTAGCGGCTGATCGTCCCGAGTTTGTCGAGCGTGAGCATATCGGCGCCCGCGGTCGAGGGGCCGGTGGGCCCGACGTACAGCACCTCGTCCGACGCGCGAGCGACCGGCGTCAAGCCAGATCGAACTGGCGGATCACGTCGCCTGCGGTGGTGGCGAAGAGAAGTTGAGCTGGTGGACGCCGGCGAGCCCGTTGCCGCTGATGGTTCCGGTCGCGGTGAACGATCGCGTCGCGCGGTCGTAGAGGAAGCGCGAGATCGACCCGGCGACGCCGTCGGCGCTGTTGTTGCCGTGGCGATTGCCGACGAAGACCTCGCTCGAGCTCGCCGGGAACGCGAGCCCCGCGGGATCTCTGACACGCGCGGCCGGGATCCCGGGGACCATCACGAGCGGCGCGCCGGCCGCGGGGACGGGATCGCACGAGATCGTCGCCTTGCTCTCGTCATCGAGCGTCGACTCGCCCCGATCGATGTCGGCCCCTCACGGTCGACGTCGACGAGAAGCGTCAGCTCTTGAGCATCGTCATGACCGATCGGCACGCGACCTCGCACGTGGCGAGTGCGCTCTCGGACGGGACGCTGCGCTTCCTCGCGCTCACCGTGATGGAAGCGGACCCCCGCAGCGCATCGCTGCTTTGCTTGGAAGAGCCCGAGAATGGAGTTCATCCGCAGCGGGTCCCCGCGGTCATCGAGCTGCTCGGCGATCTCGCCGCGGATGCGACACTCGCCGTCGATGCGAGCAATCCGCTGCGACAGGTGATCATCAACACACACTCGCCATCGGTCGTGGCCTGGGTCGATGACGGCGCGCTAACCGCGGCGCGTGAAGCGCGCGTTCAGGATGCGCATGGGCTCGACAGCTACGTCATGTTTCAACCACTGCCGAACACCTGGCGGACCCGCGCTCAGCCCGACGTCGCGCCGATGCACGTCGGCGCCCTCTTCGCGTTCTTGGATCCGCTCCACTTGATCGACGAGCAGGTGAAGGCCAAGCGCGGGCACGTCGGCGCGACGGGGCGCGTACTTCAGCGCAAGGATGTACAGCTCGCGTTCGACCTCGCTGTGGGCGGAGAGGCTGCGTGATCAACGCCGCGTTGCTGACCGACGGCTCATCAGACCGCGTCCTGGTCCCATACTCCAGTGGCTCATTGGAGGCATGACCACGACACCGCTCGCGATCGCATGGGTGGACTTGCGCCAGACGACGCGGCCACGGACGACGCTCTCGGAGCGAGTCTCCGCGACGCTGCAGCTGTACCCATGTGACATCTTGTTCGTGCACCGCGACTCGGAGGGCCAGCCGGCGGAGCTGCGCTATCGCGAGATCGCGAGCGCGGTGCCGCAAGAGCAACGGCGTGTCGCCATCGTCCCTGTGCGAATGCAGGAGGCGTGGCTGCTTCACGATGAGCCCGCTCTTCGCTTGTTCTGCGCGAAGATCTTCGGACCGGAGCTGATCGAAGACTGGACACCGCTGCGACAACTGCCCGCGTTCAGGCAGTTGGAGGCGGATACGCGGGAGGCGCTGATCGGGCTCGATGTCGGGCTGACATGAGAGCACGCGAATCAGCCGTTTGCGCCTCGGCTCATGGTGAAGAGCCGGACGAGCCGAGGTACGCGGCCAATCGCAACGCCGGAACAAGCGCTGCTGTGTTCCTCCGCCAGCCGGCGAGGTGGGTCGCGTCTCTGGCGAGTTCGTGGAACACGTAGGTGCGCCGGTCGAGGACGACGCCGGCCGGCACGATCGATCCGCGCCTGCTTTCACTGCCCAGCATCGTCTGCTTCCGGTTCGCTGACCGCGCCCCACTCCTTGGCTGGCGGCAACCTCTCGGCGGTCTCGC
>Ga0105047_10020839_pt1 | contig 10053 bp, 5 predicted proteins | sample MAT04_FD_78384 | JGI IMG/M metagenome (GOLD analysis project Ga0105047, IMG submission 78384) | Freshwater microbial communities from Lake Fryxell liftoff mats and glacier meltwater in Antarctica - MAT-04 (megahit assembly) | ecosystem: Environmental > Aquatic > Freshwater > Ice > Liftoff...
CCATTGGCTTCTTTGTGTTGGCTTACAAATTTTGCAATTTGCCGACTAATACAATCATCGGCATCCACTGACATCACATGACTTGGGTTGAGATTTTGTACTGCAAAGAAGCCAGCAACCACCCGTTTTGCCCGATCATCTACCCTGGCATTATAGTTAGCCTCTGGCACTGGAAAGTCAACATCCAGGTATTGAACTTGGGGATGGGTAAACTCAATCTCTGGTCTTTCATTACAGACAACAATAACCTGAAATTCTGGTGAAGTTTGGCTACACACAGAGCGCAAAGAACGCTCGAATAATATACATAGTTCTGTCCAAGAAGTTGCAGCTTTTTTGCTCTTAACGGGAATGATAAAAACTAACATAACGAATAACTCTAATCAATGGACGCTAGAATGCAGTCAATGTATTTTCGGGATGGCTTGCTTGCCAACGCTCTACAAGCTTTCTAGTAAAAGCTGGTAACATGAAATTGATTTTTCAAGAGTAAACTCATTCGCTCGCTCCTCCAGTATTTCTCTTTTGGGTGGATTTGAAAATGTATCTAGAATTGCCTTTGCCATTTCTTCTGTATTTCCGACGCTAACCAATCGACCATATTTCCCATCAGCTAAAATCTCTGCTGGTCCACTTTCGCAATCAGTAGAAACTACAGGAGTGCCTGTCACCATCGATTCCACTAAAACATTACCAAAGCCTTCCCAGGCTGAGGAGAGAACCACCACAGAAGCTTTTGCCATATAAATGTATGGATTGTCAACAAAGCTTAGGAAACTAACTTCTTGCGCTAATCCTAGACTTTGGGCCAGCGTTTGTAGCGCTGTCTTCTCCTCTCCATCACCTAGAAGTACTAATCGAACAGGCTTATGATTTCTAACTTTGGAAAAGGCATGAATCAAAGTAGCAAAGTCTTTTTGTTTAGTTAATCGTCCTACACCCAGGATCACAGGTGGCTGTCCTGGCAAAAACCAGGGATGATCGAGATTCTCCTGTAGCTTTTCTTTCAGCCCAGATGTGACAATCGGATTATAGATATAGTGAACTTTTTCCGAAGGTAGTCCAAGTTTTATGAGGTCTTTCGCAACACCCGCAGAAACTGCCACGATCTTATCGGCCCAGGGGTAAAAAAGTTGTACGAGTCGAGGTGTAAGCTGGCGTTTAAGTTGCTCTGAATTTTGAGCCTCTCGAGATAAATTGTTGTGGACAGTAACAACTACTTGGGTAGGAACATTCGCTAATTTGCTTGCCCAAAGAGCAAGCAGATTAGTATCTTCAAGTGCAGACATCAGAACAGCAGGACGTATTTTTCTGAGATATTTAATTAAGGCAAGTAAGCTAAAAATAAGTCGAGGACAATTGAATGCGATGACTTTTATCTTTGGGGAAAGCTGTGATAAATAAGGTCCTTCTGCTTTCACCAAAACCAGGTCAACGTCCATACCCCTGTCAAGGAAACCGTGAGCCAAGTTGATCATCACACGCTCTGCACCTCCTCCCCCAAGATCCATTAAAAAGATCGCTAATTTCATATTTTTTGCTTAACTTTCTACTATAGATTGTGGTTGTAAAAACTTATTTCGATTGTGCTGCTTTACTGAAAGAGCAACCGAAACTAATAAAGCCCAAAAAATTGAATTCTGCTCAATGATAGTATTCTCACTATAGTTATACATAAAGAAAAAGGTGATGTAATAGATTGGCCACAGTTCTATCATAGTTTTGCCTGAACGTAAGCAAGTGACCGCGCGCACATAATTAACCGCAAGAATAGCTAGAAAAATAAATAATCCGATCAGTCCTAAATCTAGAGGCATGTTGATGAAACCATTATGGGCATGAGGAGGCTTGTACCCTCCCGACAGCCATATATCAACAGCACCTCCATCATCACGCCAAAATCCTTGATAGCCATAGCCGATCCAGAGACGTTCACTAATTTTCTGGATAGCTCCCTCCCACAGTCCAGTCCGCCCACTTAGGCTTGCGTCTCTACCGACAGCGCTTAAAGCGGCTTCCCAGTTGGCGAGAAATATTGCGATGATACTGCCACCAAATATAATTACAGTAATGACTAGGGGAACTGCAATAGTGCTTTTCCAGCGTAACGCTCTATAGAGAGGCAAAAGCAGTAGAACAAGTATTAATAGCAACAAAGCCGTTTTGGAAGTCGTCATTAAAATCAGCAGTACATTAATGCCGAATCCTATCCACAAAATGACTTTATTTCGGCGGGAATACTGTAGAGCATTAAGCAAGAAAACAATTGCCCCTAGAACTGCCACACGAGCAAGTAAGTTTTTCTGCGTAAAAGGACCTCTAAAAGCTCCTGCATTTGCTCCCGCTTCTATGGCAGCACTTTGAAAAACCAGACCAAAAAGTAATGAAAGAACAGCCACAATACCAAAGACCCATGCGAGTATCTGTAACTGTTGCTTCAAGCCAAAGCGAGAAGAAAAATACAAACCAAAATAACTTGTTTGAATCGTTGCAATCCCTTTGCGAAGTGATTCATCGGGAAAATCTGACCATATGAATGACATCGTTGCCATAATTGGCAACAGCCAGATTAGAAAATGACCTCTCGCTGTATGAATAGTACTCTTTCCACGGGCAACGAGAAAAAATAATGAAACTGCATAAATCGTATATTGAAAAAGTGAATTAATCGAATCGAATGGGTTGTAATCGTTGATAGAGATAGCCTTCGCATCAGGAGAGACGAAAAGACTTGCCCATCGTAAGATTCCGGTTAAAAAGACGAGAGAAAAGACTGTAAACCATTTTTCTATAAGGCTCAACATTGGATTCATCGTTTGAACCCAAAAGCTACGAGATGGTGATATATAAAACGGTAATATATAGATTTTAGATATATTTCAAATCTCTCAGAAAACGTTGTTGCCCTCAAATAGTCTTTAATCAAGCTTTGAAGACCAAATTCAGCACTTCCAATCCACCAAGAAATGCCAATACCCATTGCAACCAAGTTATTGGAAAACTTAGATAATTTTGGGAATTTATCCTTCAGACTATGGGCAGTTAAGATTTGAGTTTTAGCTCTTAATTCTAAAATGGTTGAATTAGATGTATAGGCATTGTTTCCGTGTATCCTCTGTTGCGCTAGAGAATGAAACGAAATAAACCCGCAACTAATCCCTAAAGCGGCATATTTAATATAGTCGTCGCTCGTTATACGAATTTCTTCTGCCACTGGGAGAATTTGTTCCAACAGTGATCGGCGAAAACACATTCCAGACGTCGCTGTACTTAGTTCAAACGATAAACTTCCCCGGAGTTTCCCCTTCTGAAGGTAAGATCTTAAGTCATATAGACCAGACACATTTGATGTAGCTAGATCTAACTCCTGTCGACTTGCATCAGAATGACTGCCAAAAAGCTCTAAAGAGTGAAAGTGCCAACCAATCGTTGGATCTTGCTGAAAATCATGAACAACTGCTGTCACCTTTTTAGACTTAAATAGATCGTCAGAATCTAGGAAGCAAACGATTTCTCCCTGACTAGCTGCAAAACCTGCATTAAAAGCAGATGCCTGTCCACCATTTTCTTTCAGGATCGGTTTGATCCGATCGCCGTAGCTGGAGATAATTTCCCTTGATTGATCAGTTGAGCCATCGTCCACGACTATCACCTCAGTTGGCTGATAGGTTTGATTCAGAGCGCTTTCGATCGCAGTTTTGAGAAAACGCCCGTAATTGTAATTATTGATCAGAATACTGACAAGTGGTTGTGACTTCATGAGGTTGCCACCCTTAAATTTTTAACGTAGCCTCTTAGCTGATCATGGGTGGCCGGTAAGTAACCGATGGCAATTAAGCCTAAAGCAGCCCACCAGCACAATTGATACACAAATAGAACCGCTGCAAATACCAACCACCATAGTCCTACTAACTCATAATTAGGCGTCCCTCCAAGCTTGACTAGTTGCCCATGAATTACCCCATAGCTTAGTAACGCTCATAGTTTTGCGAATCCATATCCAACTAAGCCAAACTGCGGAATTAACAAGGCTTACTCTACCCACGAACAGGACAATATGCACCGAGTGAAAAGTTGCCACTTCCCAATTTCGCCTCAAGAAGTATAGCGTTGCTGAATGTACGCAACACAAAAACCGAGTTCCCAACGCAATCGGGGAGCGCTAATTGGCAAGGGTCAAGTAGTGGCTTGACCCAACTAGGAGCAAAATTTGTTGGCTCTTGGTAAAATCATGACGGTTTAGAAGTTACAGAAGAATTGTCTATAAAATGACTTGGGACTACGACAACAGATTTGTAAATAGACTGTAGCACCTCATGATATCGATCGATATTCAATGGCATAACTTGCTGCCTAGAATTTTTACCCATTGCTAGCCGTAGAGGTTCGTCTTGGATTAACCGTTGCATTGCTTCTGTAATTTGAAGAATATTTCCTGGAGTCACTAAAATACCGTTCTTCTGATCAAAGACCATTTCTGGAATACCGCCAATTGGAGTTGTAATCACAGGCAGACCCCAAGCCATTGCTTCCAAAAGGGCTATGGGCAGCCCTTCATTCCAGGATGGAAGTATAAATACATCCGACTGACCAAGGATCTGATCTCGTTGTTTGGTATTAATCCAGCCTACTAATTTAATCCGGTCTTGCAAACCTAATTCCCTAATCAACCTACATGCTTGTTCAACTTCACCATCGCCAGCGAGTGTCAGATCAGCTCGCATTTTTTGTTCGGGGGGGAGTTTAGCAAAGGCACGAATCAAGTCGAACGCCCCTTTCCGCTGCCCAATACGTCCGAGAAAAACAAATCGAACGGTTTCAACTGCCGATCGCACTGGAACTTCAGGTGGAATTTCAACCGGATTGTACATCACCACTACTTTGTTTGCTGCTAGACCACAAGCAGCAATATAGTATTCCCGCCAGCCTTCCGAAAGCGCAATCACGTAAGCACATTGCTGAAAAATCCAGGATATCCAGCGCTGTCCTAAGCGGGGTAAATCAGTATAGAACAGATGAAATTCGCAGCCATGGGTATGCATAACCATCGGTTTACGAAATATGGTTGCTATCATTGCTAAAAGTCCGATACGTAAGACACTTCCCCGTTCAGCAACGTGCAGATGCACGACATCAACATTGCCCCACAGAAATTGTTGAAAAACCTGAATCAGCGCCCATACAAACACTTGCAAGCGGCGGAGAATCGAGCCTTCCTCATGAGTTGAGATGTGTCGCATGGTGATTAGTTCTGGGCGGGAATGAAACACTAGTAACTTTTCAACTCCTGCCATTCCGCCTTGTTGATCCAAACTAGGACCCAACATAACTACTTTGATCTTGTTCATTAAATAAGGTGGGTTTTTTAAACTAGGTGAAACTGGCGTCTTATACAGACCAAGCATCTGTTTAAAAATCAGCCACAGAAAGTGAACATCTTCGACTAGATATCGCTTCCATAACCTTTGAGGTTCAGCAATAATTCTGTAGAGCCACTCTAGACCTACGTTACTAACCCACTTTGGAGAACGCTTGACCATTCCCGCCTCAAAGTTGATCGTTGCCCCGATTGCCATAAAAATCTTAACTGATGACAGTTTACTCTTGTGCCTATAAATCCATTTCTCCTGCTTCGGTGAACCAACTCCGATCGCAAGCACAATAGATTGAGATTGGTTGATTCTGTCAATAATATCTAAACAAGCTTGGTCATCGTACTCAAAGCCAAAAGGCGGAGAATAAGACTCGACAATGATTTTTCTACCAAGTCGACGATTTATTATTTCTGCCGCTTTCTCAGGTGCCCCGCTGATTCCTCCTAATAAAAATATTCTAATATCTGGATTGCTTGCATGGAACTCACAAAATGCTGGAAAGAGGTCAGCGCCAGAGATCCTTTCCCTGAAAGGGGTTCTTAGGAAGTGAGAAGTAAAAAATAGAATTTGACTGTCACATAGTTTGTAATCCGCCATTGCATAGAGCTTTAAAAGCTCAGCATCTTTTTGAAGTCTGACCAGATGGTCAACATTGGGAGTTAGAACAACACCTTCTTTGAGGGAGTGCAACAACTCTTCAAGGCAGAAATTATCGATATGTAGATTCAGGATTTGGACAGTCGCTCGATGCTCAGTCAGTTCAACCACATACACACCTTCCTTCGTACTGAAATATCCCAATCTGAATTAGCCCAATCGAAACAATTAGCTTGGGCTTGCAAAAGAATCAGTTTCATCTTTACCTATCATTAATCAACAGCTAAGTAGCTTAGTGGCGCAGAAAACTTTTTTGAGTCTCAAAATGGACAGCTTGTATGATCAAAGTAGCGGCTAAAACCTACACATACACGAAGACAGAGATCGACCAGATTCTTGGGTTGAGCTGAGGATAAAGAATGACCCTTGCTCTATGCAGATTTCGAAAAACAAGTAGTCAGACAAAATTAATCACATATTATTCTCCGAATTCCCTAAGTATTTTCACCACGGCTTCCGCCAAGCTTTGCCAGTTACAATAAGCACTGACCTCCAGTCATGCATACTTAATAAATCGCCATAAGATCTCAATATTCCGTCAGCGCAGCGTTGAACCCTTCAACAACCTTTGGTGTCTTGAGTGAAATGAGATTATCGTTATCCAGTGTGTATCCCTCGTCTGGTCAATTTTTGTCTTATCCAGCAGGACATGCCTTTCTCCTCCTTTTCTCCGTACGCCACAAGCAACAATATATCCTACTATACTACGTATTAATAACTATAATAGCAGAGAGAAAAAACTTTTTTATACTCGCTCCTCGCTCTTTATATTTTCTTTAAATCTTTATGTTTTCCTTAAAAAAGGAGGTGTTTGGGAGAAATATGGTCAATTTCTGGCTATGCTTAATCTGTAATGGGGCTAATTCTCGGTTAAGTGTAAGTTATTTTTTAGAAGCCTTCCTCCGCGCGGCTTCTAAAAAATAACTGTGGCTGACGCGATTGAAAATTGCTGTAAATTTAGCCTATGCTACATGCTCTAGATTTTCATGCGAAGATTAGCTTCTTTGAGTCTTCTCCGCATGAAAAATCAAATGTTGAAGCAGAAGATAAGAGGGCTGAGGACATTTAGCTTACTTCCGCAAAGTATTAGTACCTTTGACCTATAGGTTCGTATGGAATTTAACCAGTATCCAGAAGATATAAGATTTGACAAGTATTGGCTGATCTTGAGACACCATTGGGTTCCAGCCACAAGCGTTTTCATACTAATCACGCTACTTGCAACAGCAACTGCTGCTTTGCAAAAGCCACTTTATGAAGCACAGGGTAAATTGCTCTTTAAGAAGAGGAATACAGCTTCTACCTTGCTTGCTGAAGGACCAGACAAAGTGGGCGAGTTGGATTCATTGAATCAGCAAAATAGTCCTGTAGATACAGAAGCAGAAATTCTTCGGTCTGCTCCAATTCCCAAGGAAACGATTGAAATACTTAATTTAAAAGACACAAAAGGAGAACCTTTAACATCGGATGATTTAATTAAAAATCTAACTGTTAAAGGGATTAAAGGGACTGACATCTTGTTAATTTCTTACAGAAGCGCTGACCCCAAAGAAGCAGCAGAAGTCGTCAATCAGTTGGTAAATTTGTATATTAAGAATAATCTTTTAACTAGCCGCCGTGAAACCATAGCGACTCGAGATTTTATCAATGAGTCGCTTCCTCGAACAGAATCTCAACTGCGGTATGCGGAGTCAGAACTGCGTGATTTTGAAGAGAAAAATAAAGTTGTTAATTTGACAGATGAGGCAACAGCTACTGTTACTTCAATCTCAGAACTAAACAAGCAGATTGTGACTGCTAAAGCTGGTTTAGATAATGCAACTGCTCAAACAGTAGCTCTGGGAAACGAAGTTGGGCGAAGTACAAAAGCGGCATTAGCTGTAAATTCTCTGAGCCAATCTCCCGCAATCCAAGGCATCCTGACACATCTGCAACAAGTCACTGCTCAACTTGCAATTGAACGAGTTCGTTTTCAGGACAGCAATCCGCTCATCGTAAGATTGGAAGAACGAGAGGTTGCTTTGAAAAGCCTACTTCAAGAGCTAGCCACTCAGGTGATTGGCACCGCACAACCAGTTTCTCGAAAAGATTTACAGGCCGGGCAATCTGAACAAAAATTAATCGAGAGTTTCGTACAAGCTGAAGTTACACAGATGGGATTAACTAGCCAGGTAAATTCTTTGATTCAGGCTCAAACAGCTTATCAAGAACGTGCAAGTTTATTGCCTCGGTTGCAACAGCAGCAGAAAGAACTTGAGCGGCAAGTAGCAACGATCCAATCCAAATACGACGTCTTAGTCAAGAGAGGACAAGAGGTGCTGATTGCGGAGAATCAAAATATAGGAAATGCTCGGATTGTCGCATCTGCCTCTGCTCCAAATCAACCGATTGAGTCGAAGAAAAAACTAATTTTAGTGGGGGGTGCAGTTATTGGTGGATTGCTCTACATTTTGACCGCGTTTGTTTTGGATTCAAGAGACCCATCCATCAAAACCGTCAGGGAAATCCGAGAGATTTTAAAGTACCCTCGCCTAGGAACGATTCCTCTAGACAAAAGGAATCAAGGTACTAAGAACAAAGATTCAGTCTCTGCCATTCCAGAGCTACCTGTCCGAAATGCTTCTCAAGCCTTGGTCAGTGAAGCCTATCGTATGTTGCAATCAAACCTAAAGCTTCTTAATCCTGATGCAACTGTAAAAACAATAGTGGTCACTAGTTCTATCTCAAAAGAAGGAAAGTCTACAGTTTCCGCAAACCTGGCGATCGCCCTTGCACAGATGCAGCATAAGGTACTACTGATCGATGCAGACCTCCATCATCCAGTCCAGCACCACATTTGGCAGCTAACAAATGATAAGGGTCTTACCAATGTGATTCTGTGTGATACCGAGCTATCAGAAGCAGTTCGAGAAGTTCAAGAATACCTTACTGTGCTACCGTCCGGAGTAATTCCGTCAAATCCCTTGACGCTACTTGATTCTAATCACATGGCTACGATAATACATAAAGTTTCCCAGAACTACGATTTTGTAATTGTTGACACCCCACCACTGATTTTAGTATCGGATGTTTTAACGATAAGTAAATTGGCTGACGGTCTTTTACTTGTAGTTCGTCCTGGTGTAATTGATTCTGAAAGCATTGAAATTACTAACGAACTACTAGCGCAGTCGCAGTTGAAAGTTTTGGGGCTAGTGGTTAATGGGGTGATCGCTGAAGATGAGCCTAAAGGGTATCTCCAGCATGCAAGAAGGTATCACGAAGAGTCTGTATTCTCAAAATCTAACAATTCACAAGTTGACAAACTCCAACACAGAGTGTGACATAAACCACTTTAATCTGCTTGACTGACAAAACTAAGAAGCTGGAATGCGGTTAAGAACGGTAAATTTACGCTTAAGTGCATCATCACTTGAGTTTGGACTAAATCTGAAGAGAAAGGCAGTCAATGAGAGTCACTGACTGCCATGTCTTGAGACAATGGGGTAGAGCTTCAAATGACAAAGCGTTGTCTGGATTCTAAGAGAACGAAATCTTGTTAGTGTCACGAATTTTTCGCCATCGGCTGGAGGGTAATCAAGTGGCTTTTGAAACCCTTACTGGGTGCAGTCTCTAAAATCGTGTTTTTTATCCTCTGCTGAGTGGCGAAAAATTCATGACACTAACTTATTTTGGATAAAGATTAAGTTGGATCGTTTGGCTTGGCTTGTTTTTTAAAGTGAATTTTTTGAAGCAAACCAAAGGCTCAATCGCCCCAGCCCCTCATTCAATGCCCATACAACTTGAGCGTAAGCATACGTAATTTAAAAATTTAAAAACCTATAATCGTCGTCAGGATGGTTGCTCTTAGCCTTACAGGTGTCCTGACAGAACATTTGACACGCCTACTTTAACCAGGGCTCTGTTCAAAAAAGAGTTGCGTAAACAACCTTGTATGCTTTTCCCAAACCTGCTCCTAGCCGTTCGACCATCCTGAATTCTATGTGGCTTTTATTGAGAAATTTACCGTGACTGCAACCCA
>Ga0105047_10020841_pt1 | contig 10052 bp, 9 predicted proteins | sample MAT04_FD_78384 | JGI IMG/M metagenome (GOLD analysis project Ga0105047, IMG submission 78384) | Freshwater microbial communities from Lake Fryxell liftoff mats and glacier meltwater in Antarctica - MAT-04 (megahit assembly) | ecosystem: Environmental > Aquatic > Freshwater > Ice > Liftoff...
AAGAGACGCGGGCATCCTTGTCCTCCGTGAACAGGCGACTCCGATGCCAATCCTACGCCTGCCCCCTTGACCCAATCAACTTCCACCCAATAATCCTGGCGGACTTTGATGCGTACGCCCTGTTGTCTGGCCGCAGTTCAACTCTGGTATTGCCGTCTGGTTTACAGTGGAAGGGCTCAAGTAGGGGATTTTGAATTGTCCAGAGCGAATTCCGCTGTCGTATGTCCCAGAGACGGATGGAGTTTGTTCGTGGATCGGTAACAGTGAGAAGTGTGCCATCCGGCGAGAAAGCAGCCTTGCTTACGACGGCGTCAGTCCATCGCAAGACATGTTGAGATCCATCGAGTTGTGTCGAGAAGTGACGCCATTCCCAATCGCGATGTTCCTCGGGTGCCGCTTCCAGAGCCTGCCGTGCCGCAGCAATGTTGTGTAGCTGGAGTGAGTTGCTCGCCGCAGCGATATTCGATCGATATCGCTCCCACCGTTCGGATCGCGCAGCTGTCTGCGATTTTTCTAACGCTCTCTCGGCGTTCTCGGCATGGTGAACGGCCTCACGCCATTTCCACCAGACCCCTCCCACCCCCGCAAGCCCCACCAGAATCAGTGCAACCGAGAGCGCTGCAATGGCGGGATTTCGGCGTGCGAGACGAAGAGTGCGTTCCAGCGGACCAACCGGCCGAGCCAGGATTGGTCGTCCTGCGAGCCAGCGGGCGAGATCATCAGCCAGAGCTTCGGTAGAGCTGTATCGCTTCTCGTGTTGCTTTTGCAGACACTTCAGGCAGATCGTTTCGAGGTCACTGGGAATGTTTGGCTGAAATCGACGGGGAGACACCGGCTCTTGATCTCGGACAAGGTACATCGTCTCGACAGGGGTCGTGCCCTGGAAGGGAACCCGAGCAGTGAGCAACTCGTAGAGAATCACGCCCAAGGCATAGGTATCGATCGACGGAGAGATCTTTTCCCCCGCGGCTTGTTCTGGGGCCATGTACGCGGGGGTTCCCATGACGACGCCGGCCCGCGTGAGATAGCGACCAGCGCTGTCGATCTCGTTGCCGAAATGCTTCGCAAGCCCAAAGTCGGCAACCTTTGGTTCGCCCTCGCGCGTCAGCAGAACATTTGCTGGCTTCAGATCCCGGTGAATCACTCCGAGCAGATGTGCCGCGTGAACGGCTCTCGCCACTTTCTCGATGATTTTTGCGGTGTACTCCGGCGATTGTGGAGCCTCTGTACGCTGCATCAAACTGCCACCGTTAACGAACTCAAATGAGATAAACGGACTCGGGTGCAGTTCGGCAGGTCCCGGATCGACCGTGCCGATCTCAAACACCTGGATAATGTTCGGGTGCTGTAGTTTCGCGACGGTCTCGGCCTCGACTCGCAATCGATCACGATATTCTGTGTCGAATTGACCAACGCCACGCAGCATCTTGAGTGCGACCGTGCGTTGCAGGTCGCACTGTCGGGCCATGTACACGATGCCCATGCCGCCGGTGCCGATCACGCTGAGTAGCTCATACCCCTGGACTCGGGGCCAATCGTCGTCGTCCAACACGGGGGGTGGGACTGGCCGTTTCGCGTCCAACATCACCACGTCGGTCGGGATGCCCGCTGGGATCGCTGCGGTGACTGGAGAGATACGAATGGGAGCAGATGGTACTGGATCAGGTGGTGATGAGTTAGTTGGCTGCATGGGCGTCTCACAGTTGCTGCATCGCTGAGATGCAACCACAGTCTGAGCAAAATCACCGCGACCCACCACACAAATCAATGGTTGCACCAAGGCAGGGCCGCATTTTCAAAGTTTATATCAACAGAGTATCGAAGAGCACGTCATGAAGTCGCCGCAACTTCGGCTTCGTAAGGCTCGCGCTCGACTGTTCGCCGTCACTGGACGAATGCTTCGTTGAATGTACATACCCGGCGAAGGCCATTGTTGACAGCCGGTGTAGCTTCGAGGGATCGCCCGATCCTTTAGAGGGAACACCATGTCCGAGAGCAAACGTCAGGATTGGATCACGCGGTTCCGACGGTTTCAGGAGAACCCGTCTCCGGTTGCCAGATTCTGCCGAACCGAAGGCGTCAGTTCCGCTTCCTTCTACCTTTGGAAGCGGCGACTCGCCACTGAAACCCGTGAGACGACCCGTCCTGTGTAATTATTGTGCGCATATGATCGACAAGGATTTTCAGGGGGCGGAATGCTTGATGAGTCCACCGAGCCGTTCCTTGCACTGGATCTTGCTCGACGCGAACGACAGCGTGGTCGGCTCGGGTTCCTTCGACTTGGCAGCAGCTTTCGACAGAGGAACATTGCCGACACCTTGATGCGGGCGTTCTTCGTTGTAATGTTCGAGAAACTCTTTCGTGATGTGCTGAAGATGTTTCTCGCCAAGAATGATAAAATGATCTAACAACTCATGTCGCAATGTCTGGGCGAACCGTTCGGCGAAGGGATTCATGTTTGGGGCCATCGGTCCGACACGCTTCGCTTCACAACCGTCTGCCTTGAACACCGCGTCAAAACTGTCCGTGAACTTGGTGTCGTGGTCCAAAATGAGATGAGTTGCCGGCAAGCCCCACTCAGCCATCTGCATCGAAGCGTTCCGAGCTTGCTGGGCCGTCCATTCACCCGTCGGGTTGGGCGTAATCCCGGCAACGAACGCACGACGACTGCCAACGTGGATGAAGAACAGCAAGTGGAGGTCGACGAAGCCGGTGAGCGTCGCCGACTTCGCCGTAAGGAAATCGCAAGCCCACAGCGTGGAAGCGTGACGCTTCACGAACTCGTCCCAGGTTCCTTTTCCGCGTTTGGGACCAGGATCGAGACCGGCCTCCTTCATGATGTTGACCACCGTGGATCGGCACACGCCACGGATGCCGAGTTTCTTGAGTTCACCGAGGATACGAGTGTAACCCCACGCGTTCTCCTTCGCGAGTTTCACCACGAGTTCGCGGACCTCCTTGGTAGTCTTGGGACGACCCGGTTTGCGAGTGGACTTCTTCGACGAAGGCTTTTCGACCTCCGGGTTCTCGCTGGCGACCCAACGAGTGAAGGTGCGATACGAAACGATGGTGATGAGGTCTTTGAGAGCCGAGCCGATCTTCTGTCCGAGTTTGATGAGGCGAGCGCGTTCGCCATCGGTTACGGTAATGCGGGCTGGCAGTTGATCTCGTAAAATCCGATTCTCCGCCTTCAGTTATTCGACCACCTTGGCCAGTTCACGGTCGTCTGTCATGGCGAAGAGGGCGAACAGAGGCTGCAACAATCTCATGATGTGCCGACCGTCAAGTGCTGTGCCGATTCGCAGGGATTTTGGGGAATGGACAAGGTTTTTGTACACCGCCCTGCCCTGTGGCAAACCGGTGGTTTTCGTGGCCTCCAACAGCCCGATGAGATTCAACGACCGGAAACGCAGGATCGGCCGGATAAGCGGTTGGTATCGACAACTCCGTGGATGGAGGATCTTCCGTTTGTTACTGCTGAGAGCGGGATTGTAGAGCTGGCTGGCCCTACCGAACGGTGCTGTCAGTGGTCAAGGAATGCTCACTTTTGCGCGCGAGTGTTAACCGGTCTGTACTGTCAGTTTTGCCGACAGTACTCGCGAACAATCGGGTTAACTGTCGCGAGAGTGTTTTGAGTTCGAGGAGTGTCCTTCTCGGACACCGAGAGGGATCCGAACAATCCGCCGCTTAACAGCGATCTCATCAAGCCGCTTCTCACGAAATCCTACAAATCCCTGCGGTTGATCGCTGTCAGAAGTGAAATACTCGCACGCGTGGAGAGGCGCGCAAGTTCGAAGAGTGTTCTGTTCGGGGAGCTTGTCCGAACGGTCCGCACTTTCGGCACAGACGGGTTGACTGCGCACGCCGAGAGTTTCACCTCTCGGCTCTTTGCGTTTGCCCCTGATTTCCAAGCGTTTTCGCGATGTTTGCACTTCCGCCAAACTCTCGGTTTCGAGGGAGATCACTCGGCAGTTCCGGTCGAGAGAGATGGGCCGGAAGGTGTGGCAACTGAAACGCCGTTGTCTCACGTCGGGTGATAAAGTAGGCATTATCGCCTACAAACTAGGCGAGAGGTTCGAATTAAAAAAGCCTCTGGCGAAGCAGTGGGCAGCAAAGGGGAATAGTTGGCTGAAATTTAAGCACTTGCGAGATGCATGCCTGTTGTCGGGCGTGTTGCGGTCCACGATTTGCTACTGATGGGCAAAATCCTTGATGGATGGGCGGAACTACGCTGATTTCAAAGGCGAAACCGCATGTGTTCGTGTGGATCCCGCGAACACATGTGCTCTCCGTCCGAAACGTACCCATTGTTGTTGAGCGGCATTGCCGCGACTAACTGGAGATCAAGACGCAGATGCCGAAGTATAAATTGGAGTACATTTGGCTCGACGGCTATAAGCCAGTGCCCAGCATCCGTGCGAAAACCCTGGTCAAAGAATTCGACAGCATCCCAAAGCTCGATCAACTACCCAACTGGGGCTTTGACGGCAGCTCCACGATGCAAGCTGAAGGGCATAACTCGGATTGCGTACTCAAACCCGTCGCCTGTTACCCCGATACGTCTCGCCTCAATGGCGTGATCGTGTTGTGCGAAGTTCTCAATGCCGATCTGACGCCTCACGCGAGCAACGCACGAGCCACGATCCTCGACGACCCGGATACTTGGTTCGGTTTCGAGCAGGAGTACTTCCTCTACAAAGACGGTCTCCCACTCGGTTTCCCGGGTGGCGGCTTCCCCAAAGAAGGCCAAGGTCGATACTACTGCGGCGTCGGGAACGACCTCATGGGTATTATTGCCCGCGAGATCGTCGAAAAGCACCTCGACCTGTGCCTCGATGCCGGCCTCAACCACGAAGGGATTAACGCCGAAGTGGCGAAGGGCCAGTGGGAGTTCCAGATCTTTGGAAAGGGCTCCAAAAAAGCCGCCGACGAGATGTGGGTTGCCCGCTACATTCTCCTCCGCGTTTGCGAAAAGTATGGCGTGGACGTCAACTTCCATTGCAAGCCGCTTGGTGACACCGACTGGAACGGCTCGGGCATGCACGCCAACTTCTCAACGAAGTACTTGCGGGAAACCGGAGGTAAGGAGTACTTTGAGGCGCTGATGGCCGCGTTCGGCAAGCATAAGCTTGAGCACATTGCCGTCTACGGCCCGGACAACCACTTGCGTCTAACGGGTAAACACGAGACCGCTGCCATCGACACATTTTCCTACGGTGTCGCGAACCGCGGTGCTTCTATCCGCGTTCCGAACAGCTTCCCGAAGGCAGACTACAAGGGCTATTTGGAAGATCGTCGTCCGAATTCCCAAGGTGATCCGTACCAGATCGCGAGCCGTATTCTCGCGACCATCGCCACAGTGCCAACTAAGAAGTGATTCGATTGGTTGGCAGCCCTATCACGGTCATCCAACCCCGCCCAGCGTGGTTCTCGGATCAACGAGAGCCGCGTTCGGCAGTTTATTCGCAGGGACTTTTCTTCTCTCGGTTCTCAAAGCAACTCCCTCCCTAATCATTGCTTGAGCTGTCGTTGAACGTGGTCTGATCTGCTGCGCGATACTCCTCCTTTGCCGTTCATGAAGACCCGCAATGAGCCCACACGTCGTTGGGTTGCCCCCAGCCCATTTCAGAGGGGAAGCCGCAACTTCGTGAAGAGGGTGATTGCCTTCCTCGAACGTCAAACATGAACAGAGACACCAAAAAACTTGCAAAGCAAAAACGCCTGTCTCTGTTGCACAAGCGACACGCAGAACGGTGTGCCACGTCACTCGAGCCATTTGGGTTGGCCGAGTGGTTCCGATCGCTCAGCAGCGAGATCAAGGAACTGCTGTGGAACGAGTGCATCGCGGAACCCATCATCGTGATAAACGGTTCGGCACCCGCCACCTGCGACTTACTCCGGAATGCAGTTCAGGATGTGCTTCGGACTTCAACCGTCGATGTTTGTGGCATCCCAATCTCGCAGGCAGAAATCTGGACGGTTCTTCTACCCCTCCTCTGCGGTTGCTCATCTGCCGGGGCGACTGACCCGAACCGGCCCCTTGCCTCCCTCTCCAAAACCGCGGCGGCGGCCTGCAACGATCACTATCTTGTGATCTCCGAGCAGGCTATGGAGCAGCTCTCCTTTGACCTGTTTGTTGTTTCACTCTCACACACTCGAATGGATCGACATATAGTCAGTTATTCGATCGACATAACCACATGTCTCGCCGGAAAGCAGGCACTGCGCATCACACTCGACGTTTTGCTGTGTCAACCCACCGACGTTCAGGTTGACGGGAGCAGCCGCCGAGCATTCCGGTGCGTCGGTCCGGGGATCAAACAATCTCACCGATGGGTGACCTGGCCAGCGGCAGTCGTTGGTACTCATCGGCCGGCTACGGAATACCCGGTATACATCCAGCAGCACGCCATCGATCGGTTAAATGAGCGGTTGCCTGCCCAGAGCGGGGGCGTTCACTACTCGCTGTTTTGTTCCCTGAATCGTCCTGTCATCATCGACCGACAAGGCGATGATCTGCTGGTGGAATATCGCCTGTTAGACAAATACCGCCTGGGGTATCTTGCAGCCCAGCAACTCCCCGACAAAATACTGGTGAAGACTTTCCTCTTCTTGACCATGCACGGTACTCCGGAAGCTCGTCAGCTTCGCCAACGGGTCAAGCTTTGCCGTCCTGACATCGAATACCAAGGATTGGATAAGCTGGAGACTTATGCCTTCACTGATCTTCGCCAGGATACCGATCTGGTCCGGATCATGACTGAGTGCGGTTGCGGCTCGCTCTTGGATGTGCTGGCAACTTTGCAGATCGACGATCACCAATTGCCGCCGGGATACGCCCGGGTTCTCAAGGACTACTTGTGCCTGCCGAAGGGTTAGCCGCGTACCTCATGATGGATGCCTGCCCTGTGGGAAGACTGCTTCGTCCCTCATCAAGAATTCCCAGCGATGAACAGTCGTTCCGGTTCTCGGCGATTGCTCCGCCGTTTCATCTATAATGGTTTCGAGATCCCCCTGTGGTCGATCGGAGACTGAGTTCGACAGGGAGTTATCCGCCACGCCGGACGGAGTAACCGTCCTATGCCTTTCATTGTTTCTGGGGAGAGATCGTGGAACCCGCAAATTCCGATGCTTCGCTACTGGAGCTGAGGAAGCATCTTTATTATGAGACATCGCATTCGCCATCGCTTGTGGATCTGGTTGGCTACGAAGAGGCGAAGGACACGATCGATTTTTGCTTCATCTCCAACCCGTACTATCCAACGCCGGAGATGCTGAATGATCTCAAGGAGGCCTTTCCGAATCTCCTGAAATCATACCCTTCTAGCAACCCGATGATGAGCCAGAAACACCTGGCGGCCGTGCTGCATTTGAAGCCGGAAAACTTGATCGTGGGGAATGGAGCCACTGAATTGATCGTGGCGATGAACGCCACACTGATTGATCATATTGCCGTGCCAATTCCGACCTTCGGCGAGTACATCGAAAAGCTCCGGCACTCGCGTGATGCCGAACTCTACGTCTTAAAAGCGGAAGACAACTACCAACTCGACTTGCACGATTATCTTGCCTGGGTGCGTGCCCACGGGCTCAGGTCGCTGCTGATCATCAATCCCGGAAACCCCACCGGCCAGCTCTTTTCTCAAGAAGAGATGATGGATTTTCTGCACCGGGCCCAAGACATGGAACTGGTGGTCGTTGATGAATCGTTCATAGACTTCTCCGCGGAATCGGTCCCAAGTCTGCTCCCGGTCGCAGGGCAGTTTTCCAACTTGTTGCTCGTCCGCAGCATGAGCAAACATTGCGGCGTGCCCGGCCTGCGCCTGGGATACTGCTACAGTGAGAACCTCTACGTGCTGAACCGTATGCGGCAGTTCATTCCGACCTGGAACGTCAATTCTGTGGCCCAGTATTTCCTATCCATGCTGGCCAGCACCGATGCAGCCTACCATGAGAGCCGGAAGCGTCTCATTGGCGACGTTCGATGGCTCTACAACAGTCTGCGGGCGTTACCGGGCATCGAGACCTACCCGACCGGGGCGAATTTTGTCCTGTTCAAAATCAAGAGCGGCCAAACGGCTGCAGAACTCCAGGCACTTCTGCTGAAAGACCATCGGATGTACGTGCGGGACTGCTCGAACAAGATCGGCATGGACAACTACCACATCCGCGTGGCATCGCAGGGCCGCGAAAAGGATGGCCGATTGGTCGCTGCACTCGGGGAGTTGCTCAAATGAAACGGCCTTCGGTTGTAGTGGTGACACGCAGGACCCTGCGGAAAGAAAAGCACATCGACTATGTGTCAGAAGCGCATCTTGCGATTCTGGTGCGATTGAAACTTCTGCCTGTGATGGTTCCGGTCGTCGATGGCACACTCGCTTGCCTTCCCGACTATATGGTCGACATGAGCGGGTTGCTGATCGTTGAAGGCGAGGACGTCGAACCAAAACACTACGAAGCAACTCCCGCGAATCATCGGTACCTGGAAGACACGCATTCTCTGAAAGATGAAATTGAGATTCGGCTCATCCGCGCCGCGCTCCGAAAAAAGCTGCCGATCTTTGGGATTTGCCGGGGCTCGCAATTACTGAACGTCGTTTGCGGAGGCACCCTGTATGGCGATGTGCAAAAGGAAAAGAAATCCCACCTGAAACATATCAATTACGACGAGTACGACACTTATCGTCATCCGGTTGCGATTGTATCCGACACTCCCCTTCACAAGTGGTACGACCGCACCGAACTACCTGTGACCAGCTACCACCATCAGGGGATTCGGGATTTGGCACCGCGGTTCACCCCAATGGCCCACTCGGACGACGGGCTTATTGAGGGATACTACGATCCGAAGAGCGATTTTGTGGTAGGACTCCAGTTTCATCCTGAACGGATGTTGGAAGAAGTTACTGGCAATCTCCGTATCTGGAAAGCATTTGGATCAGCCGTTGCACGTTGCGCGATTTGAGTCATCCGCTCGTCATCCGCTCCAAACGAACCCAAACTAAAAGTCAGTGACCGAGCGATTCCTCAAACACTTCTACGGAAAACGCAGAATCGACTTCGGGGGAGGGTTCCAGCGACATGGACCAACCCAGTCCCGGACACGCTCACCCTTCGCAGACGACACGCTCACAGCGACGACTGCCGCTGTGAGCGTGTCGTCTGCGAAGGCTCGCCGCAATGGTCGGGGCGTGCGCCAGACGTTGTGTCCGGTGTGGAATGGGTAGATAGTTGAGTGCCGGCATCCGGCCCAGAGTGTCAATCGTCTTCTCTCGCGACGTCTGCCTACACACGCAAAACACACATCGAGATGCCCGCAGCCAGCCGAAACAACCGCCCCAGATTTGCTGGTGTAAAGATAGCGTCCGGTGAAAGGTCGTCTTGTGGGGCGAGGTAATCTGAGGGTTTTCTTCACCTGGAAGGAGACCCGTGATGGCCATGCATGCCCCTCGTATCGTGGAACGCTGGCGAACGATCATCGACGACTGGCGAAGTTCCGGTCTCTACGTGACGGCCTTCTGCCGATCACGCCAGGTCTGCAAATCAGGATTCCACTGCTGGCGGACCATCCTCGATCAACTCGATCACAACTTGGCAACTCCACCACGACCCGTAGCCGAGCCGAAGTCAGCACCCGTCTTCGTCCCCGTCCGCGTCGTTCCCGATGCGGTCGTCGAGGTCATCCTGCCATCGGGACTTCAACTCCGCGTGCCGTTGTCCGCTGATGCCTGCTGATGCAGAGGTATCCGCTGCCACCTCCTCGGATCGTGGTGCCGATCTAGGGATGAGCGATCCGCGAGGCATTGCCTCAGTGGAGCCGGATGGTGGAAATCTCCTGGTCCGGATCTGGGAGGGCCTCGGTCGGGGAACCGGCCGGGGCTACTCGACCAACGACCCGCTCTCGGTAACAGAAATCGTGAGGCAACGCGCGGGTTCTGTCACCTCTGGATTCATGTTCCGGGTCTGGCGTGTTGGCACGCCCCGGTCGGTGCGGTATGATCGGTCCTCCGGGAACCTGCTCCCCTGATTCCGGTGCTGCCGGCCTACCAACT
>Ga0105047_10020843_pt1 | contig 10052 bp, 10 predicted proteins | sample MAT04_FD_78384 | JGI IMG/M metagenome (GOLD analysis project Ga0105047, IMG submission 78384) | Freshwater microbial communities from Lake Fryxell liftoff mats and glacier meltwater in Antarctica - MAT-04 (megahit assembly) | ecosystem: Environmental > Aquatic > Freshwater > Ice > Liftoff...
GTCGTAGCCCGGCAGCGTCCCGCTGTTGTGCAGCGCCCAGGCTGAGGTGATCATCGGGTCGTCCGGCAGCCCGGCGATGTCCGCGACGGCGCCCTGGATGTCGCGGACCACGCTGCGCAGGCCCGGCACCGCCAAGGGTGCGCCGCTGCCTCGGGGCACCGACAGCAGGACACGTCCGACGTGCAGCGCCACGGCCGAGGTGATCCCGGGGGTGGCGGCGAGTCGCTCCAGCAGCGCCGGGCTGACCGCCTCGGGGCCCATGTCCGCGGTGGCGTACGCGGTGGTCATCGGAGCCGGGTCGGCAGCGACGTTGCCAACAACGTCGGGACCGGCGACGGCGGCGCCGCCGCCGTTCAGGATGTAGATGCCCCGCGGGCCGCGCAGCTGCAGGCGGCCCTCGACCGACTCGAGCACGGCGGGCTCGCCGACGGCGGCGGTCCCCCGCAGCACCTCCTGCGGGTCGAAGTCGGCGGCGGTCAGCGGGACGACCGGCTGCGGGGCGGCGACCGGCCCGGGGTCCTGGCCGGGGACGACGACCGGCCCGGCGGACAGGTGCGCCACGTCGACCTCGGCGACATAGCGGTCCAGCGGGTCGGCCTCAGCGTCGATCTTCCACAGCTCGACGTCCGCGGCGGCGGCGCTGCCCGGAAGGGCGACCACCCCCGACGCGAGCACGCCTGCTACCAGGACGGCTGCCGCCGTGGCACCCGCCGTCGTCCTGCTCCTGCAACCTGCCGACACGCTTGCTCCTCGGGGCACGTGCGCGGGTCACGGTGACTGCGCGTCCTGCCTTTCAGGCATAGGCGACGGCCGGCGCGCCCGCGATCAACCGTCCGGGTGGAGCCGGGGCGACCATTCGCCCCGGCGAGCGCTGGAATGCCCGGATCAGCTTCGGGCGGCCAGGCCGTCTCGGGCGAGAACGAGCAGGACTGGATGCTGCCGCAGACCTGGTCCTCGCCCTCGGTCACGGCCTGTACGAGCAGGTCGCCACCGGCCGACCGTGAAGCCGTGCAGCTGTTCGGCCATCCGGGCACCGAACTCGACGTCGGCGATGGAGACGGATTCCACCAGCAGGCTTGGATCCCGTCGACCGACCTTCCCTCGCCTCGTCCTGGGTCGAAGACTCTCGCCCGGCCTCAACCTTGCCCAGGATGTGAAGGAAGGGGTAGCAAGTCAGGCCGGACGGCAGTCCGGTGGAGCCCGGGCTGACCAGGGCGAGTGTCGGACGGCCCGGCGACGGGGACGCCGTCGGGCATGACCACGACCCGCCGTCCGACGTCCGAGGTCTTCGACGACCACCTCGAGCGGGCCCGGCAAGGTGACGTCGAGGGCAACCTCGAGCACAACTACTCCCCCGACGTCGTGCTGCTGTCGGCCTACGGGGTCGAGCGCGGACGCGACGGCGCCCGCCGGCTGGCCGACCTACTCGGGCGCCAGCTGCCCTCTGCGAGCTTCGAGTACGTGCTGCGCCAGGTCGAGGGGGAGGTAGCGCTGCTGGAGTGGACGGCGATGTCCGAGGGCGCCCGGGTCGACGACGGCGTCGACTCGTTCGTTGTGCGCGATGGCCGGATAGTCGCTCAGACCATCCACTACACGGTGCGGCCGGCGTGAGGCGGGGGGACCTGCGGCCCGGGGCGACCCACGCGGGCAGGCGAACCGTGGCCGGCACGGACGCTGAGGGCGGCCGCACCGCGGTCGACGGTGTCCCGTCCAGGGCGGCCGGCCGAAGCCCCTCGACCAAGCGCCGGACCTCGGCGGCCTCCAGCCCCGGCGCGATGCCGGACAGCGCTGGACCCAGACCGTCGTGCAGGTCCCGGTGCCGCTGGCGTCGCTCGTCGACGGTGGCGGTCAGCACCCTGTCGCGCGAGCCGACGAGCTCGGCGTCGAGCCGGGCGGCGCCGGCGGCCACCTGACCTGGCAGGACGACCAGCGGGACGCTCCGCTGCGCTACCGGCGCGTGCCCGGGTGCTCGGGACCGGTGTCTCCGGAGACGGCGTCCTCGAGGTCGTCAGCGTCGATCGTCACGCCCCCCAGCGCGTCGCCCCCGGCCGCACCGCCATCGACCGCCAAGGAGGGCTGCTCGTCGGCCGGCGCCGCGCTTGGGGAGAACACCCCGCTCGAGCCGGCCCCCGCTCGCCCGGACGTCTGCTCGCGCTCATTGCTGGTGCGCTCGGGGTCGGCGTCGGACTTCAGGCCGTCGTGGGGCTCGGGGGGTAGTGGCTGCGTCATGCCCCGCTCCTGCCCGCAACAGCGTTCGGGAACCGGTCCCGCGACCCTGCAGGACCGCGCATGACGAGCGGAACGCCAACCCCGGCGTACGTACGCAAAGCGGGCGACGACGGCAAGGGCCGCTGCAGGTCACGGCGCGTCGACAGGTGCCCGACAGGAAGCGCGTTCAGCCGCCCGCGAGGGCTGCCAGCAGGTCCCCGAACCCCCCGGCCGAGCGGGGGTCCTGGCGGGCGGAGGTCACGACCGGCCGCAGCCCGGATCGGGCCACCCGCAACCCCCTGGCCTCGAGGGCGGCGACCAGCGCGTGGTCCTCGGCCAGCGCGAGGGGCGGGAATCCTCCTACCGCGGCGTACGCGGTGCCGGACAGGCTGAGGTTGGCGCCGTGCACGTGTGGATGGTCCGTGCCGCTCCACGCATAGCAGTCGGCGAAGCGCGCGGCGACGACCGGGCTGTGCGCCGACCAGTCGGCCACGGACACCGTGCCGGCGACGGCGTCCCAGCCCTCGGTCCGCCACCGCAGCTGGTCGACGAACCACTCGCGCGGCACCTGGCTGTCGGCGTCCGTGGTGGCGAGCCACAGCTGCTCGGCCGGCACCTGCGCGGCGGCGACGGCGGCGTCCAGCCCGCATCGGCGGGATGCACCGGCGCTGCGCAGGTCGACCTCGAGGACGGTGCACCCGGCGGCAAGAGCGACGGCGGCGGTCCGGTCGGTGCAACGGTCCGCGACTACGACGATCGTCACGGGCGGCACACCCGGCTGGGCGGCCGCGACCCGCAGCGAGCTGAGGCAGACCGGCAAGAGCTGCTGCTCGTCGTGGGCCGGGACCGCGACGGCGATCGCCCGCGTCAGCACAGGCCGTCCCGGCCGGCGACCGATACCCGGGCCAGGTCCTCGCCCGGGTGCGGCCGGACGTGCACCGCCAGGTCCAGGTCGAGCTCCACATGGCGCACCGACGGGACGAGGTGCCCGTGCGCGGCGTCCGCGACGGCCTGCTGCACCGCGTCCCCGGTCTGCGGGTAGTCGCGCACCGGGTGGCGCCAGTGGACGCTGAGCAGGGTGCCGCCCGGGGCGACGGCCTCGACGGCCCGTGCGACGACGGTGCGCAGATCGACGTCGCTGAAGTAGTAGAGCAGCTCCGAGAGCACCACCAGGTCGAAGCACCCGGCCGGCCAGTCCTGCGGCAGGGCCCGCAGCTCGAACCGCACCTGGGAGGCCCCCGAGAGCCGGGCCGTGGCCGACGCGAGCGCGACGGGTGACACGTCGCAGGCGAGCAGGTCGTCGCACCGCGCGGCCAGGCCCTCGGTCAGCACGCCGATCGAGCAGCCGGGTTCGAAGGCGGTGGCGTAGCGGCGCTCGGGCAGCGCAGCCAGGGTGAGGGCGCGCTTGCGCTGTTCGTACCAGCGGTCGGTGAACCCCCAGGGGTCCGGCGAGGCGTCGTACACGCCGTGGAAGTAGTCGTCGGGCAGCGTCACGCGAACACGTGCTCCTCGGTGCGCAGGAAGTACGCCAGATCGGACGGCGGCAGGACGGCCGCGTCCTCGGCTCCCGGGCCGAGCGGCTCGGTCTGGCTCGGGTAGCAGGCCAGAGCCTCACGCTTGCGTCGCCGGGCCTCGGGCGGCAGCGGCAGCCGCACGGCCCGCTCCCACGGGACCCGCAGGTCATCGGGTGCGGCCCAGTGCCAGAGCCAGAGCGGATAGGACAGCAGGCGTGCGCCGGTGGCAGCGCACGCGGTAGCGGCTGCCCGCCCAGCACTGTCGTGGTCGGGGTGGCCGTCGCCGTCCAGCGGCGCGATGCACCAGTCGCCCGCTCCGAGCATTGACGCGAGGGCCTCGGAGAGCTCGTTCTCGCAGGCCCTGAGGCCACCGTCGGGCAGGTGCAGCCGTCGCTCGACGAGCTGCCCGGGCGGGCCGGCGCCGAGCGCGGCCAGGGCGGCTGAGGTCTCGGCCGTGCGCATCGTCCTCAGCCGATCGGGAAGGGCGACGCGACTGCCGGGATGGGACGCCTCCCCGTCGGTCGCGGCCAGCAGCACGACGGTCGTTCCGCGGGCCAGGAGCTCGGCGATCACGCCGCCGACGGCGAGGGTCTCGTCGTCGGGGTGGGGTGCGAGCACGACGGCGCGGCGGCAGGGCTCGAGGTCGAGCACCGGCAGCGCGCCGAGCGCAGTCCAGGCCTCCCACACAGCCTCGGGGTGCCCGCGCCCGGCGCGATCGTCACCACGCCGGGTCCCGCTCGAGCACGAGGGCACCCAGGCCGGCGAGGTCGGTCTCGGCGTGGCTCTGCCGCAGGTAGACCGGAAGGTCCGCGGCAAGCGCGGCGTGGCGAGGGTCGCGGCACAGCGGTCCGGATCCGAGCGCGCGCCCGATCCGGTCGAGCACCTCGGTCGCGGCGCTCTCGGCCTGGGCGCGCAGCCGCCCCGCCGTGAGCCGGGCTCCACCGCCCAGGTCCTGCGGGTCGCCGTCCACCCTGGTGGCCGCCACGGCCAGCCCGGTCCAGACGGCCGACAGCGCGGAGTCGACCGCACCGAGGTGGGCGAGCGCGTGCGGTGACAGCGGCCGCTGGGCGCCGGCCTCGAGCAGGGCCCGGCCGACCCCGACGGCGCCGCCGTACCAGCAGGCGGCGACCGCCATCGCGCCGTGCCAGAAGCCCGGCCGGTCGAGGTAGTCGCCTGGGCCGCCGACCGGGGAGGCAGCGACGCCGCTGAGATCGACGTCGAGGCTGTCGCTGCCGGCCATGCCGACCGCGTGCCAGGTGCCATCGATCGGCCGTGCGGCGGCGAGCTCGACGGCGAACAGCCGGTAGCCGTCGGGGGCGTCGGCGGTCACCAGGGCGTGCGTGCAGGCCCGGGCGCCCGAGCACCAGGGCTTGGTGCCGCGCAGGCGCCAGCCGTCGCCCGACTCGTGGGCCACCAGCGGGGGCTGTGGAGGATGGGCCGCCCACACCGCCCAGCGCGACCCGGGCGGCGCCGCGGGCCCGGCCAGCTCGGCGAGGATGGCGAGCGCGTCGAGGTGGGCTTCGGCCAGTCGCGCGACGCAGAGGTCGTCCGCCGCCAGGTTGACCAGACCGCGCCAGCGCTCCAGGGTGTGGCCGCCGCCGGGCAGCGGGAGGTCCAGCCGACCGTCCACCACGGCCGCGGCGAACGCCGCGGTGACGGCCGCGACCCGCGGCGGAAGGGGGTGCGCGGCCACCGGCGCAATCTACGGGCGGATCGTGGCTCGTGCAGCACCTGGTGGGCCGCAGTCGGCTGGCCCGGCCCACCGGCACCTTGCGTGATTCCCTCGCGATCCTCGGAGCGGGGCAGGCCTGCGAGCGGCGGCCGTGGGGGCAGGCCGGCACCCAGCACCGCGGCGGTGATGGTCCCGCCCACGGTCAGGACACCGACCGGGCCCGGGCGCGCCGAGCGAGCAGGCAGCAGCCGATGAGGTTCGGCAGCACCGCAACGGCGTAGATGCCCAGCTGCGTCGCCGTTGCGCTCTCCTCGACACCCAGCGGAGTGAGCAGGTAGTGGTCAAGGAACCCGCCGCTGTATGAACTCCCGCCGGCCCGCTGGCGAACGATCTTCTCCAGGTCGGTCAGCGGGCAGCTCCAGCCGGCCAGGTTCACGCCCAGGATCGACAGAGAGACCGGGACGTGGAGGCGCAGTACCCAACCCCAACGCAGGGCGAGGAACGTGCCGACGAGCAGGAGCACGATCGCTGCCGCGTGCACGGCAGCGAGAACGTCGGCGAGGGCCACCGCCCCAGTGTTGCGCGAACCGCCGGTGACGGACGCCGGCCACCGGCCGCTCCGCGGTTCCACGCGCTGCGTGCCCAGCCCGGTCCTGGGCGTGGGCCGGGACCCCCCACCACCGGCGGCCAGTACGGGTCCAGGGCGGTAGACGTGCAGAACCCCAGGCCCACCGCTCAGGAACACCCGCACGCCGGCCTCCGGCTTCGCTCCCTCGACCGGCTGCTCACAGCCACGGCGAGACCACGTCGAGGGCCCGTTGCACGGCCACGACGAACGCGGCACCCCCGACGAATGCGACCAGCGCCCGGCGGACTCCGCGTCCGTCGAGCCGCCCCCGGACGAGCGTGCCCTCGAGCTCCGCGAACAGGGCTCGCTGGAACCGGACCCTGCCCCGCAGGTCGGTGGTGTAGGCCAGGACCTCGGCGCCATCCAGGAGCATCCGGAGACGCACGGCCCTGTCCCCGGCCCCCGGGTCGGCACCGTCCGGCGACGTCATGCCGTGCTGGCTGTCGAGGCAGTCGGCGTGGCCGACGAACACGATCCTGGAACCGATCCGGCTCGTGACCTGCTCGACCTCCCACAGCAGGTTGTCGGTCGGTTGGGAGACGTCCAGGATCACCGCACTGCAGCAGCGGGCCAGCTCGACGACGGTCTCCTGCCAGACCGCCCCGTCCACGCGCAGCACCGTGAGGCGAGGCGCCAGCGCCCGCTGACTGGCGGCGACAACCGACGAGGCGACGGCGGGGATGTCAGCGGCCGTGCGAACGGTCCTGAGCTTGGCCGTCTCGGCGTCGGTGACCTGCTCGTGCACGCCCTGCAGCAGCATCTGCAAGCCGAACAGCGGGAGCAGGGCCAGCCGGAGCGCCACGTAGGCCAGCAGGACGACGAACTGGCCGACCAGCAGGGCGAGGAAGACCAGCAGCAGGTCCGCCTCGAGGGTGTCCGGCCGTGGTCCGCTGCCCGGCAGCGAGTCCAGCAGCAGCAGCAGCTCTCCCTGCGACCACGACCAGACCCCGAGGGCGATGAGGCCGACGATCGAGAGCTTGGTGATGAGCCGCCCGAAGGCGATGGCGAGCTGAGTGATCCGCGGTTCGGCACGACCGGCGAGGGTGAGCAGGCGTCCCGGCAGGCGCAGTCCGAGGGCGACGCCCACCGGCGGGGTCGACAGGTCGTCCAGCGTCACCACCCGCCATGTCCGGCCGATGTGGTCCAGCGCCGCTCCGACGACCCGAGTGGCGTTGCGGTACTCGAACTTGCGCAGCCACAGGACCGTGCCGCGACGGGCCTGCACCAGGTACCTGCCTGCCAGCCATGCACCCGTCGACCCGACCAGCAGCAGCACCAGCAGCCGGCCAACGGCGTCGAACACCGCTCGCTCGTCCGGGGTCAGGTCGTTGTCGCCACCGCTCGCATCCATGGCGACGTAGCCGGGGAGCAGGATGGTCAGCCACCCCAGGCCCGCTGCGCAGGTCAGGAGCAGCCCCCCGAGCAGGCCCCGCAGCCTGCGCCAGCTCCGGCGGACCAGGTAGCCGCGGCGAGGGGAGGTGCGGACGCGGAGGCCTCGTGGGCTGCGCGCGGAAGGCGGCTCCGGGACCGCCGTCAAGAGTGGTTGCGCAGCCACCGGCCCACGGACCGGCGCGGGGATGTGGTCGGGCAGGCGCATCCGGACCCCCTCCTCCCTGCTCCGCAGGTGCTCTCACACGGTGCACCGCGGACGCGGGCGCGTCTACCGGCCTGCCGACAGCGACTCAGTGACGGGGTTCGCCGCGGGTCGCCTGAACCAGGACCGGCGTCTGGCCGGTTCCCCTGCGTGAGCGTTGACCGCCGGTTCCGCTCAGGCGCCGTTCGCGCTGGCGGGATGCGGTCGCAGGAGGAGCACCGCGACATCGTCGTCCGGCGCCTCGGGGGTCATGGTCCGTACGACGGCGTCAGCGAGCTCTTCGACGTGCAGGTCGCCGTGCGCGGCGAGGACGTCGGCCAGCCGGCGCAGCCCATCGGTCAAGCTCTCGCCTCGACGCTCGACGAGCCCGTCGGTGTACAGCAGCAGTGTGGAGCCGTACGGCATCTGGGTCACGCGTTCGATACGCTCGACGTCGGCGCTGATGCCCAGCATCGGGTCGGAGTCGTCGGTGAGGGTCACGACGCGCCCGTCGGGAAGCCGTAGCAGCGGTGGCAGGTGTCCGGCCGAGGACTAGCGCAGCTGAACCAGGCCCCGGCGCTTGTCGTCGGCGCTCTGGTCGATGCGGCCGAGGACGGCGCTGGCGAGGGTGTTCAAGCCGAACTGGTGCATCGCCCGGTCGAGCCGGGTCAGCAGCACTGCGGGGCTGTCGTCGCTGTCGATGGCAAGGCCACGCAGCACGTTGCGGATCTGCGCCATGGCGGCGGCGCTGTTGCTCTCGTGTCCGGCGACGTCGCCGACGGAGATCAGGGTCGAGCCAAGGCCGTTGTCGTGTGCGTCGTGCCAGTCGCCACCGACCTGGGCGCTGGCGACCGCGGGCAGGTAGCGCACGGCCAGGTCGAGCGTCGGAGGTGGCCGCGGCTGAGTGAGCAGGCTGCGCTGCAGCGCCTCGAGCAGCCCTTGGGTGTGCCGGTCGGCTGCTCGCTGTGCCTCGGCACTCGCGATCCGTTCCAAGGCGGTGGCGCACTGGGCGGCGACCGCGTCGATGAGGTCGAGCTCAGCGTCGGGGATGGTGCCGCGCTCATCTCTCCAGCAGACGGCGAGTGACCCCACGAGGCGGTCGGCGACCCGGAGCGGGCAGAACGCCCAGGCCAGGCGCCCCGTGTCGGCGTACACGTCGGCCATCTGTGGCAGGAACGCCACTCCCTGCTCACGGTTGGCGAGCACAAGACGCTGGCCGGTGCGTGCGACATGGCACGCCGGCAGCGGGCTGTTCAGCGGCAGCTCGCGGTAGACCAGCTGGTCCTTGTCGTCGAGTCGGTCGCTCACGACCAGGCGCATCCGGTCGCTTTCGCGCAGCACGACGGCGCCGCCGTCGACACCGAGGACCGGCAGGGCACGGTCCATGACGATCTCGGTGAGCCCCTCGACGGTGTTCGCGGCGCGGAGCTCGAGGGTGATGCTCGCCAGGCGCTGCAGACGCCGGTCGGCCTGCTGCTCGGCGGCGCGCACCACCTCGAGGTCCTGACGAGCTCGCCGCTCAGCCCCGACCGCGGCCAGCAGCGCGATCTGCGCGGACGCCGCCCGCGACAGGACCGACAGCACCTGCACGTCCTGCTCGGTCCAGGCCCGCACCACGGTGTCCATCACGCAGAACGAGCCCAGAGCCGCGCCGTCGGCGTCGAAGACCGGGAAGCCCGCCCAGGCGCGCACACCCAGCAGCTCCACCGACGGGTTGTTGCGCACGCGCGTGTCCGCGGTGGCGTCGCCGATGACCAGGGGCGCGCGGTCGGCGATCACGTACTGGCAGAACGACTCCTCGACAGGATTCTCGCGTCCGTCGGGCACGCCGTCGGTCGAGAGCCAGAACGAACGCCGGTCGTCCACCAGGGTCAGGAAGGCCATCGGGGCGTGCAGCAACCGGGCGGCCAGGGAGGTGAGGCTGTCGAACAGCTCGCTCGCTGCGCTGTCCAGCAGGCCGGTCCGCTCCACCGCGGCAAGACGCTCCGCGTCGAACACGGCGGGCTCCACCTTGGCCGGTAGCGCAGAGGGTGAGGTCACCGACCGATCATGCCTTGCCGATCGGGCGGCCGGGGCTGGCGGCCTGACCGGCAGCCAGCGTCGCGCGACGGTTCGCGGCGACAGCAGCAGGCCGCCGAGGCATGGCCCAGGTGGCAGGTGCGCGTGGCCCTGCAGCTCCGTCGGCTACACCCACTTGGCGCTGGACGACCTGCGCGGCGCGGTGGCCGGAGTGTGGGGCGCCGCCTGAGCCACCTACTCAGGCGGCCGAGCCGCGGTCCGTGCACGATGGTGCAGCCTCCGGCACATCGGTCCGGTGTAGCAGTGATGGTCTGCACGCTCGTGGCACCCTGGCCATGCCCGTCAACGGTCGGCGCAGTGACGCCGGCGCCGCCGACGTGGTCGCGCTCGGTGCGGCCATCGGGCTGCCGGAGGCAGCGAGCCGGTGGGTGCTGCGCA
>Ga0105047_10020844_pt1 | contig 10052 bp, 3 predicted proteins | sample MAT04_FD_78384 | JGI IMG/M metagenome (GOLD analysis project Ga0105047, IMG submission 78384) | Freshwater microbial communities from Lake Fryxell liftoff mats and glacier meltwater in Antarctica - MAT-04 (megahit assembly) | ecosystem: Environmental > Aquatic > Freshwater > Ice > Liftoff...
AATTGGCCCGTTAATTTGCCCGGTGTTCCAAGCGCAGGAACTCGCAAATTAAAAATTTGCGTTACTTCGGCGCTCTAAACTCGCCCGGCTCCGCCCCCGATCCCTTGAGCACGTTTGCCGGCGGTCCTTTCTGCAGCACTTCGACATAATTCTGATCTTTCAATTTCTCGAACAGCTCGCGCTTGCGCAGGCGCAGTTTTTCCGAATAGGCGAGCGCCTCGGCGCGGTCGGCGGCCTCTTCGAACTTCTGTGTCGAGAGCGGCCTATAGCCTGCGCGCTGCACGATTAAATAATACTCGCCCGATTCGAAGGGCTCTGAGATCTCGCCATCCTTGAGCGCCGCGGCGACGCGCTCCTCTATAAGGAAGGTGCCCGACGGCAGATCGGTCCGGCCGTTGACGGTCATCAGTCCGCCGCCTTGCACGTACTCCGGATCATCGCTGACCTTGGATGCGATCTCGGCAAAGTCGGCGCCCTTGAGAATCTTCTCGCGCGTTAATTTTGCAGCGCCCAATGCCACCTCGGGCGAATTGAATTTCGACTTGGCGATGCGAATGCGCCTGAGCCGCCAGACTTCATCCTGGCGAAAGAGATCGGGATTCTTCTCGAAGAAATTACGCGCGGCCGCCGGCGAACGGACGATCGGACCGAGTTCCAGCGAGAGCACATCGCGGCGGAAGAGCTCGCGCGAGAGGCCGTTCTCCCATTCCGTGAGAGTCTGACCGCGGCGGCGCAGAGCCTGGCGCAGTTCTTCTTCGCCACCGGCTGCATTGATCATTTCGCGGCGAAGCATGCGCGTGTAACGCGCCTCTTCGGCCTTGAAACGCTGAACGGCGTGCTCGCCGCTGACGTTGGCCGCGCCGGCCCGCTCGATGTACATGCGCATGATGTCCTTGCGGCGCTTGTCGGCGAGCTGGTCCATGATCTCGTCCTGCGTCGCAGTCTCCAGCGCTTCGGTCCAGGCCTTCTGGATCGCCGGAGAAAGCAGCGCGGCGTTCAGTTCGCCTTTGCGGATCTTGTCCTGGATCAGCGCGTAACTGTCCGAATAGATGGCTTCGATCTGACGAATGCTGACCACGCGCGTGTTCACTTTCAACGCCGGCGCATTGAAAGTGTCCATCGCCCAGAGTGATTGAAGCGAAAGAATCAGTGCGGCGAAGCAGACCGTAGCGCAGGCTTCCAGCCTGCTTGGACCTAATCGTGCAGGCAGGACAAAAACTCCGTTTTGTCCCAGGATGCCTGCGGTACGTGTTATGGCTTTGAACATTTCCTCTCCCGGCGGCGGACAAAAACGGCTGAATCAATTCTTGGGTTCTGGCTTTGCATCCGGAGCAGGCGCGGGCTTGGTGCCTGGAGGCGGAGTCACTGGCGCCGCGTCAGGCTCCGGATTGATCATCTGATCGAGCGCATCACGCGGCGTGATGGTCGGTCCCGTTCGCGTCAACAATTTCTGCAGGCTCTGCGGCATGCCCACGATGCGGTCGATGATCGACTCACCCTGAATGCGCGAGGTGACGGTCATGGGCAGCCCCACGCCGAAGCGGTCGCCCAGCATCGCGGCCACATCGAGCTTCTCGGCGCCCCAGTTTTTTGTGAAGGATTCGCGCGCTTTCTGCAGCGTCTCCAGATCGTTGATTTTTTCGGTCTCGAAAAGCGCGCGCATGCCGATGGACTTCAGCGCCAGCCAGGGAAATTTAAAGAGAGGCGCATTCAGCCGCCCCGAGAGCCGCAGGGCCAGCTTGCCTTCTTCCAAAGCATGATTGAATTCGTCGCGCACATCCGCTGGCCACTTCTCAAGCGCCAGGCGATCGCGCGCGGCCTTGGGAATGGCTGAGACGTAAATCTGCGCTTCGTCGGCGAAGGCCTCGTCGGCCAGATTGATCTTCAAATTCCGCACCGTAATCTCAAGTCCCTGATGGGTGCCCTTGCTGGCGAACTTGAACGTCTCAATCTTGGCAAATCCTTTTTCGATCACAATCGTCGGCGTGACCGGCTCGAATTCCAAGCGTTCGAAATCGACGCCCGCAGTGCGCGCCAGATAGGCCTGTAGCGCCAGCATTGCTCCATTGAACATTTTGTGCGTGTCGCCCGTTGCAGAGCCCAGTGTCGCGGCAGCCGGTTCGGGCAGATCAAAACTGAGCTGATGAATATTGCTGCTCTCGTCGCCAGCGGCGCGCACAAATGCGATGAACATCTGCGCACCCATCCCGGTGAACGCGCGCGACCAAGGCGCGACGAGCTCGGCTGGCGGACGCGCCCCGTCGCTCTTGGGTGCTTGCAGCGCCAGAGCAAGCTTGAGCTTTACGGCGCCATCCCAGCGCAAGCGGTCGGTGCCGGTGAAATTAAATCCGTCGAGCTTTCCAAAGGCGTCCATGCGTCCGCTCAGCGCGTACGCCTGCTTGCTGCTTTTCACGCCGGGCAGCAGCGACATATCCGCTTCCAGCCATTTCAACGGCGCACGGAACTCCACGTCGCGCACGGTCAATTTCTCCGCCGGCATTGCAAAGGCGGCATTGCTGAAATCCAGGTTGGCGTCATTGATTGAGAAGCGTCCGCCCATCGCGGTGCTGGTGAAGTTTCCCACGGTCAGCTTGCGATTCTTCAGCACGAAATTTTGAGCCTCGATAGGTTCGAATTTTGTCTCATTCAATGTCAGCGAAGGCGCGGTCAATGTTGCTGTGACAATCAAGTGCTCCGGCAAGGTGCGGCTGCTTTTGGCGTCTTTGTCCAGCTTGCCGCTGCGCATCAACTTGTAGGCGGAGAACAATCCGAACGGCTCCAGCGGCGTGCTGCTGGCGATGTCGCCGCTGACATTGAGCGGCGTTCCTGCGGCGCCCAGCGCGCGGGTCAGATTCAGCTTGGGATCGCTGGAACTGATCTGCAGGTTGGGGCTGCTGAAGGCCATCTCTTTGATGCCTGCTTCGTCGCCGAGCACCACGCTTGCGGTCAGTGTTTTGAAACTCAGATCGCGCGCGGTCAGGCGCATCTCGCCATTGAGACTCAACTGGCTGCTCGCGCTGCCTTCGCCCATTCGCTTGATGATCAGCGGCGAAGGCTTGGCCTCGAACTCCAGCGTATCCTGTTCCGGATTTAAACCATTGAGCCGCGGATCGGTGGGTTGAAGTTTCAGACGCTTTGCCATCAGCGCTGGATCCTGAAGCATGGCTTGCAGACCGACCACGCTGCCGCGGTAAGCGACACTGAAATCCTTCAGCGTGCCACTGGCGCTGAGACCCGGAGCAAGCGGCATCAGGCTGGCAAGGTATGCGGCGTTTGCAGTGGCGGCATGGACGCGTCCCTGCAGGCGATCGGCGGAAGGCTCGTACTTCTGCAGGACCACGGTGCAAGGCAGCGGCCCGCCGCCAATAATCATCTCGGCGATTTCGAGACTCTGTTTGTCCGCCGACAATCCCGCTTCGAGATTCCGTATTTCAAGGGCGAGCGGCTTGCCTTGCAGTTTCAGCTTCATGATCTGCGCCAGTATGCCGTGCGAATAAAGGCACTGCTCCAGTTCCAGCTTGCACGGCTCGCCGGCGGGCTTGTTGTATTCGTAATTCAATTCAGGCAAGTTGGCCGATATGGCGACCGAATCGAGAATGGCGTCGCCATGAATGCCCAGCGTGTTATCCGGCAGAACCGATAAACCCAGGCGCAGCGCCCACTCATTTATGAAAGAGCCGCGCGCCACGCGCTTGCCTGCGGCGTCGGCCCCGCTGAAGACCTGCAGATCGTTGCGCAGCGCGCCGTAAAGCTGCCACTTGGAAATCTTGGCGTCCGTGCGCGAGAGCTTCATGCCCGCCGCCTTCCAGGTGCCCTGCGGCTTCCAGTCGCCGCGAAGAATGGCCGCCAGCGGCTCCGGTGCGTCGGCAGGATCTTTGAAATCCTTGCTGAGCCAATCGACAAACGGAGCCATTTCGATCTGCAGCGAATTGACGCACAGATCGTCGCCGAGGTGGTAGAGCAGCGCGGCCGGGCCGCCTTCCTTTATGTACGCGGAGACACTCTTGCTTAAAGGAGTGGCGTCGGTGAAAGGCAACAGCCGCGTGGAGAGCTCGCGCACGTGAACGAGAGCGCCGGAGACATCCATCGCCGCCAGGAATGAATTGCGCGTGCGGTCTTTCTGTTTCAGAGAGAAGTCGAGCGAATCTTTCTGACGGTCAAAACCCACTTCGAGCGCCAGCGTTCCATTTAAAGGATGATCGGCCGGCAGCAGATGCAGCGACTGGGCCAGTTGATACGCCGGCGGATTGATCTGCCCGGAGATTTTCAGCCCCTTGAGACAATCGGTCCAGGTCTGGTTGGGAAAATTACGCAGGTTCTGAAGCTTGAAGAAATCCAATTCGTTGAGCGTCAGGCGGAATTGTCCGACGCTGCCTTTGACGTCCAGCTTTTCGACATTTAGCTTTTTAATATCCTGCTCTTCTTTATCGTCCCGTAAGCGTTGAGCGTAACTGCCTTGCAGGGCCAGCTTGACGGGCTGCGCTTCTTTCCAGACCCAGACAGAGTCGTCCGCCGGCTTGACGTCTGCGGGTTTGACATCCACAGGCTTTCCGGCTGCCGGCTTTGCCGCCCTGGGATTGAGCAACGCTTCCAGATGCGAAAACCGCGTGCGCACTTCAATGTCGCGTCCGTCGATGCTTAGATCAAAGGTGAGTTTGTCGGGCGTCCCGCTGGCCGTATCCAGCATGCGTTCGACCACGATCCGTCCGGACTGTTCGATGTATCCGGTCACCGCGGTATCTTTATAGAACTTCAGCCAGTCGCCCTGTCCGGGCGGCAGAGCAACATCGCGGCTTCGCAAGTAGCCTTCGATGTACGGCCGGAAGCGTTCGCGCAACGTAGCGATGTCCGATCGAATTCCAGGGAAGTTCAGATTCCGTTCGCGGTCGAAGCCTTCAAAGCTGGAGATGATGGTCTCGGTTTTCTCCGTGCGGCTGCAACTTGTTTTGACGTAAACAGAGAGCGGTTGGCCTTGCGGCGACGAGACGCCCAGTACCACAGTGAGATACGGCGACGCGCTCTCGGGCGCCACGGCCGGAGTCGCCTTGCGGTTGTATTTCAAAAGCGTCAGCAATTTGACGGGCGACGGATCTTTCTCCCACTGCCGCGACGCTTCGCCTTCGGCGCCGATCTCGATTTCATCGTTCGATCCAAAGAGCGTAACCTTGAGATCAAAAATTTCTTCGAGCGGCTGAGTGAATCCGAAGAGCGCCAGGATCGGCTCGAACTCCAGCCAGAACTGCCGGCCTTTCAGATGAAGTTTGAATTGCGCCTTGGCGTCGAGCACGCCTTTGCGATCCAGGCCTTTGATCACGCCCGGAACCTCGCTGGTCGCGACGAATGAGGAGGCTTCGATCTTAAAATTATCGATTAGAAAATCGGGCATCCCGCCGCTCTGGCTGGGTTGAGCGCGGGCATTAAATGAGAACGCGAGCGGCAGCGGCTGGCGGATCGTCTTGCGCGCAGCGCCTTTTTCCTCGTTGCTGGAGACCATCACGTAGCCGTTGTCGGTCTCCATGTTGGCATAGATTTTCCACGTGCCGTCGGGCTCCTGATCGAGCCGTGCCAGTCCCTGCAAGCGTCCGCCGATGCGTCCGTCGAGGCCCAGGCGTTTGCCCACGTCGGTGGCGAAGAATTCCTCCATGATGCAGGAGAGACTGACGTTGTATGCGCTGGAGCCGCGCGGGTTCAGCCGTCCGTCGGCGGCGAAGTGGAGATGGATGCTCGCCGGGTCGTTCAGATCGCGACCGCTCTTGAGCCGCACCTGCATTTCATGCGGGCGGTAGCCGTGCCCGGAATCGCAGAGCAGCACGTCGAAATCCATTCCCATGGGCGTATTGCCCAAGGGAGGGCGATCCTTGTCTTTGATCGAGAGCAGGCTGTCGCTCAGCACGCTGCCATCGATGCGGATATTTTTCAGATCATTGATCCACAGGTGGACCTTGCCGGAGATCGGTTTTCCAAGCACCACTTTGAAGCCCGTTCCGTAAGGCTCCCAGGAGTAGCCCAGGTGTTCGAAGATGCGTCCGAGATCGAATTCGACGAGTTTCAATTCGAGCGCTTTGGACGAGAGCCGCGCCAAATCGATGACGCCGGATTGGTCGATCAAGTTCAGCTCGCCGCTCAGTTCCAGCGACCCCGGACGGGGCGGGGCCGGAAACGCGTTCACGCGCATCTTGCAGTGTTCGATCCTTAAAGGAGCGCCGAGCCCATCCTGGCGCAGAGTCACGTTTATATCTTCAAGCGACGTTTCGCCGACGTTGGTGTAGTTGTCGCGCAGGCGGACGCTGCCGCCCTCAATATTGAGGACGAAATCGAGTTTGTCGACGTTCAGCTCCGTCGGCCCTTTGGGCGCCGAGAGCTTGTGCAGAATGTCGTCGATGCTCAGCGATCCATCGGTGCGTGATCGCTCGATCAGCAGTTCAGGCCGCTTGAGATCAATGCGCAAGCCGCTGTAGTTGCGAAACAATCTTCCGATCCAGGGTCGATCGCTCAGCGCCCAGCCCAGCATCGCCAGCGGTTCAAACTTGAGGTGCGCTTCGGGAATGACGAGCAGTTCACTGGGGCCGAGCGAGATCCTGTTGCGGTCCTTGATCTTGATGTTTTTAAGATGAATCGTGCCTTCGAACGGCTTGACCTCGGGCGCGCCCATGCTGACGTCATCGCGCAGCAGATAGGTCTCGACTGCTTTGCTCAGCCTTTTTTCCAACGCATCTTCGTCGAGAATGACGAAGCGCACGATCGATGCCAGGATCAGGCAGAGCGCCAGCATGCACGCCGCCGTCCATGTGCAGATCCGTATCCAGCGCCGCGACCAGAGCCGGCTGATCAGCGGCGGCTTGGCGGCCGCATCAACCAGCAAGCGCATCTGGACATCGCCGATTGTGACTTCCTGCCCGCCGCTTAAAGCAACCGGACCACTGAGCGGCTGGCCATTAATGAGAATACTTCCGTTGCCGAATGTGCTGCCAGTTGAACCGCCTTCGGCCGGGCGAATAAGGAGCGTCTCGCCATCCATGCGCACGTAGGCATGCACAGGAAGGATGCCGTCGCCGCGGATACAGATCTGACAGGCTGCGTCGCTGCCGATCCGGCTTTCACCGGAGGGGACTTGAAAAATTCCCTGGGGCCCGACAAAGACAAACCGAAGCATGCAAATCTTTCAGCGACGCGCCTTTGCAATCGAGCGCTCGTGGAAACCAGTAAATCCCGATGCGAGAGTTTAGGCGCTCCACCCTCACGCTTCAATGCGGCGCACGATTTTTCCTGAGAAAAGCGAAGAAAATAAAGTCATCTATCAGTCAACATCTTTAGGACGGAGCCACTTTGAGAAAGCTTCGAACTGTTTTGTTCAACTTCCGACTCAGTAATAAGTTCAAAGCTTGTACAATATCTGTTGCTTTAAAAGTCATTTTTAGTTGGAAAAGAGTAGACGTCCGGTCATAATTGTTGTTTTCGATGCACACGTGCAGGTGAAGGAGTCCGTCATGCGTCTCTTCTACTGTTCGTTATGCGGCGTCAATGTCCTCATTAAAGATACTGCATTAGCGGAACGGGTTACCAGCGGCGAAGAAGCTGTCGTGTGCGATCGTTGCGTAAATTCCAAGGTTCGCAAGCCGGGCAGCGGACCAAATTCTACACTGTCCAAAATGAGGTCAAACGCAAACATGCCCCGTGTTCGCAGTGCGCGATCGAATGCGAATCTGCCGCAAATCCGTTCGAGCGCCAATCTGCCCGCAGTGGGTCAGCAGTCGGCTGCAAATCCTCAAGTTCCTCCGGCCGGAATTCCGGCGAACGGATCGTCGGGTGTCATGCCCAGAATTTCGACAGGCTTCTTGACGGACTCCGGCCATCCCGAGATGTCGCCCGAAGCGCCGCTCGAAACCTTGGATCCGGTTTCTGAAGGATTGATGCCGCCGGCGAAATCCGGGCTGATGCCGACAGTCGGTTCGGGCATTCTGCCGAAGGTCGGATCGATTTCCGGAATGAATCTGCCGAGGCTGGGATCCAACACACGGATGCCGCGTGCAGGCTCGCAGACCGGACATAACCTTCCGCGCGTGGGCTCGAAGACCGGACACAACCTGCCGCGCATCGGCTCGCAGACCGGACACAATCTTCCGCGCATCGGTTCGAATTCGCACCTGCCCCGGGTTAACCGTTCGGGCAGCTATCTGGGTCTCTCAACGTCCAATCCGCGCAACCCCAGAGTAACTCCCGCGGTTGCAGCAGAACGCGCCGAAAACGATCAGATTCAAATCGGTATTATCATTTTCACCGTGATGGTTCTGATCGTTGTGGGCTTGGTCGTTGCCAACTCAGGCAGCCCGCCGCCTCAGGCCCGCGCGTCGGAGAAAGCAGTCGATAAGCGCCCTGCGCCGGCCGTCGTTCTTCCCTCCACTACGCTCAGCTTCAGCGAACAGCAGATCGAGCGCAAGAAGGAGCAGGAGCGCGAACTGGCGCGCGAACGCAAGCGGCTTGAAGAGCTCTCGCGTGTCGCCGTCGCTCCAACCACCGGTGCTCCTATAGAAGAACCCGCGCCGGGAGTCAGCGCCGGGCCGCCAGCCAAACCCGCAATCAAACCCGCCAAGATCGAGGGCGCGCGCAAGCCTGACGATCGCGAAACGCGCGCACCCAACGGAGTGCCTGAAGAGGCTGAGCTACCGGGCAAGCCTGCGGCGCCGGAAGTTGAAGTTCGGAAATATCCACCGTTGCTCGGCGAACGCACCGGACCCCTAACGTCAGATCCTGCTGTTGACAAGGCCGTCGGCGGAACCCGGCCCAAGGCCATCGTTGCGGGGAAACCTGTCGAGCCTGCGGGATTGTTGACCGTGGAACCTGGCGTGCCTGTTGTGCAAAAACCCGCGTATGAGCTCGAATACGAACGCGTCACACTTGAATTTCTCACCGCACTAAGCCAGCGCGATTTCAAAGGCGCGCTCAAGCGTTACTCCGATGCGTCGGCCGATCCTTCATTCGCGCCGTTGAAAGCCACGATTGCTCTGGACACGCAGCTTCTGACACAGATCGAAAATGTTCGCGAAGTTGTCGCGCGCGGAGCGAAGACGTTCACTGCAAAGCGCTCCTTTACTGTCGGAACGCGAACCGGCAAAGATCTGGTCATCGGCGAAGGCTCGTCCAACTCGTTCAGCAGCATCGATAACGAAGGCATCAACTACGAGCAGGCGCTCGGCGCCGGCAAAGCTGAGCTTAAGTTGCGCTTCGACGCACTCTCGCCAACGTCGCAGCGCAATTTTATTGAACTGGGACTGGGCACGACCAAAGCTCCATTGCTTATGGCCTGCGCGGAAGCTTTCGTCTTACAGGCGGAAGACAGCGCGGAAGCATTGGCGGAGAACCTCGAAGCCGCGTCCAAAGATCCCGCCACGCAGGGCGCCGCGAAGAGACTCACTGCGCTTCTGGATTTGCAGCGCAAAGACACCGCCGCGCAGACCGCATTCCGTACGATCGAAGCTCTGGTCCGCGGCAAACGCTGGGAGCCCGCGCGCGCCAGCATTTCAAGCTACAACAAGAATTTTGGCGGCACCTACGCTCTGGCGCGCGTCGAGAAGCAGTTGGAAAAACATCGTAAGCTGGTCGAGAAAGAATTGAATTTCACAGCGATGGAAGGCGAGCAACCGCGCAAGTAGGATTTTCCAACGTCCGACGCGCTGCTTTCTCTCTCATCTATACTAAAACGATTAGTGTTTTCGATTTGTCCCAAGAATCTTTTAGGATTTTTTTCGCCACACGTGCAATTCGTATAAGTGATCAAGTACAAGCCGTTTGCAAGATCAACTATTTCACTCAAAACAAGCATTTTCTTCGAGACTCGCGCAACGAGTGTAAACGCCTCTCTCCAAACCCCCACAGGTAGTACCTAACAAGAGCATCCGACCCATCCAAATCGCGTGGGTGGCGGGTGGCAAGGAGCAGGGCCGTTTCTGCTCCTTGCTCTTGTGTCAGCGAGAAGTCAAAACCACCCACCTCTGAGCACCTGAAAAGCACCCGCCACGTTTGGGAGGCGTTTGCCGGGTGGCATTGGTATGCCA
>Ga0105047_10020845_pt1 | contig 10051 bp, 11 predicted proteins | sample MAT04_FD_78384 | JGI IMG/M metagenome (GOLD analysis project Ga0105047, IMG submission 78384) | Freshwater microbial communities from Lake Fryxell liftoff mats and glacier meltwater in Antarctica - MAT-04 (megahit assembly) | ecosystem: Environmental > Aquatic > Freshwater > Ice > Liftoff...
CGAGGCCAACGAGAAGCCCGGCCGCCGGGTCGAGGTGGAGGCCTTTCGCATCGATCGGACCGAGGTGACGGTGGCCGAGTACCGCCGCTGCGTCGACGCGGGGGCCTGCGCCGCGGACGGGCTGAAGATGCAGTTCTGGGACGACAAGGACCAGAGCGCGGGCGCCTGCAACTGGGACAAGCCGGGCAAGGACAGCCACCCGATCAACTGCGTCGACTGGTCGATGGCCACGGCCTTTTGCCGCTGGGCGAAAAAGCGCCTCCCCACGGAGGGCGAGTGGGAAAAGGCGGCGCGCGGCACCGACGGGCGCAAGTACCCCTGGGGCAACGCGGGCTACGGCAGCAAGAGGGTCGCCAACATCGCCGACGAGAGCGCCAAGCGCGACAATCCTGGGTGGACCACTGCGGAGGGCTACGACGACGGCGTCGTCTTCACCGCCCCAGCCGGCAGCTTCTCGGCGGGGGCGTCTCCGTACGGCGCCCTCGACATGATCGGCAACGTCGCGGAGTGGAATTCCGACTGGTACGAAGTTAATAAATATCGCTCGCTCCGGGGCGGGTCCTGGTGCTACGGGCCGTCGCTCGCGCGCGCGTCGGCCCGCGCCGGGTACGAGCCGGCCGTGCGGGACGGCGGCGTCGGCTTTCGGTGCGCCCAGTGACGCTTCTGTTTTCTGATTTCTTCTGTTCTGAATCCGATCGGTCGGAATTTCCGGAAACATGAAAGAGTCGCCAATCTTCGTGAAGAGCTTCGAGACGGTCCTGTGGCTGCTCGAGCACACCGCCAAGTTTCCGAAGCACCAGCGCTTCGTCCTGGCCAAGCGCATCGAGGACGCGGCGCTGTCGTTTCAGGACGAGCTGGTCTACGCGACGAAGAGCGACGATCCGATCCCCGGCCTCCGCGCAGCGGACTACCACCTCGAGCGGCTGCGCCTCTACGCGCGCCTGTCGCTCAAGATGAGGCTCTCCACGTTCGAGCAGTACTCACCAGCCAGTTCTTCGGCAACGTGTACCTCGACAGCGTCGACCACCTCGTCAAGGACCGGCTTGGCGTGAAGCGATACCTCCGCTACGTCGATGATCTCTGCCTGTTCGGCGCGGACAAAGGCGCTCTGCGCGAGCTGCGCGCGGAGGTGGAGGAGGCCATGCTTGGCCTGCGTTTGCGCCTCAACGTCGGCAAGAGCCGCGTCCGCCGCGTGCGCGAGGGGGTCACGTTCTTGGGCTTCGTGGTGACAGAGCACGATCTCCGGCTCGCGCCCACCGCGGTGCGCCGCAGCCGGCGGCGCATCCGCGCGCTGCGGCATCGCTACGCAGGTGGCTCGCTCGGCTGGCCAGCGGTGGTCGCCTCGATGCGAGCGTGGGAGGCGCACGCCGCGCACGGTCGAACGCGCGGGCTGATCGCCACCGTGTCGGCTCGCTCGCCCTTCGTCAGCGCCGCGACCCGAGCCTGCTGAGCACCGCATCGAGCGCTTCCTCGACGGTCTTGCCCGGCGGTCGACCCTCCTGCGCCTGCGCCACCGCGCCGCGTGGGTCGTAGACGACCGTCACCGGCAAAGCGTCGAGCCCGCGCCCGACGATCCGCTTGGTCAGGTTCGCGCAGTTGTCGACCAGGACACGGGGCGCGAGCGGGTGGCCCTCGAACTTCGCCTTGAGCGCGTCGATCCCGCGGCACCGCCCGGTCGCTTCGTCGCGCTCGGTGATGAGCGCGACGATCCACAGCTCCACGCCCGGTCGTTCGGCCAGCGGCACCAGCTCCTTCAGCTCGCCCTGACACGGGCCGCAGTCGAGCGAGTAAAAGGCTAAGATGAGCGCCTTTTCCTTGGCGGCGCGACCCAGCGGGCTGACCGTCGCCTCATCGATCAGCCGCGGGAGCTGGTTGTAGCTCTTGATCGGCGCGAACGTGGCCGCCGCGAGCGACGTCGAGGCCGCCGCGACCAGCAGCGCGACGACGACCCAGTGACCTCTCATCGACCGACAAGCTAGCTTTCTGTGCGGGCGCTCGCAACGCCCGCCACGACCTGGCCGTGCTAGCGTACGTGCCGTGTCGCGCCCGGTCTTGGTGCTCCTCTGCTTCGCCCTCGCTCACCCGGCGTTCGCCGCGCCCCAGCCTCGCTCGTGCGCCCCGCTGACCGGAGATCCGGCCGCGGTGTACGGCGCTGGCCTCGCGTCTGCGCCCACGCGCGAAGAGGCGCTCCGGCAGGCCCGCCAGCAGGCCATCGGCGAGATCGCGCGATCGATCTGCGCCAGCGTCGAGGTCCGCGGGGAGGGCGCCATCGCCGTGCGCTCGCGCGTCGAGGGCCTCGAAGGGGTCGAGGAGATCGAGCGCTGGGACCAGGCCGACGCCGGCCGAAGCACCGCCTGCGTCGTGCTCAAGATCGCGCGCCCGACGATCGATCTCCGGCGGCGCGCGGACGAGGCCGTCCTGGCCGCCGCCGCCGAGGCCGCGCTCGGCGCCGCCAAGAGCTGCCCTGCCGACGCGCTCGACACGATCGCCCGCGCCCGCGCGACGCTGGCGGGCCTCTGCCCGAGCCTCACGACGCCGTCCGGGCAAGCGGTGCCCGCGGTCATCGCCGCGCTCGACGCCGCACGATCGAGCGGCGAGGCTCGGCTCGCGACCGCCGCGCGCGACACCGCCATCGGGGTGCGCTGCACGTCCGCCGATGGGACGGCGCGCGCGTGCCCGCGCGGCTTCGTCGAGGCCGCGCGCGCCCAGCTCGTCAAGCGCGGTGTCGCGGCCTCCGCCGAAACCTTGTCGGTCGATGCCGCAGCGCAGGTGCTGGTCGGGACGCGCCCGCCGGGTCTATGCGCGCCCGCGCTGGCGGTCCTCTTGCTCATCATCGAGAGCGAGACCGCGCAGAAGACCAAGCGCGAGACCGAGCACCACGCGGTGGTCGGCGGCGCCTGGGTGGTGCTCGCGGGCGGCCAGCGCCGCGAGGGCCCGCGGGTTGCGACCAACGCCGGCTGGTACTCGCCCCAAGAGGCGCTCGCCAAGGCCGCGGTGAAGCTGAGCGAGGCGGCGCTTTGGCCCTGATCGACCCGCGATCTCAGTCCTCGCCGAAGAACATACCGACGGGGAGATCGATCGCGTCGAATGGCTCGGCGCGCACGGTCTCTCCGCGCTCGGCCACCAGCGCTTCCAGATAGCCGGCTTCGTGCCAGCGCAAGACGGTCAGCCGACGACAGCACCTCGCACACCCAATCCGGGATCGTGCGCACCAACGCGTCATCAGGCGGCTCGGCGACACGTTCACGCCGCCAGCCCGCGACGTCGGGGCGCAGCGGTAGGCCGCTGAAGAGGACATCGACCTCGGTCGCGATCCACCAGCCGCCGGGACGATCGGGTGGCTCGCCCTGCCGGCGGTTGAATGGGTCGAGCGCTGCCGCGAGCTTCGCCTGCGCGCCGCCATGGCGAAACGTCGGCTGAGCCTTCTGCACCAGCTCGCCGTCGATGATCTCGTGGAATCGTTCCTCCTCGGGGATGGCGAGGAAGTCAGCGAGCGTCGCTGCCTTCTTCGGGGCAGGGACCATCTCGATACGCTAGCCCGGGGCGCGGTCGCGGATCCAGCGCGCCCGCCCGATGGAGTAGGCTGCTCCGTCTCGCCCGGACGCGGCGATCGCAGAGCACCGGGACCCCGAGACATGATCAGACTTGACACCATGACCCGTTCTTGATTTATGCGCAGCCCTCTCGCCAAGAATCGATAGACAGGCCGAGAGACAGGAGGTGTTCGGAGCGCCGAGCTCACAAACGAAGAGATCTGATATCGCCGAGGACCAGGCTCCAACACGGAGCACGAGCTTCCCAGCTCACTGCGCACCCACGGAATGATCGTGATCTCGGGGATGAGCGAAGCGAAACATCGAGTCGATTAAAGTCCCGCGGGACGACGTTCGCGCAGGAAACGACGTTGCTTACGAGCAGCACCAGGCGCAAAGCCTGGTTTCGATCACGAACACAATTTGAACGAGACCGAAGCCCCTGACGAGGTGCTTCGGCTGGATGCTTCGGCTTTGGAAGGAACGAGATGCCTACGATCAACCAACTCATTCGGAGCGCGCGCCAGGACCCGGCGTACAAGACCAAGTCCCCCGCTCTGCGATCTTGCCCGCAGCGCCGTGGCGTCTGCGTGCGCGTCTACACCTCGACGCCCAAGAAGCCGAACTCCGCGCTCCGCAAGGTCGCCCGCGTTCGCCTCACCAACACGATCGAGGTCACCTCGTACATCGGCGGAGAGGGACACAACCTCCAGGAGCACAGCGTGGTGCTCGTCCGCGGTGGCCGTGTGAAGGACCTCCCCGGCGTCCGCTACCACATCGTGCGCGGCACCCTGGACGCATCGCCTGCCGAAGGCCCGTCCAACACCAACAAGCTCCGGCGCAACCAGGGCCGCTCCAAGTACGGCGTCAAGCGCGCCCGCTAGTCATCGAGGAATTAACAGATGGGTCGTCGTAGAGAAACACCGAAGCGCAAGATCATGGCCGATCCCAAGTACGGGGACCGGCTCGTGACCAAGTTCGTCAACGCCCTCATGAGCGATGGCAAGAAGTCGACCGCCGAGCGCATCTGCTACGGCGCCTTCGAGATCGTCGCCGAGAAGGGTGGGGGCGAGGATGCGCTCACGGTCTTCAAGAAGGGCCTCGAGAACATCAAGCCGCGCATCGAAGTGAAGTCGCGTCGCGTCGGCGGCGCCACCTTCCAGGTGCCGGTCGAGGTTCGTCCCGAGCGGCGCACGTCGCTCGGCATGCGCTGGCTGATGCAGGCCTCCGAGAAGCGCGGCGAGAAGACCATGCGCGAGAAGCTCGCCGCCGAGATCCTCGAGGCCGCTCAGGGTCGTGGCGCCGCGGTGAAGAAGCGCGACGAGACCCACAAGATGGCCGACGCCAACAAGGCGTTCGCGCACTTCCGCTGGTGATCTTTCGTTTCGCAGAACTATTCGCAGATCTTTCGTAGAGGAGAGCGTTCGCTCGTTACTGTGATGACTTGGCTCGAGAACATGTCCCGGACCCGAAACATCGGGATCATGGCGCACGTCGATGCGGGCAAGACCACGACTACCGAGCGCGTTCTTTTCTACACCGGCGTCGAGCCCCGCATGGGCGAGGTCGACGACGGGACCGCCACGATGGACTGGATGCCGGAAGAGCAAGAGCGCGGCATCACCATCACCTCGGCGGCGACCACCTGCGCTTGGCGCGAGCACCGCATCAACCTGATCGACACGCCTGGGCACGTCGACTTCACGATCGAAGTGGAGCGCTCGCTGCGCGTCCTCGATGGCGCGGTCGCGCTGCTCGACGCGGCCCGCGGCGTCGAGTCGCAGACCGAAACGGTGTGGCGGCAGGCTGATCAGCACGGCATCCCGCGGGTCTGCTTCATCAACAAGATGGATCGCCCGGGCGCTGATTTCGCGGCGACCGTCGCGGCGATCCGCGCGCGTCTCGGGGCCAATCCGCTGGTGCTGCAGCTGCCGGTGGGCGAGGGCGAGCGCTTCATCGGCGTCATCGACATCATCGAGAAGCGCAAGATCGTCTGGGACGCAGAGACGCTCGGCGCCAAGTTCCACTTCGAGCCCGTCCCCGCCGATCGCGACGAGGAAGTGGCTCAGGCCCGCGAGGCGATCTTCGATGCGGTCGCCGAGGGCGATCCGGAGCTGCTCGCGAAGTACGTCGCTGGCATCGAGGTCACGCCGCAAGAGCTGCGCGTCGCGATCCGCAGGGCGTGCTTGAAGCTCGAGATCACGCCGGTCCTGTGCGGCTCGGCGTTCCGCAATCGCGGCATCCAGCCGATGCTCGACGCGGTCATCGACTACCTCCCGTCGCCGCTCGATGTCCCGCCGATCAGCGGCCTCGATGTCGAGACCGGCAAGCCGGTCGTGATCGCGCCCGACGCCGATGCGCCCGTCGCCGCGCTCGCATTCAAGATCATGACCGATCCCGAGATCGGTCACCTCACGTTCCTGCGCGTCTACGCCGGCACCCTGCGCACGGGCGAGACGCTCTTCAACGCGAGCAAGGGCAAGAAGGAGCGCCTCGGGCGCCTCCTGCGCATGCACGCCAACCAGCGCGAAGACGTCGACACCTGCGCGTCGGGCAACATCGTCGCCGCCGTTGGCCTCAAGCACACGTTCACGGGCGACACGCTCTGCTCACCGGATCGCCGCGTCGCGCTCGAGACGATCGCGTTCCCCGAGCCGGTCATCGCGATCGCGATCGAGCCGAAGACCGAAGCCGACACCGAGCGCCTCGGCACGGCCCTCGCGAAGCTCGCGATGGAAGATCCGTCTTTCGCCGTGCGCACCGATCCCGAGAGCGGCCAGACGCTGATCGCCGGCATGGGCGAGCTGCACCTCGAGATCATCGTCGACAGGCTGCGCCGCGAGTTCAAGGTCGACGCCAACGTCGGCCGCCCGCAGGTCGCGTACCGCGAGACCGCCACGCAGCCCGCAGACGGCGAAGGCAAGTTCGTCCGCCAGTCGGGCGCGCGCGGCACCTACGGCCACATTCGCATCGAGCTCGAGCCCGCGGCTCGCGGCGACGGCCTGGTCGTCGAGAGCAAGGTTGCCGGCGTGACCGTTCCGAAGGCCTACGTCGCGCCTGCCGAGGCGGGCATTCGCGAGGCGGCCACCCAGGGCGCGCTCGCGGGTTATCCGGTGACCGACGTGCACGTCACGCTGGTCGACGGGAGCTACCACGAGGTCGACTCGTCGGAGCTCGCGTTCAAAGTGGCGGGATCGATGGCGTTCAAGGACGCTTTCGGAAAGTCGCGTCCCGCGCTGCTCGAGCCGCTGATGATTGCTGACATCACGACCCCAGATGAGTATTGCGGGGACGTGCTCGGTGACCTCACGGCGCGTCGCGGCAGAGTCTCGGGCATGGATCCGCGAGGCGGTCTGCAGATCGTCACGGCCGAAGTGCCGCTCGCGACGATGTTCGGATACGCGACTGACCTCCGATCGCGCACGCAAGGGCGCGCGACGTTCTCGATGAAGTTCGGTTACTACAACCCAGCCCCGTCGCATGTTGCGGAAGCGGTGCTGGCGAAAGCACAGGGCCTCTAAGGCTCATCCTCGAATGGAGTGAAGGCGACATGGCGAAAGAGAAATTTTCGCGGACTAAACCGCACGTGAACGTCGGAACCATTGGTCACGTCGACCATGGCAAGACCACCACCACTGCAGCAATCACCATGGTGAGCGCCACGCGTGGCCTCGCCAAGGCGCTGAAGTACGACGAGATCGCAAAGGCCTCCGAGTCGCAGGGACGCCGCGATCCGACCAAAATCCTCACGATCGCGACCGCGCATGTCGAGTACGAGACCAAGGCGCGTCACTACGCGCACGTCGACTGCCCCGGCCACGCGGACTACATCAAGAACATGATCACCGGCGCGGCCCAGATGGACGGTGCGATCCTGGTCGTGTCCGCCGTCGACGGCCCCATGCCGCAGACCCGCGAGCACATCCTGCTCGCCCGTCAGGTCGGCGTGCCCCGCATCGTCGTGTGGATGAACAAGGTCGACCTGGTCGATGACTCGGAGCTCCTCGATCTCGTGGAGATGGAAGTCCGAGAGCTGCTGACCAAGTATAAGTTCCCTGGGGACGAGATCCCGGTCATCCGCGGCTCGGCGATCAAGCCGTACAACTCCGCGGGCAAGGAAGGCGCGGAGCCGATCCTCGCGCTCCTCGACGCCCTCGACTCGTACATCCCGGAGCCGGTGCGCGAGATCGACAAGCCCTTCCTGATGCCGATCGAGGACGTGTTCTCGATCTCGGGTCGTGGAACCGTGGTGACAGGCCGCATCGAGCGCGGTCGCATCAAGGTCGGTGACAAGGTCCAGATCGTTGGCTTCCGGCCCACGACTGAGACCACCGTGACCGGCGTCGAGATGTTCCGGAAGCTGCTCGACAGCGGCGACGCTGGCGACAACGTCGGCTGCCTCTTGCGCGGTACTGCGAAGGAAGACGTCGAGCGCGGCCAGGTCCTGGCGGCGCCCGGCTCGATCCTCCCGCACACCAAGTTCAAGGCCGAGATCTACGTGCTGAACAAGGAGGAGGGTGGCCGCCACACTCCGTTCTTCAAGGGCTACCGTCCCCAGTTTTACTTCCGCACCACGGACGTGACCGGATCGGTCCTTCTGCCGGCAGGCACCGAGATGGTGATGCCCGGTGACAACATCGCCGTCGACGTCGAGCTGATCACGCCCGTCGCGATGGACAAGGGCCTACGTTTTGCCATCCGCGAGGGTGGAAAGACCGTGGGCGCCGGCGTCGTCACCGAGATCATCGCTGACGCCCCTGTGAAATAGTTAATGACGAGAAGCGGTCGGTCTGTGTAGTCAGGCCGACCGCTCTTTTTGTCTCTCTCGTTTACGAAGTTTGGAGTGAGTTGCGATGGCTACTAAAGCGACGAAGATTCGGATCCGGCTCAAGGCCTATGATCACAGGCTCCTCGATCAGGCCGTGGGCGAGATCGTGGAATCGGCGCGCCGCACCGGTGCGAGCCTGGCGGGGCCCATCCCGCTGCCGACCCGTATCAACCGGTACACGGTCCTTCGCAGCCCCCACGTGGACAAGAAGAGCCGAGAGCAGTTCGAGATCCGCACGCACAAGCGGTTGATCGACATCCTCGACCCGACCCCGCAGACGCTGGACGCGCTCATGAAGCTCGACCTGTCGGCCGGCGTGGACGTGGAGATCAAGTCATGAGCACCCAAATCTTCGACACGACCAAGAAGGCCGTGGGGCAGATCGATCTCGATCCCTCGGTGTTCTCGGGCCCCATCAAGGAGCACCTCTTCTACGAGGTGGTGAAGATGCAGCTCGCCAGCCGGCGCGCGGGCACTCACCAGGCCAAGCGGGTCACCGGCGTGAACGGCACTCGCAAGAAGCCCTTCAAGCAGAAGGGCACCGGCGGCGCGCGCCACGGAACCCTCCGCGCGGTCGGCATGGTCGGCGGCGGCGTGGCGCATCCGCCCGAGCCCCGCGACTACAGCTACAAGATGCCTTCGAAGATGGTCGAGGGCGCGCTGCGCTCCGCGCTGTCGCTGCGCAACAGCCAGTCGGCGCTGTTTGTGGTGACGGGCTGGGCGCCGTCGAAGCCGAAGACCAAGGAGGCCCTCAAGGTCCTCGGGTTCTTCGGTGGCGCGTCGGTGCTGGTCATCGGCAACAAGTCGGACCTGAGCCTCAAGCGCTCGCTGGCCAACCTGCCGCAGGCCAAGTTCCTCCCGGTCGAGGCGATCAACGTCTACGACATCTTGAACCACGACCACCTGATGATCAGCGATAAGGTGGTGTCGACGTTGACCGAGCGCCTCAAGCGCGCCCCGTCGCGCAAGGAGCTGGCCACCGCCTCTTAGGCGCGGGCACAGGAGCAATCGAGATGCGAAGCGCGCACGAAATTTTGCGGAAGCCCCGCATCACCGAGAAGGGATCTCTCCTCGCGGAGAAGAGCCCGGTGGTGGTGTTCGAGGTGGCGCGAGATGCCAACAAGAACCAGATCAAGTATGCGGTCGAGACGTCTTTCGGCGTCGACGTCCGCGACGTCCGCACGGCGATCGTGCGCGGCAAGATCAAGCGCCGCGGCAAGAGCGTCGGCAAGCGCAGCAACTGGAAGAAGGCTTTCGTGACCCTCGGTGAGGGTCAGACGATCGACTTCTTCGGCACGGCCGGCGCGGTCTGAGGAGACGATCATGGGTATCCGTAAGTTCAGGCCGATAACTCCGGCGACGCGTCAGATGAGCGTCTCGGACTTCGCCGAGATCACCAAGCACAAGCCCGAGAAGGCGCTGCTCGAGCCGAAGCAGGCGCACGCGGGACGCAACTTCCGCGGCAAGATCACCACCCGACACAAGGGCGGCGGTCACAAGCAGCGCTATCGCTTGATCGACTTCAAGCGCCAGAAGTTCGACGTGCCGGCCAAGGTCGCTGGGATCGAGTACGATCCCAACCGCTCGACCCGCATTGCCCTCCTGCACTACGCGGACGGCAGCAAGGCGTACATCCTCGCGGCCAACGCGCTGGTGGTCGGCCAGACCGTGATCTCGTCGCGCAGCGCGA
>Ga0105047_10020846_pt1 | contig 10051 bp, 8 predicted proteins | sample MAT04_FD_78384 | JGI IMG/M metagenome (GOLD analysis project Ga0105047, IMG submission 78384) | Freshwater microbial communities from Lake Fryxell liftoff mats and glacier meltwater in Antarctica - MAT-04 (megahit assembly) | ecosystem: Environmental > Aquatic > Freshwater > Ice > Liftoff...
CCCCAATCTGGGCGCGGGCGCGCTTGCCGACAAGGGCGGCGTCAGAGGGGAATGTTTCACGTGAAACAAGCCTCCACGAACTTGCGGAACGCGTCGGCGCGATGGCTGATCCGGTTCTTCGCCCAGCGATCCATCTCGCCAAACGTCTGAGTGTGGCCGTCTGGCTGGAACACCGGGTCAAACCCGTGGCCCCGTATGCCCCGCATTGGCCAGACAACCCGTCCCGGCATCACCCCTTCAAACACCTGATCCGTTCCGTCCGGCAAGGCCAGTACCAAAGCGCACCGAAACTGCGCTGTCCTTGGCTCCGGCGCCGACAAATCCTCCACCTCGCGCCACAGCCGCGCCATTGCGATCCCGAAATCGCGACCGGCAGAAGTCTCGGCCCAATCTGCGGTATAAACCCCCGGCGCTCCGCCCAGCGCGTCGACGGTCAGACCCGAATCGTCTGCCAGCGTCGGCAATCCGCTCGCAAGCATCCCTGCCCGCGCCTTGATCCGGGCATTGCCGACGAAGCTCGTCTCCGTTTCCTCCGGGACCGGCAACCCCAACTCTGCCGCAGAGACGACAGTCAGGCCAAACGGCTTCAACAGATCGACAATCTCCTCCAGCTTCCCTGCGTTATGCGTGGCAACCAACAGCCGATTTCCTTGAAATTTCAACGCGAAGACCCGTCCAGCGCGGCTTTCTGCGCTGCGACCAGCGTTGCCACCCCTGCCTCGGCCAGGTCAAGCAGTGCCGACATCTCATCACGCGCAAAAGTAGCCCCTTCGGCCGACATCTGCACCTCGATCATCCGTCCCTTGCCGGTCATCACGAAATTGCCATCCGTACCGGCGACCGAATCTTCGGCGTAGTCCAGATCCAGGACGGTCTGACCCGCGTAGATCCCGCAGGACACAGCCGCGACATGGTCCAAGATCGGGTCCGAAACGATGGCCCCCGCCTTCATCAGTTTCAGCGTCGCCAGCCGCAGTGCCACCCACCCTCCGGTGATCGAGGCGCAGCGCGTGCCGCCATCAGCTTGGATCACGTCACAATCCACCACAATCTGCCGCTCGCCCAAGGCCGAGCGGTCCACGCCAGCCCGCAACGCCCGCCCGATCAGGCGCTGAATCTCTTGCGTGCGGCCCGATTGCTTGCCGGCCGCCGCCTCGCGTCTGGTCCGGCTGTTGGTCGCGCGCGGCAACATCCCGTATTCCGCCGTCACCCAGCCAAGGCCCGAACCCTTCAGGAACGGTGGCGGCTTGTCCTCGATCGACGCCGAACACAAGACATGGGTGTCGCCCATCTTGATCAGGCACGATCCCTCGGCATGTTTCATCATTCCGACCTCGATCGACACGGATCGCAATTCACTCAAGTCTCGACCAGACGGACGCATCAGACAATTCTCCTCTTTTGGGCGCGGTCAGGACGAGGGCTTCCACCCCTTCACGCCCGATTGATCCTTCCCAAACCCTGTCCAGTATAGTCTTGTCAAGCAGCCCATGACAGCCACCCCTCCCAAACGTCAATTCCCGAGGACCCATGGCCGACACAAGAAACCACCTTGCCGACCTGAATGACCGCTCGCGCGAGGTGTTTCGCCGTGTTGTGGAATCCTATCTTTCCTCGGGCGACCCGGTCGGTTCGCGCAGCCTCACGCGCACCCTGACTGAAAAACTGTCTGCCGCATCGGTCCGGAATGTCATGCAAGACCTTGAATATATTGGACTTCTTGATAGCCCCCACGTTTCGTCTGGCCGCATCCCGACCGAACTGGGGCTGCGCCTCTTCGTCGATTCCCTGCTCGAAATTGGCACCGTCACCGATGCGGACCGCGAGGTGATCGACCAAAGCTCGGGTCCGGCCGAAATGGACGTGGTCAGTCTGCTCGACAATGTCAGCGCGGCGCTGTCCGGCATCACCCGGTCCGCCTCGGTGGTGTTGGTGCCCAAGCAGGAAACCGCCATTCGCCACATCGAATTCGTGCCCCTGGCGCCCGACCGAACCCTGGTCGTTCTGGTATTCGTCGATGGCCGCGTCGAGAATCGCATGTTTACCCCGCCGCAGGGTCAAACCCCGTCGTCGCTGCGAGAGGCCGCGAATTTCCTGAACGCCTATGCCGAGGGGCGCACGCTCTCGGACCTGAAACTCCGGATGCGCCAGGACATCACCCAGCGCCGCCAGGAGATTGATTCGCTGGCCTCCCAGCTGATCGACGCTGGCCTCGCGCAATGGGACCGCCCGGACGGTCAGGGCGAGCGTCTGATCGTCAGGGGCCGCGCCAACCTTCTCGACGATGCCGCCCAAGCCGACCTCGACCGCATCCGAATCCTGTTCGATGATCTCGAGCGCAAGAACGACATCGCGGAATTTCTCGAACTCACCGAAACTGGCGAAGGCTTGCGCATCTTCATCGGCTCGGAGAACAAGTTATTCTCACTTTCGGGTTCCTCTCTGGTGGTTTCGCCCTATATGAACGCAGACCGGAAGATCATCGGCGCCGTCGGTGTCATTGGTCCGACCCGGTTGAATTACGGCCGGATCGTGCCGATCGTGGATTACACCGCGCAGCTCGTCGGACGCCTGCTTTCCGAGCGTGGCAAAGGCTGATAAGGCGCAGCGGTTCAGGCAAGGAAGACGACATGAGTGAAAACAACCCGCTCCCCGAAGACGTGGACCTGCAAGAGATCGAGGCCTTTCTCGAACAGGAACAGATCGAGGCATTGGCCGCCGAGCGTGATGAATACCGCGACAAGTTCATGCGTGCGCTGGCGGACGCGGAAAATTCCCGCAAGCGTGCCGACCGCGACCGGCGCGAGGCTGAACAATATGGCTCGACCCGTCTCGCGCGCGATCTGTTGCCGGTGTTTGACAATCTGAATCGTGCGCTGGCCGCCGTAACCGACGAACAGCGCAGCCACTATGCCGCGCTGATCGAAGGCGTGGACCTGACCCTGCGCGAGCTGACAAATGTCATGACCCGCCACGGCGTGAAGCCGATTTCCCCTGCGGCAGGCGACACGTTCGATCCTCAATTGCATCAGGCGATGTTCGAGGCGCCGCTTCCCGGCACCAAGGCAGGCCAGATCATCCAGGTGATGACCGAAGGCTTCCTGCTGCATGACAGGCTGCTGCGCCCGGCACAGGTTGGCGTCTCCTCAAACACCGCAGGTTGACAAAACTTCGGGCTGATCCTCCGGGATGTGCCGCGGGGGTCAGACCCCGGCCGCAACCTCGTTCCACAACTCGCTCAGTTCGTCCTCGAAGAACCGGATCGAGTAGTTCCGCGCCCATGCCTCGTGGACAAGCTGCGAGAATCGGCCGGGCGCTTGCGCCCAGGTCCGGCAGCAGGCCAAAAGCCGCGCGGCGCTGTCTCGCACCCCTTCCGCATCATCCAGCGTCAGAATCTCCAGCATCGGATGCGCAAGGGCCATCCCGGTGGCCCCTCCCACCAGGGTCGAGAACACCGGCAGCCCGTATTCCATCGCCTCCAGCATCGCCAGCGACTGCCCCTCATAGCGCGAGGTGATCAAGAACCCCTCCGCTTCGGTCAAAGCCGTCCGTACGTTCTGGACGGGTCCGCCAAATCGAATGCGCCGCAGCCCGCCCGGCGGCAACGCGGAGGCAAACCGCCGCTGCAATCCTTCCGACTGGGTTCCGGCGCCATACAGCGTCAGCGTCACCTGATCGGGCAGCGCCGCCATCAACCGCGCCGCTGCATCAAGATTTTTCTGCGGCGCGTCCCGCGTCAGCATCACGAGCCGAATGCCCGCGCCCCCGGCATCTTTCCGGGGCTGAAACCCGCCCAGATCCGACCCGTTCGAGATGATCCGAGCGTGGTGCCTCCCATTCGCCAAAGCACCCATCCCGGCCCTGTCCTCTTCGGTCAGGAACACCTGCCACTCCGCTGGCGCCCAATTCAGGCTCAGCCGTTCCACATACCACTGCAACGCCGACATCGCCGCGTCATGACCCGGGCCGAACGGAATCCCGTGATAGGTGCAGATCAGCTTCGGCGGCTTCGACATGTGCCCCAGACACCACCGCGCCATCGGCAAAGTGACCCGCGCATTGGCCCAGACCACATCCGGCTTTTCGTCCGCGATCACCCTGGCCAGCGCGCCCGTCGCCCGCATCAGCCGCCTTGGATGCAAGGAGCTTGCCAGCCCTTCGACCACCCGGTGACCCAGCCCCAGATCGCGCACAAAGCCAAACCCGCCGTGGTCTTCCTCGGATACCACAGTGATCTCGGCTTTGCCCTGCAGCGCCCGCGCCACCTGCCCAAGATAGCGCGGCACCCCGGAAAGCCCGCCATCGCCGCCCAGCAGCAGCAGTTTCGGCTTGCCCGTCACAATGCCCCCACCAGGCCAGCCAAAGCCACGGCTTCACGGCCGAACGCGCCCTGACGATGCAGGCCCAACCGCCAGACGGCTAGCGCGCGTCGCAAGCCCTTCGGCGCGGCCCCGGCAAACCCGTCCAACACCGCGCGAGCGTCCTCCGTCATCTCGCCGCGCGCGACCTGCAAGGCTGCCACCTGCGCCGCCATCTCTCGCCGGGCCTGACCGGAGCCCGCCCTCCGCATCCGCCGCCGCGCGCCCGCGTGCCCCCGAACCTGCCCGACCAGATTGGCGTCATGCTGCCGATACAAGACCTGCACCTCGCGCCCCAGAAGAACGCGCCCGCCCAGACCCGTCACCATCTGATACACCCACCAGTCGTGCCAAAACGGCTGCGCGCCTGCCGCCACCATCTGCTTCAAAACCTCCGCCGCCGCGGAATTGACCACCATCGCATGACCCGGCCCGATGTTTTGCACCAAGGCGTGCCGAAACCCCGGCTGGACCCGAGGCAGCTTCATTGCCAACCCGGACCCCGCGCCGTGCCAAAGCGCGCCGCGAGACAAAAAAAGTGCTGGAATAGAGCCGCATTTGTCCAATTCGCGCAAGGCCTCTGCCAGCTTTGTCGGCAACCAGACATCGTCCTGATCCGCAAAGGCCAAAGCCCCTATCCTTGCCTGCCCGGCTCCCGCCTGCCCGATCAACCACAGGAAATGCGCTGATGCCCCCCGCTGCGGCCCGTCCACCACCGTCACCCGACCCGGCCACTGTGCGGCAAACGCCTCCAGCACCTGCCGCGTTCCATCTGCCGAGCCGTCATCCCCGGCAATCAGTCGCCAATCCACTCCGCGCTGCTCCGCAAAGGACGTGAGCTGCTCAGGCAGAAACCCCGCACCGTTGCAGCACGCCATCAGGATTGTGATCTCAACCACGCGCCAAGCCTCCGCCCGCCAGTGCCTTCAGGTCATAGACCAGTTGCAGCGCCTCCAGCGGCGTCAGCGCGTCTGGCAAAACCTCTGCCATCTTCGCCTCCAATGCCGACGCCTTCGCCACCCGCGCCGCCGCCACAGGCGCCGCGCGGAACAGCGGCAGATCGTCCACCCAGGCCTGCCGCGCGCCGCCGCCTTCCCGCTCGCCCTTCTCCAGTGCCTCCAGCACCACCTTGGCCCGTTCGATCACCGCTGCTGGCAGCCCCGCCAGCCGTGCCACCTGAACGCCGTAACTGCGGTCCGCCGCGCCCAGCCGCACCTCATGCAGGAAAATCACCTCGCCTTCCCACTCCCTTACCGCAACTGTCGCATTGGTCACGCCCGCCAGCTTGCCGCCCAGCGTCGTAAGCTCATGATAGTGCGTGGCAAACAGCGCGCGGCACCCGTTCACCGCCTGCAAATTCTCCAGCACCGCCCATGCGATCGACAGCCCGTCATAAGTCGCCGTCCCCCGCCCGATCTCGTCCAGAATGACCAGCGCCCGATCATCCGCCTGGTTCAAAATCGCCGCCGTCTCGACCATTTCGACCATGAAGGTCGAGCGCCCCCGCGCAAGATCATCCGATGCGCCAACCCGGCTGAACACCTGACTGACCAGCCCGATCCGCGCTGCCCTCGCAGGCACGAAACTTCCGGACTGCGCCAGCAGCGCGATGATGGCATTCTGCCGCAGGAAGGTCGATTTTCCCCCCATGTTGGGCCCGGTCAGCAGCCAGATCGCCGGCACCGCGCCCTCTGTCAGCCGGCAGTCATTGGCAACGAACCGCGCCCCTCCCGCCCGGCGCAGCGCCCGCTCCACCACCGGATGCCGCCCGCCTTCGATGACAAAGGCATGGCTGTCCTCGACCACGGGTTCTACCCAACCCTCCTCTGCCGCCAGATCGGCCAGCCCCGCTGTCAGATCCATCTCGGCCAGCGCCCGTGCAGCCATGCCGATCCGTGCCGCTTGATCCAGCACCGCCGCCTTCAGCCCCTCAAACAGCCGCTGCTCGATCTCCAGCGCGTGGCCAGAGGCGTTCAGGATGCGGGTTTCCAACGTCGAAAGCTCCACCGTGGTGAACCGGACTTGCCCGGCCGTGGTCTGCCGATGGATGAACCGCTGCGACAGCGGCGGCGCGAGCATCCGCTCCGCATGGGTGGATGTCGTCTCGATGAAATATCCCAAGACGTTGTTGTGCTTGATCTTCAGGCCGGGCACCCCGGCCTCGCTGACATATTCGGCCTGCATGCCGCCGATCACCCCGCGCCCCTCGTCGCGCAGGGTCCGGGCCTCGTCCAATGCGGCGTCATATCCTGCTGCGATGAACCCGCCGGCGCGCAGTTGTAACGGCGGCTCGGACACCAAGGCCGTGTCCAGCAGCACAAGCAGCGCGCCATGCCCTTGCAGGAGCATCGCCGCTTCGACCAGCAGGTCCGGACCTTCCGTTACCAGATTGGACAGAACTTCGGCCCCCGCCAGCCCCGCCCGCAGCGCCGACAGATCGCGCGGCCCGCCCCGGTCCAGCGCCAGCCGCGACAGGGCGCGGTCCATGTCCGGCACCATGCGCAACGCCTCGCGCAACGCTTCGCGCAGGCCAGAACGTTCCAAAAGATGCCGCACACAAGCCAAACGCGCCGCAATCAGCCCCAGATCCCGCGACGGCGCCGAAATCCGCCGCTCCAGCAGACGCGCGCCGCCGGCTGTCACCGTCCGGTCCACGGCCGCGAGCAAGGACCCTTCACGCCCGCCAGACAACGCCTGCGTCAGTTCCAGATTGCGCCGCGTCGCCGCGTCAATCTGCACTGTCCCGCCTGTAACTTCCCGCTGCGGAGGTCTCAGCAGCGGCAGTTTCCCCCGCTGCGTCAGCTCCAGATAATCCACCAACGCTCCCAAAGCCGCGATTTCCGCGCGGCCAAACGCCCCGAACGCTTCCATCGAGCCGACACCATACAGCGCCTTCAACCTGGCCTCGCTGCCAACACTGTCAAAACTCGCCCGCGCCATCGGCGTGACAGCCGCACCCATTTCGGCGGCAAGAGCCCCCAGTTCTACTTCGCGCCCGTCCGCCACCAGAAGTTCGCTCGGCGCGATGCGCGCGAGTTCGGCTTGCAATCGCACCAGCGGCAGCGGCATCACCCGCACCTCGCCGGTCGAAATATCCGCCCAGGCCAAAGCCGCCTCGCCGCGGACTTCGGCAAAGGCGGCAAGGTAGTTGTGCCGCCGCGCCTCCAGCAAACTGTCCTCGGTCAGCGTGCCCGGCGTGACCAGCCGCACCACCTCGCGCTTCACGATCGATTTGGAACCGCGCTTTTTCGCCTCTGACGGGTCCTCCATCTGCTCGGCGATGGCGACGCGAAACCCCTTGCGGATCAGCGCCAGCAGATAGCCTTCCGCTGCGTGGACGGGCACGCCGCACATTTGAATGGGCGCGCCCAGATGCGTGCCGCGTCTGGTCAGGGCGATGTCCAGCGCCTCGGACGCGAGCACGGCGTCGTCGAAAAACATCTCGTAGAAGTCACCCATGCGATAGAACAGCAGCGCACCGGGATATTGCCCCCGGATTTCAAGATACTGCACCATCATTGGCGTGACGCCGTCGTCGCTCACCTTTGATGCTCCCATGACCCGCGCCGACCCTATCCAAGCGCCCGTCCAGCGAAAAGCCGAAACCTGCGCAGGCAGGCCAAGCCCAAACAGCGTTAAAACCCGATCCGCTCCCGTCTTGGCCGCGACAATTGCGCCCCAACCCCTATTCGGACCTTGGCGGTCCGCCAGCCCGCCTGTCAGAATGGTCTTGCGGCTTGACTGCCAGTCCGCATCATTTGACCCCGCTCCCGCTCCCGCTCCCGCCCTGGAACCAGACACCTTGGCCCATGACCTGCCCCTGATCACCACCATCGCCGCCGGCCTGTCCATGGCCCTGATTCTGGCCATTCTGGCACATCGGCTGCGCCTGCCGCTGATCGCGGGCTATCTGGCCGCCGGAATCGCGCTGGGACCCTTCACCCCCGGCTTTGTCGCCGACCAGCATATCGCCGCCGAACTGGCCGAACTGGGGGTGATCCTTCTGATGTTCGGCACGGGGTTGCATTTTCACCCGCGTGACCTGCTGGCGGTCAGGGCCATCGCCATCCCCGGCGCGCTGGTGCAAATCGCCGTCGCCACCGCAGCCGGAGCGGGCCTCGCGCATCTGCTGGGGTGGAGCCTTGGGGCTGGTCTGATCTTCGGCCTCTCGCTCTCTGTTGCATCCACCGTCGTCCTCATGCGCGCCCTGACCGACCGCAAGATGCTGAAAACCCCTCGGGGCCAGATCGCCGTCGGCTGGCTGGTGGTCGAAGACCTTGTGACCGTGGTCGCCCTCGTCCTGATCCCGCCCCTTGCCGGCCTTCTCGGCAGCGCCACCTCCTCGGTGCCGATGGCCGAACTCGGCTGGGTCCTGCTTTGGACCCTCGGCAAAGTCGTCGCCTTCGTTGCGCTGATGCTGGTCGTCGGCCGCCGCGTCATTCCCGAAATCCTGCACTACACCGCCCTGACGGGCGAGCGCGAACTGTTCCGCCTTTCCGTCCTCGCCGTCGCATTGGGCGTGGCATACGGCGCCTCCACTTTCTTCGGCGTCAGTTTCGCCTTGGGCGCGTTCTTTGCCGGCATGGTGATGTCCGGCTCCACCCTCTCCGCCCAAGCTACCAAAGACGTTCTGCCGTTCCGCGACGCCTTCGCCGTCCTGTTCTTCGTCTCGGTCGGCATGCTGTTCGATCCGGCGGTCCTCTGGACCAATCCCTTGCCCGTCCTCGCGACCATCGGCGTGATCGTCGTCGTGAAATCCGTCGCGGCCTTCGGGATCACCCGCGCGCTCGGCTATGACCGCCCTACTGCGGCCACCATCGCCGCCGCCCTTTCCCAGATCGGTGAGTTTTCCTTCATCTTGATCGTCATGGGCACCAACCTCGGCATCCTGCCCGAGGAGGCCCGCGACTATGTGGTGGCCGGCGCGCTGGTCTCGATCATCCTCAACCCGTTCCTGTTCGACCTGCTGGACCGCGGCCTTGCCCGCGCCTAGCTTGCACTGAAACGGGGGCCCCAATGACCGACAATGTTTCCACCCATCAGGCCGAAGAAGACGCCCGCAACCAGGCGATCCTGATCCACGTGAACGGCCAGATCGTGCCCAAGGCGCAGGCGATGGTCTCGGTCTACGATTCCGGCTTCCTGCTCGGCGACGGCGTGTGGGAGGGTCTGCGCCTTTACAACGGGACATGGGCCTTTCTGGATGAACACATGGACCGGCTGTTCGAGGCGGCAAAAGCCATTGACCTCGACATCGGCCTGACCCCCGAAGCCGTGCAACTGGCCTTGCTGGACACGCAAAAGGCCAATGGCATGACCACAGACGTTCACGCCCGCCTGATGGTGACACGCGGCGTGAAGACGCGGCCGTTCCAGCACCCCAAACTCAGCCAGCACGGCCCGACCATGGTCATCATCATGGAACACTCGCGCCAAAAGCTGCCGCGCCCGATCAAACTTGCCACCGTGCCGCATATGCGCGGCCTGCCGATGACCCAGGACCCCAAGCTGAACTCGCATTCCAAGCTGAACTGCATCCTCGCCTGCATCGCCGCCGAAAAGGCCGGCGCGGACGAGGCGCTGATGCTGGACGTGCATGGCTTTGTGAGCACCACCAACGCCTGCAACTTCTTCATCGTCCGCAAAGGCGCGGTCTGGACCAGCACCGGCGACTACTGCATGAACGGCATCAC
>Ga0105047_10020847_pt1 | contig 10051 bp, 7 predicted proteins | sample MAT04_FD_78384 | JGI IMG/M metagenome (GOLD analysis project Ga0105047, IMG submission 78384) | Freshwater microbial communities from Lake Fryxell liftoff mats and glacier meltwater in Antarctica - MAT-04 (megahit assembly) | ecosystem: Environmental > Aquatic > Freshwater > Ice > Liftoff...
ACCGTTTTCCGATTGCGCATATACAACCATAAACCGCCGAAGGCCAGCACCAGAAATACCGGCAGCCAGTTGATCGTGGTCAGCACACTTTGGCCCGCCATTAGTTCTACCTTGTCGGCAGGAATACCGGCGGCGGTGAAGTGCATTTTCTCGGCATCGAGTTTCGGGCCGATGAAAAACGTTTGGAAAGCCCAGTTGCCCAGCATACCTACGCCGCCCATCAGGGAAAGGCCGAGGGCACCGCTTTCAGGGATGTTTTCGTTGACAAAACCCAACATGGTCGGCCAGAAATAACAAACACCGCAGGCAAACACTACGGCTGCCGCGTACAAAGCCGAACCTTCCATCGTGTGCAACATCCACACGCCCACCACGGCGATTACGGACGATCCCAGCAACACGCCCAGCGGATTGAAGCGGTGAATCAGCGGCCCGCCGAAGTAGCGGCCCACGGCCATGATGCCATTTACCAGGGCCAGGATCAGCAGGGCATTCGCTCCGGCACTGCCGAGTAGTTTGTCAATCCATTGATTGGTACTAAGTTCGGTATTAGCCGTAAAAAACATACATACGGCCAGGAAGAGAAATAATGGCGACACTACGGCGGCAAACATCTGCTTGGTGGTCACGCCCGATTCCACGCGTTCGGTCTGCGGGAATTGCTGGCCCCAGAACATATAACCGTAGGCGAGTGCCGGCAGGAGGATCGTCGCCACTTGCAACTGCCAGCCCATGCCCAGTGATTGCATGCCCGTGGACAGCAGTGCGCCGATCACAATGCCACCCGGAAACCAGACGTGAAATTTGTTGAGCATCGTGGTTTTGTTGTTGGTGTACATGGAGGCCACCAGCGGATTGCAGACGGCTTCGACCATACCATTGGCGAAACCAACCAGAAAGGTGGAAATGAACAGCGTCCAGAAACCACCGGCAAAAATGGTGAGCACCAAACCCAGGATGTGTGCGCCAAAAGCGATCCACATCAGTTTTTTCATACCAAACTGATCCACAAAAAAGCCGCCCAGCGTCGTGGCGACCGGGAAGCCAAAAAAGGCCATGCCGGCGATCCAGCCGATCTCCGTATCCGTCAGATTAAATTCTTTGCCCAGCGGCCCGAGCATACCGGCGCGGATGGCAAAAGTCATGGAAGTAACCGCCAAAGCCACACAGGAGGCGTTAAAAAGGCGTGCATTGTTGATGTTCGACATAGTCTGGTCCGTGTAAAGTCCGGGAAAGAAGGAATCGTTTCGTTTAAAATTTTGAACGGCCAAATGTATAAAAGCCGGAATTAGTTTCGGCCTTTTTTATGGATAGTTTATTTTTGTCGCCTTTTGGGGGAAAATACAAACCGCCCGTTAGCATCTGTACCTCCGGCCAGACGTAGCGACAACAAGGGGAAAAACTTTTATCCGGATTTTTCCAGTAGAACTACTTCCTGGTTCAGTCCACCGAGATGATCATAGAATTTTCTGGTGGCCATATTTTCTTCTAACACCCATAAGTAAAGTTTGGAATCGGGAGCCTGATGATTGGCCCACAGCGCAAATTCTTTGATTATTTTTTTGCCAATACAGAAGATTGTGCAGTTTTTCCTGCCAGACTTTTAGCCGGTCGGCTATTACGTCATTATCTAAAAATTGATCCTGCCAAATACCACGATAATTTTCCTGCCAGCTTCTGACGTGTAATAAGGCTATTTTTTCAGCGTCGGTGGAGCGGGCGGGTCTGTAATGGATTTACTGCATTTTAGTGGATGTTTGAATAGTTTTTTATCCCGCCGACACTGTGACGGCCTCCTTTACATACAAATCTCCTTCCACTACATCCAACAGAAACTTAGCCACTGCCAGTCGGCTAATCGTCAGACTGGGTTTGGGCTGACTGCCATAACTAAGCAACACTTTCTGCGCACGTTGGCTATTGGTCAAGCCCACAGGTCGTACAATAGTCCAGTCCAGAGCACTGGCGCGCAAGCGATCTTCCTGCCGCTCATGATCCTGATAAGCGGGGCCGATATTTGTATTATTCACCATCCAGCGAAACCAACCTGGCATATCCGGTTTCGTTTCGTGTACCCCAAAAGCAGTAACCACCACGGCGCGTTGCAAACCCAGTTCTCTGGCAGTTTTTATCACACTTTCTATACTTTGCGATAAAAAATCCTCTGGCGTCCGGAGCGGCGACCAGGGAAAATCGGAGGTGCGGGAGATATTGAGGGTATTTACTATAGCATCGCAACCGCGCATGGCTTCGCGCAAAACGGCCTGGTCTGGCGGGGTGCCAATAAAAGATTGCAATTGGCCCGCCGTCGCAGAGGAGGGCAGATGGGCGGAGTCGCGCACGAGGGCATTTACCTGATGACCCCGGCGCAGAGCTTCAGCCACCAACAGGCGACCCATACGGCCAGTGCCACCCAAAATGAGTAATTTCATAGTTATGCTTTTGGGGCGAATATAGCGTTTGCAGGCCCGTCACGGGCTTTATTTTAACAACTGGTGCAAATTTTTATACTTACTTCAAAGTACACTGGCCTGGAGATCATGCAGGGCCAGGGGCGTGATATTGCTTTTAAGGTGCTGCGGCGGAAAGGGTAGGGGGTCACCACCGATGCGCCACCACGTCTTCATTCGATAGGGCCACTAAACGATCTCGTTCGCCCGGAAACCTACATGGGGTTGCCAGTCGGCAGGATCAATGCCCAGATGTTGGTAAGCAAGGTCCTGATACTGTTGCTGGATTTGGTGCATGGTGGTTTTAGATAAGTGCATCAAACCATTTTTCCGGCGTGGTTATTTTGTGTGCTGCTAAATATGGTGTGGTAAAATTTTCTAAATGTAATGCCTGGACTTCTGCTGGTTTTGGATGGGATTTATTGACAGAGTAAAATAGATCAGCTCAATCCTGAAAATCAGGTATTAGTCGGGCAGTGCTAAATATTTACTGAACTTCAAAAGTGCGGTAAATGTCACTACCGCAAAAATTGTCAAAGAGCCATATTGGTTAACAAAACCCATGATTATTAGGATTTTGTAAACCAATAACCAATAAACCAATAACCAGTAACCATTTAGAATAGATTACACGCCTGCATCCAGCGGGCTGTTTTCACCAAAATCCAGCACCTGACTTTTTTGCAGGGCTCCGGCGCGAATACCTTTATAATACTATTCAATTGCCTGGCGGAATTAAATCTACCGCCAGACCGACGTCAATTTTCCCTGCAAAACCCCCGCCTGCGCCTGATAAGAATGCGCTGGATTGTCCGCTATCTGTCCTAAAAATGCTTGAAACTCGGGATATTGGGTATGCCCAGCCGCCAAATAAGCCAGCACCCGATTCCACTCCGCTTTTTCCTTAAATTTAGAAGGCCCATGTTGAGCACTGAGTCCGAAAGCCGCAATGGCCAGGTCATACTGTTGCTGTTGCAATGCGACATGGCCGAGGTAATATTCTGCTTCGGCATAGTGGTCATCATCGGGGGAAATGTTGCTGAAAAACAGCATAGCCTTGTTCAGATCACCGGCCGACCAAGCATCCAGACCCGGCTGTAGCGGGCGGTCAGCGGCACTGCCGGAGCGAAAGGAAGAATCAGTGGGCTTTTCGTATTGCGCCGCAAAGAGGGCCTCGTCAGCGTATTGGCTATGCGCCCAGCGAACGCCAAACCAGCCGACCAGCAGCGCGATGCTGGCAGCCACGGCCAGCCGAACCCAGGTGCTGCGCATACGCACTACCCGACCGCCAGATGATTTTGTCACGGTCATGGGCGTTTCCACTACCACCTCCTCCTTCCAGGTACGCAACTGGCTGCGCAGACTATTTTCGATGCCCTGTTCGATCACCTCATTCGTCTGCTGAAAGAGGGCGAGCGCCTGGCGCAACGCTGCATTGGTCGCCAGTTCGGACTCAAAAACGGCCCGCTCGGCGGCGGTCATGGTGCCCGTCTCGTATTGTTCCATGCGTTCGATGTACAGTTCAATCTTCATATAATCAGTATTTTAGCACTCTTTGTATTTCCGGGTTTTGCTGCACCAGTTCCACCAGGCTCACGTGGCAGCGATATTTCGCTTTGCGGGCCATATCCGCACTGGAAAAGCCGAGCGAGGTCGCTATTTCTTCCATCGAATAGGATAGTTTCCACAGTTCCAGAATGCGCTGGCAACGTTCTCCCAATTGACCCAACAGACTGTTCAGCAGGTCTTTACGCTCTTGCGCGATCATAGTAATTTCCGGTGTGTATTCGTCCGGCTCATTGGCCAGCATCGTTTCTGCCCCTTGCGTCGTGTGGGCTTGCTTACGCAACTGGTTCATCCACAAAAACCGGCAAATAGAATATAAATATCCTTTCAGCGGGGCCTCTCCCCGAAACTTACTCTCCCGAATATTCCGGTCGAGTACAATAATCCCCTCATGGAACATATCTTGCCCGTCCTCGGTGTTTCCCTGTCGGTTGCGGACGAACTGAATCACCTTTCGTTTCAACTCGTTATCGTCATAAATGGCCCGCAGGGCGGCCTGTCGGTTTTGCCCTCCGCTGTTGATGGCAGCGAGGAACTGATCGTCTGTCCATTGGCTGGTTTGCATATATGTGTTTTGAGCCGCGAAAACGTTCCGCGAAATGGAAAATATTTTTGTTTTTTATTGCCGAAAGGTACAAGTAGTGTGGGAAAGAGGATTCATAAAAGTTGATAAAATGCCACATTTATTCCATAACTTATTGATATTCTTGGTTTTAACGACCTTGTTTTTTGGGACCAGCCAGACGGTATCTCCTGACCAGTTGAACCGTCGGCTGTTGCAGCAGGGGCGTATAATGCTCGATTCGGCGCAGTATGAGCAGGCGTTGCAATATGGGCAACAAGCTCTCGAACAATGTCCGCCAGATGAACCGGCTGCCGGGGAATGCCTGCTTTTGCTGGGCGATGTTTTCCTGGAGACCGGCCAATGGGAAGCCGCTTACCAGCAGTATAATGCCGCTTTGGTGATTTTTCGACAAAAATTGGGTGCCGACCATCTATTTACTGCCGAAGCCATCAATCATTTGGGCGAATATTATTACAAAAAAAACGACTACGTCCAGGCCGAAATATATTATCGCCAGGCTCTGAAAATCCGGGAATCGGCACTGGAGCCTGCGCACGAACTGGTGGCCGATGGCTACAATAATCTGGGCAATTGCCGCGTCAGCCAAGGCGACTATCTGGCCGCCGTGAGGTGGCACGAAAAGGCCCTGGCTATTCGGCAACAAACCCTGCCGCCCAACCACCCTGATCTGGCGAGCAGTTTTAATAATCTGGGCAATTGCGCTTATTATGCCGGCAATTTCAGCAGTGCGTTGGGTTACTTTGAAAAAGCGTTGACGATTCGCGAAAATGCGTTCGGTAGTGACCATCCCAAAACCGCGCAAGTGCTGAATAATCTGGGTAATGTCTGCGCAGAACTGGGGCAGCAAAGTCGGGCGGTCAAATACTACCGGCGGGCACTGGACATCCGGCTGCACCGTTTCGGGTCACAACATCCCACCGTGGCCAGTACGCTGGAAAACATCGCCGACCTGTATTTTGACCTCGGCGACTACATTGCAGCCCTGGATTTTTTTCGTCAGGCCCACGTCATTCAGCGTACCATGCAGGGCGAACAATCGGCGGCAGCGGCTTCATTGTGGCATAAAATCGGCCTTTGTTACCAATATGAGGGCGATTTTGATCGTGCCCTGGCGCATCATCTGGCGGCAGAACCGGGCCTTTTGGCGGTGTTCGGGCCAGCGCATCCTTACCTGGGTGGACTATACAACAACCTCGGCAATTGTTTTTCCGGGAAAAAAAACTTTCCACAAGCCATCCTGTATTATGACCGGGCACTACGCATTTTCCAAAAGGCAAATCCCGTACAATATGCCAGCATTGCCTTGATTTACAATAATTTAGGCACTGTATTTTTGGAAAAAAACGAGGCTGGCCGCGCATTGTCTTATTTTGAAAATGCCTTAAAAAGCCTGCAAACGAACCCGGAAATTTCTGTTTCAGAACAAGCCGGTTCGCTGAAAAATCAGGGTCTGGCCCTGGAGCGGCTGAATCGCTGGCCGGAAGCCCGCAGCAAGTTCGAGCAGGCTATGACGCTGGTCAATCGGGCCGATCCGATCAGCCATACGGCTCTGCTAGATACCTGGGCGACCCTGCTTGGTCGGCGCGGCATGCGTACGGATGATACTACGCTGCTACGCCAATCCATTGCGGTATTTGCCAGTACGCGCCAGCGTTCGGATAGTCTGCAAGCCCTGCTGAGCAACCCCGCTTCGCGTCAGCGGTGGCTCGAGTTGCAGTTTCCGGCGCATACCAGCGCCATGGAAGCGTACTATTATTTATGGAAAAAAACGGGCGAAACCGGCTTGCTCGAATCGGCTTTTGCCCTGGCCGAACGCAACAAAAGTTTGCAACTGCTCGAACATCTGCGGAAGGAACAGGCGGAGCAATTTGCGGGCATACCCGACTCGCTACTCCAGCAGGAACGCTACTGGAGCGAAGAACTGAACCGCCGGGAAAAGACGCTTTTGGCGGAGCAAAAAACTGCGGAAAATCAGGCGGCAGAAATGGGCGTTGCCGAAGCGCGGCAGGCCCTGGCTGCATTGATCCAGCAGTTTGAAGCCCATTATCCCAGTTACTTTCGACTCAAATACGACCGGCGAACGGCCACGCTCGCGGCCATTCGCCAGCAGGTATTGCAGGGCGACCAGGCTTTGGTGGAATATTTTGAGGCGGATAGTGTGCTGTTTGTTTTTGTCATTACTCCCGGCGATTTTCGTTGCCTGCGGCTAAAAAGCGATTCCTTGCAGGCCCAAATATCCGGTCTTCGGCGCAGTCTGCAAGCCTACCCGGAGGCCGGGGAACGCGCTGCCATCGAGTTAGCCGCTGCTTTTTCCGAGCGGGCTTACTCCATTCAACAAGCCATTTTTGCGCCGGTTCAAAAAGCCATTTCGCTACCGCGCAAACTGCTCATCGTGCCGGATGGCGCGTTGGCTTACCTGCCCTTTGAGTGTTTGCTGATCGAGCAACCCACCGATAATCAGCAGTTTAAAAGCCATCATTATCTACTTCGCGACTATTGCATCAGTTATGCCTATTCTGCCACGCAGCAGTTGGCACTGTTGCAACGGCCTGCCGGAACGCTTCCTAAAAACCTGCTCGCCGTCGCGCCAGTGTACGCAGAAAACAAGTACGGGTTGCGGCCCCTGCAAAATAATCGCCCGGAAGCGGAGGCCGTATGTGCCTTGCTCGATGGTGACCTGCGGACGGGTGCTGCCGCTACCGCACCGGGTTTTTTGCAGGAGGCCGGGCAGTACCGTATTTTATTGTTAGCCATGCACGGCAAAGCCAGCAGCACGGTGGGCGACCTCTCTTATCTGGCGTTCAGCACGACAGCCGACTCGACGGAAAACCCGTTTTTATATACCCGCGATTTGTACACCCAATCTATTCCGGCAGATTTGGTGGTGCTCAGTGCCTGCGAAACCAGTGTGGGTGAGTATCGCCTGGGTCAGGGCGTGATTAGTTTGGCCAGGGGCTTTTTTCAGGCCGGAGCGCGCAGCGTGGCCGCCACTTTATGGAGCGTGGACGATGCCCGCAATGCCGAACTGATGCGGCTTTTCTTTCAACAAATCAAAAATGGCGCAACCAAGGATGAAGCCCTGTACGCGGCCAAAATCCAGTTTCTGCAAACCCATCCGCACGACGAAGCGAACCCGGTGTATTGGGCGGCCGTGACGGCTTATGGTGATATGCGGGCGATAGAATTACCGCAGCATAACTGGGTTTGGTTCGCTGGGCTCGTGCTATTGGGAGCAGCGGCTTTTTTGATCGGGCGGAGACGCGCTGTGTTGAAGTAGAGAGACCGTCTCAAAAGGTTGGTCGTGCTGGACGCAAGTAATTGCGTCAAAATTATTTCAAACTAAATATCATTTTAAATATATGAAAATCAATAAGTTAGAACACCAATAACCAGTAACAAATAACCAATACCCGCTTGGCGCCTGGGTACATTTTTCAGACTGGTGACACAAGAGGGAAACACATTCATTTTAATCTCTGCATTCAAGTCCACTAAGTCATGAAAAAAGTATTGTTTTTGTGTATCGCCTTTTGCGTCTTCGTCAATTTGCAAGCGCAACCCACCCATATCCAATCCGACCTCTCCGATGGTGCCGATCCGGCCGCCCTTAAAATTGAATTCTTGCCCACTGATGCCGTGGTGCTGCCGGGTGGCAAAGTACAAATCGGCGTAGCACCACGGGCCAGAGTAAAAAACATTGGTACGAAGCCCTACATCCATAGCAACAGCAAGCCGCTACCAATCGTGCTGTACCAATGGATCGGCGGTCAGTATGTGATCGTGAAGCAAACTACGGTCAATATACTGCAACCGGGCGCGGTCGTGACACTGGACTATTATGCTACTTACATCAAGGGAGAACAACCCGTACCCAAATTTAAGATCGAAGTCCGTTCGGTTGCAACAGGCGTAACTAATCCCGATGGGAATACGAATAATAACAGCCAGACTGGGACGCCTAATTAAAAAGGCAAAATAGCAACAGGCAAATCGCCACAAGCACATTACTGGATATTTTCCCGGAATGAGACCTGACAGGTCTGCATACCGGAGCAAAACGCCTGAACATACAAAATCACACCAACGATGAACAAGCCACTCTTTTCCCTGCTATTGCTCCTACTCAGCCTCACCGCTACGGCGCAGCCAAATAAAAAAGTAGGTCCGGCCCTTTCCAAATTCCTGAACACGGAATTTATGCTGAAATACCGTGATCTGCGTATTGAAGCCGAAAGTACGGCCCTCGGCGTACAGTCGAGAAAAGAGGAAATAAAGCCTGCTGATCTCACTCGGCTGCGCACGGCTTATGATCAGACCGCTACCCGCGCTAACCAACTCATCGAAGGGGTGAAACAAGACTTTTTGAACCAGAAAAAGCTAAAAAGCATCGCTGAATTCCCGGATATGTACTCGGATGGCTTGCGCTTCAAATTACAAGACTTATCTAGTTTTTATACTAGTAGTTTTCAACAGGTTTTGGCTGATGCCTCTGTCGCCAAGGAGAAAGAGAATATAGATGGTAGCGCGGTGTTACTATTAGTCATAGAACTTATTAGTCTGACGAAAGGATTGACCAATTATTTCGCCGAAATAAAACGCGAAGCCCGCCAATACACCAATGCGCATTTACAGGAACACTTGGTGCAGCCTTATCGCTGGCGGTATTGGGACGAACTATCCGGCAGCGTATCGCCTTACGAGAAATTTGAAAAAAGCGATCTGCTGAACGTTGAAGCCAAACAAGATGCGCTGGATCAGCAACTGCAAAAGATGAATGAAACCATTAGTAATCTGCCAATTAAAGAACATACGAATAACGATGGTAATAGCAGTTCCGATTTCAATATACCACAAGACACGCCTGCTAATTCTAATTCCACTTTTAAATATGAAGACTGGTCGCCCACCGAAACGCCGCCTGCCGATACAGTTGCTCAACGCAATCTCGCTCCCGCTACTACAAAAAAGCCGGTATTACCAGCGAAATCGACTGCCAAAAGCAATCCGAATCTACCTAAATCAGATCATTAGTACTTGATGTTACGCACGAGAAACGTTTACTAAACCTCAAAGATTTAGTAAACGTCGCTTCGTAAGCAAAATTCCTGCTGCGGTGCGTAACATCAGTTAGTACTTTGAAAAATCAAGTTTTTATGTAAGCCTGCGACTAATAATCGCAGGCTTTTTTATTAGTATTAGTTAGTGATAGTCTGACTCAAAGTCAGACTATCACTTTCCGATAGAGATCATACGGACGTTTTTTGTCATTCAGAGCCGAAGGCGTGGAATCCGAGGCGGAGGCCGAAGGCGGAGAATAATAATATAAAACTTCGGGCTTCGCCCTCGGATTCCACGCTGTCGCTCTGAATGACACGGCGTGTCATTTCCGTCAAGATCGCCAGCGAAGCCAGGCCTGATCCCTCTGAATGACAAAACATAAGTGGTTGAT
>Ga0105047_10020850_pt1 | contig 10049 bp, 5 predicted proteins | sample MAT04_FD_78384 | JGI IMG/M metagenome (GOLD analysis project Ga0105047, IMG submission 78384) | Freshwater microbial communities from Lake Fryxell liftoff mats and glacier meltwater in Antarctica - MAT-04 (megahit assembly) | ecosystem: Environmental > Aquatic > Freshwater > Ice > Liftoff...
ACCAAACCGCACTCGCCAAAACAAAAGCCCGCCGCTCAAATCGAGCGGCGGGCTCTTGTTGGTACCAATGCGGTCGAGAGGACTTGAACCTCCACGGGTTTTACCCCACTAGAACCTGAATCTAGCGCGTCTGCCAATTTCGCCACGACCGCGACGAAGGCCCCGAGTTTACGCCAAGGACCGTGCAACGGCAACCTTCTGCCGCTGCGGCGGTATTCAACTGGCTACATTCCCCGCCGGATTTTGTCTCTTTTTGCTTGGTTTCCTCTCTCCAAGGCTGAGCCACCACCCCATGCCCGCCAATCCCATCGCTGCCTTCGCCCGCTCGACCGTCGTTCTTTTCGCGCTGGCAGGCACGATTTGCTCTGCCGCGGGGCCCTTCGGGCGCCTCGATGACGTCGGCGGAACTGCCACGACATCAACTCCCACCCCCGCCGCCCCCACGCCCGCCGCCCCCACGGTTACCACCTTGACCGCCGCGGCGGCGGCCGAAATGGCTGACGCGGCCGAGATGGCCAAAGCAGATGGAGCCGAGCTCTCGACCGTGCTCAAGGCCCTGTCGCCCGACGAACAGATGTTTCACCAGCACGTCGTGACGCTGACCAACCCCTTCTTTGAGGGGCGGGCGCCCGGCCTGCGGGGCAATGTGCTGGCCCAGGAATACGTCGAGTTTTACTTCCGCGAGAAGTTCAAGCTCGAGCCGCTGTTCACCACCGAGGGTTCGGCCGCCAAGTCCTATCGCCAGGAGTTCGATGCCGGGCGCGAGAGCGTGGTGACTGGCCAGCAGGTAGTGATCTCGGCCGACGGGAAGGACAACGAACTGGTCGTGGGCGCCGACTACAACGTGCTGGGCGTGTCGGCGAGCGCCGAGGCGACTGGTGATGTGGTGTTCTGCGGATACAGCATGGAAGAGGGCGTCGACGGCTACGAGACGTACGCCAAAGGCGATGACCTGACGGGCAAGATCGCCGTGATCTTGCGGTTTGAACCCAAGAACGAGGCCGGCAAGAGCAAGTGGAGCAAGACGGGCGCGTGGAGCCCGAAGGCCGGGCTGGGCGGCAAACTTGGCGCTGCGCGCGATCGCGGCGCGGCGGCGATTATCCTCGTGAACCCGCCCGGCGCTGATGACCCACGCAACGGTTCACTCGAAGACTTCCGGAGCATTCGCGGCCTGCAAGGCGGCGCGCCGGTCGTGATGATGAGCATCGAGCAGATGACAGCGCTGTGCAAGAGCGCAGGCAAAGACCTGCTGACGCTGGTGAAAGATGCCGACGAAAAGGGCGGCATCACGCCGCTGCCGAATGTGAAGGCGACGGTCGCGGCCAAGATCGAGCGTCGCCCGATCAAAACGGCAAACGTGGCCGGTGTGCTGCGGGGCAAGGGTGCGCTGGCCGATGAATACATCATCATCGGCGGCCACTACGACCATCTGGGCTACGGCTATTTCGGGAGCCGCTCAACCTCGCCCGCAGGCAAGCTCCACCCCGGCGCCGATGACAACGCGTCGGGCACCTCGGGGGTGCTGCTTTCGGCCCAGCACATGAGCGAGGCCTACAAGAAGCTTGACAACGACGCCAACGTTCGGTCCATCATCTTCATGTGCTTCTCTGCCGAAGAGAGCGGCCTGATCGGATCAAAGTTCTTCATCCGTCACTCGCCCGTCTCGGCAGAGAAGACGTACATCATGCTCAACATGGACATGATCGGCCGCCTCCGCAAGAACAAGCTGGATGTGGGCGGCGGAGGCTCGGGCGATGGTTTGTGCGAGATTATCGAGCCCATTCTGGCCGACAGTGGCCTGATCGCCAAAACCCGAACCGATGACGGAGTGCCCTTCAACGGCGGCGGGCCGAGCGATCATGCATCATTCTTCGGCGGCGGAATTCCCGTGCTGTTCTTCTTCACCGGTCTCCACCCGGATTATCACACCGCAGTCGACCTCTATCCCAGCATCAACGTGCCCGGCGCGGTGAAAGTCGCCAGCACCGTGACCACGATTGCAACCACGCTCGCAGCGCGCACGGAGCCGCTCGTGTTCAACCGCGAGGTCGGGCGGGCCCTGAGCCCAGACTACTCGCAGACAATCGAGAAGCCCGAAGCGCCGGCCGCCAAGCCAGAACCGAAGGCCAAACCAGAACCGAAGGCCAAACCAGAACCGAAGGCCAAACCAGAACCGAAGGCGAACCCCGCCGCAGCACCCGCAGCGGGCGCTGGCGGAAACGACGATGGACAGCCGAAAATTCGCGTGAAGCTCGGCATCAAGCCCAGCTATGACGAAGAGATCGACGGCGTCCTGGTCGATGGCATCACGCCCGAAACCCCCGCGGCCGATTCGGACCTGAAGGCCGGCGACATCATCAAGAAGTGGAACGACAAACCAATCGAAAGCTTCTCAGCATGGATGCCGCTGCTCGCGGCCGCCAAGCCCGGCGATGTGGTCACCATCACCTATCTGCGCGGCACCGAAACGCGGACAACGAAGGTGACCTTGACGGCGCGGGAGGACGGGGGAAGGTGAGCGAATTTGGTGAGTTCGATCACCTCGCGGGTGTGATGGGTCACTTGTGTGAGCGTAGCGGCCTGTAATCTACTTCTTGGGGTTCCACAGGCTGATATCGACCGGCTTCTTCGTTGTCCGCTCGACCATATTAAGGACGAGATCCTCTTTGGAGACTTTGGCGTTTTGGCCAAGGTCTTTGAGGAGTTTGTTGAGCTTGCGTTCCATGGCCGTGGCATCGACCTTCCAGACGCCGTCTTCGAGGGCGAAGGTCATTTCGATGGGGAGTTCAATATCGTCGAACTCAAGCTTGGCAAAAGCCGAGGATTTAGCAACCTTGAGATCGATCAGGTTGAAACGGACCGAATCGTCAGATGACCACAGACCGCGGTCGATGGCGAGGCGGACAACCTCTTTGGCGTCGGCGTTGCGGACATCCGCCGCCGTGGTGACGTGGCGGAGAGCGAGAATGTCGATCTGCTGAATAGTGGGCAGGGAAAGGATCTGGTCTTTGGTACCGTCGCGAACGAGCTGGGCGTACTGCGTGTAGCGTTCAACGTTGTCTCTGCACAACAGCTTGAAGACTTTGTCGGCATCCCGCTCTGCGACGGCATCCTGATAGCGGTCGAAGGTGTCGCGAACTTCGTCGGCACGTTTGTCACAGCCGGTGAGCAGGAAGCATGCAAACAGAACAAGCGCGATAGTCCGGTGAAGTGCGTGGGGCATAGGCATGAGAATAACGACAACTCCTATTGCTGGCAAGCCACGCCCGGCTGGTTCGCCAAAGGTGCCACCAACGAAGGTGCCTCCAATGAAAACCACGGCGTGCGAGGGTGTCGCACGCCGCGGGATGATTGCTCACTCATTCGTCCGCCCGGTCAACGGCCGACAGTTCGGACCTTTACTTGCCCATGACCTTCTTGCACGTAGCAACGATGGCCTCAGGAGTGAAGCCGAACTTCTTCTGGAGTTCCTTCAAGGGGGCGGAAGCGCCGAAGCTGGTCATGCCAAGGGTTGCGCCCTTGCTGCCGACGTAGCGTTCCCAGCCGAAGGTGCCGCCAAACTCGAGCGACACGCGCGCGGTGCTGGTGCTGGGGAACACCTTCTCGCGGTACTCGGGGTGCTTGGCGCAGTGGTGCTCGAAGAGTTCCCAGGAGGGGAAGCTCACGACGCGGGCCCGGATGCCTTCGGCTTTGAGCTTCTCATAGGCATCAACGGCCATCTGCACCTCGGTGCCGGTGGCCATAAGAATGACATCGGGCTTGCCATCCGGGGCGTTGCAGGCGAGGACGTATGCGCCGTGGGCAAGGTTGGCGGCGGGGGCGTATTTGGTGCGGTCGAGAGTGCGCATGCCCTGCCGCGAGAGGATGAGGCAGACGGGCTCGTGGCGCATCTGCATGATGACTTTGTAAGCCTCGGCGACCTCGTTGGCATCGCCGGGGCGAAGCGTGATGAGGCCGGGGATGGCGCGGAGCGAGGCGAGGTGCTCGATGGGCTGGTGGGTGGGGCCGTCTTCGCCGACGCCGATGGAATCGTGCGTGAAGACGTAGATGACTGGAATCTCCATGATGGCCGCGAGACGGATGGCCGGGCGAGAGAAGTCGGAGAAGACAAAGAAGCCCGAGCCGAACGGGCGAACCTTGGTGAGCGACATGCCGTTGAGAATGCTGCCCATGGCGAGTTCGCGGATGCCGAAGTGGATGTTTCGGCCCGCAAAGCTGATGGTGGTTTTGGCGGCGTGATGATCGAACGTATCTTGCGGGGGCGCGAAGTCGCCCGCGCCCTCGAAGGTGAGACGCGTCTTGGTGCTGGGCGAAAGGTCAGCGGAGCCTCCGATGATCCAGGGGACCTTCTTGGCGATGGCGTTGAGGACCTTTCCGCCGGCATCACGCCCGGAGACTTCGTTGGCGACATCCTTCTCGGTGCCGTCTTGTTCCTTCTTCTTGACGGTGACAGGGAAGGTTTCGATGCCGCTGTCCCAGCCGGCGGGAAGCGTGCGCTTTTGGATCATGACGGTCTGTTCGGCGAGGTCGGCATGCTTGGACTTGTACTGCTCGAACTGAGCCATCCACGCATCGCGAGCAACCTTGCCGCGCTTGCCCATGCCGTCTTTGAAGCACTGGATCGCTTCGGTGGGAACGAGGAACTTTTCTTTCTCAGGCCAGCCGTAGAACTTCTTGGTCTTTTCGATTTCTTCCCAGCCAAGGGGCTCGCCGTGGGCGGTGTGGCTGTCTTGCTTGCTGGAGCCGTAGCCGATATGCGAATCGACAATGATGAGCGTGGGGCGGCCGGTGGTTTCCTTGAAGATCTTGAAAGCGCGGCGGAGCATGTCGAGGTCGTTGGCGTCGCCAACGCGGGTGACGTTCCAGCCGTAGGCGACGAAGCGGGTCGCGACGTCTTCAGAGAACGACCAGTTGGTGTGGCCCTCGATGGAGATTTTGTTGTTGTCGTAGATCCAGCAGAGATTGTCGAGCTTGAGGTGGCCAGCGATAGAGGCGGCTTCGCTGGCGGCGCCTTCCTGCATGCAGCCGTCGCCGCCGAGGGAGTAAACGTCATACCCAAACATGTCGAAGCCGGGGCGGTTGTACGTGGCGGCCATCCACTTGCCGGCCATGGCCATGCCGACGCTGGTGGCGTAGCCCTGGCCAAGGGGGCCGGTGGTGGTTTCAATGCCGCTGGTCCAGCGGTATTCCGGGTGGCCGGCACAGCGGCTATCAAGCTGGCGGAAGCGTTTGATGTCGTCAAGCGGAACGCTGAGCTTGCCGACCTGCTCGTACGCTCCGTTAACGGCCTTCACCTGGGCGAGGTGAAGGAGGGAATAGATGAGCATGGAGGCGTGGCCCATGCTGAGGACGAAGCGGTCGCGGTTGGGCCAGATGGGATCTTCGGGGTCGAACTTGAGGAACTCGTTCCAGAGGGTGTAGCAGACGGGGGCCATGGCCATGGGGGTGCCGGGGTGGCCGCTGTTGGCGGTCTGGACGGCGTCCATCGCGAGGGTGCGAATGGTGTTGATGGCGGTTTGTTCGAGCTTGGCATCGAACTTTGGGGCGTGGGTCGCGGGAGCGGCGTGTGACATCGTTCAGAGTCTCCGGGAGGGCGGCACAGACAGGAGTTTCGCTGGCGGTTGAGCCGGGAAATCGCCGTCGGTTGGATGGGGCCCAGAGCATACCAAAAAACGCGGCCCGCTGCACAGAGCGGGCCGCGAGGAAGTGTGAATGTGGATGAAGCTGATGTCGGGTAACTTGCTTCCAGTGAAGGCTTTACGATTTTCAACCGTACCCAATCGGTACCCGGCATCGCGACCAAGATGGATTAGCGATCGTCTTCAGCGTCGCGACCGCCGCCATGGTCGTCATTGTCGTCACCCTCGCCGCCGTCGACATCATCATTGCCGCGGCCACCGTTGACGCGGTCGTCGCCTTCGCCGCCGTTGACCGAGTCGTCACCCTCGCCGCCGTCGCAATCGTCGTCGTCATCACCGCCGTCGAGGTCATCGATGCCGCGGCCGCCCCGAAGTCGGTCGCGGCCGGATTCGCCGAGGATTGAATCATCACCGTCTTCGCCGTCGAGATCGTCGTCATCATCGCCGCCGCTCAGATCGTCGTTGCCCATGCCGCCGCGGATGCGGTCGTTACCGCTACCACCGGTGAGGATGTCATCTCCAAGGCCGCCGCTCACGCGATCGTCACCGACGCCGCCGTCGATTTCGTCATCGCCGCTGCCGCCGTCAACGTTGTCGTTACCATCACCGCCGTCGATAGAGTCGTCATCATCGCCGCCGCTGAGTTTGTCGTTGCCGGCACCACCCAGAAGTACGTCAAGGCCCGCGCCGCCGGAAATATCGTCCCTGCCGTCGCCACCATCGATCGAGTCATCGCCCTCACCGCCGATGATCTTGTCATCACCCAGCCCGCCGGCGACAATATCGTTGCCGCTGCCAGCATCGATCGTGTCCTTGCCGTCGTCACCACTGGCGTTATCGACGCCCGCACCACCCATGATCTTGTCGTCGCCGGCGTTGCCGTGCAGCGTGTCGTCATCATCTCCGCCGTCAACCTTATCTTTGCCGTCGCCGCCGTTCACGGCGTCGTTGCCGGACTCGCCCATAAGCCTGTCGTCGCCGGAGCCACCGTTGATGGTGTCGTTACCGGCGCCGCCGATGATCATGTCGTTGCCTTCGCTGCCATTGAGCACATCGTCACCATCACCGCCGAAGACGCGGTCATTGCCGGCGAGGCCGTCGAGCGTGTCGTTGCCGGCACCACCTTCGATGAGGTCGTTGCCGAGGCATCCGGTCATGACGTCATCACCATCGCCGCCACGAACGATGTCGTTTCCGGCATCGCCGCAACCAGTGTCGTTGCCCGCGCCGCCTTCGAGGATGTCGTTGCCGTCGCTGCCATGGACGTCGTCGTTGCCGTCGCCGCCGCGGACGATGTCGTTGCCGAGGTCGCCGTCGAGGGTGTCGTCGCCGCCTTCGCCTTCGACTGTGTCGTTGCCAGCACCGCCAAAGGCGGCATCGTTGCCCGCGCCGGCCAAGATGCGGTCGTTGCCGGCGCCGCCGTCGATGGTGTCGATGTCGTCGCCACCGTTGATGAAGTCATTGCCGGCACCGCCAAGGAGGACATCGCTGCCGAGTCCACCGACCATGGTGTCGTTGCCGACACCGCCGTCGATAGTGTCGGCATCGGCACCGCCGTCGATGGTGTCGTTGCCTTTGCCGCCGTTGATCGTGTCGTTACCCGCAAGGCCGTTAATGATGTCGTTGCCGTCGCCGCCCTCGATGGTGTCGTTGCCGGCGGTGCCGGTGATGGTGTCGTTGCCGGCATCACCGAAGATGCCGCTGGTGCCGCCGCCGGTGATGATGTCGTTGCCGGCGCCGCCGTGGACAACGTCGGTGCCGCTGGCGACGGTGATGGTGTCGTTGCCGGCATCGCCATTGACGGTGTCGTTGCCGGAGCCGCCCTCAAGGGTGTCGTTGCCAGCGCCGCCGTTGAGTATGTCGTCACCCCCGCCGCCGTTGATAGTGTCGTTGCCCGCGCCGCCGCGCAGGGTCTCGGTGCCGCCGCCACCGGTGATGAAGTCGTCGCCGGCCTCGCCGTCGACGGTGGCGCGGAGGAGTACTCCATCGGCGCCGGTCACATCGTTGATGGTGAGCGAGTCGTTTCCGGAGCCGAGGCGGACGATGATGCGGTTGACGCCGCTGAAGGCGGTACCGTCGGCGACACCGGGCACGCCCATGAGGGAGAGATTGCCGTTGCCAACGCCGGGGGCGATGGTCATGGAATCAACACCGCTGGAGCCGATGATGGTGAGGGTGTCGCCGTCGAGTGTGGCGCTGAGGACGATGCGCTGCGAGAGCGATTCGAGCATGGTCGGCTGGAACTCGATTGGCTGAGCGCGATCGTCGGGCTGGCACAGCGCAGAACGCGCCTTGCCGGAGGATCGCACGAGTTGAAAGGCACGGGCGAGGCGACGGGTGGCAAGGCTGAGCATGTTGAACTCCGTTTCAGGGCGCGACCGAATGGAGGCGCTGAGGGCGCGACTCCTGACCCATCGAGGAGGGCGGTCGGGAGGCACGAGATACATCCTATAAGCAGTTTTGAGACAAAACGACCGCCGAGACTGATTATCGGCCGGGCAAGCACTCGGGCCAGAAAACGTGGGGGACGGTTGGCTTATCGCCCATGTGGCTCATCGCGTCAGTTGCGGAGGCCGCGGCGGAAGCCCACGAGGCCCACGAAAAAGCCGGCGATGGCGATGGCGATGAGGACGCCGCCGGGCAGGAGCAGGTCGCTGACGCCTTGGCCACGCCAGATGGCCATTTGGATGGTCTGGCCGGCCCATTTGAAGGGGCTGATGCTGCTGACGGTCTGCATCCATTCGGGCATGAGAAAGACGGGGATGCTGCCGCCGCCGATGAGGGCGAGCATGAGGATGACGCCACGGCCGATGCCGGCGGCGCCGCCTTCGGTGGTGGCCATGCCAGCCATGGCCATCATGACGCCGACAAATCCGAGGGCGGCGAGGCTCATGGCGAGTGCGAGGACGGCCCAATCGCGGACATAGAGGCCAAAGAAGATAACGCCAACGGCGACGAGCAGGGCTTGCACGAGCAGGCAGGCGACAAGGCAGGCGAGGGCTTTGCCAAGCAGCACGCTGGAGGGTGAGAGCGGGGAGACGCGAAGGCGCATGAGCGTGCCGGAGGTTCGTTCGCTGGCGATCGAGGCGGCGAAGGCGGTAACACAACCCATGAGGCCCCAGAGGATGCCTTGGGGGAACGAGACGTCAGACATTTTGCTTGGGCCAGTGGCGCGGGTGGCGAGAGGCTGGAGGTCGATGGTGATGGGTCGGAAGCTGAAGCCGGTTTCCGCACCCGATCCTGTGGCTCCCCCACCGCTGGACTGGCCGCCAGCGGGCGTGCCGCCGAGCGTGCCATCTTTGCTGACGGCGCGGACGGCGCCGAGCATGGTGCTGAGCAGCAGTTTGCGGACGGGCGAAACGTCTTTGGCGACTGAGATGGACTTCTGGGCTTCGTCGAGCATTTTGGTCATGCGATCGGACTCGCCGAAGGAACGGACCATCTGCTTGTATCCGATTTCGTTGAGTTTGCCGATGAGGAGGCCGCTCTCGGCATCGCGGGCGGGGTCCACGACGCCTTCGATTTTCATGGAGTCGCCGGCGAGCACACGGTCGCTGGCTTGCTCGAATCCGGCGGGAATGATGACGCTGGCGATGGCTTTCTCGCTACGGACGAGTGTTTCGGCCTCTTGGCGGGTGGCGACTTCGTGGAGTTTGAGGCCGCCGGCGGATTTGAGATCGGCGACGAAGGCGGTTGCGGCTTTGCCGCCATCTTCGTTGACGACGGCGATGGCCAGATCAGAACGCTGGCCGCCGAAGATGTTGGCGAAAAGGATGGCGATGAGGAGCGGGAAGACGAACGTGAAGAATGCGTTCATGCGGTCGCGCATGAGCAGTCGGAGGTCCTTGATGGCGATGGTGATGAGCGAGCTCATTCGTCGCGGAGCGTCCTTCCGGTGAGATTGAGGAACACCGATTCAAGGTTGGGGCGGTCAACGCGGACGCCGGTGACGCCGCCGCGGTCGGGCATGGCGAGGACGCGGGCGAGTTCGCTGAGTGGGTCGGGCGTGCGGATGCGCTCGGCGACGGCGTGCTCGCCGCGGCGCTCGTACATTACGGTGGAGTCGCCACCGTGGCGGTCGATGAGCTCGTCAACGGTGCCGAGGGCGAGGAGTTTGCCGCGGTCCATGACGGCGACGCGATCGCAGACGCGCTGGGCTTCTTCCATGTAGTGGGTGGTGTAGACGACGGTGCGGCCCTGCTGCTTGAGGCGAAGGACGACATCGATGATGTTGTTGCGGGACTGGGGATCGACTCCGGCGGTGGGTTCGTCGAGGAGGACGATGGCGGGGTCATGGACGAGGGCGGCGGCGAGGTTGAGGCGGCGCTTCATGCCGCCGCTGAAGGTGCGGACACGGTCGTTGCATCGCGATTCAAGGCCCACTGCTTCGAGTGCGGCGGTGGTGCGGCT
>Ga0105047_10020852_pt1 | contig 10048 bp, 9 predicted proteins | sample MAT04_FD_78384 | JGI IMG/M metagenome (GOLD analysis project Ga0105047, IMG submission 78384) | Freshwater microbial communities from Lake Fryxell liftoff mats and glacier meltwater in Antarctica - MAT-04 (megahit assembly) | ecosystem: Environmental > Aquatic > Freshwater > Ice > Liftoff...
CAAGGGGTGGAACCATTGGCCGTAGTAGACGAGGTCGGCGTATTTGAGGGCGAGGGTTTGTTTGTAGTGAAGGGTGTCGCGTTCGATGGTGAGGTGTTCAAGGCCGGTGAGGGCGCTGTAGAGGATGGTGCCGCCGGGGGTTTCGTAAGCGCCGCGCGACTTCATGCCGACGAGGCGGTTTTCGACGAGGTCGGTTTGCCCGACGGCGTGTTTTCCGCCGAGGGTGTTGAGGAGGGCGATGAGGTCATGGCCCGGGAGTTTTTTGCCATTGACGGCGACGGGGGTGCCGGCGACGAATTCGATTTCGACGTAGGCGGGAGTGCTGGGGGCTTTGCTGACGGGGACGGACATGGTCCAGAGATCGTCCTTGGGTTCATTGCGCGGATTTTCGAGGTCGGCACCTTCGTGGGAGATGTGCCAGAGGTTGCGGTCGCGGGAGTAGATTTTCTTCTTGGATTGTTCGATGGGGACGCCCTTGGCCTTGGCGTAATCGATGGCGGCTTCGCGCGAGCGGAGTTCGAAGCGGTCATCCTTCCAGGGGGCGATGATCTGGAGATGCGGGGCGAGGGCCATGTAGGTGAGCTCGAAGCGGACTTGGTCATTGCCTTTGCCGGTGGCGCCGTGGGCGACGGCGTCGGCCCCTTCGGCGAGGGCGGTCATGACCTGGTACTTGGCGATGAGGGGGCGGGCGATGGAGGTGCCGAGGAGGTAATTGGATTCATAGACGGCACCGGATTTGAGCATGGGGTAGCAGTATTGCTCGGCGAATTCCTGGCGGAGGTCTTTGACGATGCATTTATCCGCACCGGATTCGAGGGCTTTCTTTTTGATGCCTTCGAGTTCATCCCCCTGGCCGAGTTCTGCGGCGAAGGCGATGACCTGGCAGCCGGGGTAGAAGTCTTTGAGCCAGGGGAGGATGACGGAGGTGTCGAGACCGCCGGAGTAAGCGAGGACGATTTTTTTTACCGAGTTCTGGGCAGCCATGGTTTCTCCAAAGGGACGGATTCTGAAAGTTTTGCGCCTGCAGCGAAGTCTCATTATGTTACGAGCAAGCGGGCGGGTTGCAACCGATTGCATGCGTAAACTTAAGCATGGCTTGCGGGGCGGCGTCGGCGGGATATATGCGCGCGTGTTTTGAGGTGACGGATTGGTTGAATTGCGGGGAAGCGGTATGACAAGTTTTACGTGGCCGACGGATCGGCGGGGGGGGCGGGAGGCGGAGCGGACGCGGCGGCGGCGAATTTGGCTTTGCGTTCAGCCTCGGCGACTTCGAGAGGGGTGGGCTTGCCGGGGTTTTCCTTGCGCCAGATTTCATCGCGATCGACGGAGATTTCACGTGGGGCCTGGATGGCGAGGCGCACGCTGGAACGCGACCATTTGACGATCTTCACTTCGATGTTGCCATCGATAATGATGCTTTGACCTTCGGTACGGGCGAGTGCCAGCATGGCGCGACCTTCTTTCGTTTAGAGCATCAACGGCCCGTGGGAAAATCGGGAAAACATCACAAACCTAAGCATTGTAGCAGTTTTTTTGAGGTGAAACGACGGGAAAATAAAGTGTCCTCGGCGGGCGGTTTACTGCCGGGGGTGAAACTTGCGGTGAACCTCCTTGAGACGGTCGGCATCGACGTGGGTGTAGATCTGGGTGGTGACGACGTTGGAATGGCCGAGGAGTTCCTGGACAACGCGTAAATCCGCTCCGCCGGAGAGCAGATGGGTGGCAAAGGAATGGCGCAGGGTGTGGGGATGAATCGATCGTATACCCGCTTTTTTGGCGTAGCGGCGCACGAGTTGCCAGAGGACGATGCGGGTGATAAGGCCGCCGCTGCGGGAGAGGAAAACGCGATCCCCGGCGGTCATTTTGCGGGCGGTTTTGACTTGCAGCAGAGCGGGACGTTCTTCGGCGAGGTAGGTTAGAACGGCGCGCAGGGCGGGCGCTCCGAGCGGGACGACGCGTTCCTTTTGGCCTTTTCCGAGGACCCGCAGGACACCGAGATCGGGGTGAATGTCGGTAAGGCGGAGATCGGCCAGTTCGGAGGCGCGCAAGCCCGAGGCGTAGAAGAGTTCGAGGATCGCGCGGTCACGCTGGGCAAGTTTGGGATTGCTGGCATCGACGGCCGCTAGAAGAGCGGTGATTTGCTCGCGTCCGAGGACATCGGGGAGCCTTTTCCAACTGTGCGGGGTCTCCAGCAATTCGGTGGGGTTTTGCGCGACGAATTGGCGGCCCTTGGCGAAGCGGTAGAAGACTTTTAGCGTGGCGATTTTGCGGAGGATGGAAGAGATGGCGAGTTTTTTTTTCGCCCGCAGGAACTCCAGGTATTTGGAAATGGTGGCGCGATCGGCCGTGCATACCGTGGTGTCGGCGAGGGCACAGAACGCGGCGAACTCGGCCATGTCGTGGGTGTAGGCCAGAACGGTGTTGGCGGCGAGGCCGAGCTCCATTTCGATGAACAGGTGGAAGTGGCGCAGCGCGGTCTCTTCGCGCTCGGCGGTGGGGGGGCAGGACAGAATCACTGGGGTGATTGCAGGGCCGGCGAGATTGGCGGAACGGGTTTTCATACGCAACCATTATCGGGCAACGCGTGTGAATGGGCACACAAAGAAACTTTCAGGGCCGCAAGCGGGTGATTATTTCGCGCGGGGGCGAATTCGGCCTTTGTCAAAGCCGGGCGGTGCATCGGCCCGATAAAATGGATATGGATTCGAATTCACCGCAACCACTGTTTTCCAGCGCGGCCGAGGGTGCGGGGCCGGGACCACTTTCGCCGGCGCATCTCGTGGAACTGGAATCTGCGAAAGGGCGGCAGAAGAAGATTCGCCGGGCCATGACGGTGGCCACGGTGGATGCGTGGATTTCGGCGATTTTTGCCGGGCTGACCCTGGTGTGCAGCATTCTCAGCCCGATTGGCCTGGTGCTGGGGGCGGCGCTGGCCGGGGTGGCGTTCAACTCCTTTCGCGCGGCGGCGCGCTTGCGGAAATTCGACGTTGCCGCGCCGCGGCGGCTGGCCATCAATCAATTGGCGCTGGCGGCCATTCTCCTCACCTACGCGGGGTATTCCCTTTATGTGGCCGCCCACGCGCCCAGCCCTACGATGGCGGCGGTGGGCAACGATCCGCAAATTGCGGCGCAGCTTGCGTCCATGATGGGGTCGCTAGATGATCTAGTTTGGCTGATCTACCTCGCCGTGTACGGGGGGCTGATCGTGGGGACCATTGCGGCGCAGGGGTCGGCGGCGCTCTACTATTACTCGCGCGGTAAGATACTGGCGGCGTATCTCGCGCAAACGCCCGCGTGGATTCTCGAGGTGCAGACGCGCCTGTGACGGCAACCGGGGGCGGCGGGTAACAACGCCATCGCACTGGACCGCATTTCACATTACCATGTTCAGCAAAGGAGTTTCCCTATGAAAGTTTTCGTCACAGGTGCCGCGGGGTTTGTGGGTTCGCGTTTGGCGTTGTCGCTGCTGACGCGCGGCGATACGGTCATCGGCCATGACAATTTTGATCCTTACTATGAGCGCGTTCATAAAGATCGCCATCTGCGCGATCTTCTGCCGCACAAAAACTTCACGTTCATTGAAGGCGACCTGCGCGATGAGAAGTCGCTGCTGAAAATCTTTGCCGAGCAAATGCCCGATGCGGTCGGGCACATGGCGGCGATGGCCGCGGTGCGCTATTCAATGAAGCACCCGCTCATCTACGGCCACGTGAACGTGCAGGGGACGATGAACCTCCTGGATGCGGGGCGGCAGACATCGAACCCGCGGTTTGTGATCGCCTCGACGGGATCGGTTTACGGAACCTCGACGCCGGTGCCGTTTGCGGAAACCGCCGCCGCGGATCGACCGTTGGCACCGTATCCGGCCTCGAAGCGCTGCATGGAATTGATGGCGCATTGCTACCATCACCTGTGGAAGATGCCCACGACAATCGTGCGATTCTTCAATGTTTACGGGCCGTTTGGCCGGCCGGACATGATGCCGTGGCAATGGACGCTGGATATTCTCGCCGGCAAGACGCTGACGTTGTACAACGCTGGTCACATCAATCGCGACTGGACGTACATCGACGATATTGTGTCAGGTCTGACCCTGGCGCTCGATAAGCCGTTTCCGTTTGAGATTTTTAATCTGGGCTGTTCCAACCCCGTGGAGAATCTGCGCTTTATCGAAGTGCTGGAAGGCTTGCTGGGCAAAAAGGCGATTGTGGCCGATACCCCCACCCCGCCGACGGAGCCGATGATTACCTATGCGGATGTGACGAAGGCGCGGCAGATGCTGGGATACGCACCGAAGACGCAGGTGGAGGAAGGGTTGAAGAACTTCATTGAGTGGATGCGCGTGGAGACGATTATCTAGGCGGAGAAGCCTCCCCTGCTCCGGAAGATTATTCTTCTCTCGGTAACTTTCTTCGTCGCCATCGTCGCGCTGCTTCCCTCCTCACACTTCTACCGCCTCCCGCCTTCGCTACGGCCATTGTGTGCGTGACATTCTGTCCTAAGTGGCTATTTGGCCGTATAGGCGAATCCGCAGTGAACCGCTTAAGACTCCGCTTTTTACCCTATTTTTACGCCCTTTCATGGATTCGGATCGAAAAGAGTGTTCCGATTGGGGGAATCATCGCCAATTGGCGGCGTTGCACCGGTTTGAATCCATTCTGGCCTTGGGTTTGCTTTACATCTTTCTAACACGAATCACGGCTCGTCGATGCGAGCCCCTGAATGACCCTTATTTCCTGGGCGTCTTAAGTTGTTTGCGCCTGCTACCTTTTGGAGGATCAGTTATGAAACTTTTTAAATCCGCCCTGTTGACGTTGGCCGTCACCGGTTCCTTGGCGATTACGCCTTGGGCCTTCGCCGCCGACACGAACAACGAGACGACACGCACTGAAAGCACCGTGAAATCAACCAACGAAGTCACCAAGACCACGGAAGTGGCGCCTGATCCGAAGTCCGTGGTAGATAAGCAAGCCGCCGCGGATGTCCGGATGCGCATCTCCGAGATGGTCAACAAATCGCTGGAAAAGAACGGCTTCAACGATGTGGTAAACAACGTCACCAAAACCCAGCGCGAAAGCATCCAGACGGAAAAGTACAAGGATTTTGAAAAATTGAACGGCAGCATCGAACGTTTCCGCAAAGCATTCTCGGAAAAATACACGCAGGAGTTCAATTTGAGCCCCTCGTACCTGAACGATGTCTCGATGACCCGCGGTGCCAATGACGATCATGTCCTGGTGTCATTCCTGTCAATCTATGATTCCGCCGGCAATGTGAAGACGCCGATCGACATGGATCCTCCCGTCGCCGACCGCGCCCACAACAACAGCACGAAACGCAAGGAAGTCAACAATCCCGCGATCGTCGACGCTGCGGGGAATGTGGTCGGCGTGACGACCAATCCGGCGGTAACTCCGTCAGCGCCCGAAGCCAACAAACTGCCTTCCAACGCGCCGCGCACCGCCGATGCCGCCAACGATGCGGCCAAGCACCCGCGTAAGGCCGCCGAGATTTCGTTCATCCGTGAAGACAAACTCGGCAACGGCTGGAAACTGCAGGCGTCGCGTCCCACAACTGCAGCCCAGCTTGCCGACTCGCTGGCGACGCACCTCGACAAACTCACCGCGATGAAGGCCGAATGGCCGACCGATGCCAAGGCCGCGCAGCTCATCGTGTCGAAGAAGATTCTGATGACGTTGGACAACGGAATCATCAAGGATGATGTACGTAAACAAGCCGCCTCGGATGCGGTCAAGGAATAACGCGGCGGAAGCCGCACGGGCGAAACCATTCGCCACTCGATCCTAACCCCCATTGCCATAGCCGAACTGCAGCCTTTGCAGTTCGGCTTTTTGGTGAATTGGCCCTCTTTGCGACGTGCCGCGCAGGCGGTTATAGTGAATCTGCCCGGGCGATTAGCTCAGTTGGTTAGAGCGCCGTGCTTACACCGCGGATGTCGGGGGTTCGAGTCCCTCATCGCCCATGCCGCATTCTGCGGAAAAATGTGAAAACTCGCCGCTTTTACTCCGAGATATGTGAAAATCTCCATCCCGCAACGCTCCCATTGTTTCCCGATTTTTATCTCATCTCTCGCCACCCTATGCCCCGAATCATGCCCCGACACTCCGGTCACCCCCTCACATACTCCTCCCGAGCGACGCTTCAGCGCAACGCGCCCGCTCCGCTCAATAGAGTCATTGCGTGCAATCATGTGCTCAATTATGCTATCCTACATCCTGACGCTCGCCCCGCACGCCCCCGCCCGCTACCGCTACCACCCCCTTGTCCCGGAGTCTTCCTCATGAAACTGTTTTCCGAAGCCGCTGAATACGCCCTCCGCGCCGTCGTCTGGCTCGCTGACCATTCTGACCAATCCTGGACCGTCCGCCAAATCGCCCTCGGCACTCAATCCAAACCCGGCTACCTCGTCAAAGTCCTCCAGGCCCTCGCCCGCGCCGGCATCGTCGCTTCCCAACGCGGCGTCGGCGGCGGCGTCTCACTCCAGGCCGACCCCCAAACCGTCACCATCCTCGACGTCCTCAACGCCGTCGATCCCATGGCCCGCATCACCCACTGCCCTCTCGGCCTCAAATCCCATGGCACAAAACTCTGCGCCCTCCATCGCCGCGTCGATGAAGCCATGGCCATGATCCAAACGGAATTCTCCCGCGCCACCATCGCCGACCTCCTTTCCGACCGCAACCCCAGCCACCCCCTCTGCGAATCCGACAACCGCCTCGTCCGCCTCGGCCTGCGCCATCAAAAATAGGCAACCTCTCAAACCCTTCCGTGACACCCCTTTTCCACTCCGTTACCATCATCCCATGACCCGATCCAAACGCGTCTCCTTCGCCCTCTGCATCCTCCTCCTCGCCCTCACCGCCGGACTCGTCCTCTTCGTCCTCGGATTCCGCAATCGCTCCACCCTAACCCGCGCCGCCCTCCTCCGCTCCGCATTCTTCGGCTATGCCGCCTTCGCCCTTCTCATCTTCCACCAAGGCCTCCGACCAGATTCAATCACCGTCCTCTGCGCTGCCCCCCTTTCCTTCCTCGTCTGGAATCTCCTCGCCGTAACCCTCGTCACCTCCGTCTTCGCGTTCATCCTCCCCTGCCGTTTAAACCCCCGCATCCGCACTTACATCTTCATCCACCACGTCGGCGGAATCCTCGCCTTCCTCGCCTCCGCCCGCATCTTCTACCTCCTCGCCACCCCAAATCTAGCCACCCCCTCCGCCGCCTACCTCTCTCCTCTCTGAAAGCCTCCCCCGTCACGCGGCGTAGATTGACTTCTGACCGCGAAATGCGGCATTTACTAGAAAAAAGCTTCTGGGTCTACCCCGCATTATTCACCGCGTATCTCAGCAGGACTGCCTCGCACGTCAAGCTGGGCAATCTCTGAGCTTCTTGTGGGATGGGAACCGCGTTGCGGCGTAACATGGCGGCGGAGGCCGGCGGCAAGGCTCCACAAACTTGGGGACTTCATTCCGCAGAGCGCGCAGATTCTGGCGGATGCAGCCCAGCTATCTTTCTCTTTTCTTTCGGTGAAGATGTTGGTCACTCTGCTGGCGACAAGTGGGTGCTACTTTCTGCCGCGCAAATGGCGGCGACAGCGGGGTGGGTTTGTTTCTCGGTACGCGAAATCGCATAGAAGCGTTCGCGAACTTCGTCGGTTTTGCCCACGAGCCTTAGACCGGCCTCCCGCTGCACGTCGGGCAGAACAATGGAGGGAAAAGGCACGATGCCCAGACCATCTTGGGCGACGGCAAGCATGAGGGCCATATCATCGAACTCTCCGAGGACCAGCGGATGTATACGTTTGGTGTCGAACCAGGTGTTCAACGATTGCCGGACCGTCGTGTGGTCAGTGGGAAGAAGGAGCGGCGCGCCCTCAAGGGATTCGGGGAATCGACGTCGGAACTTCGCGGCCAGAGAGGACGTCGCGAGAAAGGAAACGCCGCAGTCGGCCAGGAGATGGTTGAATCCCTGGAGGTGGACGCCCGTGCCGATGGGGGCATCGCTCAGGACGACATCCACACGGCGCGCCGCGAGATCCGCCAGGAGGCGGTCACCTTTGTCCTCCCGGCAAATCAGGCGGATGGTGGGTTTCATTTTCAATGCGGGCGCGAGGAGTTGGCGAACGACGGTTTTGGGGAGGACATCAAGGATGCCCACCGTCAGTTTGACCGGGCGGTTTGGCGGCTGGTTATCCAGGGCGCTGACAAGATCCCGCCCGAGGGAGAACATGTCGTTGGCGTAGTTGAAAGTAATCTTTCCGGCGTCGGTGAGCCGCAGTCTCCGGCCTAAACGGTCGAAGAGGCCATGTCCGAGGGCCTTTTCGAGGTCTTTGATCTGGATGCTGATGGTGGGCTGCGACACCATCAATTCTTCGGCGGCGCGGACCATGCTCCCTTCGCGGGCAACCATCCAGAAGTAATAGAGATGATTGTAATTAAGCCATTTCATGTCGCCATTTTATCTATAGAGAATACCAATATGCAAGGTAGAAACTTCATATTTTACCTATGGCTTGGAGCATCCTAAGATCATGACAGTGAGAGGCGACTACCGCCTCGGCCCAGCGCCCAGGCGAAACAATCGGGCAGCGAGACCTTAAAAGGAGGTACGTCATGGTCATTGAACCTCGAGCGATCAGTTTTGGTCTGACTGAACCGCTTCGCGCGTATGTTGAGTCGCGGGTACAAAATGCGCTGGAGCACCATGGCTCCGGGGTACTCCGGGTCGAGGTCCGCATGGCGGACGTGAATGGCGACCACGGTGGCGCGGACAAACGGTGCAACATTGTCGCCGCTCTTCGACGCCGGCGTGTGATCGTGGCGGAAGCGACATGTTGCAGCCTGTATTCCGCAATTGACGCCGCCGCCGCAAAAATCGGCCGCTCGGTACAACGGGTACTGGCCAGGCACGTTTGGCACGAACGAAAAGGTCCCCGGCGTCATCCGCGCATCGACGCGGAGTCGTCTTCCAACGGAGCCCATTCAAATCATTTTTCAAAAGGTGGTGCGACATGATGCCCGTACGAACCATGGATCGAAAGAGCGTTATGATCACTGAACTCGATTCGAATCGACTCCACCAGATATTCCAATCGCGGCACTACCGCAGGACGCATGGGATCCTGCTGGACAGCCTGCAGAGCGAAATGGCGCGAGCCCGAGTGGTGCCGGGGTTCAACATGCCCAAACAGGTCGTCACGATGCACTCGACAGTCCGACTGCAGGATCTGAAAAGCGGCGATTTTGAGACATTTACTCTGGTGTATCCGGACGAGGCGGACATCGACAACGGAAAACTGTCGGTACTCGCCCCGCTGGGCACGGCACTTCTGGGCGCACGTGTCGGCAGGACAATACGCGTAAAGGTGCCGGCGGGTATCCGGTTGATGAAGGTCGAGTCGGTGCTCTATCAACCGGAAGCGGCCGGGGATTTCGATTTGTAATCCGCTCGGCAATTCGATGGATTAATCCGCATTACGCCGCCGCCCCAGCAGTAGGAGCGGCGGCTCGCAGGAAGAGGAGGTTTGTCATGGATCGAACCATTACGGTGCATACATTGCCGGAGACTCACCTACCAGTGGCGGCAGTGCCTTCGCAATACATGTGGGAGCTTGTCGAGTATCTGGCATATCGACGGACCCGGGTTCATTACAGCTACGGTTCGACCCATTTTTACGTCCGCTTTCTGCATATTGATGGCCCTACAGCCCAGCAAATACTCGACGAATGGGCCGAGTCCGGAGCGGTGTCGGCATCCACGACGATATGATGGCAAGGGGCAGCGCATCGGTAAGGGGCAGCGCATGGTAAGTGGCGGCGCGCGGCGTTTGCCCGCCTCACCCGCAAAGGCGAAAGTTGCCGTGTCTTCCCAACCCTCTCCCGGCTCCCCTCCCCGCGCCTCCTTCCCCCCTGCCTTCCCCCCAATTCCCCCCCACCTCCCCCTCTCGTCCTCTTCCTTTTTCCCCTCAGGGTACCTGACGCCCCTTACGATTTGCCCGCTTGCGTTTCGCATCCTTCACAACCCTCATGTTTAG
>Ga0105047_10020856_pt1 | contig 10047 bp, 8 predicted proteins | sample MAT04_FD_78384 | JGI IMG/M metagenome (GOLD analysis project Ga0105047, IMG submission 78384) | Freshwater microbial communities from Lake Fryxell liftoff mats and glacier meltwater in Antarctica - MAT-04 (megahit assembly) | ecosystem: Environmental > Aquatic > Freshwater > Ice > Liftoff...
CAGGCCGATGCGGGCGTCGCGCCCGTCCAGCAGTTCGGCCAGGCCCTCCCAATACACCGTGCCGGTTGACGCGCGGCTGTCCAGCTCCTGCGCATCCAGCAGCGCCCGCAGCCCGAAGCGGCCTGCGGGTGTGTCGATCTGCCACTGCACCGGGTAGCGTCCACCAGTGGCCGGGCTGGTCCAACTGCGCTGCGGCGTGAACTGCACCGTGTCGGCGGCAAACGCTTGCACTGGCCCGCCCGCGGCCCGGTGGCTGCCGCCGGCCCACAGCACGCTGCCGTCGCCGCGCCGCAGCACAAAGGCAGTCAGCGCGCCGCCGTTTGCCAGGTTGATGCCGATCCAGTCCCAACCCACCGCGCCCGGGGCCAGCAGGTCATGGCTCCATTCATGGTCCAGCCAGCCGCGGCCCGGCAGCACCCGGCGCTGGCCGCCCAGTGTCAGCGTGGCCTGCACCGCCAGCTGGGGTTGGGAGTAGTAGTGGCTGGCCTGGCTGGCCAACGGCCCCTTGCGTGAAAAGCCGGCGTCGCCTTGCAGCAGCAGCGGCTGGCTGGGGCGCAGTTGAAGCGCCAGCGTGAAGCCGGCCTCGGGCGCGGCCAGCAGCGCCTGGTAGTGTCCGCTGGCGGCGTCGCGTTGCAAGGCCCATCGGCCGATGGCCAGCCCGGTGTCGCCGCGGCTGGCGTGGGCCTCGGGCAACTGCTCGTCGCCCGACCAGCGGCTGATGCGCTGGGCGTGCAGGTGGCGGCCACCGGCCACGTCGGTCACGGCGGCGTGGGCGAACAGCAGTTGGCGCGGTGCAAAGCGGCCGGGCAGGGTGTCCGCCAGGCCGGTACGGCTGCGGAAGAAGGTCAGCTGGAAGCCCCAGAGGGCGTTGCCTGTCCCTGAGGGTGAATCTGCGGCCGCGCCTGCACCCGGCGCCTGCAGCCAACCGGTGGCATACCACCACTCGATCCGGGCGCCGTTGTGGGCGCCGTGGTCGCGCGGAAACACCAGCCGGCGGTCGGCCGCAACGCGGTCGTCGTCGGGTGTGGCCGGCCCGGCGCGCGCGGCCCCCGGCAGGGCGAGGCCGCACAGCCCGACCGATCCGGCCCACATGGCGCGCCGGCGCAGCGGGCTCACCAGTCCTCCTTGACCGCCAGCACCGCCGACCGGCCTGCGGCGCGGCGCGCGCTCCACAGCGCGGTGGCGATGCCGGCGGCCAGCACCGCGCCGGCCAGCGCCGCCAGCCGTTCAACGGGCAGCAGCAACGGCATGGTCCAGTGGAAGCTTTGCGGGTTGACCACGTGCACCAGCACCACCGCCATCGCCACGCCCAGCGCCAGGCCGATCAGGCTGCCGGCCAGCAGCCAGGCGGCGGCCTCGGCGCCGACCAGCGCTATCACCTGCCGGCGCGTCAGACCGAGGTGGGCCAGCAGGCCAAACTCTTTGCGCCGTGCCAGCACCTGGGCCGACAGGCTGGCCGCCACGCCGACCAGGCCCACCGCGATCGCCACCGCCTGCAGGTAGAAGGTGACGGCAAAGCTGCGGTCGAAGATGCGCAGCGACAGCGTGCGCAGCGACGCGGTGCTGGCCATCTCCAGCGGCAGGTCGGGGCCGGCGGCGGCGCGCAGCGCGGCTTCGACTTCGGCGGGTGCCGCGCCGGGTTTGAGCCACAGCGCCAGGTCGTTGACGCGGGCGTCACCCGTCAAGCGCTGGTAGTCGGCCGCGTCGATGGCAATCGCACCGAACTGGCGTGCGTAGTCGCGCCAGATGCCACGCACGCGGGCGGTCACGCCCGGGGCGGTGCCAGGTGTCGCGGCCGCACCGGCGTCCGTCTCACGGGCATCCGCGACCCCGGCCAGCGGCAGCCGGATCAAGTCACCCACCTTCCAGCCGTAGATCGCCGCCGCTGGCTCGCTGACAAACACGCCCAGCTCGTCGGCCTGGCCCGGCACCGGCGGGCGGGCCGGCCGCACCGCGCCCAGCATCGGCAGCGTGGCAGCAGGGTCAGCGCCCAGCGTCCGGGTCAGCAGCATGACGGCCGGCTGCTGCGGCCGCAACTGCAGCGGCACCTGGCGCGAAGCACTGACCCGGGCCACGCCGGGCAGCTGGGCGACCGATTCGACAAGCCCCGGCGGCAGGAAAGCCTGGTCGGCGGCGGCCGCGTTGGGGCTGCTGCGGGCGTACAGGTCGGCCGGCAGCGCGCTGTCCAGCCAGTCGATCACCGCACCGCGGAAACTGGCCACCATCACCGTGATCGCCACCGACAAGGCCAGGCTGGCCACCACGCCGGACACCGTGGCGCTGGCGGTCTGGCGCGCAAAGCGGGCCCGCCGCAAGGCCAGCAGCGCCACCGGGTGACGCGGCCCGGCCAGCGCCCGGTCCAGCAGCGGGATCAGGGCTTGCACCCCGGCCGGCACCAGCACCACGCCGCCGGCCAGCAGCGCGGCCACCGCCGCATACGCGGCCAGCGGCAGCCCGCCCACCGGGGGCAGCAGAGCCAGCGCCACGCCGCCTGCCAGCATCAGCAAGCCCGGCCAGACCGGCGCGCGACCGCTTTGCAGGCCGCCCAGGCCCTTCAGCGCCAGCGCGGGCGACAGGCGCTCGGCCTGGCGCGCCGGCCACCAGGCGCCCACCAGCGCTGCGGCCAGGCCCAGCGCGCCGCAGGCCGCCAGCGCGCCCACCGGCCAGGCCAACGTGGGCGCACCGCCGGCAAAGTAGCCACCGCCCAGGTCGCCGCCCAGCAGGCGCAGCGCCAGCGCGGCCAGCCCGGCGCCGGCGGCCAGGCCCAGCACGCTGCCGATGGCGCCGACCACCGCGCTTTCCATCAGCACCAGCCGGCGCCGGTCACGCGCGGCCAGCCCCAGCACGCCCAGCAGCGCGAGTGACGGCGTGCGCTGCGCCACCGACAGCGACACCACCGAATAGACCAGAAACCCCCCCACCAGCAGCGCCACCAGCGCCAGCACCCCCAGGTTGACGCGGTAGGCCCGCGACAGGTTGGACACCCGCTGCACCGCGTCGTCGGCCGCGGCCCAGCGCACGCCGGCGGGCAGGGCGCCGGCCTGGGCAAAGCGGGCCTGCCAGGCCGCGGCATCGGTGCCGGGCAACAGCCGCAGGTCGAGCCGGCTCAGCCGGCCGGCGCGGTCGAAGCGGGCCTGCGCGGCGGCGATGTCGATCACCGCCAACGGCGCGCCGCCGGCCGCCACCGTGCCGGCCACCCGAAAACGCTGCCAGCCAGTGGCCGACTGCAGTTGCAGCGTATCGCCGGGCACAACGCCCAACGCGGCGAGGGCGGTCGGGTTGAGAAAGACGGCGTCGGGGGCCAGGAAGGACAGCCGTTCCGGCCCATCGCCCCCCGCTGCCGGACGGGGCATCAGCCCGGGCGTGACGGCGGCAACCTTCAGTGCGTCGATGCCGACGATGCGCAGGGCACTGCGTGGGCTGTCCGCCGGGTTGCTGGCCGGGTTGCTGGCCGATTTGGTGGCATCACGCCGGGCCTGGCTGTTGATCTCCAGCACCGGGCTGACCAGCGCCACCGCCTCGTCCAGCGCCAGCCGGGCGTAGAGCGTGTCATCGAAGCCCTCGCGGCCGCCGGCTGCCAGCACCGCGTCCGGCTGGCCGTTGACCGAGCGCAGCGCCTGCGAAAACTCGGCCAGCGCCGACTCGTTGATCAGCTGCACCGAGCTGGCCAGCGCCACGCCCAACGCCACGGCCAGCAAGGCCACGCCGTGGCGCCAGGGGTGGTGACGCCATTCGGCCAGGGACAGGGAGAACAGCGCAGACCACATCGGCGCATGTTACGGGGCGGCCCCCAGCCCGGTGGGCGACAGGTCAGGTTGCCGGCAGGGCCCGTTCAGGCGCCATGCCGGTCAGGCCCGATCGTTCACACCGTGCGCGGGTTCAAACCACACCAGCGTGCGATGAACAGCGCCAGCACCGCCGTCACCTGCTGCAGGCTGCTGATCGACACCCACTCGTCGATGCCGTGGATGTCGGCGCCCACCGGCCCGTAGCAGGTGGACGGGATCTTGCCGTAGAGGTGGAAAAAGCGCACGTCGGTGGTGGCAGTGGACGCAAATTGCGCCGCGTCGGTGCCCACGATGTCGTGATGGCATTGCAGCAGCTGACAGATCACCGGCTGGCCCATGTCCACCACCAGTCCCTCGGCCTGGAAGCCCTGGTAGCTGATCTCGTAGGTCAGGCTGCCGGCGTGCGGGTGGCTGGCGTGGGCGGCTTTCAGGTGCGCCTCGACCTGGCGGCGTACGTCGGCCGGCGCGGTGCCGGGGTAAAAGCCCAGCCGCATGTCCACCCGGCAGTGCGTGGGCACTGACGAGGTCCATTCGCCGCCCTGGATGCGGCCCAGGTTGAAGTTGACCGGGTGCTCGTGGTTGCAGTACAGCGGGTGGCGGGCAGCGGGTTGGTTCCAGGCGGTCTCGAGCTCGCGCAGTGCGTCGACCAGATGGTTGGCAAAGGCGATCGCCGCCACACCGGTGTGGGCATAGGCCGCGTGCACCGGCAGGCCGTAGACGTCGATGGTCAGCCACATCACGCCCATCTGGCCGGTCATCACGCCGTCGCCCGGCTCGGGGATCAGCGCGGCGTCGGCGGTGTAGCCCTCCAGCAGGCAGGCCAGCGCGCCGTTGCCGGTGCATTCCTCCTCGACCACCGACTGCAAATAGACCGGCGCGGCCGGCTCGTAGCCCAGCTGCTGCAGCGCCCGAAAGGCCAGCGTGTAGGCGACGATGCCGGCCTTCATGTCGGCGGCGCCGCGGCCGTACAGCCGGTCGCCGTCCACCCGGGGCTGAAACGGCGGGTGCGACCAGAGCCGCTCGGCGCCCACCGGCACCACGTCGATATGGCCGTTCAGGATCAGCGATTTGCCGCGCACCGGGCCGGCCGGGGTGTGGATGCCGACAACATTGTGGCGGCCGTCGTAGGGCAGGATCGACGGTGAATAACCCGGGTGGTCCCGCAGCTTGGCCTCGTCGATGGCGAACTCGTGCACCCGCAGGCCGTTGCGCTCAAACTCGCGCCGCATCAGCGCCTGCGCGCCCTGCTCGGCGCCCAGCAGCGACGGCTGGGCCACCAGTTCACACAGCAGCGCCACCGCCTCGTCGCGCTGGGCGGTGACGGCGGCTGCGATCTGGTCTTCGGTCAGCGGGTTCAGGGTCTGGGTGTCCACGGGTTTGCCTTTGGGATGGGTCGTCGCTGCCAGCAGGGCTGCGCGGCTGGGCTCAAGCCAGGTGCTTGCCGAAGAAGCCAAACGTGCGGTCCCAGGCGATCTGCGCCCAGGCGGCGTCGTACTGGGCGATGGCGATGCGGTGGGGGCCGACCGCGGTCTCGTTGGCAAAACCGTGCTGCGCCAGGTAGCGGTGGAAGGTGAAGCCCACGTCGGCACCGCGCAGACTCACTTCCAGCGCGTCGATGGTGGCGATCGGGAAGGCGGCGTCCTGCGTTGCAAAGTGGCCCAGCAGCGGCGCCGTGATGCGGCTGGCGTCCAGGTACTCCAGCGGCGGGCAGCCGTACCAGACCACGCCGGCATCGATCCCCGGCACCATGCTGACCGCCAGCAGTGTCAATGCACCACCCATGCAAAAGCCGGTGACACCGACCTTGGCGCTGCCCGTCTTGAGATAAGTCACCGCGCCCGCCACGTCCTGCGACGCCGCATCGCCAAAGTTCAGCGACGACATCAGGTGGTGGGCCTCTTCGGCCTCGGTGGTGGACTTGCCGCGGTACAGGTCGGGCACCAGCGCCCGGTAGCCGGCCTGCGCCAGCCGGTCGGCCACGCCGCGGATCTGGTCGTTCAGGCCCCACCATTCCTGGATCACCACCACGGCGGGTGCGTTTTGCGGTTGTGCCGGCTCGGCCAGGTAGCCTTGCACGGTCTGCCCATCGGGGCGGTTGAAACTGACAGTGGTGCCCATGCGGTGACTCCAAGCGGTTGGCAAATGAGCGCCCCGAGGCCGACGACGGGCGTCGTCCGCCCCCGAGGGGACAAGAAAACTCGGGAGCGGCCCTTCATTTTCTTCAGAGACGGAAGTAGAGGACAGGTCGGCGCCTGACGTCAAGCAGCCCGGCGACCCGGGCGGGTGATCGTCCCCAAGCAAAGGCGCAGCAGGCTCGGGCCACCGGCCGGCGACAGTTCGTCAGGTCAGCGGGTCAGCAGGTCAGCAGGTCAGGCCTGCACCGAATAGCCGCCGTCGACCGGGATGGCCGTGCCGGTCACAAAATCCGACGCCGCGCTGGCCAGAAAGACGGCCGTGCCCGCCAGGTCCTCGGGCCGGCCCCAGCGGCCGGCGGGTGTGCGGGCAACAACACGTTCGTCCAGCCCGGCCACCTGGGCGCGGGCTTTCTGCGTCAGCGCGGTGTCGATCCAGCCCGGCAGGATGGCATTGACCTGGATGCCGTCCGCGGCCCAGCCGGTGGCCAGCGCCCGGGTGAGCTGCACGATGCCGCCCTTGCTGGCGCTGTAGGCCGGCGCAAACGAGGCGCCGAAGATCGACGTCATCGAACCGATGGTGATGACCTTGCCACCCTGCTTTTGCAGCAGCGGGTAGGCGGCGCGGCTGCACAAAAACGCGCTGGTGAGGTTGGTGTCGAGCACCGTGTGCCATTCGGCCAGCGTCAGGTCTTGCACCGGCTTGCGGATGTTGGTGCCGGCGTTGTTGACCAGGATGTCGAGCCGGCCGAAGTCCGCGGCCACCCGGCTGAACAGGGCGGCCACCGCCGTCTCGTCGCTGACATCCGCCTCGTAGGCCTGGGCCTGGCCGCCGTGTCGGGTCAAGGTCTCGACCGCAGCGCGCAGCTTGTCCGGGTTGCGCCCGACCACCGCCACCCGGGCCCCGGCGTCCACCAGACCCTGCGCTATCGCCAGGCCGATGCCGCCATTGCCACCGGTGACAAGGGCGGTCTTGGGTTGAAGCTGGAACATGGCGGGGTGCTTTCTTTGAACAGTGGGGTGGCGGGCAAGGCGGGGGCAAGGCGCAGCGGCAACAATCGCCGCTTCGGGTTGGGCGTATCGATTCTGACCGACCGGCCCCATCGCTTGCCCCAAACGCCCATGCCAAGGGCCCGAGCCCTGCAGCCCGCCAAGCCGTGCCAATCCCGCCATGAACGATCTGTTTGTCCGCCTCGGCCTTGAAGCCTGGAAACCGCTGCTCTCGGTGCTGGTGTTGCCACCCGTGCCCCTGTTGTTGCTGGTGCTGTGGGGCGCCTGGCGCCTGGCACGCCGCCGCGCCGCGGGTGGGGCCGCCGGTTGGGCGGCGGTGTGGCTGGGCCTGGCGGCGCTGTGGGCCACCTGCACACCGGCGCTGGGCGATGCGCTGATCAAGGCCCTGACCACGCCACCGCCCGCGTTGCATGCTGGCCAGCGCGCTGCCCTGGCGGGCGCGCCGCGCACGGCCATTGTCGTGCTGGGTGCCGGGCGCAAGCTGCTGGCGCCTGAATACGCCACCGCCGACCTGAAACCGATGACGCTGGAGCGCCTGCGCTACGGCCTGTGGCTGGCAAAGCAGACCCGGCTGCCGCTGGCCTACAGCGGCGGCCTGGGCTACGGCAGCCCGGCCGGGCCCAGCGAGGCGGCGGTGGCGGGCCAGATCGCCAAACGGGATTTTGGCCAGACCCTGCGCTGGGCCGAAGACCGGTCCCGCGATACCAACGAAAACGCCCGCTTCACCGTGGCGTTGCTGCAGGCCGACGGCATCCAGCAGATCGTGCTGGTGACGCACGACTTTCACCAGCGCCGCGCGCTGGCCGCCTTCGAGCGTGCGCTGCGCGCATCGGGTGTGGCGATGCGGCTGGTGCCCGCGCCGGTCGGTGTGCGGCCTGATCTGGGGTCGGGCTGGGCGCTGGGCGACTACCTGCCCACGCCTGAGGGTTTTGCGCTGACCCGGCTGGCGCTGCACGAGTGGCTGGGCCGGTTGGCCGGCGCTTGAGGGCGGCGGTCGGGCGTTCGGGCGGACGGCGGGAGCGGGAGCGGGAGCGGGCCGTGCTGGCCACTGCCGCTGGGCCTGTCAGCCCGGCACGATGCCGGTGGCGGTCAGGCGCAGCACCCGGTCGGCGCGTGCGGCCGCGGCGGCCGAGTGGGTGACCAGCAGGCAGGCCGCACCCTCGGTGCGCACCTGTGCCACCAGCACGTCCAGCATGCGTTCGGCGGTGGTCGGGTCGAGGTTGCCGGTGGGCTCGTCGGCCAGGATCAGCAGCGGGCTGTGCACCAGCGCCCGGGCCAGCGCCACCCGCTGCAACTGGCCGCCTGACAGCTGCGCCGGGCTGCGCCCGCCCAGCCCGGCCAGGCCCACGGCCGACAGCAGGCTGGCAACCCGGGTCTCGTCCGGCCGGCCCAGCAGCAGCAGCGGCAGGGCGACGTTTTCAGCCACGCTCAGGTGCGGCAGCAGATGGAAGGCCTGGAACACGAAGCCCAGCTTCTCGCGCCGCAGCCGGGCCCGCTCGGGCTCGGGCAGGCGGCGCACCTCGGCCCGGTCCAGCAGCACCTGGCCGGCATCGGCATCGTCCAGGCCGGCAATGCAGTTCAGCAAGGTGGACTTGCCGACGCCGGACTCGCCCAGCAGCGCGACAAACTCACCCGCGGCCAGCGTCAGGTCGACCTGGCTGAACACCGGCACGCCGGCGTAGGCACGTTGCAGGCCGGTGATCTGCAGGATCGGAGGGGCGGGCGTGGGTGGCCCGGCGGGACGGACTGAGGTCGGCGCCTGGGTGAGGGCGTTGGGTGTCATGGTGCGCTGATCGGGACGGGCTGCAGTTTGGCTTGCGCCGCCATCAGGCCGGCCAGCGCGGCCAGGCCCAGGGCTGTTGCATCCGGCGCGTCACAGGCCACCACCTGACGCCGCATGCCGCGCAGCCAGGTCAGCTGGCGTTTGGCCAATTGGCGGGTGGCGGCGATGCCTTGCTCGCGCAAGCCGGTCAATGTACCGGCGTCCAGCGTACCGGCGTCCAGCGCCGCCCAGGTCTGCCGGTAGCCGACGCAGCGCAGCGCTGGCAGCCCGGGCCGCAGGTCGGCGCGGGCGTGCAGGGCCGTGACCTCGTCCACCAGGCCCTGGTCCAGCATCGCATCGAAGCGTTGGGCGATGCGCTGGTGCAGCCAGGCGCGCGAGACGGGCTCCAGCGCCAGCAGCGGCAAAGTCAGGCCGGATGATCGGTCGCTGCGGTGGAAACTGGACAAGGGCTGGCCGCTGACCTGCCACACCTCGAGCGCACGCTGGATGCGCTGGGCATCGGTGGTTGGCAGGCGGGCGGCGGTTGCCGGGTCGATGCGGGCCAGCTCGGCGTGCAGCGCTGGCCAACCCTCGGCGGCGGCGCGGGCGTCCAGCGCGGCGCGCACTGCGGGGTCGGCGGCGGGCATGTTGTCGAGGCCGTCGATCAGCGCCTTGAAGTACAGCATCGTGCCGCCGACCAGCAGCGCGGTGCGGCCCCGGGCGTTGACTTCGCCGATCAGGCGCCGGGCGTCAGCCACGAACTGTGCTGCGGAGTAGACCTCGGTCGCATCCAGGATGTCGATCAGGTGGTGCGGCACGGCAGCCCGCTCGGCCGCGCTGGGCTTGGCCGTGCCGATGTCCAGGCCGCGGTAGACCTGGGCCGAGTCGACGCTGATGATCTCGACCGGCCAACGCGCCGCAGCGGCCAGCGCCAGCGCGCTCTTGCCACTGGCGGTCGGGCCGGCCAGGCCGATGGCCAGTACCGCTGCTGCGGCCGGGCCGCCCGGGCCAATGGCCAACCCGGTCACGCTGCGGCCGGCCCGGCCTGCCGGCCGATCAGCCTGGCCAGCACCGGCGCGGCGAAGGCGGGCGACAGGGCTGCGGCGACCGCGTCGGCGAGGATGCCGGCCTCGACGCCCGCCGTGCCCGGCACCGTGGCAGAACCTGCCACCATCAGAACCGCTCGTCCGGCCGCAGGTAGCGCCACTGGCCGGCGGGCAGCTTGCCCAGTACCACGCTGCCGATGCGCACCCGTTTCAGGCCCAGCACCTCCAGCCCGACCATCTCGCACATGCGGCGGATCTGGCGCTTGCGGCCCTCACGCAGCACAAAACGCAGCTGGTCCTCGTTGGCC